>Ga0157373_10000048_pt1 | contig 110104 bp, 104 predicted proteins | sample C65metaG_FD_113460 | JGI IMG/M metagenome (GOLD analysis project Ga0157373, IMG submission 113460) | Corn rhizosphere microbial communities from Kellogg Biological Station, Michigan, USA - C6-5 metaG | ecosystem: Host-associated > Plants > Roots > Rhizosphere > Soil | place: USA: Michigan...
ATTTCTATTGTTGCTATATCTCTTTTGTCATAGAAAATGACAATATGATCAATGTTCTTATACCGGTCAAAGAATTGTTTAGCTGACGGATTGTAAACATTCACATCAAAGCCCGCTCTTGATGTAGTTTGTGCCTGCAGGTGAAAGCCGAAGGCGTATATAAGAATAAATAAAAAAAACATCTTTTTCATAGCCATTATTTTAAGTTCATGGTTGAAGCAAAGAGCGTTTGCTGTCATTTTCATACAGGAAACGTCTGATGCTAACTAATATTCGTTTCGCTTGTAATATACAGTGGATGTGACATAATCCTGACCTGAAGGTTCCACCACCAAAAATATAAGCAAAAAAAATATTTTTTTTTTACAACCTGACTAGGTCCTGCGTCAAGAAAAAGGAACCTATAAGAAAGCAGTGTAAAAAGAATGACTATTAAAAATGAACATATTGTTAAGCTTGCAGCCAAATGGGAGGCTGGAACCATTTCCGAGGCCGAACAGCTGGAACTGGATAACTGGTACCGGGAGCATCAGGACGAGCCTTTAAAGGTGCCTGAATCTGTTGCCGCCTCTGAGGATGAGCATCAGCTAAAAATATGGAATGCGATACAGGATCAGATCCAGGTGAAACGTGTTCGCCTGTGGCCGCGTATCGCTGCGGCTGCTTCTATTGTGCTTGCCATTGGTGCGGGTATTTTCTTGTATACCAATCAGCTTAAAAAGGATGCTGTTCAGTCGGCAATTTATGCTAAAGATGTGGCGCCAGGTGCTGCCGGTGCAACGCTGACACTTGCTGGTGGCAAAAAGATCCGTTTAAGTGAGGCAACCAATGGAGAGCTGGCCAAAGAGGCTGGTGTAGTAGTGACCAAATCTGCCGATGGGCAATTGATTTATACGGTACATGCCGATGTGGCCGTTGATCCGGCAACCAGTGGTGAAAATGTACATAAGATCCGGAATGTGCTGAGTACGGCAAGAGGGGAAACGTATATGGTAGTCTTGCCGGATAAATCTAAAGTCTGGCTTAACGCGGCATCAAGCCTGATCTACAATACCAATATGAACATCAGCAAGGAGCGGGTGGTTTCGCTGGAGGGGGAGGCTTATTTTGAGGTGGCTAAAGACAAGGCGCGCCCTTTTGTGGTCATCAGTAAGGGGCAGGAAATTGAGGTGTTAGGAACGCATTTCAACGTAAATGCTTATGATGATGAGCCGGCGATTGCAACCACGCTGCTGGAAGGGTCGGTTCAGGTGACAGCTGGTGAAAACAAGCGGATTTTGAAACCGGGCTTCCAGGCAATCAATAACAAGGGGTCCATTAAAATTAAACAGGCCGATGTGGAGACCGCTGTTGATTGGAAGGAGGGCGACTTTTATTTTGAGAATGCCGATTTCCGCTCGGTAATGAGAAAAATCAGCAGATGGTATGATGTAGAAATTATATATGATCCTTCTGTACCGGAAACGATAACTTCCAATGGTGTCATTCCCCGAAACAATAAATTATCGGCTGTGCTGAAATCTATAGAGAATTCAGGCCAGGTGCATTTTAAAATTGAAGGAAAGAAAATATATGTAACTAAATAAAATATTCATCCCTAGCGTATAACTAACTGAATTATGAACCACAGAACAGAAAAGATGAATCGATTTTTACGACAGCAGGATTGACAAAAAAGCAAACCAGAAGTATTTACCCCTGGTTTGCGTTTGGAACAATTTATTAAGAAACAAATGTTAACTGCAGACTACCTATAGTTTTCGACGACAGGAGGTAGCTGCACAGAACCAAACTAAGCAAATGTACGATATTATATCACCATTTGGAAGGCTTCGGCTGTACCAAAAAATTATGCTAATGATGCGACTAACCACCGTGATATTGATAGCATCCCTAATGCAGGTTAGTGCGGCGACCTTCGGGCAGCGTGTGACCTTAAATAAAGCGAATGCTTCCTTGTTCTCTGTGCTGAAGGACATCAGGAAGCAAACCGGATATGGTTTTTACTACGATCCTGCAACAATTCCTCAAAGCCAGAAGGTCAGCATAGCTGTGTCCAATGCAACAATAGAAGAGACGCTTTCAGATGTATTGAAAGGGCTTGATCTTGTCTATAAAATTGATGGTAAGATTGTAACGATTAAGGCAAAAGAGAAGCCTTCTTTTCTGGAAAGGGTGGCTGCCACCCTTGCAGAGATTAATGTCTCAGGACGGGTGGTGGATGCTGATGGTCGTGGTTTGCCAGGTGCTTCTGTATCGGTTAAGGGTAAAGGGGGCAAGGCGGTAAGTACTGGTGCTAACGGCAGTTTTTATCTGAAAGGTGTGGAGGAAGATGCGGTTTTAGTGGTTTCTTTTATCGGGTACGTCACCAAGGAAATTAAGGCTGTGAAGGAGCTGGGAGATGTGGTGCTGGAACTGAGTACTTCTAAGCTGGATGAGGTGCAGGTGATTGCTTATGGGACAACCACGCAAAGGCTTTCTACTGGTAACGTGACTACTATTAAAGCTGATGTAATTGAAAAGCAGCCGGTGAACAATCCTTTGCTTGCTTTGCAGGGCAGGGTGCCGGGATTGTTTATTGAGCAGAGCAATGGTTTGGCAGGTACAGCGGTGAAAGCTAGAATTCAAGGACAAAATAGCATTGCTAATGGCAATGATCCTCTTTACGTAGTAGATGGAATTCCTTTTACATCACAACCCTTTCCGGGTGGAAATGGAATATTGGGCGGAGGAAATGTCACGATAAAGGGGCAACAAATTACGCTTGGAGGAAGCCCGCTTAATTTCATTAACCCCTCAGATATCGAGAGTATTGACGTACTTAAAGATGCTGATGCGACGGCAATTTATGGTTCACGAGCTGCCAATGGTGCAATATTGATCACCACTAAAAAAGGTGTTGCCGGAGATATTAAAGTTACAGCGAACGTCCAAAATGGTTGGGGAAGGGTAACTAGAAAATTAGAGTTAATGAATTCTGATCAGTATCTGGAAATGAGAAGAGAGGCACTTAAAAATGACGGAATAATTACACCGGCGTCGGGGCCCTATGGAGATAGCGATTTAAATGGGAACTGGGGTTATAATCACGATACAGATTGGCAAAAGGAGTTAATTGGAGGCTCTGCTAAGTATACGGACATTCAAAGCTCTGTATCTGGAGGGAATAATAATACAACATTTATTGCTGGCGCCGGATATCACAGAGAGGGGAATGTATTCGCTGGAGATTTTTCGGACACCAAGGCTTCTGCCCACCTTAGTTTAAACAGTGCATCCACTAACCAGCGATTTAAAGTGCAGGTCTCTTTATCATATCTTGATGATAATAACAGACTACCTAATGTTGATTTGACTAGTTATGCGATGAATCTTACTCCGGTAGCTCCGAATCCGTTGAACGAGAATGGCAGCCTTAACTGGCAACCCAATTCAGCCGGTAACTCTACATTTTTTGTTAATCCGATGTCTTATCTATTTTCAAAATTTAAAAGTAATATAAATAATCTAGTTGCAAATGCCTCGCTTAGTTGTCAGATTATCAGTGGACTAGAGTTTAAAAGTGCTTTTGGGTATAATCGGTTAGTGTCAAATTCAAATGATTATGTCACTTCACAAGCATTGTCGCCTGAGGACAAGTCTTATTTCAGCTATAGTACAAGTAATTTTACAAATAACTCAACAAACTCATGGTCGATTGAGCCACAGTTTATATACAACAGATCGATTGCAAAGGGGAAGCTAGAGGTTTTAGTTGGCTCTACTATTCAGCAAGAAAGAAGGGACGGGTCCTCAATTATAGGATCAGGTTTTAGTACTGACCAGGTAATGGAAGATCTTAAATCTGCTACAACCTTGGTTGCTGGATTTTCTGTTAATTCTGTGTATAAGTATAATGCGCTTTTTGGGCGCATACACTACAACTGGGATAATAAATATATTTTAAATCTAACAGGAAGGAGAGATGGCAGTTCAAGATTTGGTATCGAGAACCAGTTCCATAATTTTAGTGCATTAGGTGCTGCCTGGATATTTACCCAAGAACCATTCATAGCAAAAAACTTAAGTGTTTTGTCTTTCGGGAAACTTAGGGCTAGCTATGGCGTTACTGGCAGTGATCAGATTGCGGATTATCGTTTCCTGAGTTTGTACGATGCGCTACCCTTTATAAAAAATCCGTACCAAGGAGTAACTGGTTATCTGCCAACAAACTTAACTAATCCATATTTGCAGTGGGAAGAAACAAAAAAACTTCAATTAGGACTTGATTTGGGTTTTTTGAGGGAAAGAATACTACTGAATGTAAATTATTCGCTAAATAGGTCGTCAAACCAACTTTTACAAATAGGACTCCCTTTTATTACTGGTTTTGATAACATTGCTGCTAACCTGCCCGCGACTATTCAGAATTCAGGTTGGGAATTTACTTTGTCTACTATTAATTTTAAATCGGATGACCTTAAGTGGACAAGCGGCATTAATCTGACCATCCCGAGAAATAAGATCTTAGCTATAGACGATATAGACAATTCTCCTTTGAAGGGTGTATTTGATATTGGTGAACCTATTAATAGAGTGAAACTTTATCACTTTATTGGAGTCGATCCTGCCACAGGCCTTTTTCAGATTCAGAATCATGACGGATACCCGGTGAACACTCCTGGAGTAAATGACGATTATGTAGTGCTATCTACAGACCCGAAATTTTATGGAGGGTTTCAAAACACATTTGAATATAAAGGTTTTCAATTGGATCTATTATTACAATTCACTAAGCAGTTGGGGCAAAACTATAGATTTGGCCCGGCCTTTCCTGCAGGTGGTTATTTTAATGGCCTTGTTAATCAACCAATATGGCAAACCGACAGATGGCAGAAACCAGGGGATATTTCTACTATGCAAAAGTATACCACTGGCTTTGAGACATTCAACGCCTTGAATTATGCTAGGTCAAGCGATGCCGCCTGGTCAGATGCATCGTTTATCCGCTTAAAAAATGTTTCCCTATCATGGCAATTGCCATCGGAAATTAAGAAAGCGATTCGTGCACGGAATTGCAACCTATTTGTTCAAGGTCAGAATGTATTTACAATCACCAACTATTTTGGCCTGGATCCCGAATCAAAAAGCTCTACTACATTGCCTCCATTGAGAGTAATCACCGTAGGCATGCGTATTGATTTATAATTCATTCTGAACACTAAAGTATATGAAAATGAAACATAATATAAACGTCATTTTAAGTTTACTGATTTTGGTCCTTCCACATACTGGTTGTAAAAAATTGGTGGAAGTAGATGGGCCCACAACTAGTGTGAATTCAGCGAACATTTATAAATCTGATGCTACTGCTGCATCTGTTTTAACTGGTATTTATACCAAACTAAGTTCAGAGGGCGTTCAAAATCCCTCACTGACGGCAATCTGCTATTTCACGGGACTTTCTTCTGACGAATTAACGCTAATTAATGCCGTTGGTAATAGCCAGATGAAAGCCTTTTACGGTAATTCTTTAGGCGCTCAAGTGGCAGGGTTTGAATTCTGGGAAAAGATCTATTCTTATTTGTACATTATTAACGGATCAATTGAAGGGATATCTAGCTCCAAAACCCTGACTCCTGCGGTGAAGCAACAGTTGTTAGGTGAGGCTAAATTTATGCGGGCCTTCTGTTATTTCTATTTGGTTAATTTATATGGGAATGTGCCATTGGCACTGTCTACAGATTATAAAACGAACACTGGTCTTTCAAGAAGTCCTGCGAAAGGCGTATGGGATCAAATTAAAACTGATCTGCTCGATGCACAGGGGCTATTAAGTGAGAATTATCTGGATGCGACATTACTGAAAACAACTCAGGAAAAAGTAAGGCCATCCAAGTGGGCTGCAACTGCACTCCTGGCTAGAGCATATTTGTACACTAAAGATTGGAGTAATGCGGAGCAACAAGCGACAGTTGTTCTAAACAATCCAAATTACAGCCTTGTCAGCTTAGAGGATGTATTTAAAATGAACAATTCAGAAGCCATTTGGCAACTTCAGCCAGTTGTATATAATAGTACTGCGGAAGGAGTTGCTTTTAAAATCGAGCCTGATCGTTCGCTAAGTTTTACGCCTAGCTTTTTAAGTAATGATCTGGTGAGTTCTTTTGAAAATGGAGATCAAAGGAAAATCAGCTGGATTGGTTCAGCAACTATCGAAGGTGTTAACTATAATTTTCCGAACAAATATAAAATTGGACTTGATCCCGACGCACCAATTTCAGAATACTCTACAGTCCTTAGACTGGCAGAACAGTATTTAATCCGAGCGGAGGCCAGAATGCAACAAGGGAAAGTATCAGAAGGCATAGCTGATCTTAACATAATACGTGGTCGGGCTACAGATAAGACCGCTCCGAAGACCCTACAATTAAAACAACTATCCAACACGCTTTCAAATGAGAGTGCATTATTATTTGTTGAACATGAAAGACAAACTGAGCTTTTTACAGAATGGGGACATAGATGGTTAGACCTAAAACGAACAAATAGAATAGACCAGGTAATGGCTATCGAGGCTCCGAATAAAGTCCCAATGGCAGTTTGGAAAAATTTCAAACAATGGTATCCAATTTCATTGAGTGAACTGAAGAAAGCAGTTAAACTGACTCAGAATGAAGGGTATTAGTTTTTTATAAACCAAAAGAGAATTAAAAAATGATAAGACATTTTATTGTAATAGGTTTGATGTTTCTCGCTTCGCTGTTATACGGCCAAAAGAAGTCGATTGATTCTGAAGCTTACAGGAATTGGCAAAGCCTGGATGGAATTCCCAAAATGAGTAACGATGGAAAATTTCTAGCATATGGCATCAGTTATGGATTGGATAATGATAAGCAGGAACATGTTATAGCCTCCACTGAAAAAGATTGGAAACTTAATATCTATAGTCCTCTTTCAGATATTAAGTTTACCTCCAATAGCGAAAATTGCCTATTTTTAACTTCCAGGGGGTATTTAAAAATATTAAATCTTAATTCTCGAAAACAAGATTCAATAGCGGACGTGTCCTGGTTCGCAATCCCAGAATATGGTTCTGGCGAATGGCTGGTCTATAAGAACAATAAACGGACATTGTCCCTGAAAAGCCTAAGAACAGGCAAAGAAGTAGTATTTGATGCTGAAGGAATGATTAGTCCTGATGGCAAAGTATTGCTATTAACTAAATATTCCAAAAATATGGTTGATGACTATCAATCCATAGAATGGCTAAATTTGGAGACTAACAAAAGTGTTCCAATTTGGAGCGGAAAAAATATGAACAACTTGATTGCTGATTTCAAAAACCAACAATTGGCTTTCAAAGTTGAATCTGATATTTTATATTATAAAATAGGTATGAAGACGCCCGTTAATCTGATTAAAACGAAAGGTAGTCATTTAGCTTGCACATTAAAAATAGGAAGTCTTGACGGATTCAGTAGGCTCGGAGACCGCCTTCTGGTTGGTTTAAATGAATATCAGGTTCCTATTTCAAGGATAACTAAGAATGCCCCTGAGATTTGGAGTTATACAGATCCAAAGCTACAAACAGTGCAGGAAAAGGAATTGTATGGCGGACAAAACTCTTATTTGGCTTCGATACGTCTTAAAGATCATGAGCTTATACGGATACAGAATTCTCCTGATGAATATTTCCTTAGTAATAAGTATGATAACATTATTCTTTCTAACTACTTAAGCGGTGAGGGAGACTACCGGGAAGCAAACTGGAATACTTATTCAAAGAGAAACTTCGATTTAATAATTCCAGCATCAGGTGAAAGGATACATCTGGATTTTCTTAGCCAAGAAGGAATACTAAATGAGGGTTTATCCCCTGGTGGAAAGTATATTGTCTTTTATGATAGAAAAGAGGAATCATATTATAGCTATGATGTTGAGTCGGCTGAAAAACATCATTTAACAAAAGGTTTAGAAACATCTTGGATGAGGGTCGAATCTAATCCTAAAGGTTTATTAAGAGGGGTTGCCGGTTGGCTGTCAAATGACAAAGAGGTTTTGATTTATGACAGTCACGATATCTGGAAGTTCGACCTTGCAGGAAAAAGAACCCCTGTTTGTCTTACCAATAGGTTTGGGTTGAAGAATGATATTGTTTTTAATTTGAGCCTCAGTGAGGAAAATAAGACAATCAATAAAACCAAGCCAATGGTGATAGCTGCTTTTTCTATAGTTGATAAAAAGAACGGTTTTTTTAATATGAATTTAAATGAATCAGAAAATCCGGTTAAATTGACAATGGATGACTGTATCTATCAAGTCAACAGTATAAATGTTCTGCAAGTATCTGATTTTATTCCTATTAAGGCAAGAAATGCTGATGTATACCTTGTAAGAAGACAGAGTGTAGCAGAGTCACCGAATTATTATTGTACTGAGAATTTTAAGACTTTTAGGAAGTTGACTGATTTTTATCCTCAAAAAGATTATAATTGGTATTCGTCTGAATTACACACTTGGGACGCACCTGATGGAAGTAAGATTCAGGGCATCCTTTATAAACCTGAAAATTTTGATCTCAACGGAAAATATCCCGTTATCTTTTACTATTATCAAAAGCTTTCAGATGGTTTAAATGCATATATGAAGCCGCAATTTTCAGAAGGTGGGATTGACATTCCCACTTATGTAAGTAATGGCTATTTGGTTTTTTGCATGGATATCAACTATGAAATGGGGGACCCTATGCAAGGAACGTATAATGCAATAGTTTCAGCCGCGAAGTATCTCTCCAAGTTTCCCTTTGTGGATTCAAGTAAATTAGGCTTGCAAGGGTTTAGTTTCGGTGGCGTTCAAACGAATTATTTGATCACCCGTACCAATTTGTTCGCTGCAGCGTGTTCAGGTTCAGGGTTAGGTGATTGGATTAGTGCATATGGAAGTCTTACTGGCAATGAAAAAGACGGTTATGGCGAGAGTTGTGCCGTAAATTTTGAAAATGAAGGACAATTAAGAATGGGGAGGACAGTTTGGGAGAATTTACCAGGCTATTTGAAAAGCTCACCTATTTTTCATATTGATAACGTGACCACACCGATATTTTTTATGCATACCAAAAATGATACAGTTTGCCCTTATTCTAATATAATGGAACTATTTTTGGGACTACGCCGGCTTGGCAAAAAAAGTTGGATGGCTGTCTATAGTCTGGGAAACCATACGCTTTTTGGTAAAGAATCCGAGGATTTCACAATACGTATGCGGCAATTTTTTGATCATTATTTGATGAATAAAGCTGCGCCGATTTGGATGCTAGATGGAGTTCCAGCTAAAGATAGGATAATGGGAGCAGGTCTCGATCTTGATACTTTGGGACGAAAACCTTTGGAAGGGTTATTAAACACAAGAGAACAAGTGCTGATAAATTCTATGGTAGAAAGAGCTCCCTCAGTCATAAAAGTAAAATAGAAAACAAGTAAAAGCATTATGAAAAAATTACTATTGAGTTTGGCTTTTTTCAGCCTTACAGGAGTGGGCTTTGCTCAGCAAGTCAAAAAAATGGCGTCTTCTTTAGTATTGGAAGAAAGAAAAAAGGGGAATTTAAAAGCAGCCGATTCCGTCGCTCAGAATTATATCGACAATCACTTACTAAAGCTATCCAAAGGTGAATTAATGACCAAAGATAACCTGTTGTTTATCAGTGAAAATCTGAATCATACTGGTAGTAAGGGATTTGAATTCTTGTATAAAAATCGTGCTAATGTAAATGCGGTTCTCGGGCCCGATAAAGCAGAATATTTGATTAGAGATGTTATTGCTAGAGAGTACGTCCCTAAAATTGAGGAATGGAATAGCAAAGACATTGATTGGGATTTACTTGGGGAAAATATCACTTCAAGATTTGGAAATCTGGGACAAGAGATGGTATATGGTAAGCGAATGAACTACTACCTAATAAAGCAGGATTTTAAAAGTTTTGGGAAATACTATATGCTTTATTTCAAAACAGCAATAAAACGACCAGAGTATATGATTAACGATCTAACGTACAGTTTATTTTTAAAAGTAGACGATCCCGCTGTGTTAAGGTTTGCATGTGATAACGTGATGAAGTATGCCCTTGAAGAATGGTATCAAAATGATCCTAACGCATATGACACCTATGCGTGTTTATTATATAAGATAGGAAGACGGACTGAGGCAATTAAATGGGAAGAAAGGGCTTTAATTGGTGCGAAAGGGAGAGCAGATGAAAAAAGTTTTGCGGATGTCTTAGAAAAAATGAAAAAAGAGGAAAAAATATGGTAATCATTAAAAGGTGTATGAAGTTTGAAATTAAATGGTTCATCTTATGTTTATTGCTGGCAAATACTTCTAAGGCACAACAGGTATATCCGTTATATCAAGACACCGTTCCGAACTGCACAGCAGCATTAAAAAGTGTAGATAATCCCACTTTAGAGGTTTACATGCCAGAATCAAGAATTAAGACATCAACTTCAGTAATAATTTTTCCTGGAGGGGCCTATTCTTTTTTAGCTTATTCGGAAGAGGGAATTACGATTGCCAAAGCTTTTGCAACAAGGGGAATTACGGCAATTATAGTGAAGTATCGCTTACCCAAGAATGAAACAATGAAGGACAAGAGTTTTGGGCCATTATTGGATGCACAACAGGCAATTAAAACGGTCCGTTCGAGAGCGGCCGAATGGAGTATCGATCCAATGAAAGTCGGGGTGGTCGGTTACAGCGCTGGTGGGCACCTAGCTTCCACCTTGGGTACACACTTTAATAAAAGTCAAATCTCAAAACAGGATAGCATCAGCCTTCGCCCTGATTTTATGATCCTGGTTTATCCCGTAATTAGTATGCGAGATAAACTAACTCATATAGGATCGAAAATCTCTTTGCTTGGGATGGAGCCGTCCAAAGAGAAAGTGGAGTGGTTCTCCAATGAACTTCAGGTAACCAAAGAAACTCCACCAACTTATTTAACACATACCGGAGATGATGCACTTGTTGATGTCAATAATAGCATTGTGTTTTATCAGGCCTTGAAGGAGAAGGGAGTAGATGCGGAACTACACCTATTTCCTAAAGGGAACCATGGTTTTACTCAACGGCTACCCGTGAATGAATGGCTGGAACCTATGCTGGCTTTCATGAAAAGAGAAGGATTTTATAAAACAAACTAAGCTTATGATATGAAAAAGAAATTATTTACAGTTGTTACGCTACTCTCAGCAGTATTGCTGAATTCCTGCAAAAAACAGGAAATTGAATCTTTGCCTTTAGCCAGTCTTATGATTGTCAATGTAGTAAATGGCGGCGGTAATCTTTTATTAGGAACTAATGTGTTGCCCGTTTACAATAATTATTTTCAGGCTTATAGTATGCCGACAGGAAGTCAACGAGTTAAATTACTCGATACTGCGGATATGGATCAAGTTTATTATGATCAAACCGTAGTCCTCGAAAATGGAGGGCTATATTCACTCTTTCTCACTGGAAATCGAACAGCAGTTGAATCGGTAATTGTTAAAGAAGAAAATATCCCATCTCATACCACTGATGCGTTTGGTGCGAGGGTAATTAACTTAGTCGATGGTGGCGCCCCTATAAGTCTGAACCTAGCCGACTCAGCAAACGGATCTTTTGTGCCCAGTTTATCTTATATGGCTATTTCGAATTTTAAAGAAGTATCATCGAAGACCATAGAAGGTGATAAAACTTTTGAGATCAGAAATGCTTCAACGGGAGTACTACTTACCACTTTTACTGTTCCAGGGTTTGACTTGCCAAGGTTTAGGAACATCACCCTAGTCGTAGCCGGTATTGCAGGCTCGGAATTTATAATCAGAATAAATAATTATTAGAGCGATTATGGAGACGAAAAAGAAGATATTAATTGTTGAAATTATCAGTGCACTGTATGTCCTATTGTTTGTTTATGCTGCAATTTCAAAATTTGTTGACTTTCAGAAATTTAAGATTGAACTTGGAAAATCACCAATCTTGAGCGCTTACGCCGGACTTATTGCGATTACTATTCCCCTGATAGAAATAGTTTTGGCAATACTTTTAGTTTTCAGAATTAAACAGTATTACGTACTGTATATGTCGTTCAGCCTGATGGTCATATTTACAGCTTACATCGTAGTTATTCTACAATTCAGCCCTTATATACCATGTTCTTGTGGAGGGATAATTCAAAATATGACCTGGAATCAGCATTTGATTTTTAACATAACATTCTTATTGATGGATATTGTAGCCATTTTACTTTATCCAGAACTAAACAAAGAACTTACTCGAGATAAGAAGGGAAGTTTGCACCCTTAAAATTGCTAACAATCATTTTAAAAACTTAAAAAAATGAAATTTAGAAATTTATTAATGACGACAGCTATTTTAATGGCTGTAACCTCTGCTTTTGCATTTAAAGCTAAGAGTAAAGGGTTTTATTATTTTTCCTATATCAGCGGTGGAACCTGCTATGTGGGTAATGGCAATACGGATCAACAGTATTGTGAGGACTTTTTTACTGGCGCGCAATGTACTTACCAAACCACTCCAATCTATGATTATGATCCTATCGGTTTTCCTCCGCCTACATGCAGTGTCCCATTAAGAAGATTTAACTAACAAAATAGCCTAGGCACTTAGCCTAGGCTATCCAAAATTATTTTTTGCATGATTTATAAACGGATTTTAATACTCGCAATATGCTTCATTTTGGGTGTGGTGTTAGTCATTTTTTTATTTTTTGACTCATCATTTCAGCAACAGAAACGAAATAGTTTTATACGTTTACTTCCGACACACCAAATTGTTCCGGATAATATCATTGTCTTAAAGGCAGGCAGATGGTATTTTTCTGGTTTAAATCGTGATTCAATTTACCTAGGCAATCTTTATACACCGGTTAAATTATTAAAAGTGGATCTTGCAATAAAAGATACAGCTGAATGTTATTTGCGGATGCCTAATGGCACTAAATTAACTAGAGGATATTTTAATATGGTCAAGAATGGTACTGTTTATACTCTGGATGGTAGTCAGCCCACGTTGCTTTCAGGGGACCTTACCTCTTCAATCCTGAAGCCCGTTACAAAACCGCCTTATTTTACCCAAGCAGTTCATCTGACTGGTAATTCTTTTGTTTTGAGAGTTGTTCAAAATGGGGAAAATCGATTAGTTAGATATAGAGCTGATTCACCTGGTTTTAAATCTTCGGATAATCTTCTGCATAAACAAGTTGATGGAGTTTTTAGCACAGATGGAAATCTAGTTGCTGAGCCGAAATCCGGAAGGATATTTTATGTTTATTATTATCGAAACCAGTTCATTTGTGCCGATAGCAACCTTCATTTGTTGTATCATGGGAAGACAATTGACACAAACTCAATAGCTAAACTTAAAGTAGCATCAATTAAATCTCAAAACCAAACAACTCTCGCTGCTCCACCTATCGAGGTAAATAAAAGGATAGCAGTTAATGAGAATTGGTTGTTTGTTCAGTCAGGGCTAATAGCTGATAATGAAATTAAGGAGTCACTGGCAGATGTCTCTATAATAGACGTTTATGCTATTAAAGACGGTAAATATCAATTTAGTTTTTACCTGCCAGATTTTAATAAGAAGAAATTAACAGATTTTATGGTTCATGGAAAAAATCTATATGCCTTATTCGATCACTATTTATATAAATATAAACTAAACTTCTAAAAAAGAAACAATCATAAAAACATATCAAAAGATGTTAAATCAAGCAAAAAAATGCTTGTTCCTGGCCACTGCCTTGTTCAATTTTATGAATATCGCAGTACAGGCGCAACAAAAACATAAAGTGCAAGACGATCCTATTCAAAGCCGCTGGGCTAAACTGGTTTCTCCGGAAAATGCCTTGAAGGAATACCCCAGACCACAAATGGTTCGTGCAAACTGGACAAACCTGAACGGGCTATGGGATTATGCCATAACAGCAAAAGCCAATAACATGAAGGTGCTGAGCGAAGGGAAGATACTCGTGCCTTATCCTATTGAATCTGCATTATCCGGGGTGAAAAAATCGTTGTTACCTGACCAGAATTTAGTTTACAAAAGGAGTATCGTTAAACCTGTTCTTGGGCTGGGTGAGCGTGTGTTGCTCCATTTCGGTGCAGTGGACTACCAATGCTGGGTGTATATCAACGGCAAGGAAGTCGGATCACATACCGGAGGCTATACCGCGTTCGATATGGATATCACTGAGGCACTTGCTTCAGGTTCAAATGAGCTGATGGTAAAAGTCTATGACCCGACCGGTGAAGGTGTTGGGCCTCATGGGAAGCAGGTTTTGAATCCTGCTAATATCTATTACACACCAACATCTGGAATCTGGCAGACGGTATGGATGGAAGTTGTACCTGAGGCACATATTGAAGGTTTGGTAATGACTCCTGATATTGATAAAGGAGTATTGAATTTTTCAGTGAAAGCACCCGCTGGTTATAACGTTGAAGCAACTGCTTTTGCTTCGGAGATGAAGGTAAATGCTGTTTTCGGAGATGCAGGTGCTGAACTGCAACTTGCGGTTAAAAACTCAAAACTCTGGTCACCTGCCTCACCTTTCCTGTATGACTTGGAAGTGAAGCTGCTAAAAGACGGTAAGGTGGTGGATAAAGTAACTTCTTACTTCGGCATGCGCAAGATCGGCATTGCCAAGGATGCTGCCGGTGTCGACCGGATCTTTTTAAACAACAAACCTTATTTCAATTTGGGAACGCTTGACCAGGGCTTCTGGCCGGAGGGGTTATATACGGCCCCAACGGACGAAGCCCTTTCCTATGACATCAAGGCCATTAAGGCAATGGGCTTTAACACTATCCGTAAACACATTAAAGTAGAACCGGCCCGCTGGTATTACCATGCGGATAAGCTGGGCATGCTGGTATGGCAGGATATGGTGAACCCGAACCAGGGACTACCGGAAGGAAGCAAAGCCGCTTTTGAAGCACAGGCTTCAGAAACACTTGCCCAGCTGCACAATTATCCCTCTATAGTTTGCTGGGTGCTGTTCAACGAGAAATGGGGACAATATGACCAACAAAGACTGAGTGAATGGATTAAAAAGACCGATCCTTCCAGGATCTTGAACGGGCACTCGGGGGAGATTCTTTATGTGAATGAAGTTTTGCGCTCTCCTTCTCCGAATGCCTATGTATCTGCGGATATGACTGATGTACACAGCTACCCTGATCCGATGATGAGTATTAAGTTGCCGGGTAAGGCGCAGGTTTGCGGGGAGTTTGGCGGGATTGGCGTATTTATCCCGGATCACCAGTGGAACACGAGCTCTGCCTGGGGATACATTACCGAAAAACCTTCAGGATTGCATGCGAAATATACCATCATGAACCAGCATTTGAAGCTGATGGAAAAACAAGGACTTTCCGGTTCGATCTACACCCAGCCATTTGATGTGGAAGGGGAACAGAACGGGTTGATGACCTATGACCGGGAAGTGGTCAAAATTCCTTTTGCGGAGCTGAGAAAGATTCACAGTCAGTTGAACCCGGATGCTGAAAAGAATGTCCCCGTTGTTACTGCGCAGGATGCAGACCTGACGGAGCCAGGTCTTTTGTACAGTGGAATGCTGCAGCAGTACATAGATGGTAAGCGTGATAAGGCCTTTCTAAAAAAAATGTCCATGACTGCTGGGCAGGTTGGTGATAAGCTGGGGGCAGGGCTAGCGGGGCATGATTTCATTTTGGGGCTAAAAATGCCACTTTCTGAAGAGGACATTGATGCGGTGGTTTCTTTTACCAAAAGCACTAAGGATGCTGGTTTTGCTTTGATGAGCAAGGATGCGGAGACATTCAAAAAGGTAATGGGGGAACGTAAGTATACGGTGGCCATGATGAACATGATCTTAAAAGGGGAAATGGAACCATTGATGAATGCTGGTGATCCGGTAGATTGGGCAGCAGTTGAGGCTGCGGTAAAACCATACGGTGCTCCTGGCGAGGAGATCCTGCTTCGTGCCAAGACGGTTGGTTTTTACAATTCACAGGACTGGAAAAACTATGTTTCGGCAGCGACCACTTACCTGGAGAAATTTGGTACGAATGTGCCGGGAAATGAAAAGAAAATGTTCCAGGCGGCTATTGACGAACACAAATAGGAAATAGTTATGACGCAGGAATTGGTAAAGGAAACTCCTGTTGACCAGCGGGTTCAGCGGAGTGGTGCTTTAGATGAGATCAGGTTGTTGTTTCGTTTACAACGTTTGATTGATACGGATTTCAGGAAGTGTAAATACAGGGAATATTATGCGGCGTTGATTGGGGTTTCCTTGTATAAATTGGATAAAATGGGTAAGGCGCATTTGGGAATGACGGTGTATCAGATGATCCAGGACAGGTTGTTTCAGGAAGCGCTGAGACTGCTCCGAATGGGGAAGGATTCTGTGAAGGAAATCACTTTTGAACTGGGTTTCCGGGATCAGGCTTACTTTGCCCGGTTTATCCGGCGCAGAACGCGGTTAAGTCCATTGGGGCTTCGGAATCTATGAGGGCGTTGAAGATTGAAGTGTCGCTGACCAGGAAGTCTGCGGTGCTGGATAAGTATTTGAATGAGCTGTCTAAGATTGAGCTGCTGAGGGTGGAACAGGAGCTGAGTTTGTGTTCCAGGATCCGGGCGGGGGATCAGCTGGCATTGAATACATTGGTGAAATCGAACCTGCGGTTTGTGGTTTCGGTGGCGAAGAAGTATCAGTGCGCAGGTTTTGCTTTGGAGGACCTGATCTGTGAAGGGAATATGGGGCTGATTCGGGCGGCACGGCGTTTTGATGCGACCAGGGGATTTAAGTTTATTTCTTTCGCCGTGTGGTGGGTGCGTCAGAGCATCATTCATGCAGTTGCGGAAAAGCGGCGTACGATTCGGCTTCCTGCCAATCAGGTGAATGCGATTATAAAAATGGGACAGGATAGCGCGGTATTGGAACAATTACTGGAACGGTCGCCAAGTGTGGAGGAACTAGCGGATTATACGGATTTAAGTGTGACCAGGGTAATCGAATGTGCGGCTTATTCTCCCTGGATGCAGTCCCTGGATCAGGAAAATGAGGCGGAGCATGGTGGTACTTTACTGGATCGTTTGGCGGATGACGGGGCGGAAACACCGGATCGGTTTGCTGTTCGGGATTCGGTTGAAGTGGCACTGGATGAACTACTTAGGGAGCTTGCTCCACGGGAAAGAAAGATTTTAGAATTGTATTACGGGATTGGTATTCCGCTTCCGATGCAGCCGGAGGAAATTGCGAGGGTGCTGAACCTGTCTAAGGAACGGGTACGCCAGATTCGTGTGGCCTGTCTGAAGCGGTTGAGAAATAAGGTAACACGGGGGAGCTTTGATGAATTAAGTTGAAGCAGGTGTTATGAAAAGAATTAGTGCTTTAATGGGGCACTGGTATGTCAGGATAAAGGGTTGGTTAGCCCTTTATGGTTTTGTGAACTCATCTTCCCCGATGAGATTTGAATTTAGGTTAGAAACTGTGGCAGCCCGGATGGGTGCCACAGTTTTATCAATGGGATGGGAACCTGTCGAGTGTAATTAAAAATGAAACGATAGAAAAGGTGAATTAATGACCAGTTAGGTGACGGCTGATACAGATTTAAATAAATACGCGACGGAAGAAGTGAACTGTTTGATGCCCCTGGGCTGGGACCTAATAATCAGGTGAGTTCTTTTCTAATCGTATAGCAATAGGATGGAAGGGCATGATCAGAATTAGATACTCTCCAAAAGAAGCGTTTGAAGATATATCCATAATCTGGCTGGATTTGGAAATAAGTTAATGTGCTATGGAAGGGGCGAATTAGGGGGCAGGTTAGGTGAAGGCCTAGTTGATGAGTAAATCCCTCTCCAGTAGCATATAATGGGCAGGACATGATCAGAATTAGATACCACCCAAAAGAAGAGTTTGAAAAAAGATTTCTGATCGGGCTTAATTTGGAAATATTTAATATGCGATGGAGAGGGCGAATTAGGTATAGTTGTAGGCGAAGGCCTAATTGATGATTAAATCCCTCTCCGGTAGCATATAATGGGCAGGAGGTGATCAGAACTAGACAGCGTTCAAAAAAGAGTTTGAAAACAGATTCATGATCAGACTAGACTAGATTTGGAAATAAGCTAATATGCTACGGAGAGGGCGAATTAAGCGACAAGTTAGGTGAAGGCCTAGTTGATGAGTAAATCCCTCTCCGGTAGCATATAATGGGCAGGACATGATCAGAATTAGATAACGTCCAAGAAGAAGAGTTTGAAAACAGATTCCTGATCAGACTGGATTTGGAAATACTAATGTGCTACTGAGAGGGCGAATTAAAGGATGTCTTAGGTGCAGGCCTAGCGGATGAATAAATCCCTCTCCAGTAACATAAAAAGCATAAATCCGCGATCCCTGGGCGTATTCATCCAAAGCAAAAATGGCTTTGGTGAACTGTGGATTTTGAAACCGGTTTAGCTGAATAACATAGATGAAATGCAATGGATAAAAAGAGTTCAAAAAAATACGGCTGGTTTATTGGGGTTGACGTTTCCCGTAATGAACTGGATTTTGCGGTAATGAAAGCAAAGGTCGTACTTTTTCATAGGGAAATACCAAACAGTTTGGAGTCAATCAAGGACTTTATAAAGGAGCTTAAAATGCAGCAGGGCTTTACCATTAGTAAGGCAATCTTCTGTCTGGAAAGTACTGGTTTTTATTCGAATCATTTGTTGCAGGTATTGTGTCGTTTTAAAGCGAATATCGTGGTAGAGAATGCGGTGAAGATTAAAAATTCTCCTGGTAATATGAGGGGTAAAAATGATAAGATTGATGCCGTTCGAATCGCCGCGTATGCTTCCCTGCATCATGAAAATCTCAGGTTCTGGTTTCCCAGACGCCCGGTAATTGATCAGCTGGCAGAACTGACCACTTTAAGGCTCAGACTCCGGGTATTGTACGGTAGCCTGACGACTCCGGTGAAGGAACAGCAGGCCTTTGTGAAGAAGAAGGTGGCCAGGGAGAATGCGCAGTTGTGTTCGCGTAGCATTGAAGCAGTAAAGCTTGATTTACTGGATGTGGATGAAGCGATCCTAAGGGTGATCAATGAGGATGAGCAGCTGTGCCGTCTAAGGGATTTGATTGTTTCTGTGGATTATGTGGGAGTGGTTACGGCAACGGAAATGCTGATCTGTACCAATGAGTTCAGAGATATTAAAGATCCGAAGAAATTTGCGTGTTATGCCGGAGTGGCCCCGTTTCCAAAGGAATCTGGTAAAGCCAGAGTAAAATCCAGGGTGTCACATCTGGCAAATAAAAAGATGAAAAGTTTGCTGCACTTGTGTGCACTTCAGGCGATGCGACATAGTCCGGAACTGAGGCCTTATTTCCTGAGAAAAGTGGAACTGGAGGGGAAGCCAAAAATGGCGGTGTTGAATGCATTGAGGTATAAACTGATCCTTCGGATTTTCGCCTGCGTCAATCAAAACCGGAAATTCGAAAAAACATACGTGAATTCTCATGTTAAAAAGCTTAAGGAAATAGAATCTGAGTCATCGGAATCTGGCAAGGAGGAGAAAGAAACCATAATTGATGTTTTATAAAATGGATAAATTCTACATTTTTTTTGTCTTTAGGGCGCTCTTTTTTATTGCCAGGGCGGTTTTGCAAAGAAAATAGAAATACTGCCCCTTAATTGCCCGGTCGGGGTATTCACCCAAACTACTTTCGCTATTGAACTAATACTTATAAAAAATGAAGATCAATTTCGAAAATGCAAGCTTTAAAGATTTTGAAAATATTCCTGGTCTGGATCCCTTTGCATGGGCAGAACTATGGAGTGAATACGTTGATTATAAAACCGAACGCGGGCAGATGAATTACCGGTTCGAGGCGCAGACGGGCTGTGGTCCTGAGATCAGTTTGAAAGTACCGGGAATCAATCAAACGGATTTTGTGAGCCTGGTGAGTAATGATTACCTGGGTTTTACCCAGCATCCTAAAGTAAAAGCAGCCGCGATAGCAGGGATAGAAAAATATGGTTCCGGTGCGGGAGCCTCACCTGCTATTGGTGGCCACTATGATTATCATACAGAATTGGAAATGAAAATAGCTGCTTTCTTTAAAAGAGATGCCGCGCTCACCTTTACCACCGGATATACGGCCAACAGCGCCTCGATTCAGGCCTTGTTGAAAAAGGAGGACCTGGCGATACTGGATATGGCTGTTCATGCCAGTGTACAGGAGGGTTGTTTCCTGACCAATACCAAGTCTTTTCCGCACAATGACCTGGATGCATTGGAGCGAGTGTTGAAAATGTCGAGAAATAAATACCGCACAAGGATGGTGATCATTGATGGAGTGTATTCCCAAGATGGTGACCTGGCGCCTTTGGACAAGATCATTCAGCTGACCAAACATTACGGGGCTTACTTGCTGTTGGATGATGCGCATGGAACTGGAGTCATCGGGAAGACTGGGCGTGGGGTAATTGAACTATATGATTTGTTTAAAGAAGTGGACATCATCACCGGAACCTTCAGTAAGACTTTTGCGCACATTGGTGGTTATGTGGTGGCCGATCCCAGGCTGGTCAGCTTTCTTAAATTCCAGTCGCGTCAGCATATCTTTTCTGCTACGGCTACGCCGGCGTCTGCCTGTATCAGTACGGCAATTGATCTGGTAGACCAGGAGCCGCACTGGATGGAAAAGCTTGGGCAGAATGTAGGGTATTTGAAAAGCGGCTTGCTTTCCCTGGGACTGGATATCGGCAAGAGCCGGTCTGCGATCATTCCGGTAATGATCGGAAACAACAATAAGAATGCTGAAGTCTGTCATTTGCTGTTGAAAGCGGGCGTTTATGCCAATCAGATCAACTATCCTGCAGTTTCCCGTAAAGATGCCAGGATCCGCATGTCGGTGATGGCCACCCACGAGTTTGACCAGCTCGATAAGGTATTGAATGCCTGGGAATGGGTGATTAAGACAGCTGGTCTAAAGCAAATGTTAAGGTAAATTTTATGACTACTCCAAGGAAAAAGCAAAAAGTAAGGGATGCAGAAGCGACAAAACGGCGCCTGATTGAAGTGGTGGGTCTGATCCTGCAGGAGTATGGTCATCATGCGTTGAGGACGAACAACATCGCGCGTTTTGTGGGGAGGAACAAGAATGTGATCCGTCATCATTTTTTAGGATTGAACAACCTGAAGCGTAAATACATCAGTGAGAAAGATTACTGGATGCCATTTTTTGAAAGGTTCCAGGTTTCAGATTCGGCGACTGCAACCGAACTGAAGGAAATGTTTATCCAGCTGATGCAGGAGAACCTTAAGTTCTTTTTCGGGGACAGGGAAATGCAAAAGATCATTCTCTGGCAGATCAGTGATGAGGATATGCTGATCAGGAACATTTCGGATGCGCGGGAAGCGGAAGGAGAAAAGTTGTTTAGGCTGACGGATGAGTTCTTTGCCGGCACCGATGTCAATTTTCGTGCGGTTATTGGCTTGTTGCTGGGTGGCAGTTATTATATGGTACTGCAGGCAAACAGCATTAAGAGTAAGGTCTCCGGTATTGATATCAACGACAAGCGGGGAATGGAAGAAGTCAGCCGTACCATCGCACAGATCATTTCCTGGGCATGGAAGGCGGCGCAGGAGACGCAAAAACAAGAAGTAAAAACATCATCTATTATGAATCACGAATTTGAAAATTTAAAGCGCCTTGCCACCGAAAGAATGGCAGAGGAGTTAGAGGATCCCGATTTGGGGTCCAAAACGGCCTTATATGAAGAAGTGAAGCGGGTGGAACGGGTCATGTTGGATCACCTGCTGGGTTTAACCAATGAGACCCAGATCAGGACCTATCTGAAGATCAGTATGTTCACGCTGGTCAGGGTTTGTGACCAGTTGTATCGTCATGGAGACTTGCTGAATGAGGATGCAACCTTGTTGATGGAACTGATGGATGCGATACGCATGCCGGTTGCCGAATATGTTCCCGACACGATTGTCTTACCCAAACTATTCCGCAAGAATGAAGGACTTAAATTAAAGGAGAAATGGAATCGTGTATCATCTGAATTCAGAAGATCAGGGATTGACCATACCCTGGTAGAAATTGCCGGGGTGCCATTCAAACGGTTTTTGTACAGTTCGATGAAGATGCATTGGGCGGACTTTAAATACTTGAGGAAGTATATTGCTGTTTTGGAGGAGCTGGCGGCGGAAGGGTCGGTTTCTGAAGAAGAATTGATCCATGATCTGATTGGCCTTGGGTTTAACCACGTACGTTTTATCAGTTGGTATGTTTTGCAGGTACAAAGACAAATCGCAGGAAAAGATATAGGTGAAGCGGAAAGGATTTTGAAACGACATAAGACGGTATTGAGGCAGGTGAGTTTGTTTACCAACATGAGTTTCAATGCTGCTAAAATGCATCCTGTAGATGAACTGATGAAATGGATTGAGGCAGAATTGGTCTTGCAGTCGGATTTGAAATCTGGTGAGACTTTAAATCCGCTGAGCCTGAATTGTAAACTGGCTGGGATCCAGTTAGCTTGGTGGCAGAAGTTGCAGCAGAAACATGGTGTATATGATGAGGCGGATGAACTTCTGTTATTTAAGAAGGTTGCTTTTAATTTCAAAGGTGCAGATGGGAGGTCGTTGATTGAAGTAGACTTAAAACTGGATCAGGCAGATCTTGAAGAGATCGCTCCGCTGGAACCGGTCTTATCTGGAATGCTGGAAGAAGTCAGGGCCTTAATTCAATAAAATTTCCCTCGTGTGGACTGGCTGGGCGTTAGGCCATTTCGTTCAGCTGGCTACATGGGGTCTATCAGTTCGCCTAAACCATTAGCTTCCATAAAGTTCACGTATTCATACAAAAGATGTTGGGTAAAGCCGGGGAGACGCATTAACTCGTCGGTTGTGCGTTTACTGAGGTCTTCCAGGGTGTAGAAGCCATTCATTTCTGTTACACTTTTCAATTCACGGCTTAAGCCAAGTTCTGGAATCGGTCGCTGCAATAGGGGTAGGATGTCGTGATTTCTCATTTGATAATCTCAAGTTCTGCGATCCCATACAGTGTCTGAAAACGATATAGCGCGGGATACGTGCTATATCCGCTTAGAGGCCCGACTAAAGGCCCGAACACAAGATAAGCCGCACCCGCGCTGTAGCGCAGGCGATCAGCCTATTTTTCCTTGTGTTCTTTTAAAATTTAGTCGGTTTCTAAGACAAGTCAAATAGCTATCGCTATACAATATTTTATACCCTGCAAATATACGATTTCCTCGCAGCAAATCCACTAATTCTTAGTTGTAAACATTCCAAATGCCTATGAAAAATTGATACTTATTTCGGGTTGATGTGAAAAGATTTTTTCTTGAGCAGTGATCCGGTTTACTTAAACTTTATTTTATGAAGCATGAAACCTATGAAAAATTGTATGCTGAATTTAAGGATGCGCTGGCTGGTGTATCCTCCATTGAGGGGAGTCCGATTCAGTCTCTTTCTGAAACTTTGGCGCTTTGCCGGAAATTCCTGGGCCAGTTGCGGTCAATGGTGACAGATGTTCCTTTTAGCGATTCGCTTGCTGAGATTTATTTCTTTAAGTCGGTGAAACCGAAATTCTATGCAGAAAAAATCTATGCTTTTGAACGCTATGGTTTAGAAATGAATAAGCCTGTGGGTACAGGGGATATGATCCGGGTCTTTTTGGAGGATGAGCTCAGGCAGGTACACCGCTTTTTTAAGCAGCATGCTTTTCTGTATCAGTATTACCGCTCTGGCGGGGTGGGGCTGGATAGCCAGTACTTTCTGCGTGGAGCGGATTTGCCTTTACCTCTGGTGCCGGAGATTCCTGATCCGAATCCGGATTTCTCTACCGCGATGGATTATCTTTTTGCAAAGTTTATTGCTTATGAAATGTTACAGCAGGAAATCCTGCGCAGGATTGGTGTCCTGGATGGGAAGGTCGTTCCCGGTAGTTCGCTGGGTTCTAAGGAGGCTGGTTTGAAGTGGACGGGGAAGATCGTGAACCTGGGGGAGTTGATTTATGGGCTGTATTATACCGGGCAGTTTAACCATGGAAACGCGCAGTTGTCAGAGATTGTTGCCTTGTTTGAGCGGATGTGTGAGGTGAAGATCAGGGATGTCCACCATACGTTTGGGGAGATCAGGGAGCGTAAGGTTTCCAGTCCTTCTAAGTTTATTGATTCGATGAGTGCTGCGATCCGGGATCGTGTGGATGAGGACCTTCGGTATAAACCTGGCTAAGCTTTTTTTAGTGTTGTTGATTTTTCATTCCCCTTTCTTTCCCAGCCTGGGAAAGAAAGATTTGTGTTCAGCCAACATTTGCTTGTCCCGGACAATGGGGTCCGGGCTTTAATAAAAGCCTATGTTATCAAATTTTAGCTGGCTCCAGTATGGAGTTTTTATGGGGATATCCCTGCTCATTTATTACCTGATATTAATTGTACTGTATTACCGGAAGGAGATCAGGGCTTTATGGGGATCGCTTGCTAAGGCAAAGATCAGGGGATCTGGATTGGCGAAAGACCGGCTTGCACTGGATGGTGGAGTTGACGGCGGACTGATGGGCAGGACGGTGGCTGAAGAAGGAATGACTTGCCTGGGGATGGATGAACTGGATTTTGGGGGCGAGGAGGGGAATGGGGAAATGCTGCAGGGGCAGTTGGCGGACTGTATGGAAGAGTTGAAGTATGCCTTTCTTGAGGCTGAAGAGGCCGGATGGGACAAGAAAAAGCTTGGCGCGTCGCTGTTTGAAATTGCGAATTGCTATGCGGAGGTTTTTTCCTCATCGCTTGGGCATCAGCTGCGGAAGCACATTTGTTCGGAGCTGATGTCGAGATTCGATTGGAACATCAGCGTTTTGGAATTGGATGCGCTTTTGCCGAAAAAGGAGCTGGGTGCCGGACTTGCGGCAGGATGTATCGCGGTGCTGGCTTTTCTGGCTCAGGTGGTTTATGCGCAGGATGGCAATCAGGGGATTGCGGAAGCAACCAGTAAGGTTGCCGGTTATTTTGACACGGGAACGGACCTGATGTATGCCATCGGTGCAATCATGGGGCTGGTCGGGGCAGTGAAGGTCTATTCCAAATGGAATGCCGGTGAACCGGATACGGCAAAGGTGGCTACAGCATGGTTTGGGAGCTGTATTTTTCTGGTAGTGGTGGCAACTGTGCTTAAATCTTTTTTTGGGATATGAGCAGCGTATATCAGATCAATAAAGGCGTTGGACGTGCCATTGAATTCAGAGGGTTGAAAGCACAGTACATTGGGTTTTTAGCCGGCGGGCTGGTTCTTTTGCTGCTGCTTTTTGCCCTTTTGTACATCTGCGGGCTGAATCTTTTTATCTGTTTGTTTCTGGTCTTTGGACTCGGGTTTGGCCTGTTTGTAGCGGTCTTCCGGATGAGTGACCGGTATGGACGGTATGGCCTGATGAAGAAGATGGCCAGGCGCGGTATTCCTGCTTGTCTGGTTTCGCGGAGCCGCAGTTTATTCAGACACTTAGCTGTTGTAGTATGAGGGGAGCCATAGATTTCAAAGACATCTTTCCGATCTACAAGGTAGAGCACGGATGTATTGTTTCGATGCAGGGTGACCTGACGGTGGTATTCCGGGTGGACCATGCGGAGTTGTTTACCCTGGGATCGGCTGACTATGAGGCGGCACATCACACCTGGGTAAAGGCGATCAAAACCTTGCCTTATAGTACGGTGATTCACAAACAGGATACTTTTGTTCGCAGGGAACACCGGGCGAATGCGGAGGCTGATCTGAGCTTTCTGACTGCTGTCGGGGAGCGGGCTTTTGATGGCCGGAAGTATTTGGACCATACCTGTTATCTGATGATCACCAGGAAGCCGGAGGATAGACGTGTGGCGACCAGTGGTTATTCGGGGCTGATGCGCAGGGGCATTGTGCCGAGGCAAACTTTGGAGGCGGGGCTGTTTACGGATTTTATGGAAAAGGTATGTGCCTTTGAGCGGATCCTTTCGGACAGTGGTTTGGTTGGCCTGCGGCGTTTAGCCGATGATGAGCTGGCCGGAACGGTTGGAAAAGTGGGGCTGATTGAATCCTACTGCTCATTGCTGGGCGTTGGGGAAAGACCTTTGCTTCGGGACGTGCAGTTAAAGGAGGGGATCAGGATCGGCGAAAACCATTGCCAGTTGTTTACCCTGGCCGATGTGGAGGATTTGCCTTCGCTCTGCGGCAGCCGGATGAATTTTGACCGGTACAGTACCGATAAAAGCAAATTCAGCCTGGGTTTTGCGGCGCCTTTGGGATTACTGCTGGACTGCAACCACCAGTACAACCAGTTTATTTTTATCGGGGATCCCGGCAGGACCATTAAGGAGCTGGAGGCGAAGAAGCTGCGCCTGCATTCCCTGTCGGCTTATTCCAGGGAGAATGCGGTGAGCCGTGATGCGGTAAATGATTTTCTGAATGAGGCGGTTGCACTGGGCAGGTTACCGGTGAAGGCGCATTTTAACGTGATGGCCTGGACTGCTGATCGTTCCGAGTTGCAGGAGATTCGCAATAAAGTAAGTTCAGCAATGGCCAGTATGGACGCGGTATGCCGGCAGGAGACCGATGGGGCGGCACAAATCTGGTGGGCGGGGATACCAGGGAATGCGGCGGACTTCCCGGTCAATGACTGCTTTGATACTTTCCTGGAGCAGGCAAGCTGCTTTCTGAATATGGAAAGCCACGCGAAATCTGACCGTTCCGGCATTCGCCTGGGGGAGCGGAGTTTTGGCAGGCCGGTGTATGTGGACCTGTTTGATAAGCCTATGAAATCGGGACTGATTACCAACAGGAACCTGTTCATCTGCGGGGGAAGTGGGGCAGGAAAATCCATGGCCTGTAACCACATGCTGCGCACCTTGTATGACCAGGGAACCCACTGCGTGACGATCGACATTGGTGGCAGCTATCAGGGACTGTGTGAACTGGTCGGTGGTTATTATTTCAACTATACCGAACAGAATCCGATCCGATTCAATCCTTTTTATATCGGGACAGATGATGTGCTGGATATTGAAAAGAAGGAAAGCTTGAAAACTTTGCTGTTAGCGCTGTGGAAAAGGGAAGGCGATCCCTGTAGCCGCTCGGAATACGTGGCCATTTCCGGTGCCATTACTTTGTATTATGAGCATTTGGAAGCTCATTCTGCTGTATTTCCCTGCTTTGATACGTTCTATGATTTTCTGATGTCAGAGTATTTGCAGGTGATGGAAAACGGCAAAGTCAAAGAAAAAGACTTTGATCTGGGTAACCTGCTCTATGTGCTGAATCCCTATTACAAGGGTGGAGAGTTTGATTATTTATTGAATGCCAGGGAGAATTTGGACTTGCTCAATGAGCGCTTTATTGTGTTCGAACTCGATAATCTGAAGGAACATGAGGTACTTTTCCCGGTGGTGACGATCATCATTATGGAAATGTTCATTTCCAAGATGCGCAAACTCAAAGGGCAGCGGAAGATCCTGGCGATTGATGAGGCCTGGATCGCAATTGCCAAGACCGGCATGAGTTCATTCATTAAATACCTCTTTAAAACCGTCAGAAAATTCAATGGTATTGCTGCACTGATTACCCAGGAGGTAGATGACCTGATTTCCTCACCGATCATCAAGGAAACGGTCATTAACCTGTCGGATACCAAGATCCTGCTGGATATGCGCAAGTTCATGAACAAGTTTGACAGCCTGCAGCAGACTTTGGGTTTGTCTGATAAAGCAAGGGCCATGCTCTTGTCGGTCAATAAGGCGAACGAGCCGGGGCTGGTTTACCGGGAGGTATTCATTGATCAGGGTGGCCATAAACTTGGAGTGTACCGCAATGAGCTCTCCGATGAGGAATACCTGGCTTATACGACTGAGGAAAGCGAAAAACTGGAAGTCAGGGCTGCAGCAGACAAGCACGGCAGTATGGCTGCAGGGATTAGGGTACTGGCTAACGAGCGCCGCCAGAAGAGGGCTCGATCAATCAATTAAAATCTTAATGCTTATGAAAGAGCTAAAATATCAGTTAGGCTGCTGCTTTGCGGCGCTTGTCTTATTTGCATCCTGTAAAAGGGGAGTTGCGGTTACGGGCACCTATGCCAGCCAGGAATCGGGAGAATACAGCATCTCCAGAGATACCCTGGTGATCATTCCCTATGGTGACCAGGGGGACTATCAGGTGATTCGTAAATCTGCTTTTCAGGCCATCAGAGCCGGAAAACTTCAGCCTATCGAGCACAAGATCCGGGAGTACATGGGCAGGTATGATTCTAAACTGCGGGTATTGTTGATGGATGCTGCCGGCAAAAAGATCACATTCTTTCCGGGTAAAAACAGCCTGCTGCTGATGCAGCGGGAATATCATAGGGTGGCAGAATAGTTTGGAGGGGGTATATGAAAGTAAAGATGAATAAAATAAAAAAGGGCGTGTTGTCCGCTAAAATCTATATGGTGGTGATGCCGCTGAGTCTGGTGGTATTGCTGGTTTCACTCCCGGTGAAGGAAGTCAATGCGCAGATTGCCATTGCAGAAGTGATTAAGGCTGGCGTTAAAAAAGTGATCAAGGCTGTTGACCTGAAGGTGCAGCGATTGCAGAATGAAACGATCTGGCTCCAGAATGCCCAGAAGGTGATAGAAAATACTTTGTCTAAATTGAAGCTGTCGGAGATTGCGGACTGGACCAACCGTCAGAAAGAGCTGTACGGGAAATACTTTGATGAGCTCTCCAGGGTGAAAGCTGCCATCGCCTATTACCACCGGATCAGGGACATCACCCAACGCCAGGGCGATATTATTGCGGAATACCGGGAGGCCAAAAGTCTGTTTGCCAAAGACAAGCACTTCACTGTGGAAGAGCTGGATTATATGGAAGAAGTGTTCAGGGGGATCCTGGATGCGAGTTTGAAGAACATTGACCAGTTGCTTTTAGTGGTAAATTCTTTTAAGGTGCAGATGGATGATGCAAAACGTCTGGAAATTATCGAAGAAGTGGCCGTTAAAATCGATCAGAATTATTTTGACCTGAAGGAGTTCAATACCCGGCAGATCAAACTGAGTCTGAGCCGGGCCAAAGAGGCGGGGGACCTGAACATCATCAAAAAACTCTATGGGATCGAGTAGACGGATTTTAGCTGTGGGAATGCTGGTGGCATTATCCATGGCAACTGATGTGGCTTCAGCCCAAACCTGGAACGAGATCTTTAAGCAGAAGAAAACGCAGAAAAAATACCTGCTTCGGCAGATTGCGGCGTTGCAGGTATATATCGGCTATGCAAAAAAAGGATATGATATTGTAGGCAGCGGCATTCATGTGGTAAAGGACATCACTAATGCTGAACTTGGTTTGCACAGGGCTTTCTTTGCTTCACTTGCGGTGGTCAATCCTAGTATTAAAAACAGTGCAGTGGTTGGAGAGATTGTTTCCGGTGGTTTGGGGATTCTCTCGGTATTGGGGGGCTGGAAAGATTTAGAACTGTCCGGGGTGGAATGGGCTTACGTTGCTTTGGTGAAGGCGAATTTGCTGGCGGAATGTGCGCATGATCTGGAAGAACTGCTTTTAGTGACCACTTCAGGTAAGCTGGAAATGAAAGATGATGAACGCTTGCAGCGGCTGGAAAAACTGAGGTTATCGGTGCAGGATAAATATGATTTTGCTTTGTCTTTCACTTCGGAGCTGGAGGTCTTTGTCCGGCAGCGGCTGAGAGAGGAACGGGACATTAATGAGGTAAGGAGGTGGTATGAGCTGGAATAGTAGGATGGTGGTATTGTTTTTCGTTGGTTGGTTCGGCTTTACTCCTGTATCGTTGCGGGCACAATCTACCGAGGTGCAGCAGCTGCTCTTGAACGTGGAGAAATTGTCTCAGTTCAAGAACATCCTTAAGGATATGAAAGCCGGTTACCAGATCATTTCCACGGGTTATAATGCTGTTCGGGACATCTCTAAAGGCAACTTTTCTTTGCATGAGAGTTTCCTGGATGGCTTGCTGGCCGTAAGCCCGGAATTGAAGAAGTATCATAAGATTGCAGGCATCCTCAGGGCTCAGGGTACAATTTTGTCGGAGTATAAAGCTGCCTTTGCTGCTTTTAGTTCAGGAGGCAGGTTTACGATGGAGGAGCTGGATTATTTAAGCTCAGTTTATCGCGGTTTGAACAAACAAAGCCTGGCGAATCTGGATGCGCTATTGATGGTGATTACTGCCGGGGAGCTGCGCATGTCCGATGATCAGCGGCTTTCTGAGATTGACCGGATCTATGATGACATGCAGGAGAAGCTGACGTTTCTGCGGCATTTCAATGCGCAGGGGATTGGCATCTCCAGGCAGCGAAAGCTGGAACAGCGGGATGTTTCATCCATGAAGGAATTGTTTAAGGCTAACCCCAAATAAATATAACATGACCTGCGAAGCAAGCTTGAATTCGATAATTTAAAATAAAAAACTAATGAAAAACAGATTTTTAAAGGCCACATTATTTGTGGTGGTAGCCATGCTTTTGACTTTATTTCCGGTCTATTCCTTTGCACAGGGATTGGCCGGAGAGATGAAAAGTATGCACCTGGTGCTGGACCAGGTGTACCGGGAGATGCTCCCTTTATGCAGTAAATTGATTGGAGTTGGGAGGGGATTGGCAGGCTTCGCGGCATTGATTTATATTGCTTCCAGGGTCTGGAAGAACATTGCTCAGGCGGAGCCGGTGGATTTTTATCCCTTACTGCGCCCTTTTGCTTTGGGGCTTGCCATCTTGTTGTTTCCCGCGGTGATCGGACTGATGAATGGGGTTTTGCAGCCAACGGTTTCAGCGACTTCAGCCATGGTGGAGAACTCGGACCGGGCGATTGCGGTGTTGCTGAAGCAGAAAGAACAGGCGATCAGGAAAACCGATCAGTATCAGATGTACGTTGGCGCTGACGGAACTGGTGATGCTGACCGCTGGTATAAGTATACCCATCCGGAAGATCCGAACAGGCAGGATGAAGGGATGCTGGACCGGCTGGCAAACGGGATTGATTTTGCGATGGCAAAGGCTTCCTACAATTTCCGGAATTCAATCAAACAATGGATGAGCGAGGTCTTACAGGTAGTTTATGCGGCGGCTTCGCTTTGCATCAATACGATCCGGACGTTTTACCTGATTATTCTCGCCATCCTGGGCCCGCTGGTATTTGCTTTTGCGGTATTCGATGGCTTTGAGCATACCCTGACGGTTTGGATTGCCCGGTATGTGAATGTTTTCCTCTGGCTGCCCATTGCCAATATTTTTGGCAGTATCATCGGTAAAGTGCAGGAAAACATGCTGCGTTATGATATTTCCCAGGTGAACCAGCAGGGAGATACTTTCTTTAGTGCGACCGACACTGCATACTTATGTTTCCTGATCATTGGAATTGTCGGTTATTTCTCGGTGCCGACTGTTGCCAATTACATAGTGCATGCCGGTGGAGGACATTCGATTTTATCGAAGGTGAATTCTCTGGCGGTCGGAGGAGCCAGTACCACCCTGCGGGCCGGTGGCGCCGTCGGCGGTATGGCGGCAGATGCTTTGGGAAATGCGACGCGAACTGCTGAAGGTGGCAGCTCTTCTGCGGGAAACGATTATTTCAAGAACAAACTCAAAAGTGACGATTAATTTTTAAGCCTATGTTTACACAACTCAAAACGATAGATACCGCCTTCAGGCACATCAAGCTGTTCAGCTATTTGCTGATCCTGGCCAATACCTTTACCATCTGCTTTGGGATATTCAAGTGGTGCCGGCTTGCTGAGGAAAAAGATCAGAAGATCTATATTCTGTATAACGGCAAGGTACTGCAGGCAATGGCTTCGGACCGTAAGTCTAACCTCCCGGTGCAGTTGCGGGATCACATCAAAACTTTTCATCAGTACTTTTTTAACCTGAGTCCGGAAGATAAGGCTATAAAAGCTTCGGTGGGAAAGTCCCTATTTCTGGCTGACCTTTCTGCTAAAAAACAGTATGATAATCTGGTAGAAAGCGGGTATTATAATAACCTCATCTCAGCGAGTATCTCTCAGGAAATAGAGGTCGACAGTACCGTGCTGAATATTGACGTTTATCCTTACGCATTTACCTGTTATGCTACCGAAAGGCTGGTTCGTGCCAGCAGTACTGCGGTTAGAAAACTTGTTACCCGTGGACAGGTCAGGGATCTGAAGGCCCAGACGGATGACAACCCACACGGGTTTCTGATCCAGGGATGGGAGATTCTGGAAAACAGGGACATGCCTAAAACTGATGGTAATGAGACTGTTCAGTAGGGAGGTTGGGCAGAAGCCTTTTTTAGGTAGTTTGTCAGGGAAATTTTTTAATGCAGCTAAAGGCATTCAGATAAAGATCGCCGGCTGGCTGAATGCGAAGACCAAAGGTTACTCTGCCAGGAGGTGGCTTTTGCTGCTGATCTTGTTCTGTGGCTTTGCAGGAAGTATTTGCATTTACCTGATCATTTCCTCCATTTATTGAGCAGATCCGGTGACAATTAATAAAATAAATAACATGATAAAATTAAGCTTATGAATACAACACATAGTCCCGCTTTTTTAAAGCGGCGTAAATTTTTAATGGTGCTGCCATTATTGGTATTGCCTTTTGTCACGATGGGTTTTTGGGCCCTGGGTGGTGGATCCAAAACGATTGCTGCTGAACTGCAATCTGGCCATGGTCTGAATATGGTGCTGCCCGATGCGGAATTGAAGCTGAAGGATGGGCCCGATAAGATGAGCCTTTATGACCAGGCACAAAGGGATTCAGTTAAGTTAAACAGGTCCGGGCTTTATACTGCGTCTTCGGACCTTGGTATTGTAGGTGAGGGCAGGGGTTTCAAAACAAATCCCGCAGAGCTGGCCATCAGCAACCGTTTGGCACAGATCAATGCACAGGTAAATGCTCCGGCTGTCGCGCCTTCGGTTAGTTCGATTTCCCCCGGTTCTGCTGCTGATCCTTCCTTAACAGCCGATGTAAGCCGATTGGAAAAACTGATGCAGCATATGAAGGAATCAAGTGGGGAAGAGGATCCGGAGATGTTGCAGCTCAATTCAATGATGGATAAAATTCTGGCAATCCAGAATCCCCGCCTGGTTAGGCCTTCGACAGCTACACCCCCGGTTTCGGATAGTTTATTTAGGGCAATTCCTGCGGTGGTCGTGGGCCCGGTGAAAGTTACCCAGGGTTCGGTGATCGAGCTGTGTTTGCTGGATTCGATTACCATTAGCGGACAGCTGCTTTTGAAGGGGCATTCGGTTTTTGGGATAGCGGAGTTCAGTAACCAGCGGATTGCTTTAGAGATCAGAAATATCCGATTGGGGACCTCGATCATACCTGTTTTTTTAAGCACTTATGATAAGCGGGACGGGATGCGGGGGATTAATGCACCGGAAGCACTGTTGGCCGAGGCTGTTGGTTCGGGAAGTGTAGATGCCATGAGCAGCGTAGGACTGATGGGTTTTGATCAGAACCTGGGGACGCAGGTTGCCGGAGCTGGTTTGAATGCTGCCAAAGGTCTATTGTCCAAAAAGATTAAGCGGGTCAAGCAGAAGCTTGCCGCCGGTTATCCGGTATTGCTTAGAGACAATAGCCGCAAGGCGAAATAATGGTTTAATTATTCATTTAAATTTTAGAGTTATGAACGAGAACAATTTAGAATTTTTGAAAAATACGCTGGACCGAATGGGTTTTCCAGTGGAGCTTGGTAACAAGTTGGCTGAACAGGTTAAAGCGGAGCGACCAGAGATTAAACTTAATTATGAGCTGAACCGTGGTAATGAAACGGTTCAGTTTGACCTGAACTTTCGCAGGTCTGGGACGACGGATATGTATTTCTTTAACAGTTACCAGGCGACCTTAAAAACAGGTAATAAGTCCTATGATGCAAGCCAGGAATTCAGAATTCGCAGTGGGAATAATGTCGGCATGAATGAGGCTTTCAATCTCGTTGCTGGCAGAGCGGTGCAAAAGTCTATGGTGAATGGGGACGGAGATGCTTATCTGGCCTGGCTGAAAATAGATTTTTCGCAGAAAGATGATTATGGGAACCATAAGGTGGAACAATTTAGTGACCGTTACGGCTATAACCTGGAAAAAGCACTGGACCGGTTTCCTATTGCGGAGCTTAAAAATCTGGAAGAAAAAAAGGAACTGATGGAATCGCTTAAAGCGGGAAATTCTATAGCAGTTAGTTTTGTTAAAGACGGAAAAGAGTCGCTGTTGTTTGTTGAAGCGAATCCGCGGTGGCGCACCATCAATATCAAGGATGATAAGGGTGTTTCAGTTCGTCGTGATGAACTGGAGCTGAAAGGTAACAGTAAGGCCGCGCAGATAACGGAGAAAAATGATCAGAATCAAAAGGCCGCTAAAAAACAGGGTTTGTCGGTATAGGCGCCATTTGAATATCTTAGTGTCTGTTAATCGTGAAAATTTAATAATTGAAATAGTATAGATAAAATGGAAAAATTTGAAAAAGTAAAAGAACTCATCGCTGGCATTGAAGCGGATGCGACTAAATTTTATAACCAGAACAATGGTGCTGCAGGCACTAGGCTTCGTAAAGCGATGCAAGATCTAAAGGTACTTGCCAGTGAGATTCGTAAAGAGATCACCGAAAAAAAGAACAGTAAATAGAGAATTTGGTGTTTTGGGAACTGAGCCCTGTCTTTTAGGCAGGGCTTTTTTGGGCAATGTTGGGTATTGCAGGCGGCTTTGGGCTCAACTTAGATCTCATTGTTAAAAATATTGAACATATTCCGTTGTAAACCTCGTAAGTATAATTTTTTTGCTTTCCTCCGTTGCTCTAAGCCATCAACGGCCAATCCTTATACTGGCCTTCTGCTTGCTCTAATACTTCTTTCAATAGATTATCTAATTCAGAAAATGGAACTTTCCCTTTCAATTCCTTTTTAACAGCTAAACGAATGGCAGAACGGGCATCTTCTTTTTTGGTCCAATCCAGTTGTAGGTTTTTCTTGACCAAAGCCACTACTTTATGCACCAAATCTTGAATAGGTCCTGATTGATTGATGATTTTTTCGTTGGCAGAAAGCAAATCGTAAAAAGCCAGCTCATCCTCTGTTAAGCCCAGTTGTTTGGTACGGATGTCATCGTTTTTAAATTCGGTAGCAATATCCAATAAATGTTTAATGGCAGCGATAGAATCGAGGCTGTTCTTGTGGTATTTGCTTAAAACTTTTTCTAGCTCTTCTTTTAAGCTGGTCATTCTGCGAATGTTTTTTACCATGCGCACTTTTAACTCATCATTAATAATGCGTCGTAATAATTCAACTTTTATATTCTCGCCGCCTTTTTCTTTTACCATGGCTTGGAAACGGTCATCGATAATAGAGATATCTATTTGATCTAAATCGTACATGGCCGCTAAATCCACAATCTTTTGCGATTCGATGGATTTACTAATTAAATCCTTGATGCGGTCGTTTTTAATTCGTTGTGGACCGGGTGGCGTTTTAATTTTACGAATTACGTCACGTATTTTTTGAATGACTGCAACTTCTTCCTGAATGACCCAAATACGTTTATCAGAATTGGCGATGGCCACTAACTCGGTGAGCTTTCTTTCTTCTAGTAAAAAAGCATCGGTCACCGGATCTGAATGGAGTAAATCATTGACTAAACTATTCGACCATTTCAATTTTTCGCTTTCCTTCATCTTGTTGAAGTCTTCCAGATCAAAATTGCCCATTAATTCTTTTACTGCTGCAAATTGTGCTAAGCACGTTGCAACTGCAACATCCATATCGATGGTTGGTTTTCCTTCGCCTCCGCTTCCAGTATATTTTTTAGTTGCTTCGGCTAAAAAACCAGAGATACCTATAAAATCGACTACCAAGCCATTGGTTTTATCTTCAAAAACGCGGTTTACCCGAGCAATAGCCTGCATCAGGTTATGGCCTTTCATAATTTTATCTACATACATGGTATGCGCACATGGCGCATCAAACCCCGTTAGCCACATATCGCGAACAATTACTATTTTCAAAGGATCTTCAGGTGTACGGAAACGCTTTTTAATGGCTTCCATATTTTCCTTTGTTCGTGCGTGTGGATTCCAGGCAGCAGGGTCTTTGCTAATATTGCTGGTCATAATGACTGCAATTTCTGGACAACCTGATAAAGCAATAAGCGCATCGTACATTTTTACGCAATTTCTCCTGCTCATACACACAATCATGGCTTTGCCATCTAGCGATTGTATGCGAGCATTAAAATGTTCTAAGATATCAGCCGCAACCCGTTCCACTCGGTCTGCTGCACCAGCCGCATCTTCTATGGCTGCCCAAACGGTATGGTTGCTTTCCTCCTCGTCTTCATCTACCAACTCTAATTCATCGGCATATTTTGCATTGATGTTAAGCGGAACCATTTTTGGTTCGTAGTAAATTGGAACTGTTGCGCCATCTTCTACTGCTTGTTTTATATCGTAAGTATGTATCGTTTTACCAAAAACCAATTCCGTATCAGCACCTTTACCATCAACAGGTGTTCCTGTGAAACCAATAAAAGAGGCATTGGGTAATGCAATTCTGATGTTTTGTGCAAAACCGCCATCATTAAAACCGTATTGTGTACGGTGGGCTTCATCGGCCATGATGATTAAATTATAGCGTTCAGAAAGCACAGGGTGTTCTTGTTCTTTACCGTTTTCTAAATCTTTTAAACGGAATTTTTCTATCGTGGTGAAAATCACGCCACCTCCATCATTACTTAATAATTGGCGTAACTCATCCGTAGTATCTGCATGTTGCACATCACCCACCAGATCTTTACAAAGGACAAAGTTTTCATACAGTTGTTGATCTAAATCAGAACGATCTACTTGTATGACGATGGTTGGGTTCTTCATTTCTGGCAATTGGCGCAAAATACCTGTAAGTATGGCCATGGAAATACTTTTGCCCGAACCTTGGGTATGCCAAATTACCCCTAGGCGACCATCGCCATGTGGTTTTATATTTTTTATTGCTGAGGCTACTGCTTCATGAACGCCCCAAAATTGGTGGTATTTAGCCGCTTTCTTTATGATTTTACCATTGTGGTCTTCATGAAAGATGAAATTTTGAAGGTAGCTGAGTAAGATATCCTTCGGAAATAACCCATTAATCAGGGTTTCTAATTGCAGGTCTTTATTACTTTCGATGGTATCGCCAGTTAAACTTTTCCATGGAGCAAACCATTTGAGCGACGAATTATACATGCCATGCAAAGCTTCGCGACCATCAGAAATGATGGTAAGTGCATTATAATCCCACAACTGTGGGATATCTAACAAATAATGCCCGATTTGACCGTGTGCATTATCTACGCCGACTTCTTGCGCAAACATATTTTTAAATTCGAAAACTATGATGGGCAAACCGTTAATGAAAATCAATAAATCGGTACGGCGGGTGTTTTTGCCTATAATGGTGACTTCGTCTGCACAAATGAAGTTGTTTTTTTCTGGTGCTGCGTAATTAATGGGATAAATATGTTGCGCATATTCTTTACCATGCGCATCTTTCCAGGTAACGGAAACGCCCTGTGTCATTTTACGATGAAAGTCTCGGTTGCGATGGTCTGTATCCATATCCAAATGTTGGGTAAAGGCAGCCATTGCTTCATTAATTGCAGTAGCCGGAACACTTGGATAGGTGTTGGTTAAGAAAGAACGCAAATCATCTTCCAATACTACTTTTTTAAGGTCGCGGGTTAAAGCATTGCCGTCTTTATGGGTATAACCCAAATCTTGCAACCATTCTATAGCCGCCTTTTGAACCGTTATTTCAATCATGTCTTTCATAGGGCTGTAGCTACCATTTGTTTGGCATCTTTTACACGTACTTCACCACTGATGAGTTTGGGTAATAAGGTGTCACGAAGGGTTGTGAGTGTTTGGTTTTCAATTGCATTTTGATTGATTTGTTCAAATAAGTTTGAAACTAATAAATCAAATTCCTTTAATTCAGTATTTAGTGGCTTTAATATTTCTATTGATGAAAAGGTTGAAGTATTCATATTTAGAGTTGCAGAACCACCACTTGCTTCATTCATAAATCTATCTTTTAAATTCAGCATTGAAATATATAAATAGTACTTGAATGAAGAATAATCAGGAATTATCGAATTTATTTGTTGATTTGTATGTGCAGGTAATGAATTTATAGTTACAAGTCCAACTGTCGCAATACAACTTATATTTACACTACCAGCAGGTAACAATTTGTTTAACTGAAGTTTATTTCCTTGTTTTGAAATCTTCTCTAATGTTTCAAAAACAAATACTTTTCCATGCATGTCTGGAATTTTGATAAATGGATATCCTTGGCCTGAACTGAAGTTATTTTCATCTTTTTTTGATGGGGTTTTCCCACAAACTATTTTTCCAAAAGAATTAATACTCTTTACTTCCCAACCTTCCGGAATCATTCCCAACTCTGATTCAACAAATTTTCCATTTTGGAATGGGCCAAAATCTACAAACCAATGTTTGTACAAAGCCATAGCCATTTCTTCTAAGGTTTTGTTCATTTGCAGGTTGAGCTCTATTTTATCATCGAAAGCAGAAAGTATGGAGGCAATGTTTTCTTGTTCTTGGAGGGGTGGAACAACTACCATCTCTTGATGTACTTCGTTTCTATCTATACCTGGGACAGCAGACTTAGTAGAATAAGACTGCCAGTTAATTGTTTGAAGTAAATAATAAATAAACTTCGAATCATTTCCCATAAAGTCTTTAACATAAAGGGATGTGTTTAATGGCCAAAAATTTTTGGTAGTATAAAAAACTTTTCCAATAGTACCATATCGGCCAGTTACTACACCTGGTCCCTCAACTTTATATTCTATATGAGTATCTGTAACACCCGAAGAAGATATAATTTGATAGTTACCTTTTTCTCTTAGCCGATCAGGCAGATCATACCCCCTCTTAAGTAAAGCAATTTCTCCAAGCTTATGTTTTTTCCAATCCTGCATCTTATAACTTTTCAAAATTAGCCATAATCTGTTTTTTCAATTCTTCGCTTTTTTCAAACTGTTCCAATAGCTTGGTTTTTAAAGCTTGCATTTTATCTTCAAACAGAATACCATCATCTTCTTCGGCTTCAGTGCCTACGTAAATGCCGGGTGTTAGTTTGTAATCTTGCTTTTGTACTTCGGCAAGGATGGCGGCTTTGCTAAAACCATCAATGTCCTCGTAGCTTTTGCCTGTAGTACGCCAGTTGTGGTAAGTCTCTGCTATTCGGTTTACATCAGCATCTGTAAAAACCCTTAGTTTACGGCTGGTCATAGTGCCCATTTTCGAGGCATCTAAAAACAAGATTTCATTATTACGTTCGCGGTGTAAACCATCTTTACCATCACGGTTTTTGCTTAAAATAAACAAACAAGCAGGTATGCCAGTGGTTAAAAACAATTTATCAGGCAAGCGTACAATGCAATCAATCATGCTATTATCTACCATGTGCTGGCGTACGTTTTTCTCGCCTTTGGTGTTGGAGGTCATGGCGCCATTTGCCATTACAATGCCAGCGGTACCGGTTTCACTTAGGTGATGCCAAAAGGTTTGCATCCACATGTAATTGGCAGAGCCATCAGTTGTGAACTCTTCTTTTGGGCCAAACAAACGTGGGTCGCCTTCGGGTAAATCTTCTGGGTGCCAGTTGCTCACGTTAAAAGGAGGATTGGCAATGATGTAATCGGCTTTTAAAGTTGGAAATTTATCATCCAACAGCGAGTTTCCTAATTTAATATCAAAAGATAAATCACGTAATAAAAGGTTCATTAAACACAAACGAAGGGTTTGGGCGGTCATCTCTTGTCCGTAAATAGAGATGTCGTTTTTATTACCACCGTGTTCTTTAATGAATTTTAAACTTTGCACAAACATACCGCCACTGCCACAGGCTGGGTCGAATATCCGGCCTTTGTAGGGTTCTAATATCTCTACCAGTAAACGCACAATGCTGCCGGGTGTAAAAAATTGCCCTGCACCAGATCCTTCGGCCATGGCAAAACGGCCGATGTAGAATTCGTAAATACGCCCTAAAATATCGCTTTCTGGGTTTTCCTTTTCGGAGAATTTAGGGTGCGACAGCAAGTTGATAATTCCACTGGTTTGCTTTGGCGACAATTCTGAACGCACAAAAATACGAGGTAGCAAATTGTTTAATTGCGGGTTATGCTCCGTCAATAAATCTTGTATCACATCAAAAGCATCATCGATGATTACTTTAATGTCATCTTGCTCTGCATTGTCTTTAAGATATTTCCATGATGCCTCTTTTGGAATAACAAATGTATTCCGAGAACGGTATTCGTCGTGATCTTCGAGTACATACTTTATTTCTTCCTTGTCAGTTGTGTAGTATTCTGATTTGGGATCTTGCAGCAAAAAGGATATTTCATCCTGTACAATGTCATAACGCTCGCTCAGGTGTTTTAAAAACACAAGGGGTAAAATGTAGTTTTTATAATTGTTCTCAGATACGGCGCCTCTTAATTCATTAGCGGCATCCCAGAGTTCTTTTTCAAAATCGATGTCGGCTTTGGCAATAGTTTTTGACATTATATATTATCGTGTTTTTGTTTTTTTTAATTGAGTCCTTTAAGCGGTCTTCTTTATTGTTTTTCCGTGCTGATTTTTCATTTTGAGAGAAGAGCCCAATAATTAAGCAATGCTTAAAATAAATTGTTCCAATATAAAAAGAATTATCCACTCCTAAATACGGGAAACTGTAAACAGTTATTCATGCTGTTACAGTTTTGAAATATTAATATGGTAGGACAAGACAACCTGACTCTAGTGTCAATCGAAATTGGAAACAACAACTGGCGGTCAACTTAGCCGGTCGGAATGAGTTCAATTTTAAGATTTTCGAATCATATAGTCATCGACCAAAGAATGCTCAAGACTCATCGATTGGTATTTTTTCTTTTTTGATTTATAGATTTTACCAAGAGCCGAAAGTTCAGTGGTCAGTTTTCCCTTAATATTATCTATTTCGATTTGAGGTATGTACGCCATTAAATAATATTTGTTATGATTAATTCAGCATAGTTCCCCCTCTTGGCATTTTTTCCACCAATCAAGCTTGCTCTGTCTAGGTGTAAGATCTTATCGTTATCCTTTTTAAAAATCTCTTCAATTTGATGATGAGCAGCGTTAGTTAAAATATAATACGCACCCTTTTCTTTCACTTTATCTATATAACTAGAAAGTGCGTATTGTGAATTTAAGTCGAAAAGGTTTTTATTGTATTTAATAAAGCCGTTATTATTGTGAGTTACAGTATATGGAGGATCGAGAAACACGAGGTCATTCCGCTTAATATTGTCTATACTTTTACTAAAGTCGGCATGAGTGAGTTCGGCATTCGCCAAAGCTTTGTTTGCATTTCGCAAAACATCTGGTTCAAAAAAGTCCTTAGTCCTATATCCAAAGGGAACATTGTAAATACCTTTTAAGTTTACCCGGTAAATACCATTAAATGAGGTTTGATTTAAATATATAAATTGCGCCGCTTTTTTCGCACTTTCCTGAAAATGCTGATGCCTTATATTGTAATAGAATTCCTCTGTATTTTCAAAGCTGCGTAGTTTATCGATCACTGATTCTACATTGGTCTTAATTTCTAGGTAAGTATCAATTAGATCTTTGTTTAGATCAGAGAGGAAGGCCTCTTTCGGATCAAGATGGAAAAAAATTGATGCCCCGCCGAGGAATGGCTCATGATAGCTATTATATCCATCTTTGGGAAGGTATTCTGCTATATACTTTATTAGCCAAGATTTTCCGCCAGCCCACCTTAAAAATGGTTTCCCGATACTTTTTGTACTATTGCTCATATGCCTAACCCCCAGAAACAAACACGTTGAAATTGTTTAAGTGTATTCAGGTCAGGATAACCAAACAGATTCGCTTGCCATATTGTTGTGATATCTGCTTTTTGACTGTTCAATGCCCCTAATGATTCTCGAACATCAGCAAATAAATCCATTGTTTCTACGCCGACTCCAGGTGCATCTACAATACCAATCTTACTTGCGATATCCTCCCACCAAAACCGCAGATTAAGAGGATTTACTCCGCTGTCATTTAAAGTTTGATTTGTGAACCCAGTGGCGAAGCGAAGAAGTAAAAGCGCTCGGCAAATCATCGGAAGAGGATTTGCTAAGTTTACTCTGTTGTCTAATAAATCTCCTGTCGCTTCAGCTATAACCAAGTGATTTTCAGGAGATTCATTTCTTAAGAAAAACTCAAAAAGTGACTGTTTTGTAGGCTCTCCAATTGTCTCAAAGGTTTGCCTTAAGAATTTTTCATACGAACTATGCGAAGGTAGCTCTCCAGTCGACTTAGTGAAAAGTGTTTCTATGCCAAGGCGAGATAGATGCATATCTAAATTAGGGAAACGGTTAGATTCTAAAGGTTCCAATGATTCCCATATTCCCGTCAATTTATCGAGTAATTTACTTATATCTACGGATTTGTAATCGAAATGAGGCCTATAACTCATCTCGTTTCTTAACTTTTTATCAGCCTCCAGTCGAATGTCCAAACTCCAGTTGGTAAACCAATCATTAACCATTGCGGTAGCATACCCTCCGCCCATTGCCTTTCCAGTCGCTTGAATCCAGTCCCCAAGAGTGAAATTTTTCAGTTGAATGGTATTGAATACTTTGTCTTTTCTGTTTGGATTATCCGCCCAACTTTTTATCAGATCATTTGTAACGGTATGAGTAGGGCTGTTAAATGTATGTGCATTTTGATGTCTATCATAATATACGTGCTTGTTGTTGAACACGCCTATACCTTCGGTCGCCATTATACTCATAATAGATCTTAACTCTGCATAGTAAATTAGGTGAATACAAGTTGGTATGTCGCCATTTATCAGAGCTTCAATTCCCCTTGAAAAATAGTTCCAGCCTTCATAGCAATGTGAAATTGTGGATGTAGCAATATACTCAGATAAATCTGAATGTCTTATGTTATTTGGCGAGGTTTCAATGTCTTCAAGATTAGTATTAAATCCAATATATCTGTTCGTGGGATTGATAAAGTTTCCTTTTGCGAAGTTTTGCGTATCGCTTTGGTGAAGTGCTTGAGTAATGATGCTATTAGAAGCATGGGCAATGATATTAGCTGTCATAACCAAGGTCTTTGATAATTATTTCAGCTACGGATTTCAACTCAACATCATCGCTGTTGGATAGTTTTTGTAGAAGTTGGGTGCGAAGCTCCCTGTAACCACTGCTGCCTTTGAATACCATTTGTTGTCTACGTTGTTCAGTACTTAACCCTGGCTCTGAAGATGTTCTCCAATCGAAATCTGTCAATGCTTGACAAATATTAATTATGTAAGGTGCGATTTTAGAACTTTCAAAATCTTCTATCACTATTTTAAGGTCTTCGAAATCGATTCTATCTTCGTTAATTTTTTCGTCATCAATTTTCCATTTGATGCCCCTTAAATCTTTGTCGTCAGTTTTCTTATAGACCATATCATTAATGATATGCATAAAACCGCGAACTCCCTGATCTGAACTCAATAAACTGAATTTGCTGTCAAAAGCAGGGTCTTGATTTTTATCGGCGTTATCTTGTTTTCCACGCAAACTGATAGCCCATTCCTTAGTGGTATTTTGCACTGCTTTAAACATTTCACACCATACAAAAATGATAAATCCCGACTGCTGTGTTCTATTCCAATTTAAAGGTAGATTGTATTCATCTAAAAGCTTTGCACCGAATAATCCTCCGAGTCCTTTGGTACTAGTAGTTTTAATAAAGGTGGCTATTAAGTTTCGTATAAAAGCTGCCTGTGTGATATTTGGAACGATTTTTCCTTCTCCAATTGACTTGGATGTATCACCTAGCATGTTTATTTTTTCTTTCCAAGGGCTACCTTGGTAAGACCACAACGTTTCGACAATTTCCTGAGCTCTGATTTCTTTGTACACAAAGGCTGTTTCAGGTGCTCGTTCTAGCCATTGCTGTATTCTTAACAAAGGATAGAGATCGTACGCTAAACTTCTATTTATTTTTTTTGGTTTTACGTTAATAGTATAAAAAAGATAAGCTTGCCAAGTCATATCTAGATTATAAAACGCTACAACCGGGAATTCAAATTCATCAGAGATAGGGTCATCGGGATTGAATGCCCAAAGCCTGTGTTGACCATCGATAATTTCTATTGGTGGAACGTCTGGATCCCAGTTCTGATCAAGTACTGCGGTTGGTATTTGAAGAAAAATTTGATTATCCTTTTCTTCTATTTTAATAATATCATTGTTTTGTAAAGTATGTCTCCCGCGTGTTTCACCAGGTTTTAAAATATTAGCAACAATTGCCGTCGGTAACCACCCTGGCATTTTTAAGTCAGCAAGGTTTTCTTTTGCTTTATCATTCTTAGCATAGTCGGATAATGGATACCCCAGACGTACATACTTACTTATTTCCTCCGAGCGATCTGGGTCATGTTTTCGTTGAACACCGATCTCAACCTCGCGATTTTCATCTGCTTTTCTATGATATACTTTGGATAGTTTCTTGAGCAAACCAGCTTTAATGGTAAACATTAAAAAATAAGGCTCAGGTTTGCGACGATTTTCAGTTTCTTCATTAAAACTTACTTCATCCCAAATCGGTAGCCACTGATGTACTTTAAGAGCAGGAATTTTTAAGCTTTCGCTCATATTAAATTATTTAGTTTGGCAAATTAATCAATTCTAAGTTTACACAAAAACATTGAGGTTTATATAATTAAATTATTATTATATAATTGAGGTCATTTATTATACAAGCGCTGCAAGATTGTTATTAAAAAGTGCCTAATAAACGGAATGGCAAAGAATTTATATTTGAAGCGCATTGATTTTTTTGTTGTTAATGATCTCTTGAGGTATTAATGTCGGGATTTTTCCAGAGGAAATCCATGGCTCTCCTTGAACTTTTTTGCATTAATGTTGTGCATAACATATTTTCGTTTTCTAAGTTCCTTTGTTAGAAGTTTTTGATTAAATGGGGTTTTTCTAAATTCTTTTTGATTTTTACCAACCGATTTTGCCCAGGCCTAGTTGTCATCCCGATTTTGCCCTTGCTGATAGCTTCAATGATATAAATGAAGGCTACATCTAATTATTTTTGAATCTGGCTTTTAACTATCTTTCCTTGTCGGAAAGATGACTGGCAATATCCAGAGTAACTGGATTGTTTTCTTAATTTTTAAAAGTTACGAAACAGTTTCGATAAATTGAATTCAGTTATAAGCCGAGATACTTAAATCTAATGCATTCATTTTCAGGTCATAGGAGGTATTTTAGGATTATTACTTAAGCTGACTTTTAACGATTTTAACCAAACAATTTTATTTATACCTTTAGAAATCATGCTTTGGAACTAAAATATGCAGAATGTAAAACTTCTTATAACGGACTTAGATGATACTTTATGGGATTGGCTTGAAATGTGGCATAAGTCTTTTGCTCCATATTTCGATAGGATAAAGATAGAATGTGGGATAAATAATGTGGATCTAGCCCATGCTTTTAAGATACTTCATCAGAACTATGGGACTACAGAAATGTCATTTGCATATCAGGAGATGCCAATAATCGAACCGAAAGATTATCATCTTTTCCAGAATGGATCAGAGAATAGAAAAAGTATTTTACACGAATACTATTCAAATAAAAAAAATAACCTAAAGCTTTATGATGGTGTTTTTGATACACTAAATTATATTAAAAGCAAAGGGGTTAAGATTGTTGCTTTTACGGAATCGTATGTGTTTTTTACAAAATACAGAATCAAACATCTTGAGTTAGATGGAATTATTGATTGTATATATTCCCCAATGGGTTCAGATCTTCCATTGTCAGTATATCGGCATTATGAGACAGATTATTGGGATCCGCATATGACGATAATTCGGCCACTTGCAAATGATATAAGAAAGCCAGATCCAAAAATTCTCGACCAAATTGTTAGTGATTTTGGAGGTGATAAAGAAACGACTATTTATATTGGAGATAAACTGGATCGTGATGTTTTTATGGCCCAACAAGCAGGTCTAACTAGCATTTATGCAAAGTACGGGCATCGTTCAGCTTCGGATGAATATGATATGTTAGTCAGTGTGACACACTGGACGGAGGAAGATGTAAATAGGGAACGAGCGTTTAAGAACAAAAGCCTAAATATAGCTGAACCAGATTACTCAATAGATAGATTTTCTGATATTTTAAATATTTTTAATTATGTCAAGTTCTGAACAATTGGAGCCCAGCGAAGCAACACTTAAAGTGTGGGAGAAAACCATAGAAGTCCAACAGCACTTCAATGATATAGAGATACAGATAAGAAACTATGCATTGACACTATTTACCGCGATACTTGCAGGCATTGGATATCTTTACAAGGAGAATATATATCTTGAAATCTACAATTTTGATTTCCCAGTGTCTGCCATTGGTGCTTTAATTGGTATTGTTATAATGTGTTCGTTTTATTTTATGGATAAATATTGGTATCACAAATTACTTATTGGATCCGTTGTTCATGCTATGAATATTGAAAACCAGTATAAATCTACATTCAAGCAAATGGGTTTAAGCAACGAGATCAAAAACTACAGTCCAGTGAAAATAATGGGACAAACTTTTCAATCAGTTTGGAAATACTATTTTTTCTATTACCCGCTAATTCTTGTATTTATTGTAATATACTTTGTTCTTTTGATATGGGGCTAAATGAACGTTATAAGCAATTTAGAGTAAGTCATGATGTCAAGTCTCTAAAGTTTTTCTTGCTGGTTTCCATTCTTTTTTTAGGGACGTTAATTATTTACTTTAAAAAACGAGATGAGGTAACGTATAAAATTATCAGGTATGTAAAAGCGAAGCTTCCTGCAGATAATAGGTATAAAATGAACCAAATTGTTTTGATAGAGGTGTTGGATTCAAATCAAAATGAACTTGCCAAGCAGGTTATAAAAGAAAGGGGACTTAAAGGGTCATTAAAAAAACTCAAGCTTGTATATAATAAATATACCGATCGCGGTGATACTTATGTCGTTACCTTGTTTTTAAATAGACACAATTCAATAGTTTGGATGAATAAGCCTATCAAGCAATGATAGCTTTACGCGTGTTTTAGTCGTTTTTCATCTCGAAAATTATTTATTCGATAAATCAAACGGCAGTTCGTAGAATCAAATATGTAATAAATTCAGCTTCTGTGATTCAATTCCTGCTCAACGACCTCAATAGTTCGAACAAGTACAGAAATACGGCCAAAAAGCAGAAATAAAAACCATAAATTCGCGGCCTAACGAATGACAAAAAACATAATGGCAAGAAAAGTACAGCACTCTTTATTGACCACAGCAAAGACAAACAAGAAAGACGAGTTTTACACCCAACTTATTGACATAGAAGAAGAGTTACAACATTACAAAGAACACTTCAAAGACAAAGTGGTTTTTTGTAATTGTGACGACCCACGAATTAGTAACTTTTTTAAATACTTTTCCAATAATTTTGAAAATTTAGGACTAAATAAACTGATAACCGCTTGTTATAAAAATCAAGAGAATGACTTGTTTGTCCACAAAGAATCTGAGAGGGCAATTTTTCTCGAATACACTGGCAACAAAGACGGAAATAAAGTTCCAGATGCAGGCGAACTTGATATAGTTCCACTTAAAGAAGATGGAGATTTTCGTAGTTTGGAAAGCATCAAACTTTTAAAAAAATCTGACATTGTTGTCACTAACCCTCCTTTTTCATTATTCCGGGAATATGTTGATCAATTAATAAAATATGATAAGAAGTTCTTAATAATTGGAAATATAAATGCAATTACATATAAGGAGATATTCAAGTTAATTAAGGAAAACAAAGCTTGGTTAGGGATAAATCTGGGCAGAGGTATTTCGGGTTTTATTGTTCCTGAACACTACGAACTTTATGGAACTGAAGCTCGTATTGATAGCTTAGGAAATAGAATAGTTTCTCCTAATAATTGTTTGTGGCTAACAAATTTAGATACCTCAAAACGCCATGAAGATATAGTTCTTTCTAAAACATATTACGGAAACGAAAACGAATATCCTAAATTTGATAACTATGATGCCATCAACGTAAACAAGACCAAAGACATACCGATGGACTACAGTGGTTGTATGGGTGTTCCGATTACGTTTTTGCACAAATTCAATCCTGAACAATTTGAAATAATTAAATTTAGAAAAGGAAATGATGATAAAGATTTATCAATAAATGGTAAATGTCCATATTTTAGAATTTTAATCAGGAACAAAAGGTTATTCGTATGAAACTAGATAGTTCCATACCTAAAAATTTATACATACAATATATTAAACACTCTCTAACAAATAAGTAATGAGCCAAGAAATAGATAACATTTCCATTAATTACGGAAACTTACTTGAAGATGCTTCAATTGTAACTTTACAAGAATACTTAGATGTTTATAAATCTAGAATAACTCAAGAAAGTGAGATCCTTTTTGTTAGAGAATTTCTTTACCCTTTGTTAGGTCCACAAAAGATAAAGTGGGTAATCCCTCAATACCCTTTTATTGATTCCGAAGGTCGTTCACGAAGAATTGATTTTGGAATTATCTTCAATAATAAAAGAATAGCATTAGAAGTAAACGGTGAAACATACCATGGTGAGGGAATTATACCAAATGAAATGTTTGATGACAACCTTAATAGACAAAACGAAATATTAAATGCAGGTTGGTTTTTATTAAGGTATTCTTATTCTCAATTACAACATCCGGAATGGAGAGTCAGAGTTTCTCAATCATTATTTTATTTACTTCGCAAACGAATCCCTGAAATTCTTTCAGATGTCTTAATTGAGCCAAACTATCTGCAAAGAAATGTTTTAGAAGCACTTGATTACTATCGCTCCAAAGGATGGAAAAAAGGAATTGTAGTTTTACCGACTGGAACAGGTAAGACGTTTTTATCTGCATTTGATACGTTAAAAACGCCTGGAAGAATTCTTTTTATTGTTCATCGGTTGGATATACTTAAACAATCAAAAGATGCATTTGAAAAAGTTTATCCCAAAGAAACTTTAGGTGTTTTAACTGGAGAAGTAAAAGAAAATGTTACAGATAGCAAGATTTTGTTTGCCTCAAAGGATTCCTTGCGTAACACTGAAATATTGACAACGTTTAGTCCAAATGAATTTGATTATATAATTGTAGATGAAGTTCATCATGGACAGGCTCCAACTTATCAAATGGTTCTAAAATATTTTGAGCCTAATTTCTTCATGCTCGGTTTGACAGCAACTCCGGACCGAATGGATAGGAAGGATATTTTTGAGCTATTTGATTACCAAAAAATATTTGAGTATAATCTTTTTGAGGCTATAGAAAATGGTTTTCTTGTCCCTTACACCTATTATGGTTTACAAGATAACATCGACTACAACACGATAAGGCATAATGGAGTAAAGTATAATGTTGCCGATTTAGATAGCAAATTAATTATCAAGGAACGCAACCAAAAAATACTCGAAGAGTATTTGTCAAAAGGAGAAGGAAATAAAGCACTAGGTTTTTGTTGTTCTATTAAGCATGCAGATGCTATGGCAGCATTTTTCATTGACAATGGAATACCTTCGGTTTCAATAACAGCAGACTCTGTAAACAGAGATACCCTTATTAAAGGATTCAGAGATAATTTATATTCTGTTGTTTTTACCGTTGATTTATTTAATGAGGGTGTAGACTTTCCAGATTTAAGAGTATTACTTTTTTTAAGACCAACTGAATCAAAAACAGTCTTTTTTCAGCAATTAGGAAGAGGCTTACGTCTGTGCGGCGGCAAAGAAAATGTTGTAATAATAGACTTTATTGGGAATTACAAAAAAGCGAATAACATAAGAAAATATCTTTCTAAGGGTTCAACCACCATAACAAACACTGGTAATGGTCGGATTGAAAAAATTGAATATGAATATTCGCCAAATTGTGCAGTAGTTTTTGATGTTGAAGTAGAAGAAATATTAGACAGACAAGATACGAGTGAAAGAGAAATAACTAAGGAAGATTTAATAGATGCGTACTATAAATTAGCGGAGACTCTTAACAAAAAGCCAACTCCAGACGATATAAATCGTGATGGGGAATTTAGAATCAGTAAGTACGTATCTGTATTTGGAACTTGGGTTAAGTTTTTAAAGGAAATCGGAGAACTTACAGAGTTTAGCTATCACTTTCCACAAGGAACACATCTAGGACACATTATGTATGTTCTGAATACTGTTGGCTCAGAATCAATTCAAGGAAGTCACATTTCGTCAGAATATGTAAAATTTACAGGAAATTATTCTGAAGGACAAATGGGTAATTTTGAACGTAAAACGAAGTATGCTTTGCAAGCTTCGATGGAATTAGGCTTAATAATAGATTTTAGACACGAAGGGCTTGAACAAGATTTTAAAATTGTATTTACTAAAAGTGGTCTAGAAATTTATAATATTTTAAAACCCCTCTTAGAAACTTTGGATTTATCTTTCAAGGAAGAAGGCAAAGCAGAAATTTCTTGGAGTATGAATTGCGAGGGTACGATAAATGAAACTATTAAAAATTACCTCAACGAAAATACAAATGCGAAAAAGCTATTAAGAAAGGTATTCCTAAAAATGGATGCAGTAAATATGCTTCTAAAATATCTTTACTCAATACAACGAAAGGTGACAATAACAAAAGCAGAGGTTTACGCTGATTTCTTTGAATCTCCTTTTGTTAAGAGCTATTTAGAAAGACATGGGTTAGAGAATCCTACAGAAAGTGTAATAGTTAGACGTGTTCCGTTTCTGTTTAATATTTTAGAGTCGTTAGGAATAATAAACCAAGGTAGAAGCAATATTCAAGTTTTGGCTTTTGTCCCAGCTAGAGAAATCTTAAAACTAAGTAGCAAAGAAAATGATGCTGAAATTGATAATAGAATTTCGCGGATAATGGCTTTCAATAAACTGTTAGCATCAAAGCAAACCGGAGAATTAACAGGCATTGCAACTGAATCCATGACTATTTACAATGTTAACGATTTGCAAGAGCAATATTTTTCAGCAGACGAAATATCGCTTTTAAAAGAAACATTTGGTAAGGATTTCCTAACTGAAAGTTATTATTTACAAATTGAAGAACTTTAAGACAAATGCCAAACAAATCACATTTTAATAGTGGTCATATTGCATTAAATAAGCAAAAAAAACAGGGCAAAGAACATAGTTCTTCAATTGAAAATAAAAAAATCATAAGCAGTCTGCATGGTCTTTATATTGAAGATGCAATAAAATTCTTAAGGAAAGTACCGGACTCATCAGTTCAATTAATATTGGTAGACCCTCCATATAATCTTGATTTAGATTATTGGGATACATTTGATAATTATCTTGAATGGGCTAAACAATGGCTTGACGAGATACACAGAGTTTTACAAGACTCGGGTAGTTGCGTAATATTTGGTGGATTTCAATATCAAGACTTAAAAAAAGGGGATTTGCTTGAAGTACTCCATTATACAAGACATCATACAAAACTTAGGTTTACAAACCTTGTGATTTGGTATTATAAAAATGGTATGAGTGCTCACCGTTTTTTTGCTAACAGACATGAAGAAGCTGTTTGGTTGACTAAGACTAGTAAATATTATTTTGATTTAGATTCTGTCCGAACTCCATACGATGAAGAATCAAAGAAAATGGCATTAAAAGATAAAAGATTAATTCCTGAAAATATTGAGAAAGGCAAAAACCCGACGAATGTTTGGGAGATTGGACGTCTTAGTGGCAATTCAAGTGAAAGGGTAGGACATCCAACACAGAAACCTTTGGAGATAATTAGGCGATTTGTGAAAAGCCTTTCTTACGAAGGTTCAATTGTTCTTGACTTTTTTGCTGGCTCAGGTACAACTGGAATTATTTGCATGGAAGAGAATCGACATTCAATAATGGTGGACTCTGACCCAAAAATAAAAGAATATTTGAGTCAACATATAAAAAACAATCATGCGATTCTCAATAAAAATAATTATGAAATACTAGAGAACCTCGAAATTGAAGAATTATTGACTAAAATGAAAGATGACTAAAAGAGCCGCGAAGTCAACGCACAAAAACACAGAAGCTATGGTACGGCATGCGACACCTAGAAGGACACATATGCCTAACAGCCCGTTTTATTGTAATGCTTGTTCTAAGTGGGGATTATTCCATATGAGGCCACGTTCAGCGAAAGAGGTGGCCATATATGGAATAATCCCCACATTACTGCCATATTCTCTGCTTTCAGGGGAACCGCATTGCATAATGCGATCCTACCAGTGATTGATCCGAAACAGTTTACTGGGAAGTCATAATCATCAGACCATAGTTTTGTTCTTTGGCATACTCAAATGCCTTGTTCAGGAAAAATTTCAGATTTCTCCTACATATTTCTTCACCTTTATATTGCTGGTGTTGTAGAAGGATAAGATGTATTCAACAGGTTCGATAATTGTCTTGTTCTTAAAGTTGTTGTTTTCGATCAGGAAACGAAGTGAGTTCCTTAATTTTGTTTCATAAAAGTTGTACAGCTTGTAATAAAAGACATCTTTATCATCTGCAATGAAATTACTCTTTGCGATGCGTTTTTCAATCATTTTAAATGATTTGATCAGTAAGGTGATTTTATTTCCATGTATCGTTGCGAAAAACTTCTCTTCGGTGTTATTGAAATCAAATTGGAGTCCCTTACAAATATTTAACAGGGCATAATATCCTGCTAATACGTGTGATTCGCCATTCTGTGGTTTTGCTTCATAAGAATAATTTTCAAGTTCCAAATCCAACTGGTTTAACAGCAAGAATATCATATCGCCATCAGATTTGTTTCGCTGATCTTTGTTGGATTCAATCTGTTTCACCAACGCAAAGAAAATAAGAATGGATGATATTGCAGTAAAAAAGGGCGTAGTAATCCCGCTTAATGAGGTACCTATATTTGCTGCTTCATTCGTAGTCAGGTCAAATTCCTTAATAAAAGCAGGATGTAGCACCAGGCTTATCGCCGTGACTGATAAAGCCAGAAGTACAACCAGGCTATAGGCCACGATTAGAAATGTTTTCTTCATAATGATCTATTTGTAACCTGCGAATTTACGCTAAATTTAAGAATGTCTTGTTGTTGTATATTTCAAAGCTATGAGTTGCCAAAATTGAGAAAGAACCAGTTTGAGACGAAATGGGATGTCAGGGGAAATAATGTCAATCGCTTCTAAATTATAGGGTACATTTTTTAATCATTCTTTAAAATAGTGATAGTCATTGATTCTGAAATAAGTCGGTTCAGGTACCACTAGTGTCTGCACCTTTGGTGGCTTTGTTTCCCATTTACTTAAGTGACGCTCTAGGTACTTCTTGGCCTTGTTCAACTTATCATTTTCATCTTTGGTACAAGAAATAATCAGTACATCAGGTTTGATGAGTTTGGCCAAATAAAGTAAATGGTTCAGGCATTTATGAGCATCTTGGGAAAAAAGATTGCTGTTATTTTTACACTCTCCAATAAATAATTGGCCTGCGGCCAGGGCTACAATATCCAAATCTGTCAATGGATGATTTCCCCCTCCCCTTAAATAGACGTCAAGTTGGGGCGAGTAATCAAACCCGTAGGTTGAGCTTGAGTGCAAGTGTAATAAGGTTTTTATCGCGGTTAAATTCCCGTCTGGAGCAAATATCCCTTTTTCGTCCTTCATCCCAAAATTGTTTTTTACCAGGTGATTGAGTTTATAGGCAATCGGTGTCTCAACTTTGAATTCGTTTTCGCCAAAGCATCCCTTACAGATTACCTTGTTACTGATTTCTATCAGAGAATACCAAACTTTAGAGCTGCATTGCCCGCATTTTACATTATAGCCCGGAAGAAAAACTTTATACATGACAAGGACTTGCAATAATCCTTTTAGTCCCTTTTCCAAATGTCTGGAAAGCTCAGGATGATCCTGATCAGCTTTAAAGGAAAAACCTTCCGATTTCATCAAATCTTTGCATTTTACATTGAGCTCTTTAAAGGTGATCGTATCGCCTTCCAGCTTATTGTTGTCAGTTAAGCCCAGGAATAGGTCATGCCAGAAGCGGTCATTGAGAAATTCGGCTACAATATCCAATCTGTTCCCAAATAATTTAAAGAACTGCAACAAGCGCTGGCTTCCATCATTAAATTGCACAAAATGACGGAGTATTTTTCCTTCCTCCTTATCCTGAATGGGATTGGAAATGATGCCGGAAATAATCGTTGTTAGGTTAGGTATAGTTATTTCCAAAACTCCTTTACGGTGAGACCCATTGTCAATCAGTGCAACAATCTGCTTCTTTTTACTAATTCTTCCTTCTACTTTAATGACATGTTGGAAGGGTGTCAGTATTGGGAACCTCCTGTGGTTTTTTGAAAACCCAATTTCTTCAATGATATCAAAATCTAAAGCATATTCTTCATCGGGTGAATAGGGGTAATATGAAAACCCCAATGCTGGGATATTCAATAGAAATTCTCGAGAATTAAACCGGTCCATTTTTTCCTGTTCTACCTGGGCACTCATGCGTAGGCCCCCGTCATCCATAATTCGATATGGGAATTCAAATCGTGGAAGAATTCTATATTCGATCCCTAAATGGAGACTGTATTTTTTCAATTTGATCTGGAAATCCATCATTTCGATATCATCAAGGGTGAACGAAACCAGGTCTATTTGTTTTTCATTTCCTGAATATCCATCGAGCACGTACTTAAAAAACTTGTCCTGGAGTAACAAGTCCAATTGTTTGGTGGTGATAAAAAAACTGGATAAGGGCTTTGATGGCCCTACGTCGTAAAAGCACTTGTTCCAATAATAGAATAGCTCTGAATTGCATTCCCCCTCTTTCCCAATGATCAATTCAAATCCCCTGTATTCTTTTTTCTCTATTCTAAAATATGGAGCCATTGAGTTCATCACGCCCAACCAGATATTGCTTGAAATCCGTTCCTCAAAAATGATCCTGTTCAATTCCGTGAAATTTTTGTCAGATATTTGAATGAAATGATGTTTTGATCCTAAGTGTGGAGGTATGTAATCATGTTCATTTAACCCGTAATTAAGCATAAAATAATTCTGAAGATCTGCATCAGCCTTTGCAAATGCATTTGCCGATAGCATGTTCATCGGACTATTCACTTTCGACAATAAGTTTAGGTTATAAATTCCTTTTAAGCTATAATATTTCGGTTCTAGCTGTTCTATATCTGCGGGATTAAACCTCATTTCATCTATGAATTGAAGCACCAACTCTCTAGGTACCGTATCATGATAATAGATGTAATCCGGGTCAAACCATTTGGCTACTTCTTTCCATTGGTCTGTAATCGCGCCATCTTTTACGGGGATAAAAGGATTAAGTTTACCACCCCATTGTTTTTGGCTGCTAGACATGAGACCGATCAAATCCCGATAAGGAGTATCCGCGTTTACCAAAAAGAGTAAACGAAGGCACCTTGCCCTGACCCTTGTTTCATACTTTACTTCAGACATTACATTAATTTAGATGATATAAAGATAATAGCGGAATGGCTTAATCGTCGAGTATGGAAAATTAAATTTAAATTCTTTGATAAGTTTGAATTAACTGAAGGTAAAGAATACCTAATATTGGGTATTGATTATCACACTCTTACACAATACTTTTGGATGTGGAATAAAAACCACGACGATAAATCAGCTAAATAGAAATTGCTCAAGCGCTTTATAGTTTCGGAAATCAAGATCTGAATTACATCTGTTTTAACCTTTCTGTATGTTTAATAACGCATCTCTCAGTATTGTTATAGGTCTGGTATTTATTTATCTGCTATACAGTTTATTGGCTACCATTCTCCAGGAGCTTTGGTCAACGAATAGAAATATGCGTGGTAAGGTGCTTCGTCAGGCGATCAAAAGGATGCTGAATGATAGGGAAGAACAAAAGGGTGTGGATACCCTTGGTGATCTGTTTTATGAACATCCCCTGATCAAGTATCTTTCTGCGGGCAATATGTTCTGTAAATATCCTGCCTATATTAATCCGGAAACTTTTGCTAAGGTGATGGTGGATTTACTTCGTGGTCATAATCTGGCTGTTGGAGATTCCAGTGGAAAGGCAATTGCGCAAAATTTGAGTGATGGCAATGCCGTTTGGGTAAAAAAGCAAGCCATCGATGACGATACCCTGCGTTACCTTAAATCTTTGTGGTTCGATTCACAGGGAGATGTTTTTAAGTTCAGCGTGCTTTTGGAGAACTGGTTTGAGGAAATGATGGACAGGGCGAGCGGCTGGTATAAGAAGAAGATACAATGGATCCTGTTCATTATCGGGTTTTTGATTGCGATCTTTTTTAATGTGGATACGGTAAGTATTGTGCAAAAACTGGAATCCAGTTCTGTGCTGAGAGACCAGGTTCTGGCTCAGGCTTCTGCCTTTACCAAGGCGCATCCTGATCTGGACAAACCAGGCGCTAAGAAAGAAGAAATTTACGCTTCATCTCCGGATCTAAAGAAAATTCATACGAATTTATATGCACAGGCGGCTGCGCTTACAAAAGAAGATGTCAAAACCACAAATGATCTTCTTGCCCTGGGCTGGCCGGATGATTTTTGTGCCATACTGCAGTCTGTAAGCCTGAAGGGTTTTTTCGGTTGGTTACTAACGGCGCTTGCCATTTCCCTGGGTGCTCCGTTTTGGTTTGATTTACTTAATAAGGTGATGAAGCTCCGGGGATCTGTACCGGAGAATGAGCCTAAGGCAAAAACGACCAGTGCAAAGGTGAAGGAGAGGGTAGGCTGATATGAAGGTGATCGTGAAAGACCGGGAACTTAATGTGCGGACCGGGCTGGCGAGCCTTAGTGCGCCGTGTTATGCTTTTCTTACTCCGGGCACTGAACTGGAAGTGCTAGATGAGGTGGTAAAGGGGGATAATATTGAAGAAAATGACAACTGGCTGAAAGATACTGCCGGAAATTATTACTGGTCGGGTGGGGTAAGGATTCCGGGCTCCTCTGTCAATAATCTGGGGCAAATGCATCCGGCTTTTGACTGGGCGAAAAGTCTCGGGATTCAAAGAATATGGGACAGTTATCGCGAAGCTGGGAAAAATGCTGTGATTGCTGTTTTAGATACGGGTTTGGATCAGCTCAATGAGGATGTAAAAGCGGGTGTTGCTGAACCTTCGATAATATTGAATGGCGGAAAAACAATAGATGACTTGAGTATTAGCAATCATGGAACCCGGTGCTGTGCTTTGATTGGGGCCAGAAATAAACTGGGATGGCAGGTGGGTATTGCACCTGAGTGCAAACTGATGGTGGGGAAGATTAGCAACGATAAAGAGCTTAAGGATTTTTCCTTTATACTTGATGGGATAAAATGGGCCGTTGAAGGTGGCGCAGACGTAATCTCTATCAGTTTTAGACGTCTGCTTGATGCATCTCAAATGAATCAGGCGCAGTTAAAGCTCAACGGATATCTAGCGGGAAATAACGTAATAATTGTCGCGGCCTGTGGAAATACTGATGCTGAGGTAAAAAGCGGAGATCTTTATCCGGCTTGTTTTGATGGGGTGGTGTCGGTTGGCGCCAGTAACCTGAAAAAAGAAATTGATCCGATGACTGTCCGGAATTCAAGGACCATTATTCATGCACCAGGAATAGCGATTGAAGCGTATAACGCGCTTCTGGAGGTGAGTCCTGCCAGCGGTACGAGTTTTTCCACCCCAATTGTTGCTGGCATAATTGCGCTGGGAATTTCGGCAATGAAGGAGAGGGGGATCAGCTGGACCCGGGATTCGCTGATTGCTGATTTATATGCAACTGCAAGTCCGGTCAGTGGGGAGTCGAAAGCAAAAATTATTGATCCAGAGTCATTCATGAAAAAAATTATAACCAGGTAATGCCATGAGAAAAATCATCCTAGTAGCTGCTTTGTTGCTTGCTGCCAATTATTCGTTCAGCCAGAGTTCTGAGTTTTTTAGGGCCCGTTGTCTTGACAGTCTCGAAATAGAAGGAAACATTACAATTTCCCCTAAGGTGAAAGAATTGTTTGCTTTCTATTTCCCCCCGGGAACAAAGATCGATGAGACCTTGCTGAATAATAATCCATTTTTTAAGGGGATATTTTTAAACGAATCCGGCGCGAGTCAGGGGGAAGCGCTGGATGGTGCGCTCAAAAAGTCTTCAGGTGCACTGGCTAATTTGGATGTGACAAAATTTGCTAATGCGATTTCTTCCCTGATGATAGAAAGAGCTAAACAGGAACTCACTGTTGCATTTTTTAACAGGTTTAAAGCCTTTGCTGCGAAACATCAGGAGTTTGATATTCTGTTTCCCAAAACTACGGCGGTACTAAGGGACTTAATTTCATACAATTATCCGCAAATGCTGCCCTCGCTGAGAACTGCATTTTTTGAGGATATCGGGCAAGTCACCTTTCATCTGGAAGCTTTGTTGGTGATGCCGAAATACAAGGCGTTATTGGCAAATGTTCCTGAAATCGAATTTGCTGTTGGGACACTTAGATTATTACACGATTTGGAAAACGGGACCTCGCCCGATCAGATTATTGTATCCTTTTCCAAACTCAGGGACTGGAAAGCATCTTCCCTGCCCTCTATGATGAATATTGGCAGTACACTCCAATTTTCAGCTATTCTATCTGAGGGACTAAAAGGTAGGGTCAGCAATGATCAGATATGGGTATCGGGAAAGGACATCCGGGCCATGGTTTCAGACCCAATTTTTACCAGATTGTTTTTTGGCCTGATTTGGGAAAGGGTGAGGGCTGCTGATTTGAGGTATAAAATTAAGGGGAAGGATCTCGAGCTTAAGGAACTTTTGGGTAAACAGTCTGATAATCTCTTGCTGCTTCAGAACCAGGTTGCAAATTTTATCCGCCTGGGCGACCGGGTTCAGCAATCCTTTAGCGAGATACATATCAAGAAAATAACCAATCAAAAGCTGACTAATGAAGACTATTTTAATTACATCACCCTTAGTTTAGATGCTATTGATTTTTCTTTTGGGGTGGTCAGGCTATTTGATGATGCCCTGTTAATAGATGACTATCTGGATATTGCAAAGCAGACTAATGGGCTTTATAAGGCCATTTATAGTGAAAAATACAGCCTTGCTGTTACCCAGGCGCTGGGAATTATTGAAGGTATTGAAAAACTTAATCCAATGGAAGACGGAAATGCTGCCGACAGTGCTGGATTAAAAAAGAATAAAAAGACTTTCTACGACTTTGCACGTCAGGTGAAACCTTATGCCTTGTTTATGGCTAATGTGGCGGATGCAAAAGAGGAGAAAGATGTTCAGGCTGCACTTGAAAATGTAATCCTTCCGGTTGGCAGTTCATCGGTAAAAAAACATACTTACGCGAATGTTTCTATTCAATCCTACCTTGGTGCTTACTTTTCTACGTATAATGCTTCTTCCTATGGGCAGCGTTCGTGGTCAGATCGGTTCGGGGTTTCCGGTCCGATCGGCATCTCTTATACACCTGGCTTTTTAAGTTGGGGCGGCAGTGGTGCTTTAAGCCTTTTCGCATCTGCCTTCGATCTGGGAGCAATTATTGATTATAAGCTTAAAAAGGATCCCTCAGTAGAGAATAGCAGCGATCCGGCCAAGCCGGTGAATACCACTAAGGAATATACGGTCAATCTGGGGCAAATTCTTTCTCCCGGAGTATATGCCGTCTATGGATTTGCCTGGAACCTCCCGCTTTCTTTCGGATTTGGAGCGCAATATGGGCCGGGGTTATCAAAAATAGATAGCGATAACAGCACTACAGTATTGAACCCTTCCTGGAGATGGAATGTGTTCCTGGCGGTGGACATGCCCTTTTTCAATATAGTAAACAAGATCAGGTATAAGTAGATCAGTTAAAAAAAAGAACATGTATAGCGAAACCCTGGATTCCATTACCTTTCTGGCCATTTGTCATCTGTCCATTTTAGGTATTTTATTAATTCTGATGACTTGGTTGGGTTTCTGCTTTTTCAGCGGCAGGATCGCCTTTCGAACAGAAAAACTGATCGCTATTGGCATTACAGCAATCCTATTTTCCAATACCTTCTTTCTGGCCATAGTGTTTCCTATTGCCCGGCTATTTGAGAACCTTCAGCGTTTGTTTTATCTTTATAACGAATATAATAATGCTGGCGCCGGTGCAGCGGCTGATCCTAACAAACCACTGTTAACGAATCTGGATCAGCGCGCGATTTCCTATAGCGATGTTTTTAGTAGTTATCCGCTTCCCAAACTATTGTTTGCGGCTGCATTTACATTGATCATTTACAAGGTCCTGATGCTTATCCGGCTGAATCGCATTATAATTCCTGCGGTTCGGGGAACTAAAAGTCCGGTCAGAATTATGGTATTCAACACAATGATCTGCCTGTCACTGTTGCTAAGTCTATATTTTGTGATTAGCGTGTTTGTCACAATTCCCTACCTAAACGAAATGAGAAAGCCATCTGTGTTTACTAAAGCAGTTTTGGATTCCGCCCTCAATAAGATTAGCCGGTCTTCTGAACCACTAAAGCCTTTTACACCAAATTTCTTTCCCAGTTCGGTAACCTTTGTTCAGGTTATCGACAGCGCGGGCCTAAGGGGTAAATATGATAAATTATCGGAGGAAAATCGCTCGAAGATTGCAGCCCAGATTGCATCGATTGACGAAGTCGTAAAGGCCATTGGCCGTGACCGGAATAATGCCATCAAAAGGATCGAGACAATGGCAAAAGATGACCAGCCCTTTAAGGTTAAAACGATTAATAAGTTAACAAATGCATTTGAGGCAAACAGTTCAAATATTGCTATAGATAAGTCAATGCTCTATCAACAGCTTTTAGGGAATTTTGATACTTATCTGACCACGCAGCAATATAATTATAAGGAAGCCGTGGAAATTGTGGAACAATCTGATGTCGCTAACATCGAATTTCTCAAACTAGAGAAAAAACTGATTGCTGACGAAGTGATTAGAATTTCAGCAGATTCTGTAGGCAAAGGTATTTATACTAACGTGACTTATAATTATACAAGTCCTTATACGAGGCTATTAAGGGATTATTCTAATGAGGTATTTCTTTCGATGTATCAGCGGGATGGTTCTGACTGGGGGGTACTAGGCTATATTTCAGGATATTTAATTAAAACAAAATCACAGGAACTCGTATTGTTGGTCGGTATGATTGGCTTTGGTATCCTGGGAGCTTCTATATTGTCGTTTGTGCCGAGTGAGGATTTTTTTCAGGCATTTTCAGAACAGCCTGTAATCAAGAATTTCCACAATGTGCTGGCCAGAGGATTTGGAGCGGCGCTAATCATATATCTTGCAGCGAAAGGAGGTCTTGCGATTTTTTCAATGGGAAATAATGCCGATCCAAATGGTTATATCCTATTGCTGACCTGCTTTATTGGTGCAGTCTTCAGTGAAAAGGTCTGGACTAAGGTGAGCAATTCACTGTTAGTGGATAAGCCGCAGGCTCAGCCACCCGCGGGAAAATAATTTGGGCTCAGAGAAGTATAAAACAGATTAATATTTTAAATCAGATCCTGGCCTATCACAAATAGAAAGGTTAACTACCCAAGTTGTTGAGATCATTACATTGATCCAAACAAGGAATGCTGCCAGGAATCCTGATTTAAGGGATGGATTTGCCATCAATACGGCAATAAACGATAAAAAAAATGTTAAACAATAAAGCAGGAGGTTGGTGTCCGTTTTGATTAGCTTTTTTTTATGCTGCCAGGATATTTTTGGAATAAAGCCGATAAAAAAAAGGTTATCGCTGGACGAAATCTCTAAAATCAATTTGTTATAACTATCCCGTGCATTTTTTGTTGCAGATTCAACCGATTGGTTTAACAATCTTGCGATGAACCAATGAGATATGGATAATAGCACGTATACGATCCAGCAATTTTTAAGTTCAAAATTGACATCAAGCCATGTGAATTCATTTTTATGGAAGGCGGCCAGTAAGATAAAGGTAATGGACATCATAAGAAAACAAATGAGTACCTTATTCAGTAGCCCAACCAGGTTTAGGATACGTTTTCTGGCAAATTCGGAAATGACTTCTTTCTCTAAACAGATAGGACAATAGTTTCCGTTTTTCTCTGAGTTTTCATAAGAAATTTTCCGCTTACATCTCTTGCAAAAGCAAACATTGTCATAACAATATTCACATAATCCTTCTTTTAAGTTTAAGATGTCTTTCGAAGTTGGCGTATCGCAATGTTTACAGTTCATAGCGTTGGTAATTAATTGTTATATGTTCTGTTTTAAACTGGTTAATCTTCCCTTATTTAGTGCCTGAATCCATCCTTTTGTTGCATTAAGGTTTTTAAATCAAATGTTTTCTGTGATGAATGAAAGTCAGAAGTGTTGGGGTAAATAAATCTTGAGTATAAAGTTATAAATTGAGTTTTATTGGGGATTGAAGTTGTATATGGATAAACCTGTTTTGTCCCGGAATCAATAAAGGTCGTATACCATGAGGTTGGAACCCAGGGCCTTTTTGAGATTTTTTTTTCTGGAAATTTTACTTGGTAATTAATAGAGGCTTCTGTCTCATCTAAAATTTCACTTTCTTTAAACAATAATAAATCGAATGTCCATTCTTTTATCAATTGTCTAACTAGTCCTTTGTTTTCAATAACGGCTAATAGCTCTATAATATGACCGTCTTTTGTTGATCCAATATAGCGGCAATCAAGATTGAATTCAATTTTTGCAAATCTTTCACGAAATATTCCGAAACGGAAGATTGTCCAGGTTGCAGCACCAAGAATTGCAATTGTTTCTAAAATGTTTTTAATTATTTCAGACCAATCTTTTATTGTACTTTCCATTTCATGGGTTTTAGTAGATTAAATTCAATGCTTTTACTTTTGTTCCCTATTTGAATTTGTTAAATTATCTTTTGATGGTCAGCATAGTCATTCCATTTTTACCACCACCTCAACATGTCTGTTCTGTATACGGCCTTCTTCAGTATTATTAGAAGCAACTGGGTTAGCGTCGCCAAGTCCCTTTAGCTGTATTTTCCTGGACAGCACGCCACTATTAACAAGACAGATGATGCAGGTTTGTTATTGAATCTTAAATTATTTCTAAAGGTTCACCCCAAATGGAGGCTGCTATTCTGATATTGCCCTGAATAACCCCCGGTTTTAGTGGTAAGGTATATTTGTTGTCTTTATCGGTTACCAGGTCTTTCCATTCCAGTTCAGAGAACCAGCGATAGCCTGCTTTGTAATAGCCGTTTTCTCCTGTGTCAACTCTTACCTCGATGCTGTCAGCATAGATTTGTCTGGATGGATATTTATGATCCCAAATAAAACCACTTTCGATGCGATATTCCAGTATGTTAAATTTGAGGACAAAATAGGAATAGCCGTCATTGCCAAGCTGAAGTGATGAGTTTAGAAAGCCGGTGTGTAAATAGATGTCGTCAGGGATGGCATTGCGATTGAAGCGGATGGCGTTTTCACAAGGATCTTGTTCTCGCCGGTGGAGGTAAACGCCGGTGCCACGAATGGATAATGAAAATTCAAAATCATAAAAATATTCTGTGTTCTTAACTTCCGGATCAAGGAATTTAATGTCGCCCAATGAGAGTCTTATCATGAGGTTTCCAAATAAAAAGCGCTGGATATTCTCATAGGTTTCGTAACTGTTTACGATTCCTCTGTAGCCCGAATGTGCCCGATGTACATTTGCGTAATATGCTACGTTTTTTTCGTCGTATTCTTTTTCAGGTTTGGGGCCGGATACGATGTATGCGCAATCCTGTTTTACCAGGCCATCGCTAAAACCGCCGGTGGCGTACCGGACCTTGCCGTAGGAGTGATAATCACTGCCGATTATGCACAGGCAGCGTTTTACAGGGAAGCCACTTTTTCCCAGGCTATTGACTTCAAATCCATATTCTTCAGGTAGTTTTAAATACTGCCGCATTCTTCTTTCATGAAAAATGCCGGAATCAAATGGGTTAAGCAGGGAAACAATGCTCTTTTCTATAAAATCGGGTATATTTCCCATATCTATACCTTTATGTGGTGTGCCTATGGTTACCAGCCTGTGGATCAGATCAACCGGGTTATCCAGTAAATCGCCTAGTATAGAGTCCGGGTATTTTTCTCTGAGCTCGGCTCCTGTGGATTGAAGAATATTCTGAATCAATGTCCGGCAAACCAATCCGCCCATGGAATGGGCGATAAGGATAACTTTATACTCGGTTTGCAGGTTGGTTACGTTATTTTCTTTTAATTTTAGGGGTATATCTACCAGGATCATTTTTGCGAGATCTTCCGCGTGTGTTTCAATTTCCCTCACTTTGCCTTTAATGTAATCCATGTCGTAAAACCTGCATACCCAAATGCTTCGGGAGGGGTCGCCATGAAAGTCCCTTAAGCCATGGTTCACCGCATCAGCGTAGCCATAATCCTTTATTTTCATAAAGCGGATCATTTGACCTTCAAAAATATCAGCTACTTCGTAGCCGTTTTCTTTTGTTGCCTGTCTTTTTTCTACTGAACTGGCAGCGAATCCATAATAGGCATCATTGAAAGTTTCTTCTCTTTCGTCAGAGGTCATGGCATAGCCACGGACGTAAACAATTGGATAGTATGGAGCCGAGACTTGGAAAGACTTTTTATTTTCTGCCATTTCTTTGAGGTTAATTTATGTCCAGCTCTGGATATGATAAGTAGTTGGCGGGTTCGGAAGTAGCTTGTTATTTATTTGTATCTATCAATAGCTGAGTTGTTTGAATATAAATAAATATTTTAACAATCAGATAAAAATATTTCAAAATTGTTCGATTGTGTAATTTTTATCACACTTTTTCGTGAAATGGAATCAATCGAAAGCGTCCCGCAATTAATCCTGTCATTAATCCATATCAAAGCCCTGGAGCTAAAACTTTACCGCTAAAAGCTTGTGCTTTTTAGTTTAGCGCATAATCCGGGAGTATAAAACCGTATCGGTATTCCGCAACTTGCGGAAAAATGCAACAGTGTGATGCGCTGTGTTTATTTGTAAGTTGTTGTAAATCAACCTCGTGCCAAAATAACTGTAGTTAGGCATTATTATGTAGCCTATTCAAAACATAAATAACTAGAATATTTAGTTGAACTTTAATATAGTAATTATGAAAAAGATCATTTTATCAGCAGCAATTTTAGCTGTGGCAGGATTAACCTCAGTAAAAGCAAGCGAAATCAAAAATCCAGTGATGATTAGTGTTCATCAGGATAGTACAACAAAAACTCCCGTAGAATTAAAAGATCTTCCGGAACCGGTGCAAAAAACGTTGCAGTCAGATCCGGTTAAAGAATGGACTCCAACTGCTGCATTTCTGGTAACAAATGCAGATAAATCTACTTACTATCAAGTTGATGTTAAAAAAGAAACAGAAACTGGTTCTTTGAAAATCGACAAGGACGGTAAAGTAATTCAATAAGATTTCATCTTAGTCAGAACCCCTGAATCGTTCTGATAAAATATAATCACAATTGCCTTAGTGATTAAAAAGGGCTGATTGATGATTGAAGAGGGCTGCTTTTTAAGCGGCCTTTTTTATAAAACTCTAATTCCGGTCATTTTGGATGGCTGATCGTCGATTTTCAGTAACAGTTTAATGATTAGTTGTGTACCATTAGTATAGGAGTTCAATAAATAGATGGTGCAAGGTTTATTCATTGCCTTTACATACCATTTAGGTGATGTGATCAGGTAGTTGGTTCCCTGGCTATTAATTTTTCCGGATATTTCTTCTGTTTATTTTATATTTTTTACTAAAAATATTAGTAATTTTGTGGTCCAATTTTTACTTTATGGATACACCGATATTAGATGAAAAGTACTATTTCAAGCCCTCAGTACCTGTTAATGAATTGCCTGGGGATGGCAGTCTTGTAATTAATACCAGTGTAAATCCGGAAGAAAAGTATGTGATTAATGTTGCTGAATATCGTTCGCTGCGGAATGCGATAATAAAGCATCTTTTGACTTTTTATGACCGGGTGGATTACTGTGATGCGGGAGATATCAATACTTACTTGTCTATCAGGGGCTATAAAGGGTATCAACTGTTCACCTATGTGTTTTATGTTGAGGAATGGCACTGCTACCAGCTTACGGGTGTGTTTCAGGAGATGATGACGCAATATTTAGCCTGGGGAATGGCTAATTATCATCGAAACGACTCTGGCAGGTTATTCCAGCGGCTTAAAACGACGCATCCTGTTACTCAATATTCGGTATTTAGGGATGAAGGGGATAAAGTTTAAAGCTGCTTATGGTGACCAGGGTAGGGTGGCTGTGATTAGTCAGGGCAGCTTGAATGGTATTCATATTTATGTTAATGGCTATTACCAGGGAACTATTAATTGTATAATGGGTAAATGTGGAGGGCATTGGAGACCGCCAACTGAGAACAGTGTGACCAGGATCGTTACGGTCTCGATGATGCTGAGGCAATATTGGACAGATTGCGTGATGCGGGATGGATGGAATGACAGGGGACTTAAGGCTGTTTCATTTCTTCAATGATCTCCAGCAGTCTGTCTAATCTCCATCTTACCGGTTCTTTAATCCGTTCGTGCGTTCCTGTGCGAAGGATTGTTATTTGTTTATCCAGAAATATATGCACATCTGGAATGGTGGAGCCTTTTACTAATTCAATGGGTCCCTCTGGTAATTCAATTCCGTGAAATGCTGCCTGGTAGTCTTCTGCTGTGATGTATCCCTTACTCATGAGGCGAAGATATGGAATGAAGCGCGGGCTTTAATGATTTTGAGTGATGAAATTTGAAGAAACAGCGTTTTTGGAAAGCGGTCATTGCGTTTTTTGATGTTTCAGCTTTTTATTTTCTAGGGTTTGGGGTCCTCTGGTCCAGGTTCTGCTTTTTCCTGCCATTGCTGCTGCTAGTCGACGGGATCAGAGGTGTTTTTAAGGGTTCTGGATTCCAGGAGTTCGATCAGGGCCTTTGCGGCGGGTCCTGCGGAAAGCGGGTTTTGCCCGGTGATCAGCAGGCCGTCTGTTTCAACATGAGGGAGAAAGGGTACCAGGGCTGTTTCTACTTTTGCGCCCAGTTCTTCCAGTTTGGTTTGGAGCAGGTAAGGGACGTTGTGGCTGCGTCCGACCAGGGTTTCTTCGGTGTTGCTGAAGGCGGAGAGGACCTTTCCTTTTAAAAAGCCGGGTCTTTGCTGTTCTGCGCTGATCAATGCGGCGGGGCCGTGACATACTGCTGCTACCGGTTTCCCTGCGTCCAGAAAGTCATGGATCAGAATTCCGCTGTTGTTGTTGGTCGCAAGGTCCCAGATGGGGCCATGTCCGCCGGGATAAAATACAGCATCAAACGCGGTGTGTTTGATCTGGTCCAGTACGGTGGTTTGACTGAAATCGGCTTTTGCCTGCTCGTCGTCCCGAAACCTGCGGTTGGAACCGGTGATGTTTTCAGTGAGTTCGCTCATGGGGTCAACCGGTGGTCTGCCGCCTTTGGGGCTGGTCAGGGTGATGGTGTATCCTGCATCTATAAATTCATAGTAGGGGTCGGTGAATTCGCCGAGCCATACTCCGGTTTTGCTGTCGGTATTTTCCATCTCGCTGTGGGAGCTCAGGACCATTAGAATGTTTTTCATATTGTTTTATTTGATGTCATCCGGACCGACTTCATTGCCTTCCTCGTCTATTTGCTGGTGTTTGTCCCTTTGGTGTTTTTGGTGTCGTTTGATTGCGGTTTCTTTGTTTGCTCGCTGGCATCTTGTGCCTGCTCGTCTTTTTCTTTAGGGTCTGTCATAATCGTTGAGTTTAATTCCTAAAGGATAACAATGCTGGGGGCGAATGGTTCGGAAAAATTGAATTTGGCGCAGATCCTGGTTTTTATCGGCCGGTGTGATGCAGGCTTTTTAGTGCTTCTTTGATGACTGCCAGCGCCTCTGTTCTCAGGCTGGGGTTGCCCCTGGTCATGACCTTGATCAGTGACCGGCTTTCTTTTAAATAAACAGGTGCAAATGGGGTGTCCTGGGTGGCGATTTCGATGCTGTTGTCCATGATGTCTGCATACTTGACGGTCTGCGCCTGGGGGCTTACTTCGCTCATGCGCTGTGCTTCTTTGGTTTTTCGTGCTCTCCGGTTCAGTCTGGGATAGTTATGGGTCACATATACATCGGTCAGCTCGATAACGAGTTTAAGGGTTTTTTCGGCTTCTTGTGTTCCCATTAGCGGGGTCAGAAATTCCAGGATTTCAGCTTCACTGGTAGCGGTATCTTCCAGTACGTCGTGCAAAAGTGCGCTGGCCAGTACCGGGAGGGAATCGGTCACCCTCTGGCATAGCCTCATGACCCGGACAGGGTGGACGATATAGCGTTCAGGTGTATATTTTCTGAGCTGCTGGCCATGCGCGCGGTCAGCAAAATCCCGGATTTGATCCAGTATGGTTTCTGTTTGATTCATGTATTGGCATTTAAGCAGGTTATTTAGTGAATTGGAATTTTCAGTCCTGATCTGATTGTCATCCAGGTTCTTCCAGCAGGCTGTTTCACCGGTTTGTCATCGGTCATCAGCTCATAAATAGCCTAACAGTAAAGAGGGCAGTGGGGTTTTTAGAAATTGTTTTGGTGGAAGTAAAAATTTATCTTTATTCAATCTTTTTACGCTGTCCTTCAAATTAAGAGAAAGAATTTTGAGCCTGATTTGTAGCTAATGAGTTTTGAAATGATGAAAAACCTGTTTTTTTTTCGCTGGCTTTACGTGACTACATTTTTTTAAACTCGATTCCGCTATCAGAATTGGTGAACAGATATTAATTGATAGTCCGAAAAATTCAAATGCAGATTCTTCCGGATATGAAGGGTAGAAGTTCGGGTGCACAGTTTGGACCGAAATGAAGTGTCTAGTATCTGCGAAATATACAGGTAAGGAAGAGAAATTCCGAAAGTAGACCTCTATCTTGTTTTTAATGGTTATTTTAGAATAAATTGTTTTTGTACTGACACTATCTACCAGGACAAGAAAATTGAGGATGCCAAAAGGAAATTAAATTTGAATAAACTTTTACCTGGGAAATAAGTTGCCCATCAACAGAATAGCACTCGGAAACCTATTCTATCAGTGTAGAATATCATTAAAGCAAAATGAATACAGAACTTCATCAAACGATAACCCTCATTAAGGAAGAGTTGGATAAAACTCATGCCAGTATTATTTTCGCTCAATTAAAATCCGGGATTAAGCTCGGCGCCGCGGAGATCGAAAAATTAGGCGTTTATTCCGAATTTCTGGATATTACGAATGGAGCTCGTTTTGGTGCTATTGATTTATGGAGTTATGATGACCTAACGAGAAATCAATTTGTACTCCATGATAGACAAAATTCCAAAGAATCATTAATATCCATTGGTCAAATTCTATATGAACCCATTATATTAGATATCAACGATCAAAAAGTTTATACATTTAAATTAGATGATGATTCAGATATTCCAATGACTTTTATCGGAGGTTTTGATTATTTCTTAAGCAACTATGTTTTTGGTGAGCGGTATGGCGAAATTATTCCAGATTATGACAGCGACGAGTGGATCATATTTTTGAAAGATTTAAAAATTATTGAACAATAAACCAACAGACTACAATGCATTGCCAATCGCGAAAGGCACCCATTCATCCAGCCTTACAAGATCTTCTCCAATATTTCATCTACTGAATATTCAAAATATTTCCCCGATTTATCCCTATTTCTTTGGAACAATTTGAGTTGATAGCCACCGCAGTTTAAGGCTAGAAAGTTGTGATAATAACTGTCTAAATACAATCTGAACTGCGAGGAGAAACTGTTATCATCTACTTCAGGTTCTTCGAAAGATTTAAGGCGACGGATTATTTCCTGTACTTCTTCTCTGCTCAGGTCCTTTACTTTAATAGGATCAGGCAAGCTTATTTTAAAGGCCAATACTTCGGCGCCTTCTTCTTCCCACCATTCGCTTAAATTAAACCGGCTTATGTCCTTTTCTGTAATTTGATGCAAGCTGGTTTCAAGGATTTCATATTCGGTCATATCCTCATCACCATTTTCATCACAGTAGTTTGCATAATCTAATAGTGATTTTAAAACATCTGGGTAACGGGATTGTGTAGTTTCCATGTCCGGTTCGACTATGTTTCTTAGTTTCATTAGCTTGGTCCTTATCAATACTCAACCAGGTTAAATATAATTGCTTCTGGTTCAGCCTTGTCATTTTCGAAATGTAAAAATATGTCAAAAATGGTTTTGCGTTTTCCATGTAAAATGGCAATAGCACCTTGGCCAATATCATTAACCAGATGCAGCAGCTTCCCATTTCCAACGATCTCGACCCGGCTTGACTTTAGATCGGCCACTTTAATTCCCCCTTTGTTAATATAATTCTTCCAGCCGTTGTGATAGTCAATTGCCATCGATTTGTCGAAATAATGTGCTTGGAAAGTAAGCATTTCCGCTGCTGAAAGGCGGTTCATAAAATCGTCACCTTTGCCTGATTGAAGAAATGCCGCCATCTGTTTAAACCACAAGTTGGCCTTCTCTATCCGTATTTTGTCTTGCTCGCTTATAGATACACCAAGGCTCCAATCCGTTACTTTGTAAGGTACTGCAGCCTGAAAAACACCCTCAGCTTTTAATTGGTTTTTCAACTTGGATTGCCATAAAGTATCCAGTCCGCCCAACTGCTGCACGGACACCTCAATCTGTTTTTCTTGTGCATGCTTGTGCTGCTTTACAACCCGGATTTTTTGCGTGCCGCTCGATTGTATCGCACTATTTACAGGAAATTTGATTCTCCCCGATATGATACTGCTCATTAAGGGGATATCGTTTATAAATACCCGATAAGGTGTTTCGGCAGTAACTGTTACCTGGTACTCAGGTTTATTTTTAGGTGGATTCAAGCTACTGAAATCAGGTTTTTTTAGAGAACCGGTAGACTGGGCACAGACATGGGTAGAAACCATAAGCGTAAATGCCACGGATAGAAATGCTTTCATGAGTGGGATTTCATGTTATAATTGAATGGGGTTGTATGCTAAAATCCTGTCCACAATTTCTTCGGGGGACAATTGGTTGTATGCCGGTTCAAAGAAATAATTGCTTGCATTAGGGTCTATCACATTATCCAGGAACTGGCTTAAAAATTCGTCGTTTTCTTTTTCAGTTTTTCCCTCTGCATTCCTAATCTTGTTAGCTAACAGTATGAGTTCATCGCGGTTTAGTGCCATATTGAATTTGGTTTAGTGTCTTGTTTAATTACTTCACAGGCGAGATTAAAAATATTCTTTAATTACTGGTAGTGATGCTTCACCCTTCGCATCAAACAACAGCTTGCCACAGTCCTGGCATACGTCATCTACGAGTAATTCCCCACGCTTCAACTGCCACATGTTCATACTGCCACAGGTACAGTATACTGTATACAATACCTCTCCGGAACTGGTGCCGAATTCCCTAAATTTCCAGAATTCATCAGACTGTTTTTTCAGTATCCTTGCATTTTTAGCCATAGTCAAGCCGATATAATATTGATCGTTTCCTCGGTCAAGCAAGACAATGGATAGGCTAGCCTTTTTTAAAACAGGTTTGAAGATACTGAGCAGAACTGGAACAAAATCGCCGGTTTCGTGTGCACTTTCCGCGGCCTGATCATACAATTGCTTTAAATCAAAAGCGACATTGTGTTTGAGCTTTGCCGCGCGTTCCGTGAAGAAATTGCCGATCTCGTACATTTTTCCTTCTCCTTTCCAGTCCACCATTATGAGCTTATTACTGTTTAGCAGTTCTTGAAGGACGGCATTGTTATCAGTGTCGGCAGCGCTAGGTTTAAGATTTTCGATTTCTGTTTCTGTAAGCAGATGGGATAAGATTTTGTGAATCATAGGTGCTGTTATTTGATGAATTGTCGGCAAATAAATACAATTAATGCAATCCCAGGTATGGCAATGGTAATTAGGCCACAGACAAACATTATTGGTCCCAGACCCATACCCGCTTGCGGATCATCAGTCGGTCTGGAGGCAATAAACCAAAACCAAATTGCTACCGCTAAGTTGAGTAAGATGCATACTACATAAAGTGTGATATCCTTACCTGTACGGAGAGAGTGCGTAATAATCACGCCGTAAATAATGATTAACAGGGCGGCGAGGCCAGTTACGATTTTAGTCATCTCAGACATGGAAGATATTTGGTTTAATAAACAAATTAGGCAATGCGTATTCATAAATAGCTAAAATTATGCCAAGCACTATTTGGGGATTATTACATATGTGGCCACCTCTTTCGCGGAACGTGGCCTCATATTACGGTCCAAAATGATCAGTCGATTTCGCTGAAAAATGGTCAGCCGGCTTATTTTAAGCGGTTTTTAGCCTCAAAAAAAGCACTATGGGGATAACCCATTTCGGTCATAAAAAGCATTTGACAGTATGGTGAATATTCATTTCAAAGGTGTCTATTTCCTTACACAGAAATTGTTGCCATTGATAGCCGACGGTGGGGCCATTATCAATATTTCATCAGGGCTTACCAGAACAACATTTCCCAATGTCTCCGCTTACGCCAGCATGAAGGGAGCAATAGAAATCTATACCAAATGCTTGGCAAAAGAACTAGGGGCCAGAAATATTACAGCTAATGTAATAGCTCCCGGTGCTATTGCTACTGACTTTGGTGGAGGTTCTAACAAGACCAATGACGATAAGAGAAAAGCGATTGCAAGCATCACCGCATTGGGCAGAGTTGGTGAACCGGAAGATATCGGCGGTGTGGTTGCGTTTCTATGTACTCCTGAAGCGAGTTGGATGAACGGGCAAAGAATAGAACTTTCAGGTGGAATGATGGTGTAATTAACAATATAATTTAAAACAAGATGTATAATAATAAAATTGCGATAGTCATTCAAAAAGATCTATTGCCCTGGCAAAAATTGAATGTGACTGCCTTTTTAGCGAGTTCGGTAGCCATTCAATTTCCAGAAACCCATGGAGCACCTTTCGTTACTGCCTCACACAATACCTATCTCCCGTTTATTAAGCATCCGATTTTAATTTATGGTGCAGATTCACCGGACCAAATCAATCGCGCATTTAAGCGTGCCAAGGAAAGGCAATTGAGTATTGGCATTTATACTAAAGCACTATTTGCCACTAAAAATGAAGCGCAAAGCCTTGTAGAAATCGCTAGGTATACCGATGAAAACCAGAATTTGGTAGGCATCATAGTGTATGGCGAGAATAAAAAAGTATCAAAAGCATTAGAGGGATTAAAATTTCATGAATAAAAGTAAATAATTTGTTTTTCGCTACGCTATCCTGTTAAGATTACCGGTTTGCCAAGTGGTAGCTCTACCTAAATCACTAACTATGAAAACATCTCTGAACGCCTTTTTACAGCATTAGCGTATCAGCTAGCCGAAATCACTTTAAGCGAAGTACAATTGATCGACCAATATCGTGCTTCTATTTGAAGTTTGTAAAAAGGCGATAAGCAAACTAAAAAACGATATCTCCAGCTATGTTTTTAGCAACCCCGCTCATATTTACAATAGTATTTTTAATTTTCAAATATAAATGCGTTTGACTTTATTGAAAGACTTCACGATATTGCTTATAGATAAACCACTTCTTGTATATGCACGAACAGCTTTTTGATTATATCAACCGCTATAGCAAACAAACACTGTCTGAACAAGAGATGTCGATCATAACCTCTGTGATGGAACCTAAGCGTCTGCGCAAAAAACAGTATTTTTTAGAAGAAGGTGAGATTTGTGCCAATACAGGATTCATCGTGAAAGGCGCAACCCGTCAATACAGTCTGGATGAAGAAGGAAATGAGCACATCATGCAGCTGGCCATTGAAAACTGGTGGATCGTTGACCGAAACAGTTTTATGAACCAGGTGCCTTCGGCTTACTTTATAGAGGCCTGGGAAGATTGCGAACTTTTGCTATTGCCGCGTGCCAAACTTGATACCTTGCTTTCGATACCGGCCATCAACACGATGTTCTGGCAGATGAGTGAGAATAATCACATTGCAGCACAGAAACGGTTGGACGATACAATCAGCCTTTCCGCCATTAAACGTTATGAAAATTTTCAGCGGCTTTACCCGCAAATCATCCAGCGGTTTCCTTCGCACCAGATCGCTTCCTATTTAGGTGTCTCCCGGGAAACGCTCAGCCGGGCGCGTTCGAGATCGGTACGCTGAGCAATAGGCTACTAACAGGAGCGTGACTTTCGTCACGCATCTTTTGTGACAAACGTCATCGTTCTGCCTTCATTCATGAGGGTACTTTTGCTTTGTAAATTTTATTCATTTATTTAAAAAACAAAGCATATGAAAAAGTTCAAGATCGAAGACACCGTAATTTTACTGATCGATCATCAGGAAGGAACCATCAATTTTTCAGCTAACCGTCCGCATGAGGTGATCATATCCCGTGCCCGCACGCTGGCAAGATTAGCCAAAGAGCTTAACATGCCGGTTGTGTTAACTTCCAGTCAGGAAGATATGCAGCAAGGCCCGCTGTTAAAAGACCTTCAGGAGATCTTACCGGAACAATTTGCCAAACGCGTGAAACGTGAAGGTATCACCAACGCATGGGATGATGAGAATTTCAGGGCAGCTGTTCGTCAGGCTGCTGATGGCAGAAAGAATATCGTCATGGCTGGTTTAACTAATGACGTGTGTATCGTATGGCCGGCAATAGATATGCAGGAAGAGGGTTTTGACGTACAAGTGGTAATAGACGGAGGCGGCTCACCGACCGAGATCGCGGAAGACGTGGCACGCAAAACCTGGGAGGCTAACGGCGTACGTACCACTACTATCAGCCAATTCATTTCAGAATTGATCGGCAGCTGGGCATCACCCGAAGGCGAGATTGCCAAGCCGATCGTTATCGATGAGGTTTATTCACTATTGTTCAAATAATCATTTGCAGTGCCGGTTTACCGGCGCTGCTTTATCTCAAAACTATGATACAACAGTTCAAAAGCAGCGACTTCCGCGGGAACGGCCCTATTCAGGCGCTATATCCGGGTTTGGTGGTGGGTACTGCTGATACCGGCATCGGTAGCATTGGCCGGATCGACCATGCTACATTTAAAGGTAAACATCATATCGCCATGCACCCGCACGTCAACGACGAGATCCTTTCTTATTTCAGAAGTGGTAAAGTTGTGCACCGGGACTCTGAAGGTTTTCATGAGTCCATCGGCGCAAACCGCCTGATGCTCATGAAAGCGGGAAGGATGTTCCAGCACGAAGAAGACATAGACGGACAAACGGAACCACATGAGGGACTACAGATATTCATCCGTCCCGGTGTGAAAGATTTAAAGCCGGAAGTAGTGTTTCAGGACCTTGATAAAATATATAGTGATGATCAATGGCGGTTGCTTGCTTCGACTGCAAAGAACACCGTTTTTCAATTCAGTAGTCAGACCTGGATCTATGATGTCCGTTTATCAGCAGGCAATTCAATAGGTCTGCCGGTCCTTCCCGTCGAAGGTCTTACGCAGCTACTCTATGTTTTCAAGGGTGATGTAACGGTGAATAAAACATTCCAATTAAAACATAAAGAAGGCTTGATCATTAGGGATGAGGAAATTGCCATTCAAACCTTGCAAGGTGCAGAGCTGGTTTTATTCGTAACTGATGAGAACACGACGATATTCAAGGAAGGGATGTATAGCGGGAATCAGCTTCGTTAAGCTTCAAAGTTACCATGAACCTTAATGCAGCCGTACCAAACTAAACGTATTTTGCAGGCCGATGCACTATTTTGCCAACCTGAAGGATGAAAATTTCATTGGGGACAAGTATGAAACGGTTTTTGACATTCATAACTCGGCGGGGCGAATGGAATACAAGAGGGAGATGTCTTCAAACCGCTTTAAAACGGCCCCTGTCAGCAAACCAAAGCATATACCCCCAGCCAAATCTGCGGAAACCTTTTTTGTCTCTATTTTCACAACATCGAAGGTCAGGAATTAAATGTTCCTGCCGGCGGAGACATTGATCTGATAAAAGAATGGGTGCTGGTCATTATTGACGCGCAGGAATTTACAAACTGCCTGGAAAATGCGCTGAAATCCAAAAGCCTTGATTTTGAGGGGAGGTGTGTCACATATACCAATTTTTCGAAATATGACGGTAAGAAATCTCAATTTATGAAAGACATATGGTTTGCCCATCAGAAAGAATACAGATTCTGGATCGATTATCCTTCCCTGACAGATTTTTGCGTGGACATAGGGTCGATAGAGGGAATAGCCCGGCTGATGCGGTCTGAGGAACTGAAGTCAATGGGCTTTAAAAAAATCCGACCGAGATGAAAAGCCACTTTCAAAGGGCCTATGTGCTTAACTTGATCTCTTCCTACCGCGCAGGCCTTGGTACGGATCTGGATGCCACGTCCCTTGTCAGGCAACATGCAAGGAGTCTGATTAGCGCGCTTAAAACAGCTTCGGTAATCATGAAAGATAGATCCAGCAGGAATCACCTGCTGGATTTGTACGATCGTTTGTATGAGGTCATCTATAAGCCTTTAGTTGAAGCGAAACACAATGCCGCAAAATGATCCAAAGCGCCGTTAGGAAGGGCGCTTTGTTATTAACCTTTTGAAACTGCATTCCAGAACTAGTATTGGTATGTACATATAATCGTAGTCAAAAACATCGCTCTTGTAATGTAGATAATAGCTAAAATGGTCACTTTGAAATAGTGACCATTTTAAACCCTCAAGCGACTTACGTTCAATCGTAAGATAATAGGCTTATTTTCCTGTTAATAAAGCCGCCTCGGCGCCATCTTCAGCTTCATGTAGCTGATTCAAAAAATCAATGTATAATGGAACGCTTTTTTCTATCCAATCTTCCGAAGGGTTGTAGGCCATTCCGTAATAGGCAAAAAGGGGTCTGTAATCGGCTTTAACGTAACCAAATGTCAGTTCGAATGGACGGGTCATTTCTTCAAGAGAATATTTATAAGGACCTCCTTTCCGTACTTCATCTTCTTTAAGTCCTAATGAAATTGCGATTGCTATTTTTTTTCCGTTTAATTTATAGCCGCTTGTATTACCGTATGCCCAGCCATAGGTAAGCACCTCGTCCATCCATCTCTTTAATAATGCGGGGCCATGATACCAGTAGAAAGGAAACTGAAATATAATTCGGTCATGTTCTTCGATCAGTTTTTGTTCACCTTCAATATCAAATTTCTGGTCAGGATAAACCTCGTGTAGTTGGTGTATGTGATACTTTTCCGGGAATTTTTCCAATTCTTGAATCCATCTTTTATTTATTTTTGAATTTCTAATATCAGGATGGATGACGATAATTAATGTTTTCATTTATATATTCTATTGTGCCGCAAATTTGGTTCGGCAGAAAATTTGTCTGTTTGATTTACTTGACTGATTCTAGTGATTGCGCTGGATTGTTGTCTTGATATTGATACAGAAAATCCAGGTACAGCGGAACGCTTTTTTCAACCCATTCTTCCGACGGGTTATAAGTCATTCCATAGTATGCAAAAAGGGGCCTGTAATCAGCTTTTAGATATTCAAATGTTAATTCGAAAGGTCGCGTCATTTCTTCCAGCGAATATTTATAAGTTGCGCCGGGCTGTACTTCCTCTTCCTTCAGGCCTAATGTTATTGCCAAAGCAAACTTTTTATCTCTTAATTTATGGCCACTTTGACTGCCATAGGCCCAGCCATGGGTAAAAACTTCGTCCATCCATTTTTTTAACAATGCCGGGCAATTGAACCAGTAGTAGGGGAATTGCAGGATAATGCGATCATGCTCCTCGATCAGTTTTTGTTCCGCAGCTATATCAAATTGCTGGGTAGGATAGATCTCATGTAACTGGTGCACATGAAACTGTTCTGGGAATTTTTCTAATTCTTTGACCCATCTTTTATTGATTACGGAATTTTGAATATCAGGATGGATAACGATGATTAATGTTTTCATTTTATAGTGAAATTGTGTACAAAAGTTTGGATGCGTATTTAGATCCTAGCGGACATGATCATTTCCAGCCGCCACCAAGCGAGCGGTAAAGTTCTGCTACAGCGCTTAGCTGCTGACGCTTTATGGAGGCCAGTTCCAGCTCGCTTTGTAATACATTACTTTGGGCGGTGATTACTTCCAGGTAGTTGGCTATTCCATTTTTAAACAATAAACTGGCATTGCCTGTGGTTTGTTGTAAAGTGCGTACGCGATTTGCAGCAATCTCCTGCCGTGATTTCAGTTTCTCGATTTTTACCAGCGCATCGGAGACTTCACCTACAGCATTGAGCACAGACTGCCGGAATTGCAGCACCACTTTTTCACGCTCAATTTTTGATACTTCATACTGAGTTTTTAGTTTTTTGCGATTTAAAACAGGTTGTAAAACACTTCCAGTCACTGTGCCGAACAGAGATGCCGGTATATTGAACCAGTTACTGGCTTTCAAAGTGTTTACCCCGGCCGCGGCTGTTATATTGAGTACCGGATACATGCTGGCTTTATTGAAACCTACGTTCGCATTCGCCACATTAAGTGCTAACTCGGCATGGTGTACATCGGGTCTGCGGCTTATCACTTCCGATGGCAAACCAGTAGGAATGCGTTCTGCAGGGTTAAGCTGCTTCAAACGCGTATTGCGCTCAATACGAGTAGGCAACGCTCCGCTAATAACGCGCAAGGCATTTTCCTGTACCGTGATGTTCTGCTCAAATTCCGGAATCAGCTGGGCAGCTGCCAGCTGCTGCGCTTCTGCCTGCTGAACAGCCAGAGAACTAACTTGTCCTGCTTGCATCTGCAACTTGATAATTTGTAGTGTACTGTCATTCAGTCTGAGGTTGCGCCGGGCAACATCCAGCTGCTCATCAAGCATTAATAAGTTGTAGTATCCTTGCGAAACAGATGACACAATATTGGTCTGGATCGCCTTCCGGGCTTCGGCTGTTTGCAGGTATTGTGCCAGGGCGGCTTTGCTTTGATTGCGGATTTTGCCCCAGATATCTGCCTCCCATGACAGGGAAAGATTAGCGTTATAGTCTTCGATGTGGTTAGTGCCTAAAAACTGGCTCAAAGTAAAACCATTCAAGCTGTTGTCTGAGGGACGGTTGGTATTGGCAGAAACATTTAAACTGACCTGGGGTGTATGATTAAATTTGATTTGCTTAAACTGAAGTTTCGAGGATTCCATGTTTTTTAATGCGATCTGCATATCATAATTGTTTCTGATCGCACTATCAATCAGTTTTTGCAGGATCGCATCATTAAAAAAGTCTTTCCACTGCACCTCAGCAATGCTGCTGGTATCGGTTGTAGTTGCTGCATTTCTGAAGGCAACAGGCAACGCTGGTTTTGGTGTTTCCATTTTCCTGGAAACGTTGCAGGCACTTATGATCATTAATAAGGTTACTGCGCTTAATATCGTTTTCATCTGTTTGTAGTTTTTTTTTGTGATGAAACTATCAGACTATCTATCTCACTCCGATAATTAAAATCATGATGGTTTCATTTGTTCCTCTTCGACGTTTGCCTACCCATGCCCCCTCCGAATCCGGAGAAGGCAAGAGTATGGCAGGATATTATAATAATTCCGGTTCTAATTGTTTGATGGCATGCTCGTTGTCAGCTTTATCCGGATGTTTTTGAACTGGTTTACCGCTAACTTTCTCCTGCAGGTGCTGGAAGATGACGAACAGGACCGGGATAATGAACAGTCCTAATAACACACCGGATACCATGCCTCCTGCAGCGCCGATGCTGATCGAATGGTTACCCTGAGCAGATGGACCAGTGGCAATGCTCATCGGGAATAAACCAGCTACAAAAGCCAGTGAGGTCATGATGATCGGGCGGAGCCTTAGCTTCGCTGCCTCTATGGCCGCGTCGAATAGGGACAGACCGGCCTTTCTTCGCTGCACCGCGAATTCGACGATAAGGATCGCATTCTTAGCGAGCAAACCGACCAGCATAAGCAGCGCTACCTGTACATAGATACTGTTGGAGATCCCAGTCAACCCAATAGCGACAAAGACACCGAATATCCCGGCAGGCAGAGATAAGATTACCGCCAGCGGAAGGATATAGCTTTCGTACTGTGCTGCCAGCAGGAAATAAACGAACACCAGGCACAGGATAAAGACCAAGGTGGACTGCCCTCCGGATGCAATCTCTTCTCGCGTCTGACCGGAAAATTCATAGGTGTATCCCTCTGGCAGCTGCTGAGCAGCCACTTCCTCCACCGCTTTGATGGCCGCACCTGAACTGAAACCAGGCTTTGGAATCGCATTGACTGAGATCGAGTTAAACATGTTATATCTTGATACAGTCTCCGAGCCATATACCCGGCTTAGTTTTACAAGCGTGTTCATCGGCACCATATCTCCGGCTTTGTTTTTAACGAAAACACGGTCTATAGCGGATGGGTCCGCACGGTCAGTAATATCCGCCTGTACCATCACCCTGTAATATTTACCAAAGCGGTTAAAATCTGATGCCTGGGCACTGCCGAAATATGCCTGCATGGTTTCCAGGATGTCTTTCACGTTGACACCCAACTGACCAGCTTTATCGTCATTAATTTCCATTTGCAATTGCGGGTAATCCGCTTTAAAGCTGGTAAAGGCTACACCAATTTCGGGGCGTTTCATCAATTCGGCAATAAATTGCTGGGAAATGCCACTGAACTTATCCAGTTTGCCACCTGTTTTATCCTGCAGCACAAGATCCAAAGCTTCCACGCTACTGAATCCGGGAACTGTTGGGAAACTGAAAACAAACGCACCTGCCCCGGTAATTTCACTCATTTTACCTCTTGCCTGGTCCATAATGGCATCAAGATTTTTCACCTCACCCCGCTCTTTGCTCGGTTTTAATAAAATGTAGATGATTCCTTTAGACGGACTCATCGAGTTGGTGAGCACATCAAAACCAGAAATGGCGGTTACAAAGCGTACAGCGTCTAATTTCTTTAAGGAAGTTTCTGCCTGCTTCATTACTTTTTGGGTGCCGTCAAGGGTTGTTCCCGATGGGGTGTTTAACGCAATGGCGATAAATCCCTGATCTTCTGTGGGTATAAAGGCGGAGGGGGTAAACTTTATCATCACTACCGTAGCCACGGTCACCAGGGCTAAACCGGCCATACTGAGCCATTTATGATTGATCAGGAACCTTAAACCGCCCACATAACGATTGGTGATCGCATTAAAACTGCTGTTAAAGCCGATGAAAAACTTCTCTTTAAACCCTCTTTTAACCGTAACGCCTTCTTCATTTTGATGCGTACCATGGACATCTTTCAGGAACAAAGCGGCCAGTGCCGGACTTAAGGTCAAAGCATTTACAGCTGAGATGACGATAGCTATGGCCATCGTAAAGGCAAACTGCCGATAGAACAATCCTGTAGAACCTTCCATTGAACCTACTGGCACGAACACTGCTGCCATGACTAAAGTGATGGAGATGATCGCTCCGGAAATTTCATGCATGGCCTCATGGGTAGCCTCCTTAGGTCCCAGGCCCTTGTGCTCCATCTTGGCATGGACCGCCTCGACGACCACGATTGCATCATCCACCACAATACCAATGGCCAGGATCAGTGCAAACAGGGTCAATAAATTGATAGAGAACCCAAATATGTGCATGAAGAAGAAAGTGCCTAATATGGCCACCGGAACAGCAATAGCCGGGATCAAGGTCGAGCGGAAATCCTGCAGGAAAAGAAATACGACAACAAATACTAAAATAAAGGCTTCGATCAGCGTATCCTGTACCTGGGCAATGGATTCATCCAAAGCGATTTTAGTGCTAAAAAAGATCTGGTGTTTTATCCCCGCCGGAAAACTTTTAGAGGCCTTTTCCATTGCTTTTCTTACGGCAATCTGTGTTTCATTGGCGTTTGCACCTGATAACTGAAGAATACCCAGAACGACGCCCTTTTTGCCGCTTAAACGAGTGATACTGTTGTAAGAAAAGGTGCCCAGTTCTACTCTTGCAACATCTTTTAAGCGCAGTACTGAACCGTCTGCATTGGACCTGATCGCGATATTTTCATATTCTTCCGGCTTGGTCAGTTTGCCTTTGTATTTGATCACATATTCAAAGACTTCTTTACTGTGCTGGCCGAATTTACCCGGCGCTGCTTCCAGACTTTTATCCTGGATGGCCTGGGTTACTTCATTAGGGGTTACCTGGTGGGCAGACATCTGTGATGGGTTTAACCAAACCCGCATAGAATAATCTTTCGATCCGCCATATATACTGGCCAAACCTACGCCTGGAATACGTTTTAGTTCAGGGAGAATGTTGATCTCGGCATAGTTGCCAACAAAAGTCTGGTCATACCTGGATTCATCTTCGGTATACAAACCGATACCCATCATAAAAGTAACATGTTGTTTGGAGGTGGTGATCCCTTGCTGAACCACTTCGGCAGGCAGATGACTCAAGGCCTGTGACACGCGGTTCTGAACGTTGATCGCTGCTTGGTCCGGGTCTGTACCCAGTTTAAAATAAACCGCGATTGATATGGTACCGTCGTTGCTGGCAGTAGAATTCATGTAGGTCATGTCTTCAACGCCGTTGATTGATTCTTCCAGTGATGGCGCTACCGAGCGCAATACGGTTTCGGCATTTGCTCCCGGATACAGCGCGCTGACTACTACTGAGGGAGGCGCAATGTCAGGGAACTGCTGTATGGGCAGCTTAATCAGGCTGATAACTCCGAGTATCACCAGTATAATGGAGATAACGGTGGCAAGGACTGGCCTTTGTATAAATATTTTGAACATGGTTGTATAGTTTATTTGTTAATTAATTGGGCAGCCATGCCGGTTGCTTTTTGAGGCTGGATCTCTTGTCCTTCCTGCAAGCGGTCCAGGCCGCTCAGCACAATCTGGTCACCAGGTTTCAAACCCTCATTGATCAGGTAATTTGTTCCGGTTTTCCCGATCACCGAAATCGGTGTTTTGGCAACTTTATTCCCTTTAACCAAGGCAAATACAAAGACCTTGTCTTGCATCTCTAGTGTTGCTGACTGCGGAACTAGAATCGTTTTGTCATGGGTCAGACCTAAGCGAAGCTTACCGGTATTTCCTGAGCGCAGATTCCCGCTTGAATTAGGAAAAGTAGCCCTTAATGTGATCGCGCCAGTACCTTTATCAAACTGACCGCTGATCATATCGATCTTTCCTTTAATTGGATATACGGAATTATCGGACAACAGCAATTCTACGGGTGGAAGTTGTTTAATTCTCTCAGCGGGGGTTTTCCCCGGATAGTTTTCGTTGAAGCGATTGAAATCATTTTCCGCCAGGGCAAAATAAACATGCACCTGATCGATGTCTGACAATTGGGTTAGGGGCGTCGGATCGGCAGGTGAAACCAGACTCCCCTGTTTTTTAGGGATCAGACCGATGTAGCCGCTCACTGTCGCCTTGACATTGGTATAACCTAAATTAATCTGGGCTGAGGCGACACTGGCTTTGGCCTGCTCGGCATTCGCTTTTGCGATCTGATGGGCGGCTTTTGCCGATTTAAGCTGGAATTCTGAAACAACTTTGTTTTCAACCAGCGGAGTAAGTTTTTCAACCTCCAGTTGCGCGTTTAAAATTGCAGCTTCGGCAGCTTGAAGGGTTGCTTTGGCGTTGTTTAAAGCCTCTTTGTAGGGCTGGGCATTGATTAGAAACAGGGTTTGCCCGGCAGATACATGTGCGCCTTCATTCACCAGTACGCTTTGAATGTATCCGCTCACCTGCGGACGCACGTCGATGTCAACAGTTCCCTGTATCGCAGCAGGATATTCAGCGAAAGTAGTTTCTGAACTCTCATTAACTGTAGTCACAGGTAACGCCGGCGGAGGTACAGCTGCGGATTGCTCAGCTGAAGCGTTACAGCCGACTATACTGATGGCAATTATGACAGCTAACAGCAGGTGTCTGGACTGATTAAGCCGTTTTACGGCGTTAAGTGAATCAAAAAAATAATGGATAGTATTCATAATAATGTTTGTTTTAATGTTTATTTAAGGGAATTACGTGTGATAATTTTTAACAGCGTTAAATCATGGGGTAAAAAAAATCAACTGTTGATCGATAAGGTGATGCCCTTGATGGCGTCTTTTAGAATCTGTTGATTTAACTGGTCGGTTGTTCTTCCATTCAGGTGAACCAGGTTGATGGAAACCAGTCCGTGAATTACCGACCAATAGGTGTGGTATTTTAAGCATATGTTGTCCTCGGTAACCGGTTTTTTTTGGAACAGGGATTCGATGACCCCGGACAGTGTCGCATAGAGGTTGTCAATTTCTGGCAACTGGCTGTTATCGCTGCAGCTAACCATGTCTACCCCGTACATGAGCCGATAAAATTCCTGGTGCGAAAAAGCGAAGTTCCAGTAAGCAACCCACATGGCCTCCATTTTCTCTTCTGCCTTTTGGTAGCGGTCACGTGCCTGCTGTATCTCCCTGGTCAAAATCTGGTAACCTCTTCTGGTTAACTCCAGTAAAATGCCTTCTTTGTTGGTGAAATATTCATAGATGATGGGTGCTGTATATTCAATCTGATCTGCAATTTTGCGCATGCTCAGCGCTTGCCAACCCTCAACCTGGGCAATGTGTAATGCAGCATTCAGAATGTTTGCCCTGGTCTCGTCTTTCAGACGAAGTATCCTTTCTTTACTTCCCATGACTTAAACGGGTTATGGGCGTAACAGCGAGGGTAGCTGTGGTCATTTTTGTTTTCATATTCTTGTTTGTTATTGATAAGCAAATTTACCCTGATTTAGTAGGGGACTATTTCACCTGAAGCTCAAAAACTATCGCGAAAAGTTCAGTAAGTGTTACGGAGAATGCGGGTGCACAATGGTCTGCCATCCTCTTAAGTGGTTGATGAAGCGTTCGCTAAGTCCCCCCTGGCGCAGGTATGCGGCCATCACCGGCAGTCTTGGGATTTCGTGCATCGGGTTTGCTTTGACCAGAAGCGGGAAGTCCCGCTGAATGATGCCTGCTCTGGCGACCAGCACAAAGTCGCATCCTTCCTCCAATAGCTCTGCGGCGCGCTGACCGCTGTAGATCTTACCGGCTGCGCCCAAGCGAACACCTTTACGGGGGATTTCCGTAAAGACGCTGAGCATGGTTTTTCCGCGAAATGCGCCCTCCCGAACGACCTGGGCTGAATCCCACAGTGCCAGGTCCAGGTAATCGATCAGTTCCCGGTCAAAAAATTCTGCTGTAACTTCCCTGAGCTCCTCGAGCACCAGTCCATACCGTTCGATCGATAGTCGCCAGCCAATTTGGAAATCAGGGCCGCAGGCCTTGCGAATGCCTTCAATAACCTCAACGGTTAGCCTTGCACGGTTCTCCAGGCTTCCTCCATATTTATCCTTGCGGTCATTCAGATAAGGTGACATGAATTCCGAAAGAATCCATCCGAAAGCGCCGTGTACGGCTACACCATCGAAGCCGGCCAATTGTGCTCTTTTTGCTGCAGTGATGAAGCTGTCGCGAATGCGCTCCACTTCCTCGGTAGTGATGGCCATGACTCCTGGCACAGTGTCGCTCGAAGCGGGAGCGGGCACGCCCCCAAGCAGCGGGTTGGCCCGGTGTCCGGCGTGGTGAAGCTGCACCGCAGACAATCCGCCGCCTTCACGGATAGCGGAAGCCATCCTGGTCAGGCCTGGCAAATGGTCGTCACTGTGAATACCGAGTTGGCGCGCAAACGCGATTCCTTCTGCTTCTACGGTTGTGGCGCAGGTCTGGATCAAGGCGTAACCGCCCTGGCCAAGTTGCTCCATCCAGGTCTGATCGAACTCGGACGCGATGCCGTCATACTCACTTTGCTGGTTGGTCAGTGGCGCCATCATAAAGCGGTTTCTCATTGCCGGCCCATGCAGCAGCGTGAGCGGCTTGAATAAATTAGATTCGGACATTTGATTTATCTTATTGAAATTGATATACGTTAGTGTTTGAATAAAGCAAAATTAGGTTGCCAGTTAGCGCGGCTGTTTCAGGTGAGGTTCAAAAACTATCGTAATAAGTTCATGTGACTGGAAGGTCTGTGTTTATTGATAGCAGCTTGATTGTTATTTTAGCTGAGCCTCCTGTTTAGATTTTATGTAGGTTGAGTGACAATACCAGCAGGTGTAGAGGTGCGGTTACATGGTAGAGGAGGAGTCATTTGCAGAAATACTCAGCGTACATACAGGGGCATTATTATTTTAACCTCAAAAAGACACTGCCTTAATCCCTGTTTCTATGAAAAAGATGTGGACAGACTGAGTATGCCGTCATTATGAGGTTAGTCTTTCTTTGGTCTATCAGAGAACCATTTCAGTTTAATATGGATAGGCTTATATTGATCTCGGAATTAGGCTGAACTGATCAGATTGCCACTCAGGTATATGAATTATTTTTAAGTCCGGGGTTTATCCTTTTTTAGATTCTTTTCGTTCCATGTGTTTTCCGGATTTGTTATCTGTAACACTATGTCCGGTATAGTTTAGTACTAGGGGACTATCTGCGAAAAAGTGACAAGACATTTGTTTTTTGCAATTATAAAAGCGACGCTAAGATCTTACATCCCTTCAATACGACAGATGCATCTCTACCTCACCCGGTCTTCGCTACGGCGAAACTTGAAAATGGAGAATATATTTTTAAAGGCACCGCGCCTGATCGCCTTAAAGCTTCTTTTTTTATTGATAACCGTGGGTTTGGCTATGCCGGTGGTAAATTTCCCGATGCCCTGGAAATCAGGCTGGAAGACGGTATAATCAACATTGTAGCTACCGATTCAGTAAAAAATGCTCAAGTGACCGGTGGCCCGTATACTAGGGACTTTATTGCTTATCAAAAATTCCAGTTTATGTTGCACAAGATGGTACTTTTTCTGCTTTACTTTTTGATGGCAATTATAAATTAACCAGCTTCATTTAAAAACGAGGTCAGCTTATGAGCAGTGGATTGAGCGAAATATAGCGTATGCCAAAGCCTATCCCAGATCATATTCAAGTATTGATGCACTCTCTAATTCAGTCACACCAGAAAATGGTTTAACTGAAATTAAGCAGGTATTTGACGCGATGGCTGAAGAAAATCCCAATTATATCGCTAACTATAAGAAGTATAAAGTTAAGGGCCTGGAAATACTGGGTGTAACATTAGATAAACTCCGGGAAAAAGATAAGTGGATGGAAGCCATTCGCAAGGATGGCCTTTTATGGCCTCAGGTAGGCAATCTGACTATTGGGAATCTGGATGTATCCAAATTGTATAATATCACTGCGATTCCACAAAACTATTTACTTGATCCGGGAGGTAGAATAATTGCGTCTGACCTACGCGGTGAAGAGTTGGGCAAAAAGCTTGCTGAAATTTTTGATAAATAGTTCAGTAACTAATTTTATCTAATATTAGTTTGCAGATGAGTGTCACTCAGCATTAGGAATACGCTTTAATCCAATGCTGTAACTGACTTTAGTTTAAAGGTCAGTTACGGCATTTTTTCGATGCAGGGAAGATCGTTGCGGATAACCGTCAGCAATTCACGGATCATTTTAGCCGTTGCTCCCCACGCCTTATGGCCATGTATTTCGTAGTAAGGTGTTAAGACCACATCGCCTGGTATCCGGATCTTGGCACAGCCTATGATCGTTGGATCAATAAAATAAGCCAGTTTCGCTTCAAGGATCTGCTGAACTTCCCGGGGGTCTGGCACCAGCTCAGGACGGTAGGGAATGTATCCGACAACCGGGAGGACAAGAAAATCGCTAGGACCTATGTAAATCTCGCTGAGTGTTCCTAAGATCTTTACATCTTCAGGGCGCAGTCCAATCTCTTCGTTCGCCTCACGCAGCGCAGTTTGAACGAGATCCTGATCTGTTTGTTCATATCTGCCTCCTGGGAAACCGACTTCGCCGGAATGAAATCCTTCATAGGAATTTCTTAAGATCAGAGGGATATAGATCTCATCATTGAATGGATAAAGCAGCAGTAGGACAGCGCTTTTCCGGGTTTGCTCTGTTGGCCGAACCCCGAGGTATGACGCTGTAAAAGCCTCCATCATCATATGAGCGGTTTCGCCGGGGAGGGGCTTTTTAAGATTCTGGGTAAGTTTTTCCTGGAACAAAGAAAAAAGGTCTGGCACATTCATATGTATCGTTTTTTTGTGTTTTTCACGGAATGATTTGTAAAGGTAAACCTTCTATGAAGGTCCAGCCTTTGTTAATTTCAGCATTCACAAGTGTCGCCTGAACAGGATTGCCCACGGTTTGGCGCTGTAACATTTGCACTGCTCAGCCAATTGTCGACAGTTACCTTCAAGCTGCGATAGTCCTGAAATCCGCGGGTGATCACTTTAACCGTTCCATTTTCCAAAGTGAGTAGTGTTGGAAATCCCTGAACGCCCAGCTGCCTGCTAAACTGAAAGCCGTGGTTTGTTTTTTGCTTCATTTCTTCGGAATGGAACCGATCCAGGAAGGTATTCTTTTCAATTCCCAGCTCTTCGGCCAGAGCTGCCAGCACAGTATCATTTGTAATATCCTTGCCGTCCACATAGAATGCCTTTTGCATCAGGCTCAAATAATCGAAGTCCTGTTTTGGTGACAATTCCTGCACGAGGGTAAGGGCACGGCTTGAGGGTTCTGTATCATAGCGGAACGAGTCAGAAATGAACTTCATAGAATGGTCGAAAAACTGTCCGCTGCGCTGGTTTACATTTGTCCAGTGAAATGCCAGGAACTCTTTATAGTCTTGGTCGACAACTTGCTGGCTATACGGTGAAAAGCCGCCTGAGATAATTTGCAGGTCGATTTCCGGATAGTTCTCTTTTAATTTTTTTACAGCAGGACTAAAGCCATAGCACCATGAACACATCGGGTCTGTGAAATAAAACAGTTTCATTGCTGTATTTTTTTTAAGGGTTTCATAATTTCTATCTTTTTAATTATACAAATTTAGCGCTGTTATCAAGGAGTCCGTTTCCTCGAAAGGTCAGAAACTATCGTGTAAAGTTCAATGAGTTTGGAAAGGCGGACAGGTAAAAATTATCCATGGGAATATCGCATTTGTCCATTGTTCATTACTTTAGAAATCTCGATATTTACCGGCCGTAACGGACCAAAGGCATGTGAATGGTAAATACTTCATTTGAGTCCACTGTTAAGCGATATTTGCTGAATATGAATGCAACTTATATATGATGATCGATCTTAATTGCAGTAGTATCATTAAGGAGAACCCAGAAGTTCTATCCTGGAACGAGGATATTTTTGTTCTGCATTACAGACAGCCTCAGGAAATCAGACTGGCAAATATGTATGTCCATATGAACCTGATCAGTATCGTGCTAAAAGGAATAAAAGAAATCCTTGACCATGGTAGCAAAATGATCGTTCCTGCGGGCGCTGGGTTTTTTATGAAAAAAGGTTCGTATCTGGTTACTGATAAAGTCGAAGATCCTGATGACGGTTATGAATCCATTATCATTTGTTTTTCAGACGCATGGCTGCGCTCGCAGGCTGAGAGTATTCTGGCATGCTCCAACGGAGCAACATCAGGCACTCAAGCATGCCGTGATATGGCTTTACTTCCAAAGGATGATATGATGAACATATTGACTTCGCAGCTGTTGTCCTGTTTTACGATGGATGCAGATCCCGAGCGTTTGCAGTCGTTCTTGCCTGTCAAAATCCGGGAATTGTTACAAGTGTTAGTCTCTGGTCCGGGAGGTCATCATTTTGAAACGCAGCTGCGCAGCCTGGATACCTTTATCGATCCAGACCTGATGCTGCTGATGCAAAGTCATTATAAGGAGAATATTTCACTGGAGCAGTACGCTTTCCTTGCCAATTGCAGCCTGTCTACCTTTAAGCGCAGATTCAATCAGACCTTCCGAATGAACCCAGGGAAATGGATCATGCAGCGCAGGCTGGAGGAGGCTTACCAGTTGCTGCGGTCAGAAATGAACATTACCCAGATTGCCTATGAGGTAGGCTTTGAAACCCCCGCACACTTTGTCGCATCTTTCCGTGAAAAATACGGTGATACGCCCAAACAGTTGCAACAAAAGCTGATCAACCTATAGCGGGGACCTGGGGACCTTAAGATGATATTTACATTGAGCCAGTAAAACGAATTAAAAAATCGTCCATGAGTTTGTAAAAAACATCCATTTTTCCCGGGCGGGAAACCAGCCATCTTTGACAGACAAGAATTTATAAATAAAAAATAAGAAAATGTCTGTTTCTGATTTATTCAAACCACTCACTTTGCTGCACGGCCGGGAAATGAGAAATCGTTTCATGATGGCGCCGCTGACCAGTCAGCAGAGCGAGCATGACGGAACTGCTTCTGAGTTCGATCAACTCTGGATTGAGCAACTTGCCGGGAGTGGTTATGCGTTAATACAAGCGGGTGCTTCTACTGTGGAAGCAGGGGGAATTGCCTTTGAGCGCCAGATGGGTATCCATAGCGATGTCCATTTACCGGGGCTTACCCGAATGGCGAGAGCTATCCGCGAGGGAGGTGCACTCTCCGCTGTGCAGTTACACCATGCTGGTCATCGTGCGGTACCGGAGGTGGGTGGTATTCCGGCTCCGGCTTCAGGTAAAACTCTGCAGGGTGTAAAGGCAATCACAACCGAAGAGGTGGAGCGAATCCGCGACAGCTTTATCACTGCCGCAAAAAGAGCGGACCAGGCCGGTTTCGATGGCATATCGGTACACGGTGCTTTCGGCTGGATACTTTCAGAATTCCTGTCTCCTAATTTAAACGACCGGACGGACAAGTATGGCGGCAGCGTGGAGAACCGGGCGCGTTTCACGCTTGAAGTTATCGAAGGTATTCGCCGGGCCTGTAGGCCTGATTTTCAAATAGGCTGGCGCTTGTCAATAGAACGCTACGGGCTGCGCCTGGAGGAACTGCGCGAGATCACTGCTGAGATCTTTGACCGGGAACTGATCGATTACCTGGATCTGGCATTGTGGGATTCGGCGCAGGTTGTCAGGGACGGAACGGCTAAAGGAAAGACCCTGCTGAGCGTTTTTACGGAAATCCCCCGTAAAGGTGTTCGCCTGGGCGCAGCCGGCAAGATCTACAGCGGTCAGCGCGCGGCAGAGCTGCTGGAGGAAGGTTGTGACTTTGTACTCATCGCAAGAGCAGGCATATTGCAACGGGATTTTCCGCTCCAGGTCAAAGCGAATCCAATGTACGAAAGCCCGGCAATGCCTGTCACGGCTGAATACCTGCGCGAGGGAGGACTAAGCGAGCGATTTATTGAAACCATGCGGGGCTGGCAGACTTTTGTTCGTCCGGGTTCACGTTAATCGCGCGACTGAAGTAAAAAGTCTCCATGAGATAGTAAAAATCATCCATTCTCCAGGTATCCGAATTACTACAACTTTGTACAATAAATAAATACTAATATGAAAAAAACAGCAATAATTATTCTTTCTGATCCCAAGGCTGGTTCAGAAGAAGCACTTGGACGCGTATTTAACGCTTTGGCATCGGCATATGAATTCAAACATGCAGATGAAGATGTAAAGATCATTTTTCAAGGCGCAGGAGTAAGATGGCCGGAGCAACTGGAGAAATCTGAGCATCCGGTTCATGGTCTTTATTCGGAAGTAAAAGATCACGTGCATGGTCTTTCCAAAGGCTGCGTTGCGGTGTTTGGTACTGAAGTTTCCGGTTATGATCTGTTAAACGATAATGAAGTACCGGGTACTCCTGGATTGCCAAGTTTCCTGAACCTGAGAAACGATGGTTACGACATTCTGATTTTTTAATCAGGTATTTGAACTGTCCTTTGCTTTGGGGCGAAGGACAGTTTTTAGTTTCAAGACCATGGGGAATTTTTTTAAGTAAATTTGTAAGACCATTATACGAGTTATGCAGGAAGAGTATCAATATTATATGGATCAGTGCTTGGAAATCGCTAGAGCAGCATTAACAGAGGGTAACCCGCCGGTAGGTGCGATCCTCGTTTTTGAAGGCAAGGTGATCGGCGAAGGACAGGAGGCTGGGAAATCAACCGGGGACATCACCAATCATGCAGAAATCCTGGCAATCCGCTCAGCGATCAAAAATGGCTATGCAGCACAACTGGCTTCGGCGCAAATGTATACGACGCATGAACCTTGTATTATGTGTTCCTATGTGATCCGCCACCATCATATACCAGAAATCGTATTTGGCACATCCGTACCTCATGTTGGTGGATTAACCTCGCAATTTAGCTTACTTTCAACTGAACATGTGCCCAAATGGGGAACCGGACCAAAGGTGGTCAGCGGTATCCGTCTTTCGGATTGTATTGCGCTGAATGAACAGTTTGTAAAAACTCTAAATAAAATCTAAACACGATGTTATCACAATCCGTTTACACCCTTGTAAATCAGCAGAATGGTAATTTGTCGTTCAAAGTTTTTGAGTTTGACAATAGCAGTTATTTCGATCACATTCAGCGGAATAATTATTTCACCCTGATCTTCATTACCTCAGGAGAAGGTTTGGCTAAAGTGGATCTTTGTGAATATCCGTTTAAGGAAAATACGTTATTCGCATTTTACCCATATCAGCCGTTTATGCTGATTTCAAAAGGACCATTGGTGGGGATTTCTATTCAGTTCCATCATGATTTCTTTTGCATATACAGGCACCATAAAGAGATCGCAGCCAATGGGATACTGTTTAACAATATTTATGAGCAGCCTTTCATCACCCTGGAGGAAGATGCCAGGTATAAGCTGCTCAATATCGTCAGGGAAATTGTAGCTGAGCTGAAAACAGATGATTTGAGAAAAGATGAAGTGCTTGTTTCTTATCTGAAGATATTATTAGTACTCGCCACCAGGATAAAGCTCAAGCAGCAATCCATCCAGCAGACATATACACTTAGTGGCAAACAAATGGCCATTGTACAAAAACTGCGCAATGCGATTGAGGAAAATTTCCGGATGTTGCATTCTGCAAGTGATTATGCCGATATGCTGCACGTCACACCGGTTGCCCTTGCAAGAGTTACCAAAAGTCATTTCAATAAGACGCTTTCGGACCTGATTACGGAAAGGATCATTGTGGAGGCTAAACGAGAGCTATACCTTACCGATAAAACGGTAAAAGAGATTGCCTATGAGCTTGGCTACCAAGACGAGTTTTATTTCAGCAGGGTGTTTAAGGTCAAAACAGACATATCGCCGCAGTTTTACAGGGATACCATTGGGTTTAACAGAGGTGCATCTTGATCCTGCATAAGTTCCCAGAAAATTCAACGCTCATTTTTAGCGCTCAGAAAATACATAAAGTTGAAAAAAGCAGCAAATCAAACTAATTTCGGACAGGTAGTTACTGTGACCAGCTTGGCTTTTGTAGTAGCGCACCTGGACGGATCCATTGTCAATCTCGCGCTGCGGCAAATCGCCCAATCTTATCATGCTGGTGTAAGTACTTTGTAATGGGTTGTGGATGCATGTGGTTTCTAACGCCGCCGTGCTGCATACCCTTGGATTGCTTTGCTGTTAATACATTGTATTTATTAGGCCGCATCATGATACGGGGCGTTCTAAGGAATTTTTCGTATTCCCAGAGCATCTTTTGCCCTAATCTCAGTGATCGGAGCGTAGGGACCGCTAAAATAGTCCTGCAAACTGTAAAGTACGGCTTTCATGTTGTCCCGGCTTCCACGACGTTTGGCTTGGTTGAGGATCTCTACCTGTTTCCATCCGAATTCAATAATGTTGATGCTTTCTGCCTGTACTTCTCCCTTGATGAGAAAGTTTGCCAGCATTTTTACGGTGTAAAATTCGAGCTTCGACCCGAGTTTACTGATTTTCATCCTGTATTCATCCAAAACAGGATTGATTACCGAGAGTAGGAAAGTGTCTTTGATTGTGAAATCTTTCCTGAGTTGTTTTTGCGACACGTAGTGTGTTGTGTCGATGTAAGTGACCTTCCTGTTGTGTGTAACCCGGATTTTCACATTCCAAGTTTGGTCATTTCTTTTGTGGTGCTCTAATACCACTTCACGAACTGTTGCCATTTAGATAAGGTTTTAGCGACCGTAAATGCTTTGTTTTTACGTAAAACAATTGTAAAACATTTACGTCAAGTTCAACAAAAAATACCTGTTTTATAGCTAAAATGCCCGACTGGGCTGATATAGAAGATTGGCTCAAATATAATCAAAAAACCAAAAAAAGGCCTTAATCTTGCGGAAAAGACCTTTTTTAAGTGTGGTATGGGCCGGGATCGAACCGGCGACACATGGATTTTCAATCCATTGCTTTCACTCCTTAAATATTTGTACTTGGGTTTACTAACCCGGAAAAAACCAATAGGGAGAATTCCCTATTGAAAATCTGACTTTTAGAGAACCATATTGGATTAACTAACCGCTGCTGACTGCATGTGGGTTCAGCAGTTATTGTTGTAGAAATAAATCCTATGAACAACAACATTAAAAGCGCAACGGGCGCTCCAAGATCTGAAAGATCAGCTAAAGTACATTGCTGAGGTTGGCAAAAATCCAGCGATTATCTTACAAGTCCAAATGAAGAAACTCAGACCAATTTTGGTTGGGCTTAGCAATCAATATCCATATCAGGATCAATCGGGCGAAATCAATTACTACAAATATTTATTTCTAGCCTTTAAGAGCCTGGAAATTTGTTGGCGGGAACATTCAGCAGAAATGCTTGCAAGGTTGGGCGTAATGAGAAGACGACAGAAGCGCTACCTGCAGGAATGGTCTAGTAATGCTTTCCTTCGTGTATTTTTTTGAGATGGAATTTATTACTGAAAATTCTACTAGAATATTTATTGAAGGCCGTGGTTTATTAATTTGGATAGTCCTAAATTTACTATGATATTAAGGAGATGTTTAAATGCTTAATTTACTAATAGATATAGGTGGAATAACCTCATTCGTATTCTGATTTCACGCCGCCATTCTTCCTGATCTAATAATTGATTACAGGACAGTACAGGTTGCCGGTTGCAATCTCTTTAATTAAATTCGGTTTAACCAAATAGAATTTATTGATTTATCAGTATTTAAATCATCCCTGATTTATGATAACGCTCAACTCACAACACAATTCAATCCGTGTCTTAGGATTATTTATTAGAAAATTAGGAATCCGTGTGACTTCTTTTAGTATTGCACAAAAAATGCTTGAACATCCTGATTATCCAAGCATGCTTTCAATAAGTGATTCCCTAACCTCTTGGAATGTGCCGAATCAGGCATTGAAACTGGATCGTACAACCTGTGTATTAGAAGAGCTCCCATTGCCTTTTATAGCTCATCTACAAATTGATGGTGGAAAATTTGTTTTGGTAAATGAAATCAATCAAAACACAGTTAAATTCAGTGACGAATTCGCACCAAATGGGAGATTCCCAAGAGAGGAATTTCTTAACCATTGGGACGGTGTTTCCCTTTTCGCTGAAAAAGATGAGAAGAGCGGCGAAGCGGACTATAGTAGCGCTTTAACGATGGGTGTGTTAAACCATGCAAGATTACCACTTTTGCTCGTTGTACTTCTCACTACATCCGTTTATGCTATCAGCCAAAATGCTTTTAGTTTTGCTTATTTGTTGTTGTTGTTTATAAATTTTTCCGGTATACTGTTATGTGTGTTATTATTAATATCCAGTATTAGTAATAAAAATCCGTTTATTCAAAGCCTTTGTAGCATTGGAAAAAAAAATGGCTGTAATTCAATTCTTAAATCTGACGCGGCAAAAGTGACCCACTGGCTTAATTGGAGTGAGATTGGGCTGTTCTATTTTACAGGGTCTTTTATTTGCCTTGTATTAAACCCCATCAGTATGGGCTTCTTGAGCTGGCTAAACCTTCTTTGTTTGCCGTTTACCTTTTATTCTATCGGCTATCAGTTTAAAACCAGGAATTGGTGCGTACTTTGTTGTTGCATCCAACTACTGCTTTGGCTTGGAATCTCCGTTTTTATTGGTGTCAATGCCTTTAGTACCTTTTATGTAAATTTAACTTGGACAACGTTAATCCCATATATTATATCTTTTTTATTTCCAGTTGCTATTTGGTCGTTCCTTAAGCCGTTTTTTGTAAGTTCAGAAAAGTTACAAGGCCTAAAAGACCAGGTAAGGAAAATCAAATCTAACTCTTCACTCTTTCATCAGTTACTGTCTTCACAGAAACAGTACATGTTACCAGATGACCTAATTCATATAGCATTGGGAAACCCGTCCGCGGAAACGGTAATTACAATGGTCAGCAATCCATATTGTGGGCCATGTAGTACAGCTCATAGGGCACTGGATAAGTGGTTAATGGAAAATGAGGACATACAAGTTAAAGTCATTTTCGCTACTAGCAGTCAGGAAGATGATAGTAAGACCAAAGTTGCGAAGCATGCCACGGCGCTAAGCCAATCATCGGATCCAAAATTAATCAAAGCGGCATTAAATGATTGGTATATGGGAAGCGCTAAAAATTACGATAAATGGGCATTAAAATATCCTGTAAACATCAATAGTGAGATAGACAATGCGACGGAAAAGCAGCGAAAATGGTGTGATTCGGCGGAAATTAGTTTTACGCCAACAATTTTTGTGAACGGATATAAGTTGGTCGAGCCTTATCAGATAGAAGACCTGAAATATTTATTAAGCTAGAAAGATTTCAAGATATTTCTTGTACAAGAAAGGGGCTGCCGATTGCAACGTAACAGCCCCATAACAAGCATGATGTTAAAAAAACATGTCGCTTGAAGTAACCCAGCGTGATAGGGTCACAAAATTTAATCACTAAATTTTATGCAAAGTAATGAAAAAACTAAGTTTAAGTGCTGCCTCAATTAAAAAAGGCGATGTTTTGACCAGAGGTCAGCTAAAAAAAGTATTAGGCGGAACAAGTAGTAGTGATTGTAACTTACCTAGCTTGTGCAGAATCAGTTACTGGAAGGGTTCCTACTATTATCAGACGGACATCATTGGTACGAGTAGTAACGCGAATACCGCATGTTTAAATCTACTGAGTTCCGGTGCTGCAACTCAGTGTAGTTACGACTGTGAATGTGACGGTTGGGGTTCTTAATAACAAGGTGCTGTATGAAATTACAGCACCTTTCCAAATTGATCATTATGACGAATAGAATTTTAGTGTTTTTTTTTAGCATCCTTTGTGGTTTAGAATTTAATGCAGGTGCGACTGAAACACTTATCAAAATGCACATGCCACCTAATAGCATTACGAGGATATGGTATATGGATGAGAACTACCAAATGACGCCTGCGACTTTCGTGAATCGAAATGGGAATGAAACCCTTGTAAAAAAGATACTGATAATCCAGAAGCCAACAATATTCAGGTATAATTTGATGAATAAAGACAAGGAGTTTAGACACATGTTCGCAGTTTTTCCAGGGGATACCGTAGCACTTGTTTTAGGCAGGGACTATGATATAAGTTATTTGAAGAAGTCGGATGTGTTTCTTGAAAAGATGATAGGTTCATACGATAATATTAAAAACGAAAATTTGACGCAGACTATATTACCCCATTTTTATAAACAAATTGAGGGTCTGAAAAATCGCAATAGTATTATTATTGATAGCCTTAAAAATTCAAATAGAATAGATAATAAATTACGTGTTGTTCTTAAGGGATACAACGATATAAATTATTTCGTTAAAGCCCTAAGCCCTACCTATCAAAAAGAAATAACAACTAATCCATATTTGGACACTGTAATGCGTGAAATCCATGCAAACTATTCTGAACTTATGAGAACCAGTGATTTGTCGATATATGACTTGTCAAGTCATATGATCAACTATAAGTTGTGGTTATCGAAAGATAAATCAGTATTTGGATATGTTAAGTTGGCAGCAACTACAATGCCCCAAGGTTTAAAAACCACTTTAATTTCCAGAATATTAGAAGGCAGCGATAAAAATACTGATGATTATAAACGGACCGTAGAGTATTTAAAGAATCAGGGATTAAATTTTTTCGGTCCTAATCTGATAACACCAAATATATTTGGTTCAAAACTTACAGATAGTAAAGGTAAGCACAATTCCTTGGCAGAGCAAGCTAATGATTTGCTAGATAATGGATTGATCTTACTTGATTTTTGGGCAAGTTGGTGCAAGCCTTGTCTTGAAGAATTCCCGCACTTAAAGATTAAAATGAAGCATTTTGGAGCTAAGGAAGTAAAGTTTATCGGGATTAACATTGATACTGATTTAAAGGCAAAAGATTGGTTGGCTTCTTTTAAAAAACAAAATTTATCGGTCAATTATAGAAACTTGAGATTGGAAAATAAAAACAAGGGACCATTTATTTCCTTTTTTGACGTCAAAGCCATACCCCGGTATATTCTTATCGATAGGAAAGGCAAAATACTTGACTTCAATTTTGACCCACCTTCAAGTGACAAGTTTGAGGTGAACCTGCGAAGTCATTTAAAAACCCGGTAAATTATATTTGGTTATTCCGGAGAAAATTTATTATAGAAACATTATAGCACAGGATAATGGAAGATAAAATAGTTGTTTTTATCATTAATTTAACTAAAAGGACAGATCGTCGAGAGCATATTATTAACGAGTTTAATACGCGCAAGGGATTCGATTTTGTGTTAATAAATGCTATTGAGCATGAATCGGGGGCGTTTGGCCTTTGGACGACCATAAAGACGATAATAAAACGTCAAATGAATCAAACAGAAGATTATATAATTGTTTGTGAAGATGACCATACTTTCACAAATAGTTTTAATATGGCGTTTTTAAATGATTCAATTAAAAAGGCAAAAGAAAAAAATGCAGATGTGCTTTTGGGAGGGGTAAGTTGGTTTTCAGATGTAATACAAGTTTCACCAGGTCTTTTTTGGGTCGATAAATTTTCAGGCTTACAGTTTACTGTCATCTTTCGGAAATTCTTTAAAAGTATTTTAAACGCGAATTTCAGCAAGGGAGATGCTGCGGACTATAAGATTTCAGACCTAACCAGTAATACGTTTGTAACATTTCCATTTATTTCAAAACAAAAGGAATTTGGCTATTCCGATGTCACAGCAGGTAATAATTCAGCCGGTAAAGTTAGCAGGCTTTTTAAAAATTCTTCCCTGAAACTTAAACACTTAAATAAGGTTAATGATTTTTATAATCTATAATTATGAGTAAGAGTGAATATTTAGATTTATCGATTTCTACATTTATTAGCGTTACCGGAAAAAGATCTGATGGATTAGGGCATGTACACGAGCAGTTTTCAGATAGACCTGAATTTGATGTGCAAATTAAAAGTAATCAGCATAGCAATACCAGCGAGGCCAAACTTTGGCAGAATTTTATTGAAATAATTGAAACCGCTATTCATAATACTGAGGATGTAATCATCATTACTACCGATGAACATCAGTTCACACGCTTTTATAATCGTGATTATCTGTTTAGTAATATCATACAAGCTAACGAACAAGGTGTTGCCTTACTTACTGGTGGAGTCGGAAAATTTGGTCAGGCCTTGCCTTTAACAGAAAATAGATATTGGATCGATTCATTCTCCTCAACACAGTTTGTTGTGTTGTTTAGTAGGATTTTTAATGATATAGTAACATACCAATTCAAAAAGAACGACTTAGCAACTCGTGTATTATCGGATATATCCAGTCACAAAATGACCCTTTACCCTTTCATTTCCGAACAGAGAGACATTGACAATTCAGACCCAATTGGTTCAATAGAGGTTCGACCCGCTGAAAGAAATATGTTAGGAACTGCGAACGAACGATTGGAAAAAATCCAATTTGCGTACATAAAATATATAAAATCTAATCCATCGATATGCTAAAAAAGTTTCCGTATTATTCGCAGCGGGATCAAATGGACTGTGGCCCAACTTGTTTACGGATGATCTCAAAGTATTATGGGCGGAATTATAGTTTGGAGCGGCTACGTGAAATTACAGGTATCAACCGCGCTGGCGTTTCGTTATTGGGAATTAGCGAGGCTGCTGAGAAAATTGGATTTAGAACTACCGGATTAAAAATTAACTTGGAAGATCTTTCTGCAATTGAGTTACCCTGTCTATTGCATTGGAGGCAAAATCACTTCGTCGTCTTATATAAAATTGGAAGTACTAAAATACATAAGCGGAAAAAATATATTGTTGCTGACCCGGCGAAGGGAATTATAGAATATACCGAGGATGAATTTCGACGACACTGGATAAGTACAAAACAAGGTGAAACTGAACAGGGAATTAGCCTAATGATCTCCCCGTCACCTGAATTCTACAGGCAGCAGGGAGATGTCGATAAGGGGATTGATCTGAGTTATTTATTTAGCTATCTAAAACAATACAAAAGCCTAATTGTGCAATTGTTTATTGGTTTGGGGGTGGGCAGTTTGTTACAGCTGATATTACCATTCCTAACTCAATCATTGGTAGATATTGGGGTGAATACCCGTAATCTCAATTTTGTTTATGTAATTGTCATCGCTCAGACAATGCTTTTCCTGGGGCGATTAAGTGTTGATTTTATTCGGTCTTGGATATTACTTCACATTAGCACAAGAATCAATATCTCTATCCTGACGGATTTTCTCATTAAATTAATGAAATTACCAATGGGTTTTTTTGATACAAAAATGACAGGTGACATTATGCAAAGGATGAGTGACCAGAGCAGGATTCAAGCCTTCCTTACGGGATCTTCACTAAACACCATTTTTTCTCTGTTCAATTTAGTTGTGTTTGCATTTGTTTTGATTTATTACAACGTTAGTATCTTCATCATTTTTGCGATAAGTAGTGTTATTTATGGCCTGTGGGTTATGTTCTTTTTGAAGAAAAGAAGAGAACTCGATTTCAAAAGATTTGATATCTCCTCCCAAAACCAGAATAACATTGTCCAACTCATCAATGGGATGCAGGAGATTAAACTCAATAACTGTGAGCAGCAAAAAAGATGGGAATGGGAACGCATACAGGTCTCTTTGTTTAATTTTAGCGTAAAGAGCCTGGCTCTTGGTCAGTATCAACAGTTCGGGACTTTCTTTATTAATGAAGGTAAAAATATCCTGATTACGTTCATCGTAACAAAATCTGTAATTGATGGGCAATTGACTTTGGGAGCAATGATGGCGATTCAATATATCATAGGACAATTAAACAGTCCAATAGAACAGCTTTTAGGATTTTTACAGTCCTTCCAAGATGCAAAAATTAGTTTGGAGCGCCTTAATGAAATTCACGAGCTAGAAGAAGAAGAACCGACAGAAAAACAATTTTTAAGGGATTTGCCCATGAATAAAGGCATCTCACTTCAAAACATAAAATTTACCTATCCCGGTGCGGGTAACGAACCCGTATTGGAAGATATTAATATCCATATTCCGGAGGGTAAAACCACGGCGATAGTGGGAATGAGTGGAAGTGGTAAAACGACTATTTTGAAACTTTTACTTAGGTTTTATGAACCGCAAAAGGGCGACATTAAAGTTGGAAGTACCTATTTGCAACAAATTAGCTATCGGTTTTGGCGGGCTAAGTGTGGTATTGTAATGCAGGATGGGTTTATTTTTTCCGATACAATAGCGAAGAACATCGCCGTCGGTGATGAATATCCTGACATATCAAAGCTGGGTCACGCAATTAAGATTGCCAATATTAGTGACTTTATAGGCGAACTACCCTTAGGTTTGAACACGAAAATTGGAGCAGCAGGTAATGGCCTCAGTCAAGGGCAGCGTCAAAGAATGTTGATTGCAAGGGCAGTTTATAAGAATCCAGAGTATATTTTTTTTGATGAAGCAACCAATTCATTAGATGCAAATAATGAAAAGATTATTATGGAGAACCTGGAGACATTTTTTAAAGGGAAAACGGTTGTAGTAGTTGCTCACCGTTTAAGTACGGTGAAAAATGCAGATAATATTATTGTGTTAGATAAAGGGCGCGTCATAGAACAAGGGACGCATCAACAGTTGACACATAATAAGGGAGAATATTATGAACTGGTAAAGAATCAATTAGAATTAGATGTTTAGCGTGAATTAATATGATTACGACAAAAGGTGAAAATGAATTACTAAAGGACATTGAACTCAATTTCTCTAACATCAACAGCGAGGAAGTACAGGAAGTTATTACAGCAGTTCCAGCATGGATAGTAAGATGGGGCACGCTCCTTGTATTCTTGATCTTGATATCCATTGTAGGATTTTCAGCTTTAATTCAGTACCCTGATGTGGTAAAAACTGGATTAAAAATAAACTCATTGAATGCCCCAAAATCCGTTTACACTAAGGGTACTGGTAAAATCATTTCTCTATTGGTTGAAGAGGGGATGGAGGTTAAGCAAGGTACTTCCCTAGCATTTATGGAGAGCACGGCCAAACATAGGGATGTGTTGAAGCTTTACGGGGCATTGATAAGAATCAATGACACATTAAATAAAACGGGAATTGCTTCTAAGATTGATCTTGTCAACCTGAATCTCGGGGAACTGCAGGGATCTTATCAGAATTTCTACCAGCAATATCTGCAGCTAATTTCAACCCAGAAGGGAGGATATTATTTACGACGGAAGGCGTACCTGGAACGGGATCTAAAAGAGATACAAAAGTTAAAGATTCAAATAGCGCTACAGCAGGAACTTCAAAAGAAAGAATTCAAAAATATCACTCAGGAATTTGAAGCCTATAAGAAATTACATGAGAAAGGTGTTATTTCCAATATCGAGTATGCACAGCAGGAAAATAAATATTATTCAGGTAATTATCCGCTGCAGCAAACAACTACATCATTGCTAAATAATAATAGCACATATCTTGGTAAACAAAAAGAGATACTTGAACTGGAGCATATTGTTCAAGATGAGAAAGCAAAATTTACACAGAGTTTAAATAATATGATAACGGAAATAAATAGTTGGTTAAATCAATACGTTTTATCGGCCCCTGTTTCAGGTACAGTAAGCTACGCGGGTATTGTGCAAGAAAATCAAACTGTAAATGCGAATCAGGAGTTGTTTATGGTAAACCCGGCTAATTCCGATTTTTTCGGTGAAGTTCAAATTCCTCAGTATAGTATGGGGAAAGTTAGGGTAGGACAGGCGGCATTAATAAAATTACGTAGTTATCCGTTTGAACAATACGGTATAATAAGAGGTGGGGTCAGTTATATTTCCGAGGTCGCCTTAAGAGATAGCGTCTTTATTGCGAAAATCAAATTTGACCATTTTGAACGTAAAGATCCCAGCTTCAAGATCGTCTTAAAAAATGGCATGCAGGGTGATGCAGAGATTATTACAGAAGAGAGTTCATTGTTGCAACGACTTATAAGAAATACGATAAGAGCGCTGAAAATAAATCACTAAATATGAAAGTACAAATTTTTACAAGGTCATTGGATCCAGTATTATACAGTTTATCCAGCGAGTTTTTACCATCACATATCGAACGGGTACAGTGTTTAGACTTCAACACTTGGCAGGATGCGGATAACTATTTACACTTCATACTGAGATGCGGCGAAGACTGGATAATTAATCTGGATGAAGATGCCTTTGTTACCGACTGGTCCGTCATCATGGAAATGATAGAATTCATGGCTGCAAATGGCTATGAATATTCAGGAATGCCTGACGACGGAGTTTGCCATCATAGAAAGAACTCTTGGGTTGTTTGCAATCCATTTTTTAATATCTTCAATGCCGGGGCTATTAGGGCTAAGATGGCTGATTATGAAGATATCAATGGTTTTCAATTTCTTCCCTGGATGGAAAAATATAAACCTGATTTCATCAAACAAGTGTCTCAGAATGATTTTTTTGAACCGTTTAATAGTATTTTTTATTGGCTAATGAATTGCAGCAAAGGGCTTTACCTGAATGCCCTTGATCACCGAGATGAATTAAGCACGATCTTGTTGTGGGAGGGGAAGAACTTCCTGTATCATTCCTGGTATACTAGACAATTCCAAACCAACAAGATACAACGAACTAGAATCTTAAATCTCTACAGGGAGGCTAAGCAAAAGAAAGCCTCGTTTTCTGAGGTTGATAAATCATAGAAATAATTTATACTAAATGTTCTCGTCAGCTTGCAGAAAATAGAACGTAAAATTAAGAGACATAAAGAGTCCTATTGTTTCCGGGGCGTAGAATTAGGAAACCTAAACATAAATAATATAGAAAATGAAAAAAAAGCTAAACTTGAAAGCACTTGAATCAAGTGCTAAAGAAATTTTATCAAGAGAACAATTAAAGAAAATTACCGGGGGAGATGATGGTTCATGCGGGTTTGGGGAGCAACTGTATACTTGTACTAGTCCTGTGTACGGGACACACTACTTCTGTGGAACTAATCCTGATACAGCGTCCACTAAGTATATGGCACAAGTTTGCTATCCACTGCTTTGCCCACGTATCCACTGCACTCTTTAAGAATGTGCACTAAATGACATTTTGATTAATAGCAAATGTTTCAACTAATGACACTTTTGCTATTAGTCAAATCAATTTTTTAAGGCTTTTATGCAAACAAACACGTACCGCATGAGGCCGGCGATAGCAATTAGAGTTAAGTAACTGGTCAATCATTTATATTAAGCAACTGATATGTTCAATAATTTTGGTGAGGGAATCCGAACTTATGTGATCAATTTAAAAAAAAGAACGGATAGACTATCGAGTGTCTTGTCTGAGTTTGCCGATAAGCCTGAGTTTAAATTAACTATTGTAGACGCGGTTGAACATGAAATTGGAGCAATTGGACTATGGCATAGTATATTAGAAATATTGCGGAGACCCGAGGTCGATAACCAAGAATATATAATAATATGTGAGGACGATCATGAATTTTCTCCTAACTATGAAAGAGATACTTTTTATGAAAATATTCTTAGGGCGGCAAAATTAGATGCAGATATTCTCTCCGGAGGAGTTAGCTCAGTTAAAAATGTGATTCCTCTTTCACAATCACTACTGTGGACAGAGAATTTTAGTGGGTTTCAATTTACAGTGATATTTCCTCGGTTATTTAAAGTAATTTTGGACGCTAAATTTGAAAATTACGATCGGCCTGATCACAAGATTTGTATGCTTTCGTCTATTAAATTAGTTGTATACCCATTTATTTCGCAACAAAAAGAGTTCGGTTATTCCGATGTTACTCGTGGAAATGAGGTCCCGGGTAGGATACGCGGACTTTTTCAAGCTTCTTCTGATACGATCTCATCCATATTAGATGTAAAAGCATTCTATAGTACCCTTAATAAAACTGTTCCGCAAATTGATGAAATAAATTTCGACCATTTCACAATACCTACTTTTATAATCAATTTGCCAAAGAGGTCCGACAGACGGTTCCATATTACCCGCGAGTTTGCTGGAAAAAGTGAATTCGATGTTACATTGATTGAAGCTTTTGAACATCGGATCGGAGCAGTTGGTCTTTGGTTAACAATCCGCAAGATTATCGATATAGCAATTAAAAACAACGATGACCTTATCATTATTTGTGAAGATGACCATCAATTTACCGAGTGTTATTCAAAACATTTATTGTTCCAAAATATTATAGAGGCACATCATCAAGGCGCTGATGTACTTTCGGGTGGTATAGGAGGGGGATTTAATCAGGCTGTTAAAATAAGTGAAAATAGATTTTGGATAAACCACTTCTATTGTACTCAATTTATTGTAGTCTATTCGAAATTTTTTCAATCCATTTTGGATGAACCTTTTGATGAGAAGGTTACAGCGGACGATTTTATCTCGGAATTAACTAGTAATAAAATGGTGATTTTTCCTTTTATATCAGTTCAAAAAGATTTTGGTTATTCTGATGCAACAATAAATAACAACAAAATACCAGGTAAAATTTCTGAAATTTTCACTATTGGCAGTCAACGGCTCGAATTAACAAAATCATTAACTGAGAAATTTGACGATCATTTTTTGTCTTGAACTTCAAAGATTGAAATTATTGAGCCTAAGTGTTGAACTTTTGATTATCGTTGTTTGTAATCTAGATGGTTGGAGAAACAGAAAGCTTTACCACTTGCAAAAGACTGATCCCTTGTAGGGAACGAAATTCAAAGGTAAGATTTTACGAATAATATATTTTCTTTTAGTTATTGGCACTTCTGTTTTCTTTATTGATTAATCACATGTGTTAAGTACTCGAATCTTTAATGTTATTCTTGTTCTTAAAAGCAGCCAGAAGGGATTCGGCAAGTTCTGATGTGCCTCCCGCCTCATTTATCCAATCTTTAATCATTTTAGAATCATCATCTAACTGCTGATACCATTTATTCAGTGCTTCAATTTCAGTTTCGGAGAATTTTTTACTATTCAATTTCTCTAGCAGATCTGTTAATTTTTGGTTTTCCATTTGAATTTTCTGAATTAAATAATGGTCTTTATTATATGACGAATGAGAATACTCAATCCGTTACTCAACTACAAGATAAAACAGTCATGCAGGTTATCTATGATATCAAATATATGGACTTTTGATCTGAATCGAGAAGATTTAGACTTCTTCGATTCATTGTATTAACTCTATGATTAATAGTCGTTATTTAGTACTAAAAAGAGGAATAGGGAGAATTCCCTATTGACAATCTGACCTTTATCGAACCATATTTGGATTAATTAACCGCTGCTGAATGCATGTGGGTTCAGCAGTTATTGTTGTAGAAATAAATCATCCTATGAACAACAACATTAATCCAAAGGCGCAGCAGGCGCTGCAAGAGCTGAAAGATCAGCTAAAGTACATTGCTCAGGTTGGCAAAAATCCAGCGAGTATTTTACAAGCCCAAATGAAGGAACTCAGACCGGTTTTGGCTGGGCTTAGCAATCAATATCCATATCAGGATCAATCGGGCGAGATTAATTACCACAAGTATTTGTATCCCGCTTTTAAAAGCCTGGAAATTTATTGGCAGGAATATTACGGTAGGAATATTTGCAAAGTTGCGGGAACTGAGAAAACACTTTGTAAACGCTGCCAGCAGGAAATCGGGTTTATCAACGCCTTCTTTGAGCGTCACAGTTTTCACTACAAATATTATTGCCTTGAGGCAACGGAACTGGACAGTTTGTTCTTCACTAAGGCATTTGGATCCGGCGGGGGTATTGCAAACGATAGTGTGCTGATTCCTGTAATGCCTGGTCAGGAAGGGGTGAGTTGCACGTTAACCGGCGAGCTCTTCGCCAGGTTCATTGCCTACGAGCAATTGCGCAGCGAACTGCTCGAACGTCAGTATGCATTGTCGCCTAAGCCCGGCTTATCCAATACCTCTGTAGATTCAAAAGGTAAGTTGATTAAACCAATGCAGTGGACAGGTGAGGTTATTCATTTGATTGAACTCGCCCATGGCATCCACCTGAAAGAACAGGTCAATAACGGAAGTATCGGTATTGTAGATTTCTTTGCAAGCCTGGGTGACTTTTTTGGGGTCAATCTGGGTATTCCTAAAAAAGGGTTTGATAACATCAAAGCCAGGAAACGGCTCAGAAAAACCGAATTTACTGACCAGATCCGGGAAGCACTATTAAAGAAGATGGATGAGGAGGATGAGTGGGGTAGCAGGCCAAGTTATTAATGGTTGAGTTAATGATTGATAAATCCTACGGTCCGTCTGGAGATGGGAAGGGACATTGGTGTTTGTTCTATGTGGTTTTGCGATCGGTTTTTTATCAAAATATCCCATGTGGGAAGTTATGTTTTGGGTTCTGCTGTCCTTTGTTCCCGGTTTCCGCTGCAATTGGGCGGTGGAGTAAATTTGAAATCGATGTTAGAGCAATTTAGCTGGCTGGATTTTTTTCTGGTGTTTGGGCCGCTGACCGCGGCCTGGTATGTATGGCTGCTGATGGTGTACTCTGGTGACGAACGGGGCGGATCGCCCCGGACATTGAAAGAGCTGTTGGGCGCCGGGGTTTCTGGTGATGTTGGTGCTGATGATGGTTTGGGTTTTGGTGGTAATGCTTCTGCGCCTGGCCTGGATTCAGGGGAGTCACTAATGGGCAAATCTAAAATGCCGGAAGGAATGGAGCGCATGTCCTCCGCAGATATTGCATTTGCAGACGCTGGTGAAGCAGTAGAGGAGAATGGATTAATTGCTGATGTGTTGGCAGAGTTGAAGGAATTGTTTGCAGGACTGGCCAGGGAGGATGGCTCTAAACTGGACTTTTTCCGATTGATTGCTGGTCTGAAGGAGAATTATCCGGGGATCGGTTCGCATACTGGGATTGCAGTGGTCAATGCTTATGTGGTAGACCATGCGCCTTTCCTGATCAGTCTGTCTGAATTGGATTCGCTTTGGGATTAGTGTTGAGGCGAGTTTTTGGTTTGGTTGTATTAGGTTCTTTTCTTTTCATTTTTAGTCGCTGTGTGTATGAGGTGTGTTGAGTGTTTTGCTGTCTTTGCCCGCTGTTTATTGCTGGGTGTTGTATTAGTGGTTTATCAGGTGCTTTCTTCTTTCGTGTTTGCAGTGTCCGCATTTGCACAGGACGGCAATGCGGGTATCCGTGAGGCAACGAGTAAGGTGGTAGGGTATTTTGATACAGGTTTGGATTTGATGTATGCCATTGGTGCGGTAGTAGGACTGATCGGTGCGGTAAAGGTGTTCAATAAGTGGAATGCGGGTGAGCCGGATACCAATAAGGTGGCTGCAGCCTGGTTTGGCTCCTGTATTTTTCTGGTGGTGGTGGCTACGGTATTGAAATCATTTTTCGGGATCTGATCATGGCTAGTGTCTATCATATCAATAAAGGGGTGTCTAAGCCGATTGTGTTTAAAGGGTTAAAGGCGCAGTACATTGCTTATCTGGCAGTGGGTTTAGTATTGTTGCTGCTAGGTTTTGTGTTGGGCTATCTCCTGGGGGCGCCTTTGTTTGTGCTGCTTCCGCTGGTGCTGAGTCTGGGTTTTGCGTTGTTCTTCTTTGTGTTTCGTTTATCGCATCGGTTTGGGGAGCATGGCCTGATGAAGTATGTGGCAAAACGTGGCTTGCCCAGTCGCATTGTGTTCCGCTCGCGCCGCGTGTTTACGGGCTTGAAGTATGAGGGTGGTTCTATTGGTGTTGGTGTTAAATCTGTTTAGTGATGGAAGCAATTAATCTGTTACCGGTGTACAAGGTGGAAAATGATTGTATCCTTTCTATGCAGGGGGATGTCACGATTGGTTTTAAGCTGGTATTACCTGTGGACGGTGAACTATTATGATGAAGAAGGAAGGATCGCTAAGGTTTGGCAACAGCACTATAAAGGAGGAGTGGCAGCGACCAACAGTTATGATGAGACAACCAATACGTATAACTTTCCGGGTGAATTGACTGCTAGTGTGAGACGGCATTTTGTGTTAGGTGTGGAGAAGCTGAATGCCTCTAATCGGTTCATTTATGACCATATGGGCAGATTAAAAGATACTTACCAAAAAACGGGAGATGTTGCGGCCACGACCAATCCGGAGATCCTGCTGAGCCGCAATACCTATAATGAAATTGGCCAGCTGAGCAGTAAAGGATTACACAGTGCCAATTTGACCACCTTTGCCCAGACCGTTAATTACACCTATAATGCCCGGGGCTGGCTGAAAAGTCAGAGTTCTCCTTTGTTTGCGCAGGCTTTAACCTATGAACTGGATTCTGCCGGATTAGTAGCGCAATACAATGGCAACATCAGCAGGCAGAAATGGGGTGTCAATACCAGTTTGAGCAAACAATATGTCTATACCTACGATAAGCAGAACCGGTTACTGACCGCGTTGAGCCACGATGGAAATGATGAAACCATCGGCTATAATATAATGGGTAACATCACCAGCCTGCAAAGAAAATCATTGACTGCTGTTGTAGATCAACTGACGTATGATTATACCAATACAGGCAACAGATTG
>Ga0157373_10000049_pt1 | contig 109203 bp, 66 predicted proteins | sample C65metaG_FD_113460 | JGI IMG/M metagenome (GOLD analysis project Ga0157373, IMG submission 113460) | Corn rhizosphere microbial communities from Kellogg Biological Station, Michigan, USA - C6-5 metaG | ecosystem: Host-associated > Plants > Roots > Rhizosphere > Soil | place: USA: Michigan...
AGCGTCGTTTTACCTGTGCCGTTCGGGCCGATCAGAGCGATCGCCCGAACCGCGTCTGCCCTTCTTGAGGTCATGTGCGGTCCCTCCACCTTTCGGCGGCGAGACTGCGGCCTCGCCGCGCCTTGGTAAGGGGCGCAGGGATTTGCGCCCCTGACTGCGCCTGATCCCACACCCGCGCGCACGCCGGAGCAAGCGTTGCTTGACGTCGCGGCGCCCTTTTCGGGGCGGTTCACCTCGCCCATACTGCGAAAACACAACGACATTTCGGGGAGAACGGATGGCCGGACTTGACGCCATCGTGATCGGGGCCGGGTTTGGGGGGCTGGCGGCCGCCATCAAACTCAAGCGCGCGGGGTTCGGGCGCCTCGTCGTGCTGGAGAAGGCTGACCGGCTGGGCGGCACCTGGCGGGACAACACCTACCCCGGCGCGGCCTGCGACGTGCCCTCCCGGCTCTACTCCTACTCCTTCGCGCTGAACCCCAACTGGAGCCGGGCCTACTCCGGCCAGCCGGAGATCCAGCAATACATGGAAGACGTCGCCGACCGCTTCGGCGTGCGCCCCATGATCCGCTTCAACGCCGAGGTCAGCCGCGCCGACTGGGACGAGCAGGCCAAGCTATGGCGCGTGACGCTGGCGAACGGCGAGAGCCTGAGCGCCCCGGTGCTGGTCTCGGCGCTGGGCCAACTGAACCGTCCCTCCTTCGCCGGCATCCCCGGCCGCGAGACCTTCAAGGGCGACAGCTGGCACTCGGCCCGCTGGAACCACGGCGTCGATCTGACGGGCAAGACGGTCGGCTGCATCGGCTCGGGCGCCTCGGCCATCCAGTACATCCCGGAGGTCGCCAAGACCGCGGGCAAGGTGCTGATCTTCCAGCGCACGCCCAACTACATCATCCCGCGCCTGGACAAGCCGACGCCGGACTGGCTGCGGCGGGTTTATGCGGCTGTGCCGCTGGTCGACCGCGCCTTCCGCCACTTCATCTGGCAGATGATGGACCTGCGGTTTCGGGCCTTCAAACGCGGCACCAAGTCGGCCGAGAGTTTCCGCAAGCTCGCCATCGGCAACCTGAACCGGGAAATCCCCGACCCGGCGCTGCGCGAGAAGCTCACCCCCACCTACCCGATCGGCTGCAAGCGCATCCTGATCAGCGACGACTATTACCAGACCCTGCGCCGCGACAACGTCAGCCTGATCACCGAGGCCGTCGCGCAGATCACGCCCAAGGGCGTCAAGACCGCCGACGGGACCGAGCATGCCTGCGACGTGCTTATCTACGGCACCGGCTTCGACACCACCCACTTCCTGGCGCCGCTGGAAATCCACGGCGTTGGCGGGCGCACCCTGACCGAGGCGTGGAAGGACGGCGCTGAGGCCTACCTCGGCGTGACGGTCAGCGGCTTCCCGAACCTCTTCATGCTCTATGGGCCCAACACCAACCTCGGCCACAACTCGATCATCGTGATGCTGGAGGCGCAAGGCGACTACATCGTCAAATGCCTCCGCGAACTGCGCCGCCGAAAGGCCAAGGCGCTCGACGTCAAACCCGCCGCCTTCACGGCCTTCAATGCCCGGCTCCAGCACGACCTGGAATCCACCGCCTGGGCCGGCGAATGCTCCAGCTGGTACAAGACCGCCTCCGGCAAGATCACCAACAATTGGTCCGACGACACCGCCAACTACCGCAAGCGCACGGCGCGGCCGGTGTTCGACGACTACGCCTTCGCGGCCTGAGCCTGCCGAGCGAGACCTCGAATTCCGGGGATAGTCCTCGCGCGGGGAGGCGGGCGGGCCGGGGCGCGCGGAGGGGCGCGGGGGCGCGTGTATCGCGTGGGCGCGCGAGAGCCGCGTCGGAGACCAGGACCGGGGACAGGCGAGGCGCGGGGACAGTCGTGAGGTCTTCCATCCCGCCATTATGGGGCCGCCCGGCGCGGAGGGGATTTCCTGGGTTCAGCGCGTCCCCCGCCAGACGGCGGCGCGGTCGATGAGGCGGGGATAAGTGCGCCGAGGGTTCCGGGTTCAAGCGAGGCGAGAGGGGCCGTTTGTCTCCAGAGGATTTGTCTCGCTTTTGGGCAAAGAAAAAGGCGGCGGGTGGAGGACCCGCCGCCTCAGTGTTTTCCGGTTCAGAGGGGACCGAAGCCGGAGGAGGTGTGACTAGCCGCCGAAGCCGACGGCGATCTTGAAGTAGGGGCCGTCGAAGGTGCGGTCGTCGGTCTTGCGGTCCGCGTATCCGGCGTCGAGGGCCTTGTAGTAGCGTTCCCAATGGTAGCCCGCGCCGACCTTGATGCGCTGAATCTCGTAGGAGAGGCCAAGCGAGAGATCGAGCACGGGAACAGTCGCGGACTTGTCGCGTGGGGCGACGCCTAGGGGCTGCGGGGTCGGTGTCACAAGCGGTATGCGGTAAGCTGCCAGATAATTGACGCTCGGGCTGGCGGTCGCATAGGAGCCGGTCGCCTTCGTCCTCTGTTTTCCGAAAAGAACGCCGCCCGTGATCGACCAGTCGAGATCGACGTGGCCGGCTTCTTCGTTGCCAAGCAGGGCTTGGCCAGCCGCCCATGTCAGCGTCGGGCCGGCGCCCTTGAACTTCCGGTCGGCGGTGAGGTCGGCCTCATATTCATTCCGCGTGGTCGGATACTTGATCCATCCGTCTTGTAGATCGAAGTTGACGCCGCGGATCATGGTTCGGGTGGTGGATTCGATATTGGCGTACCGGATCCCGGCGCTCACCCTGGATTCGCGCAACAGCCCCAACCCAACGTCCGCGCCGACCTGGAAGTCAGCGATGACGTGTTTTTCCCTTTCCTGCGCCGAGGCGTCCGTCCAGTTCGTGCCTGTTTTCAAGATGCCGTGGTAATAGTACGGCGAGGACGGATCGCAGAGCACGCCGTACTTGCCGTCGGGCAGAACTTCACATCGAACCGGACCGCTCGGCCGCTCACGATGGGTCAGCGGCACGCTGCTGTTGGCCCTGCCATATCTGACGCCGGCCATGACGCTCCAGTTCGCCGCGTCAGGCTGGTAGGTAATGCGGACCTCGCGTCCGTCTCCCCAGTCCAGTCCCCCGTGCTGCGGCGCGGCCGCATCGGAGCTGGCAATTGGCGGAAGGACGGATTTGTACGGCGCGTCCTGATGCTGCACCTCGCCGGAGAGTTCGACGGTGAGCGGATAGGGTCCGGTGTGGTTCGGGTTGGCGCCCGTCCACCAGGGTCCGCCGCTCCAGTCCTTGGTAATCCGCAGGCCGTAGAGCCTCGGCTCATTGAGGAAGACGTTGGTCGTCAGGCCGCTGTCGTCGGAGTTCAGGAAAGCGCCGGTGATATTAGCCTTGTCGAAGACGTTCTTGACGTAGGCCATCACCTTCCAGCCGGCGTCTTCGTTGGTGAAGATGGCGGCGAAGTTGACGTTATTGAACGCCTTCAGCTTGTCATAGCCCGGCGTATTGAAGACGCGCGTCCAGGCTTCGGACTGGTAATAAAAGTCGCCGTGCAGCGTCATCAGCCAGTCGGACGGCAGCGGGATGGTGTAATCAGCCGTGACTGTTGCCGTGAAATGCGGCGCGTTCGGCAGCTCGTGACCGCCCAGCTGCTTGAAGAAGCCTTCGCCGTTGTTCGGAGCGGTCGCCGGGTTGAACCCATGATAATTCAAATACCGCAGGGTCGGGTCAGCCGTCGTTATGGACCCGATCTGGCCGTCCACGGTGACGACGGTGAGGGTGGGATCGGGGACGTATGGCAACTGGGTCACCGGGTCCAGGCCAAGGGTATAGGCGAACTCGCAAGGGCCCATAAACCCGTTCGCGAACTCGTTACCCCTGATGTGGGTCGTCCCGGAGAAACCGTTGTTGAAGACGGCGGCGGGCAGGATGCAGTTCGAGGGGAAGGTCGGGAAAGGCCGGACAACGATCCAGTCCGAGTGACCGGCGGTGCGATCCATGATGTCGATCGCCTTCATGCCGTCGGCGATCCGGGTGTGTTCATAGCCGCCCTTGAAGCCGAGCCGAAGGTTCTCCAGCGGGCGCCAGTCGGCTTCCAGCTCCAGGCCCCAAACCTTGGAGTCGAAGTTGTAGTTGACCGCCGAACGATCGATGATCTGCGAAATCTGGTAGCCCTTGTAGTCGTAATAGAAGGCGTCGCCGTTCAGGGTCAGTTTCCCATCGAGCAGGGTGTTCTTGCTCCCAACTTCGAAGGCGTTGACGAACTCCGGATCGAACGTCTTGGGTTTGGCAATTGACTGCTGAACTTTAACCGCCGCGACCTCATCTGTGTACACAACGATGCCGCTGGGCGGCGGGTTGGAACCGCCCGCCTTGTAGCCATGGGCGTAGGAAGCATAGAGCAGGGTCTGGTCCGTAAAGGGGATCTGAGGCTTCCAGTCCAGCGCAAGACGTCCGGTCGGTTCACGCCATTCCTGGTCTTCCACCGCCTGGACCGAAAGGCCGACGGAATCGGACGCGAGCAGCATGCTCGGAATCCGCGGCGATTGCTTCTTGTCCACCGTCCAGCGCAGACCGGCTGTCAGCTTGAGGTTGTCCGCAAGATTGTAATAGGCCTCGCCGAACACCGCGTAGGAGATGAGCTTGTAGGGGTTCTTGCTGAGAAAGTAGTTGTGACCCAGATCGTTGACGCTGGCGATCGGATTGGGGTCGATATAGGGGCAGCCCTTCAGGGTTTGGAAGGTGTGGGGGTCCGGCGGAACCAGGCCTTGCGGGAAGCACTCGTGGTTGTCGCTGACGCCCGGCTGCCACGGCGGCAACGGCTCCGAGATGAAGTATCCGCCCTTGGCCGATCCCATCGTTAGTGTGTTGATGAAGACGTAGTATTTCTCCATCGTGTCGTAGCGCAGGAAGTTGGCGCCCAGGCTGAAATTGAACGGGCCCTGGTAATCCGACGAGAGGCGGAATTCCTGGCTGAATTGCGTGGAGTCAGCGCGGGAAAGATCGACGGCGACCAGTCGGTCGGCGCAGCCCACCTGCGGGTCGCAGAATATCCCTCCATTGGGGCCGGGCAGCATGTAGTCGGTCCGATAGCCGCCGTTCGCGTTGTCGCCCGATGTCACATCTGACCTGAACGCGCCGGACGCCGTGTTGAATCGGTTGTAGTCCTCCGAGGAGAAGATCGCGTCGGAATCATAGGCGGTTTCTGACGTCAGGGTCAGCGCGTGGCCGATGTCAGCATGCCATTGCAGCTCCACCAGATCGCTCTTTGCGCGATAGACCGGGTCGACGGTGGACTCGATCACCCGCAGGTTCGGGGACTGGACAAGGCTGGCGTAGGGGTTGAAGCCTGGCGTGACCGGAACGCCGAGAACCTGGAGCGGCAGGAAATAGGGTAGCGAATAGCCGTTTGGCGCCTGGTACGAGTCCGGCGAGTACAACGAGGCGGGCAGGCACCCCTGGCTGTAGACGTTGCTGTAAGCGGGGGTAGTATCGTCGAGCTTCCCAGGAGCCGCGACCAGCAGACCACCGACCGAATCCCGGTTGTCCTGATTGCACAACTGTTTGCCCGATCTCAAGCGGTCGTCGTTTTCCTGGAAATGCTCCCAGATCAGGTTGACGCCGATGTGGTCGTTGGGATCGATGCGCAGCGAGGTGCGGGTCGACCACAGGTCGCGGCCGTCGATCTGGTTGCCGGTGATCTGGTTGGTGTCGTAGCCGTCGCGCTTGGTCCAGGCCCCGGCGATGCGCAAGGCGACCTTGTCCTCGACCAGCGGCAGGTTGACCATGCCTTCGAAACGGGACGAGCTGTAGTTGCCGACGTCCGCCGACAGCTTGGCTTCGTAATGGAACGAAGGCTTGGCTGAAATGAGGTTTACGACCCCGGCCGTGGCGTTGCGGCCGTACAGCGTGCCCTGTGGGCCGCGCAGCACTTCCACGCGCTCCATGTCGTAGAATTCCTGCTCGAAGAAGCGGTTACGGATGAAGGGCGTGTTGTTGAAGGCGACCGCCACCGCGGCGTCCGTCGTCGCTGAAATGGCCTGGGTGCCGATGCCTCTGATCTGGATCGAATACGAACTGAAGTTCGTCTTCGTGAAGGTCATGTTGGGAACCTGGGTCATCAGGTCCGGACCGCCGGTGACCTGCGATTTGGTCAGGTCTTCCTGCGTAAAGGCCGACATCGCGATCGGCACGTCCTGGATATTCTCTTCGCGCTTCTGCGCCGTGACGATCAGTGCCTGGACTGTTCCGTTGTCAGCGCCGCCCGCCGCGCTGCCGCCCTGGGGGTCGGCGCGCTCGACGATGAGCGAGCCGGTGGAGTCCTTCATCACCGACAGGTCCGTGCCGGCGAGCAGCATGCGCGCGGCGGCTTCGGGGGTGGCGCTGGTCTGGACGGCGTGGGCCTGCAGGCCCTTCACGGTCTCCAGCGAAAACAGGAGGTTGGCGCCGCTCTGGCGGGCGAGTTCCTTCAGGGCCAGGTCCATCGGCTGGGCCGGGATGTCGATGGTGGCGATCTGTTCCTGCGCCAGCGCGGGCGTGGCGGCAATCGCGACGGCCATGGCGGCTCCGCACAGAAGCGCCGAACGCCGGAAGCGGCTTTGCTGGTAAGTCATCGTTCCCCCCGTTTTTGTCAGGCCGTTTCCCCTGGCCTGATCAGTTGACGAGTGGGGGTCCAATTTTCCTCAGCTAGGAATTCTGCGGGCTGAGCGTCACGCGGTCTGACGCGAGGGTGACGTCAAGCGGCAGCAGGGTTGCGAGCGAGCGGGCGAAGGCTTCGGTGTCGCCGGTCGAGTAGACGCCGGAGACATGCATTTTCGCGGCGGCCTGGCCGTCGATGACGATGGGGCGGCGGCTGTAGCGGTTCATCTCGGCGACGGCGTCGGCGAGGGTATCGTTGTCGAAGACGGCGCGGCCGTGCTGCCAGGCGGTGACGCGGGCGAGGTCGGGCTTGTCGACCTGTGGCGTCACCGCGGCGTCGGCAAGGGTGACGCGGGCGCCCCTTTCGATGAGCTGCTTGCCGGCGAGGCGCGGGTCGAAGACGGCGACCTCCCCGTTGGTGACGAGGACGCAGAGCTGGCCCTTCCGGCGCGTCACGTCGAAGGCCGCGCCGCCCGCGGCGACCTGGCGACCCTCGGCGCTGACTACGAAGGGGCGACGGGCGTCGCGGGCGACCTCGAAATGGGCGCGGCCCTGCAGCAGTTCGACGGTGCGGCGCTTGTCGGAGAGAACAACCCGGACCTTGCTGTCGGTGTCCAGGATCACCAGCGAGCCATCGTCGAGGGCGACGCGACGCTGCTCGCCGACGGCGGTGGAATAGACGCCCGCGGTGGCCGCGCGCCAGACGCCGAAGCCGGTTCCGGCGGCGATCAGCGCGAGACCGCTTGCCAGCACGGCCCGACGATTGGAGGCCGCCACCCGTTTGCGGCGTGGCTCGCGCGGCAGGGCGCCGGCGGCTTCCCACACCGTGTTGATGCCGTCGAAGGCCTGGCGGTGGGTTTCGCTCTCGGCCAGCCAGGCGCGAAAGCCCGCCTCGTCCTGCGGCGCACGCTCGTCGGAGCGCAGGCGGGCGAGCCAGGCGGCGGCCTGGGCGCGGACTTGCGCCATATCTGGGGCGATGTCGTCCACGTCCGCCATCACCAGCCCTCGACCCATTCGGCCAGGAACAGCGCGGCCTTGGCCACGTGTTTCTCCACCGCGCTGACGGTGACGCCCATCGTCTGAGCGATCTCGCGGTATTTCAGGCCCTCGACGCGGTGCATCAGGAAGATCTCACGGGTGCGGGGGCTGAGCTGCGCCAGCCCCGCCTTCACCCTTTCAAGACGTTTGCGGGCGGCGAAAACCTCATCGGCCAGCGGCTCGGAATCGGAGATGTCGAGCAGTTCGTCGATCGGCCGCGTGTCGGTGGTGCGCGCGGCCGGCCGGCGGGCGTCATCGGCGGCGATGTTGACGGCGGCGCGCACGAGGAAGCCGGCGGGGTTCTCGACCGTGTGCGCCTGGCGATATTCCTCGAGCCGCAGAAACGCCGAGTGGAGGTAGTCCTCGGCGCCGGGCGCGCCTCTGGTCGCCCTGACCACCCGGGCCAGGACGCCCCTCCACCAGCCGTTGTCGTTCGGCGCGTCGGCCACGGAACTTCCCCCACGCGTACGCGCCTATTGGACCCCCGGCGGCGAGGCTTCGCAACGGTGCGCATCGGCGTTACAGAGACGCATGGCAAAAAGTTTCAGTTGGGACGATCTCGACGACGGCAAATACCGCGATGAGCGGGAGGCCGTGCACGATCTGCTCGCCCGCGCGCCGCTTTCGCCGGAAGATCGTGCGGCGGTGCGCGCCGAGGCCGAGGCGCTGGTCCGGACCGCCCGGCGCGCGGCGCGGCGACAGGGCGTGGTCGAGAGCTTCCTGCAGGAATTTTCGCTGGGCACGCGTGAGGGGCTGGCGCTGATGTGCCTGGCCGAGGCGCTGCTACGCACCCCCGACGAGGAAACGCGCGACCGGCTGATCGCGGAGAAGATCGGCTCGGCGGATTGGGCTGCGCACCTGGGCCAGTCCGAGAGCCTGTTCGTCAACGCCTCCACCTGGGGCCTGATGCTGACCGGAAAGCTGGTCGAACCGGACGAGGAAGCGCGCCGCGACCTTCCAGCTTTTCTGAAGAAGATCGCGGGCCGTGTCGGCGAGCCGGTGATCCGGGCGGCGGTCGCCCAGGCCGTGCGGATCATGGGCGAGCAGTTCGTGCTCGGCCGAGACATCCAGGCGGCGCTGAGGCGGGCACAGGCGGAAGGGTACATGTGCTCTTTCGACATGCTGGGCGAGGGTGCGCGGACTTCCGACGACGCGGCTCGCTATGAGAAAAGCTACGCGGACGCGATCGAGACCGTGGGCGCCCAATCGGGCGGCGAGGGTCCCGAAGCCGGGCATGGCGTATCGGTCAAGCTGTCGGCCCTATCGCCCCGCTACGAGGCGGTGCAGGAGGATCGGGTCTGGACCGAGCTCTATCCACGCCTGAAGCGGCTCGCGCTGATCGCCGCGCGGCACGACATCAACTTCACCATCGACGCGGAGGAGGCCGACCGGCTGACGCTGTCGCTGAAGCTGCTGGACCGGTTGGCGCGCGAGCCGGAGCTGGGCGGATGGCGCGGGCTTGGGTTGGCGGTGCAGGCCTATCAGAAACGCGCGCCTGCGACGGTCGAGGCGGTTGCGGGGCTGGCGCGGTCGTCTGGGCGGCGGCTGATGGTGCGGCTGGTGAAGGGCGCCTACTGGGACTCCGAGATCAAGCGCGCGCAGGTGAACGGGCGGCCGGACTATGCGGTCTATACGACCAAGGCGGCGACCGACCTGTCCTATCTCGCCTGTGCGAAGACGCTGATCGAGGCCTCGCCGCATCTCTATGCCCAGTTCGCGACCCACAACGCCCATACGCTGGCGGCCGTGCGGCGGATGGCCGACGGGCGCGGGGTGAAGATCGAATTCCAGCGCCTGCACGGCATGGGCGAGGCGCTCTATCGCGCGGCGGATGATCTGTACGACGGTGTGCTGGTTCGCGCCTATGCGCCGGTGGGCGGGCATGAGGACCTGCTGCCGTATCTGGTGCGGCGGCTGCTGGAGAACGGCGCCAACACCTCCTTCGTGCATGCGCTGCTCGATGAGCGGGTGCCGGCGGAGGACGTGGTGGTTGATCCGATCACCGCCGTCGAGGCCGCGGGCGGCGGACCGCACCCGAAGATCCCCCTGCCCCGCGACATCTACGGCGGGGCGCGGAAGAACTCGGCGGGCGTGGACCTCAGCATCCGCAAGGAGCGTGAGCGGCTGGTCGAGGCGGTCCTCACATCCGCTCATCCCGACGAACGTCGGGACCCAAGCGGAGCCTCAGCTTGGGCCCCGGCTTACGCCGGGGTGAGCGGAGAAAAAGTGGTCAATCCGGCCGACGGCGCGATCATTGGATACGTGGATGAGGCCTCTGCGAAGGACATCGATGCCGCCTTCAAAGCCGCCAAGGCCGCTCAGCCCGCGTGGGATGCCGCCGGCGGACCGGCGCGCGCCGAGGTGCTGCGGAAGATGGCCGATGCGCTGGAGGCCAATCGCGACCAACTGATCGCGCTGTGCGCCCGCGAGGCCGGCAAGACGCTCATCGACGGCGTGGCCGAGGTGCGGGAAGCGGCGGATTTCTGCCGCTACTACGCCCATCTCGCCGAGACGAAGTTCGCCGGGCCCGAGGTGCTCAAAGGCCCCGTCGGTGAAACCAACTCCATCGAGCTGCGCGGGCGCGGGGTGTTCGTCTGCATCAGCCCGTGGAATTTCCCGCTGGCCATCTTCACAGGCCAGATCGCGGCGGCGCTGGCGGCCGGCAATGCGGTCGTCGCCAAGCCCGCCGAGCAGACACCGCTGATCGCGCGCGAGGCTGTGCGGCTCTATCATGAGGCCGGGCTCGACCCGCGCCTGTTGGCGCTCGTGCCCGGGCGTGGCGAGAGCGTCGGCGCGGCGCTGGTGGCGCACCCCGGCTGCGACGGTGTCGCCTTTACGGGCGGAACCGACACTGCCTGGCGCATCAACCAGACGCTGGCGTCGCGCAAGGGTCCCATCGTCCCCTTCATCGCCGAGACCGGGGGCTTAAACGGCATGTTCGTCGACACCACCGCGCTTAGGGAACAGGTGATCGACGACGTGATCCTCTCGGCTTTCGGCTCGGCCGGACAGCGGTGCTCGGCGCTGCGACTGCTGTTCCTGCCGCGCGATACCGCCGACGGGCTGATCGAGGGGATCGCGGGCGCGATGGACGCGCTGGTGATCGGCGATCCGGCTGACCCGCGAACCGATGTCGGGCCGGTAATCGACCAGGGTGCGCGAATGAGCCTGATGGCGCATCTGGAGCGGCTGGAGAAGCAGGCCAAGGTGCTCCATCGCCTGTCAGCGCCGGAGCAAGGGACCTTCTTCGGCCCCGTGCTGGCGGAGGTTCCGAACGGCGGCTTCCTGGACAGGGAGGTGTTCGGGCCGGTGCTGCATGTGGTCCGCTACGATCCCGAGAAGCTGCCGCGGGTCGCGGCCGAGCTGGCGAGCAAGGGCTATGGCCTGACGCTGGGCGTCCATTCGCGGATCGAAGGCTTTGCCGAAGAGGTCCAGCGGCTGGTCCCCGCGGGAAACGTCTATGTGAACCGCTCGATCATCGGGGCGGTGGTGGGCGTGCAGCCGTTCGGCGGCGAAGGCCTGTCCGGCACCGGGCCCAAGGCCGGCGGGCCGAACGCGCTGTCACGCTACTGCGTCGAGCGGGCGGTCAGCGTGAACATCACCGCTCAGGGCGGCGATCCGGCGCTTTTGAACCTCTGAGTGGACCGAGCGCCGTCGAAGCTTCGCGCGCCAGTTCTTCAATCGTGGCGAACGGCATGTCGCTCGGCGTCAGCCACGTGCCGCCCACGCAAGCCACGTTCGGGCAGAGCAGGAACTCCGGAGCGTTCTTCAGCGTCACCCCGCCGGTCGGGCAGAACCTGGCGGTCGGGTAAGGGCCGTAGAGGCTCTTCAATCCTTGCGGTCCGCCGATGTGGGAGGGGAAGTATTTGAAGGCGGTGAAGCCTGCCTCCAGTCCCAGCATCAGCTCTGATGGCGTCTGGATCGCGGGCAGGTAGGGCGCGGGGCAATCGCGCGCGGCCGCCCACAGCGTCGGCGTCATCCCCGGCGAGACGATGAAGGCCGCGCCCGCATCCAGCGCCTTCTTGAGGTCGGCGGGCGACAGCACCGTCCCGGCGCCGACGATGGCCTCCGGGACCTCGGCGGCGATGGCGCGAATGGCGTCCAGCGCGGCGGGGGTGCGAAGGGTCACCTCGATCACCGGCACGCCGCCGCGGACCAGCGCGCGCGCCGTTTCCACCGCACGCGCAACGTCCGGCAGGGTGGCGACGGCGATGATCGGGCCGGCGTCGAGGATGGCGTCGATGGCAGCGGGGCGGGTCATCGGGCGACTTTCCCGACACGCCGCGCGCAATGCAAGCGCGGCCGCCTACAGCGTCTTTTCGAATTTGAGGTCGGATGTCCGGACAGGCCGCTCTTCGAAGCCAAGCCTTTGAAGCAGCCGGATCGAGCGGTCATTGCGCGCATGGACCGTGGCCGAGGCGATCCGGACGCCGTAACCGGTCTTCAGTTCATCCAGCATCAGGGCGGTCGCGGAGCTGGCGAGGCCCGCGCCCCAGTGAGCGCTTCCCAGCAGGTAGGCGATCATCGCGGCGTCCCCGCTCACCGTCGCCTGCACGAAACCGACGACTTCGCCGCGATGGACAATCGCCCAGTTGAGCCAGTGCTCCGAACCGTCGGGCGAACGGCGTCTCTCCAGACCCGCCACGCGCTCGGTCCATTCTTCAAGGCTGAGCGGCGGCTCCTCGTCGAGGAAGTCGTAGAGGCCGGGCTGATGCAGAATCGCGAACAGCACCGGCGCATGGACCGCGACTTGCGGTTCCAGCACCAGATCGCCTCCGCCCAACGCCCTCATGTTCCGCTGGCGGGCGCCGCTCCGTGCAGGTGCTCCAGCACATGAGCGAGGCGCTCGCCGAGGTGCTTCTGGGCCGCCTTTTCCATGGCCCGCGCGGCCTCGGCGTCCACGGCCTGCAGCACCAGCGGGCGCAGGCGCCAGATGAGGTTGGCCAGGCGCGGCGCCTCGTCCGGCGGCGGCAGGCTGTCCTTGCCGTAGGCGTCGAACACGTGGCGGATGATCATCGCCACCATGCCGTCGGCGATCTCCTCGGTGCGCGCGCGAAGCTCCTTCGTCAGCGTCAGCAGCGCGCTCAGCGGCACGCCTTCGCGGATCAGGGTGGCGGCGACGTTCAGCAGCTTAATGGACGGCACGATGAAGCCGTCCTCGACCGGCCGGACCAGATCCAGCTCCACCGCGCGCGCCATGACCTCCGGCTCCGGCATCACCCCGCCCAGCAGGGTCAGCACCTGCTCGTAGGTCATGTGGGTAGGGACCTCGTCGGTCCAGGGGCTGGTGACCGCGGCCTCGAGGCCGATCACGTCGGCGACGTTGTGGCCCTGCTCCCAGGCGGCGACCAGCTCCCCGACGTTGGCCAGCGTGTAGCCGCGCGCCAGCATCGAGCCGATGATCTTCAGCCGCGCCAGGTGCGAGGCGCCGTACATGCCCACGCGCCCCGCCCGGCGCGGGGCGGGAAGGATGCCGCGCTCCTGATAGGCGCGGATGTTGCGCACGGTCGTGCCCGCCTCGCGCGCGAGCTCGTCGATCGTGAATTCCGCCTCGTCCGCCATGCCCCGACTCGTAACTGTGACAGTCGCCAATGGTAAGGACTTGACAGCAGAAACCTAGGCGGCAAAGAATGTGCCATTGATCAATGGCGAGATAAGGCCGGGGAGAAAACGGATGACCGACATGGCTGCGCCGCCCGCCAAATGGGTGGATGGCAAACGCTGGCTCTGGCTGCTGGGGCCGATCGTCCCGCTGCTGGTCGTTTCGTCGCTGTGGCGGTTCTACAGCCACCACGACACGCTGGCGCTCTTTCGGCCGTGGCTGTTCGTCTACCTGATCATCCCCGCGCTCGACCTGCTGTTCGGCACCGACAAGAGCAACGCGCCGCAAAGCGCCGTCGCTTCGCTGGAGGCGGACAACTACTACCGCGCGCTGGTGGTGGCCTTCATCCCGATCCAGTTCTTCGTGACCATCTGGGGCGCGCAGATCGTGGGGACGGGACACCTTTCGCTGCTCCAGTACGTCGGCATGATCTTCGGCGTCGGGCTGCTGAACGGCGTCGCCATCGTCGTCGCCCACGAGCTCGGTCACAAGGACGTGGAGTGGGAGCGGTGGCTGGCCAAGATCACGCTCGCGCCCGTCGCCTACGGCCACTTCTTCGTCGAGCATAATCGTGGTCACCATGTGCGGGTGGCGACGCCCGAAGATCCGGCCAGCTCGCGGCTGGGCGAGAGCTTCTGGGCCTTCCTGCCCCGCACGGTGATCGGCTCGCTGACATCGGCCTGGGAGCTGGAGAAGACGCGGCTGGAGAAGCAGGGCCACAGCGTCTGGAACTGGCGTAACGACAACCTGCAGGCCTGGGCGATGACGGTGGTGCTGTTCGGCGTCCTGACCGCGATGTTCGGCTGGATCGTGCTGCCGTTCCTGATCCTGCAAGCGGCTTACGGGGCGAGCCTGCTCGAGGTGGTGAACTACATCGAGCACTACGGCCTGCTGCGACAGAAGGATGCCAAGACCGGCCGTTACGTCCGCTGCTCGCCAGAGCACAGCTGGAACTCGAACCACGTCGTCACCAACCTCTTCCTCTACCAGCTGCAACGACACAGCGATCACCACGCCAACCCGATGCGGCGCTATCAGGCGCTGCGCCACTTCGAGGAAAGCCCGCAGCTGCCGAGCGGCTACGCCTCGATGCTGCTGCTCGCCTACATCCCGCCGCTGTGGCGCGCGGTGATGGACAGGCGGGTGCTCGCCCACTACGGCGGCGACGTCACCAAGGCCAACATCCAACCTTCCCAACGCAAGAAGCTGCTGACCCGTTACGCAGCGGCATGACTTGACCCACGGCGCCGCTCGCGTTGAGTGGCGCCATGGACAACAAGCACTTCGACATGAGCGGACGCGCCGTGCTGGTCACCGGCGCGTCCTCCGGTTTGGGACGGCGGTTCGCGCGGGTTCTCGCGGCGAGCGGCGCGAAGGTCGCCGTGGCCGCGCGGCGGGTGGACCGGCTGTCGGCGCTGGTGGATGAGATCACGGCGGCGGGCGGCCAGGCCATTGCGGTCGCCATGGACGTCCAGGACGAAGCCTCCGTCATCGCGGCCTTCGACACCGCGGAAGCCGCGCTCGGCCCCATCGAGAGCGTCATCGCCAACGCCGGCATGAACAGCGAGGGCATGGCCACCGACGTCCCCGTCGATGAATTCGCCCGCGTTTTCGACGTCAACGTGAAGGGCGCCTTCCTGACCGCGCGCGAGGGTGCGAAGCGGATGATGGCGCACGGCGTGAAGGACACCGGGCGCGGACGCATCGTGCTGATCGCCTCGATCGGAGCGTTCAACGTGCTGCCGGGGCTGGCGGCCTACTGCGCCTCGAAGGCCGCGGTGCTGCAGCTCGGCAAGGTCCTGGCGCGCGAATGGGCCAACCGCGGCATCAACGTCAACATCGTCTGCCCCGGCTATATCGAGACCGAGCTGAACGCCGACTGGTTCGCCAGCGAAGGCGGCAAGCGCCAGGTCGCGGGCTTCCCGCGTCGGCGGTTGATGGAGGAGAGCGATCTCGACGCCATCGTGGGCTACCTGGTCTCCGATGCGGCGCGCGCGGTGACCGGCAGCGTCTTCACCATCGACGACGGGCAGAGCCTTTGAGCGAGACCTTCCGGCTGTTCTCCTACGGCACGCTGCGCCAGCGGGAGGTGCAGCTAGCCACCTTCGGGCGAGAGCTGGCGGGCGAACCGGACGTCCTGGAAGGCTACGAACTCGGGACCGTGCTGATCCGCGATCCGGACGTCGTTTCCACCAGCGGCCTGGCCGAACACCTGATCCTGCGGCCGGGCGAAGGCGCTATCGAAGGCGTCGCCTTTGCGGTTACCGCCGAAGAGCTGGTCGCCGCCGACGGCTACGAGACCTCGGACTATCAACGCATCGAGGCGGTATTGAAGTCCGGCCGGCGCGCCTTCGTCTACGTGGCGGCCGCCTAAACGCCGCCGCTGACCGGCACCAGCGCGCCGGTGATGGCGCCCGCTTCCGGCGAGGCCAGGAACAGGATCACGGCCGCGAGCTCCGACGGCTTCACCCATTTGCCGAAGTCCGCATCCGGCATGTCGGCGCGGTTGGCGGGGGTGTCGATGATCGAAGGCAGGACCGCGTTGACGGTGACGCCCTTGCCCTTGGTCTCCTCGGCCAGCGCCTCGGTCAGCCGGTGGACGCCGGATTTGGACGCCGCATAGGCCCCCATCCCGGCCGCCGCCTTCAGCCCGCCGCCCGCGCCGACATTGACGATCCGCCCGGCGCCGGATTTCAGGAGGTGCGGCAGCGCGGCCTTGCTCATGTTCACGGCGGTGGAGACGTTGACCTTGTAGAGCAGGTCCCAGGTCGCCAGTGAGCCGCCCTCCAGCGTCTCCCAGCGGAACGTCCCGGCGACGTTGATCAGCACATCCAGACCGCCGAACCGCTCGACCGCTTGCGCCACCGCTCGCCCGGCCGCCGCCGGATCGGATAGGTCCACGCCGGGCAGCGCCAGCGCGCCCTGCGGCAGTCCCTCCGGCGCATTCGGCGCGGCGTCGATCAGCGCCAGCTGCGCCCCCTGCCCCGCCGCGGCCTGCGCCACCGCCCGGCCCAGGGCCCCGAACGCCCCGGTGATCGCCACTACCCGTCCAGCCATTGCTCGCCTCCTCGTCCCGGTCAGACAACTGCCACGAACCGTTCGCGCAAAAAACCTTCGCCTTACCGTTGACGCCCGCGACCGCACATGTAATTGCGAATGCCTCGCAACTGCATTTTAGGGGATACGAATGAAACTCGCGGGTTGGGCGGCGCTTCTGGGCCTCACCATGACGGCCACGGGCGCGCTGGCCGCGCCTGGCCTGGGCTCGGAGGTTTACGGCGCGCGCGTCGAAAAGGGCGTCACCGAAGTGGAGGCGCGCTACGGCAAGCTGACCAGCGGCCCCGACCATGGCGAATCCGCCCTGGTGCTGGAGGCCAACCACGGCTTCACCGACCGCTTCAAGGGCGCCGCCGAGATCGAGTTCGAACACGAACCGGGCGAGAACGCCGAGGCCGAGGCGTTGTCGCTGGAGGGCGTCTATCACCTCGGCCAGATCGGCGGCGTCGATCTGGGCGTGCACGGAGAGTACGAGGCGAACCTCCATGGCGAAGGCGACGCGGTTGCACTGCAGGCGCTGATCCAGAAGGTCGCCGGGCCCTTTGACGGCCGCCTGAACCTTGGCTGGGAGCGCGGCCTGGGCGATCGCAACGACGATACCGAGTTCGGCTACGCGGCCTCGGCCATGTGGGAAGTCGCCGACGAGGTGAAGCTGGGCGCCAAGGCGTTCGGCGAACTGGGCGATGGCGACGGCCTGGGCGGCCGGCGCGAGCATTTCGCGGGCCCGGTGGTCGAATGGGAGATGGACGAGATCCCCGGCGGCGAGCTCGGCATCGAAGCCGGCTACCTGTTCGCGCTCGGCTCTGCCCGGGACGACACCGACGGACAGCTGCGCCTGGGCCTGGAGTGGGAAACCGAGTTCTGAGGAGTTGGTGCGGGCGGTCGGGATCGAACCGACACTCTGTCACCAGAACCGGATTTTGAGTCCGGCGCGTCTACCAATTCCGCCACGCCCGCGCGGGTTGGTGATCTAGCAGCGGCGAGCGGGTGAAGAAAGAGGCGGCAGGTGAGGACCTGCCGCCTCAGTTGTTTCCGGTTCAGAGGGGACCGAAGCCGGAGGTCGGGTTAGCCGCCGAAGCCGACGGCGATCTTGAAGTAGGGACCGTCGATGGTGCGGTCGTATTGCTTGCGCTCGGCGTAGCCCGCGTCGAGGACGTTGAAGTAGCGTTCCCAACGATAGCCGGCGCCGACTTTGACACGGCCGGTTTCAAACGACAGGCCCGCGCTCAGGTCGACCAGGGGCGCCGTGACCGATTTCGACCGGTCCGCCGGGAGGTTCGTGAGCACCTGTGTCGGCGCTCTCGGGATGATTTTCTTCGCGGTAATCCCGGTCTGATATTTACCGGCGTAGTTGGTTGAAGTTTCGACTCCTTCCAGCGATGTCTTCTGTTTGCCAAAGAGAATGCCACCGGTAACGGACCAGTCGAGATCGAGGTGTCCGTCGTCCGAGCCCCACAACCGCCTTGCCGCATCCCAGGATATCGTCGGTCCAGCGCCTTCGAACTCGCGCGAAGCGGAAAGGTCGGCGTGGTAATGCGTATTATGGGCATATGTGGTGAGCACCCGTTGCGCGGGAAGATCCCAATTCGGAACGCCGAACATTTGCACGTGCGTCGCGGATTCCAGCTCAGCATATCTAAGTCCGGCGCGCACGCGAGACTCCACGCTCATGCCCATTCCAACGTCACGGCCGACATCGAAGTCGACAATATTATGCTCCTCGCGGTTCGTCACCGTTACGTCAGAGTAATTGTAGACGGTGAACACATTCGGTGGCCCAGTGAAGCCAAGTGCAATGCCAGCCTGGCATTGGGCAAGCGTGCCGCCACAGCCTGTGTCTCCAAGCTCAAAGGCCAAGGCCGAGTCAGTTGCATTCGTCCTGCCGAAACGGTAGCTCGCCGCGATGTTCCAGGGACTTCTGGCGGGCCGGTAAATGAGCCTGATTTCACGACCGTCACCATGATCGAGATCACGGTTTTGCGTTGAGTCTATCGTATCCAGCGTATCGGAGAACCCGCCGATGAAACTCGGATGCACGGCGGTGTATGGCGCGTCCTGACGCTGAACCATGCCGCCGATCTGGACGGTGAATGGATAAGGCTCGCCCGCCGGATGGTTCGGGTTGGCGCCCGTCCACCACGGTCCGCCATTCCAGTCCTTGGTCACCCGAAGACCGAAGAGACGCGGCTCGGTCAGAAAGACGTTGGTGGTCAGCCCGGTGTCGTCGGAGTTCAGGAAGGCGCCTGTGATGCTGTCACGATTGAAGACGTTCTTGACGTAGGCCATCACCTTCCAGCCGGCGTCTTCATTGCTGAATATCGCGGCCAAATTGACGTTGGTGTAAGCCTTCAGCTTGTCATAGCCGGGCGTGTTGAAGATGCGGGTCCAGGCCTCCGACTGATAGTAGAGGTCGGAATGCAGGGTCAGCAACCAGTCGCTCGGTAGCGGCAGCGTGTAGTCCGTGGTCAGCGTCGCCGTGATATGCGGCGCGTTCGGCAACTCGTGGCCCGATAGGTCTTTGTAGAAACCTTGGCCGAAATTGATATCCGGTTGGAAGGGATCGAAGCCAGGATAGGTGCCTGGCTGCCAGAAGAAGGACGCGTTGCCCTGAGAGCTCGGAGGTTCTCCGAACGGCGCCTCAGTGCCCGGGTCCAGACCCAGCACGTAGGCAAGTTCACAGGCGCCGTTGCCGCCACCATTTGGTGAGCCCAGGCCCCACAATTGATATCCCCCGGGCGTTGTTCCCCCCGGCGGTAAATACAGGGCCGTCGGCAGGATGCAGTTCGAGGGGAACGTCGGGAAGGGACGCACGATCGTCCAGCCTTCATGGCCGGCCGTCCGATCCATGATGTCGATTGCTCTTTCGCCGTCGGCGACCCGGGTGCTCTCATAGCCGAGCTTCAACCCAAGGCGAAGGTTCTCCAACGGTCGCCAGTCTGCCTCAAGCTCCGCTCCCCATACCTTGGCGTCGAAATTCAGGTTCAGCGCCGAGCGGTCCACGATCTGCGAAATCTGGTAGCCGGTGTAGTCATAATAGAAAGCGGCCAAATTCAGTGTCATCCGGCCGTCGAGAAGAGTGTTCTTTGTTCCTATCTCATAAGCGTTCACGAATTCCGGATCGAAGGTCTTCGGATGCGTCGCATCCCGATTAAGAAGGGCCGTTACAAAGTCGCTACCATTAGCGGGGGGCGCATACATTATGATGCCATACGGAGGCGGGTTGGCGCCGCCAGCCTTGTAACCGTGGGCGAAGGAGGCATAGAGCAGCGTCTCATCGGTGAACGCCAGGTCCGGCTTCCAGTCGACTGTCAGGCGGCCGGTGGGCTCGCGCCATTCCTGGTCAATGACCTCGAAGACCGAGTAACCCGCCGAGTCCGGTCCAAGCACCCAGCTCGGAACACGCGGCGCCTCCTTCTTGTCGACCGTCCAGCGCAGTCCGGCCGTGATCTTGAGCGCCTCTGTCAGGTTATAATAAGCCTCCCCGAACACAGCATACGAAATGAGTTTGTAGGGATTTTTACTTAGAAAGTAATTATGTCCCCGGTCGTTCAAACTTCCGAGAGGATTCGGGTCCATGTACGTGCAACGGAACACCCCATATATTTTCATGTAATCAGGCAGGCGCGGGCCGGTCTGCAAACAATCGCGATTGTCTGTGACGGCGGGATTATAGCCGCTCAGCCCACTGCTAAGACGAGTCTTGGCGGCAGTAAAACTTAGCGTGTTTATGAAAACATAATATTTATCCTCGGTGTCATAGCGCAAAAAATTGCCGCCGAGGCTGAAGTTGAACTTCCCGCTAAAGTTTGAAGCGAGACGGAATTCCTGGCTGAAATGGTCAGATTTCGCAGTCGACAGGTCCGTGGCTACTAGGCGGTCAGCGCACCCGATCTGAGGGTCACAGTAGATAGAGCCATTAGGGCCATCTTCAAGGACATCGTTGTCGTTGCTGTAGTTGGGCCCAAATACCCCGGGAGCCGTGCTGAACCGATTGAAGTCCTGGGTAGAGAAGATGAAGTCCCGCGCCCAAGCCGTCTCGGATGTCAGGCTGAGGCTCTCGGTGAGATCGATGGACAGCTGCAACTCGACGGTATCGTTTTTAGCACGGTATTCCGGGTCGACCGTCGACTCGATGACGCGTAAGTTCCGCGATTGCGTTTGACTCAGATAAGGGTCCGGCGTCCCGGCGCCGAGGAGTTGGGCGACGTACGGAATCGACTTGCCGTTAGGGGTTTCGAAGGAGTCCGGTGAATAGAGGGATGCTGGGATACAGCCCTGGCTGAACAGCGACTGCACGTTAGCGACAGCGCCCCCGGCTTGGCCGCGATCCGGCACAGGATCCCCATAATTCACCGCCAGATCACCAACGTGAGTAACCACATCCTTATGACACAGCTGCTTGCCCGACCGCAGTCGGTCATCGTTTTCTTGGAAGTGCTCCCAGATCAGGTTGGCGTTAATCTTGTCGGTGGGTGCAAAGCGCAGCGACACTCGCGTAGACCAAAGGTCGCGGCCATCGATCTGGTTTCCGGTGACCTGGTTGGTGTCGTAGCCCTCCCGCTTGGTCCAAGCGCCGGCGATCCGCAGCGCCACCTTGTCCTCGACCAGCGGCAGGTTGATCATGCCTTCCAGCCGCGAGGATTTGTAGTTGCCGACGTCCGCTGACAGCTTGGCCTCGTAGCTGAATTTCGGCTTGGCCGAGATAATGTTGACCACGCCCGCAGTCGCGTTGCGGCCATAGAGCGTGCCCTGCGGGCCGCGCAGTACTTCCACCCGCTCAAGGTCGTAGAATTCCTGCTCGAAGAAGCGGTTACGAATGAACGGGGTGTTGTTGAAGGCGACCGCGACAGCCGGATCGGTCGTGGCCGAAATCGCCTGCGTGCCGATGCCGCGGATCTGGATCGAATACGAACTGAAGTTCGTCTTCGTGAACGTCATGTTCGGGACCTGTGTCATCAGGTCCGGGCCGCCGGCGACCTGACTGCGGGTCAGGTCCTCCTGCGTGAACGCCGACATGGCGATCGGCACGTCCTGGATGTCTTCTTCGCGCTTCTGCGCGGTGACGATCAGCGCCTGGACAGTCCCCGCGTCAGCGCCGTCCCCCGCGGCGCTTCCGGACTGGGGGTCGGAGGCGCTCACGATCAGGAAGGCGTCGCCGCTGCGCCGGAAGGAAAGCCCCGTGCCGTCCAGCATTTCGGCCAGCGCAATTTCCGGGTCGGCTTCCTTGCTGACGCCGTGGGTGACCTTGGCGCTAGTGAGATCTGTGGTGAAGAGGACCGCGTGGTTGCTCTGCACGCCGAATTCGTTGAGCGCGGCGGTGAGCGACTGCGGCGCGATGTCGAATTTCACCGGCTCGGCGGCCGCAGCCGCGCCGCCCAGCATCAGGGCCGCAAAGGCGGCTCCGCCAGCCAGCCGCGTCTTGAACTTCATTCCCCCCGACATGCTTCACTCCCCCTTGGTCTGATGCGGACTTCATGCCCGCCTGACCCCAAGAGCGGGGTTCGCCAGATTTACCCCCCGGCTGGGTCGGTATTTTTCTTCACCTTCGCATCGGAGAGCCGCACTTCGCCCGCGCTGGCCGAGGCGACATTGACGAGGCCATAGTCTCGCACCGCCGAAACAAAGGTCCCCACATCGCCCGGCTTGAAAGTGCCGCTGATCTTCTTCCGGCCCGCGGTCTCATCAACGTAGATCTTGCGGTCGGAATAGCGGTTCATTTCTTCGGCCACATTGGCGAGCGGTTCGTCGACGAAGACCAGTTGCCCCCGCGTCCAGGCGACGGCCCGGGCCACGTCGGCGGGGTGAACGCTCCAGGTGTCGCCGGAGGCCACCAGCTCGGTGCCGGCGACCATCAGGGTTTCCTGCACCTCCGGCGCCTTGGCCGCCAACGGCGCGGCGGCTTTGGGCGGGGCGAGCGGGGCGTCCACACGGACCTTGCCCTCGACCAGCGTGACCTTGAAGCCATGGTCGACGCGGACCTCGAAGGCGGTTCCGACGGCGGTGACGGTGCGGCCGGCGGCGTGGACCTCGAAGGGGTGGGCCTTGTCGTGCGCCACCTTGAAGAACGCCTGGCCCCGATCGAGGTAGACGAGGCGCCTTTCGCCGTCCTTCCGGGTGCGGACCAGGGTATCGGTCGACAGTGTCATCACCGAGCCGTCGGCCAGGGTGATGGTGGCCTTCTCCCCTACCCCGGTGCGGAACTGCTGGTTGGTCAGCGTGGCGTGCGGCCAGAACTGCCAGCCTGCGCCGCCCAGCACCGCGACGGCCAGGGTGGCCGCGATCGCCTGGGGGGCCCAGCGGCGGCGGGGGCGGCCTCGTTGCAGCGCCGCGATGCGCGGGTCAGCGCGCAGCGACTCGATTCCCTGCCAAGTGAAGCCCACCGCGTCGAAGGCCGCTCGGTGGGCGGGGTCGGCGTCGAGCCAGGCCTCCAGCTCGGCGGTCTCGCCCGCCGTCATGTCGCCGGCCCCTGCCCGCGTGAACCAGTGGACGGCGGCGTCATCGAGACTCTGTGGCGCAAGGCGGGTCATGGCCGGCCCTCCGTCGCGGCATGCACCCGCTTGAGCGCCGCCCCGATCAGCTTCTCCGCGCGCTTGACGGAGATGCCCATGCGCCGGGCGACGGCGGCGTAGGTGGGCTCCTCGAAGCGATGGAGCAGGAAAGCCTGCGCCGTGCGGGCGGGCAGTCCCTCGAGCGCGGCGACCACCCGCTCCAACGCCTCGCGGCCCATGACGATGCGCTCGGAGGTGATCTCGTCGGCGTCCGACAGCCGCCCGAATGCGCCGTAGAGCGTGTGGCTCGGCCGCGCCTGCCCGAAGCGGCGCGAGAGCACATTGGCCGCCACCCGGAACAGGTAGCCCTTGACGTTCTCGACCCCCGCCTCGGCCGTGCGGGTGTGCATGGCGAGGAAGACCTCCTGCACCAGGTCGTCGGCGTCGGCCACGCCCGCACGCTTTTCGAAGTAGCGGCGCAGCGCCGGGCCATACTCCCGCGCCCAGGCGCGCAGCTCGGCCTGGCGGGCGTCGTCATCGAAACTGACCGGCCTTGGCGGCATCGAAACCCTTCATGCGCAACGGCCGGGCCCGAGCAGAACGGACCCCTCCACTGCCCAAGAGTAGCTGAGCGCCGAAACACCCCCCCGTCAAAGGCGAAAAAAGTTGGGGGGCAGGGGCGAGAGTCGCCGCTGCCCGCGCGCGCATGCGGATGCGGGGATGCGAGCGCAGGGATGCGGGGAGGTGCGCGCATGTATGCGGGCGCGTCCTGGGTTGGGCTGAGGAGAGCATGGCGAGGGAGCGGCGGGTCATCCGGCGATTATGCGCCCGGCCGGCGGGGCGGGGATAAGTCGGCCGGAGCGGCGGGGCGAAAGTGGTCGGATGTCTCCAGTCGGCATGTCTCGCTTTTGGGCAAAGAAAAAGGCGGCCGCCGGATGGCGCGCCGCCTTCAGTTGATCCGGTTCAGAGGGGACCGAAGCCGGAGGGTCTGCTATCCGCCGAAGCCGACGGCGATCTTGAAGTAGGGACCGTCGATGGTGCGATCGGAGTTATGGTTCTCCGTATAACCAGTGTCGAGCGCATCGAAATACCGCTCCCACCTATAGCCGGCGCCAACCTTTACGCGTTGGATTTCATAGGACAGGCCAAGGCTCAGGTCGATAACAGGGACCGTTTTGGATTTTTCCCTATCGGGCACAGCAATGTCAAATGGTTGTGGGGCGTCGACAATGTTTGTGCCTGTGAAATAGAATGACGAAAAATATTGCGTCGATCCATGGCCCCTCGTCGATGCTTTTTGCTTGCCGAACAAGGTTCCAGCGCCGATCGACCAATCGGCGATCAGCCGGCCTTTGTCTTCGTTACCGAGTAATGAAGCCGCCGCATTCCAAGTCAGCAGAGGACCCAAGCCCGCGAATTCCCGGTCAGCGGCGAGCGTTGCCTCATAACGAGTGTGATGGGTATATTTCACGAACCATCCTTCCGGCAAATATTCGGATGGAATCCCCGACATGACGGCTTCGGTTCTTGAGCGAATGCGCGCGTAACGAAGACCCAACTCGACGGACGATTGGATCATGCCTGACAAGCCCAGGCCGACATCCTTACCGACCGCGAAATCAGCCGTGAGATGTTCTTCTCGAGCGTAAGCGGCTGAGTCGGCGTTAACGGTTTGAGCTCGGATCGCCGTAGAGCTGTAATATGTTCCGGGCGGCTCGCCATATGCGGAATAGGTCGGATCGCAAAACGCCCGGCCAAGAGGTATCGAGAGCGGAAGCCCGCATACCTTTGCTCCAATCACCTGGCTGTGCACTCGCGCGGTTTCGGTGTTTGCGCGTCCATAGCGGAAATCGGCCATGACCTTCCAGGAGGCGCCCGGCCGGTAGGTCAGCTTGAGTTGCCGACCATCTCCCCAATCAAGCTTGCGGTGTTGAGCCGCTGTCGGGTCCGCCGCGCTCGGAAAATTGTCGAAAGCGGTCGGTCGGAGCGTGGCGTAATCTCCATCCTGCCGTTGCACCTGACCCGCGATCTCAATTGTGAGCGGATAGGGCCCGGTGTGGTTGGGGTTGGCTCCCGTCCACCACGGCCCACCGGTGAAGTCCTTCGTAACTCGCAGGCCGTAGAGCCGAGGTTCCGTCAGGAAGACGTTGGTGGTCAGGCCTGTGTCATCGGAATTCAGGAATGCGCCGGTGATGCTGTCGCGATCGAAGATATTCTTCACGTAGGCCATGATCTTCCAGCCGAGATCGTCGTTGGTGAAGATCGCCGCGAGATTGACGTTGGTGTACGCCTTTAACTTGTCATACCCGGGGGTGTTGAAGATTCGCGTCCAGGCTTCCGATTGATAGTAGAAATCAGTGTGCAGGGTCGCCAGCCAGCTGTTTGGTAGCGGGATGGTGTAGTCTCCGGTTAGCGTCGCGGTAAAATGCGGCGCGTTCGGCAGATCGTTTCCCGATAGGTCCTTGAAGAAGCCCTCGCCGTTGTTGTTGCCGTAGTCGTAAGTCGGATCCCAGCCGACGTAGCCCGGATGCGTCAGAAGTGCAGTCGAAACTGACGCGACGGTCGGGTTCGGCACATAAGGCAGCCCGGTCACCGGGTCGACGTGCGCGATGTAGGCCAACTCACAACCGCTAATGCCACCCCCACCAGGGTTGCCCAGGTTCACCAAGTGCGGCGCCGCCGTGGTGGAGCCGTTGTAATAGGTGCCTTCACCTGCGAACAGGAAGGCTGGTAGGATGCAGTTGGAGGGAAAGGTCGGGAACGGGCTAACGGTCACCCACCCGGGGCGCCCTGCGGTCCGGTCCATAGTGTCGATGGCCTTCATGCCGTCGGCGACACGGGTCTTCTCATAACCACCCTTCAGCCCCAGGCGCAGATTTTCCAACGGCCTCCAGTCGGTTTCGACTTCCAAACCCCAGATTTTGGCGTCGAAGTTCAGGTTCACTGCCGAGCGGTTTACGATTTGCGAGATCTGGTATCCTTGGTAGTCGTAATAGAAGGCCGCCAGGTTCACCGTCATCTTACCATCAAGCAACGTATTCTTCGATCCCACCTCGAAGGCGTTAACGAATTCTGGTTCGAACGTCTGAGGCTCAGTCGCTGAGGCATGCACGATGCCGTTCGCCACGCCACCGTTCACACAGCTCGCGCAATACATGACCAGCCCAGCTGGTGGCGGGTTGGCGCCACCGGCCTTGTAGCCGTGCGCAAAGGACGCATAGAGCAGCGTCTGGTCGGTGAACGAGAGATCCGGCTTCCAGTCGAGTGTTAAGCGTCCAGTCGGCTCGCGCCATTCCTGCTCGACCACATTGGCGACCGGATAGCCCGCATTCCTGGCTGACAGCACCCAACTCGGAATGCGCGGTGCTTCCTTCTTGTCGACCGTCCAGCGAAGACCTGCGGTTAGCTTGAGGGCATCGGTAATGTTATAATAGGCCTCGCCGAACACAGCATAGGAGATCAGCTTGTACGGATTCCTGCTCAAGAAATAGTTGTGTCCTTGGTCATTGAGCGAGGTAATAGGATTCGGATCGATATAGACGCAGCCCGTCACCTCCTGCAGGCGATCGAAGGAGGGGGGCTGCATGCCGTCCGCAAGACATGCGGCGTTGTCGGTTACCCCCGGAACATAGGGATCCGTCGCCGAAGCCGTTCCAGCGCCGGCGGCGTACATCGTTAGGCTATTGAACATGACGTAGTATTTGTCCTCGGTATCGTAGCGAAGGAAATTGCCGCCGAGGCTAAAGTTGAACGGGCCGCTGAAATTCGAGGCCAGACGCAATTCCTCACTGAATTGTACCGATTTCGCCGTAGACACGTCGATGCCCACCAGCCGGTCAGCGCAGCCGATCTGCGGATCACAGAAAACACCCTCAGGGCTGAGAATGCCTTGGGTCACAAATCTTGTTGGAAACCCACGATCGAAAGCAAGCCATGCGCCAGCGGCCGTATTGAATCGATTAAAGTCTTCCATCGAGAAGATGCGGTCGGACCCGTATGCCGTTTCGGAATTGAGGGTGAGGTCATCGCTCACGTCGAACGCGATCTGAATTTCGACGATGTCGCTCTTGGCCTTGTAGACGGGATCAACTGTCGACTCGATCATCCGCAGATCGTGTGACTGGGTTCGGCTGACATATGGATCGTCCAGAGCGATCGGCAAACCAATGGCGGATAGGGCCGTATAATACGGCACCGACAGTCCGTTGGGTGTCTCGAACGAGTCGGGTGAATACAGCGACGCTGGCTTGCACCCTTGGCTAAAGGTGCCCTGAACACCCGAGAACAGGAGCGGCTGCCCCTGCTCCGGCAACGTCTGGAGATGCGTTGTTTCGAAGACTTCGGTGGCGCCGTCAAGGACGTGCGGATCGGCCCCTGGGAAGATGGCGGTGACACTGGTGACGTCATGCGTCTTGCAGAGCTGCTTGCCCGAGCGAACGCGGTCGTCATCCTCCTGGAAATGTTCCCAGACGAGGTTAGCATCGATCCGATCGGTCGGCGTGAACCGCAAACTGGCCCGCGTTGACCACAGATCACGGCCATCAATTTGATTTCCGGTGATCTGATTAGTGTCATACCCGTCTCGCTTGGTCCAGGCGCCCGCGATGCGCAGCGCCACTTTGTCATCGACCAGCGGAATATTGAGCATACCCTCAAGCCGGCTGGAGCTGTAGTTCGCCACATCCGCCGATAGCTTTCCCTCGTAAGTGAACTTCGGCTTTTGCGAGATCAGGTTGACGACGCCCGCCGTGGCGTTCCGGCCGTAAAGGGTGCCTTGGGGGCCGCGCAGCACCTCCACTCGCTGGAGATCATAGAATTCCTGCTCAAAGAAGCGGTTGCGCACAAACGGGGTATTATTGAAAGCTACCGCCACAGCCGGATCAGTCGTCGCAGAGATGGCCTGCGTGCCAATGCCGCGCAGCTGGATCGAATAGGACGTGAAGTTCGTCTTCGTGAAGGTCATGTTGGGGACCTGGGTCATCAGGTCTGGACCGCCAGCCACCTGGGACCGCTCGAGCGCTTCCTGGGTAAATGCCGACATCGCGATCGGGACGTCCTGGATGTTCTCTTCGCGCTTCTGAGCCGTGACAATCAGCGCCTGAACGGTTCCTTCAGCGCCGTCCCCTGCGGCGCTCCCGGACTGGGGGTCGGAGGCCCTCACGATCAGGAAGGTGTCACCGTCGCGGCGATAGCTGAGGCCCGTGCCCTGGAGCAGCGCGGCGAGCGCGATCTCCGGCTCGGCCGATTGGGTGACGCCCGCGGTTGTCTTCGCATCGACGATGTCGGGGGGCGCGACCAGGCTGTACTGGCTCTGGAGGCTGAACTCCTTCAGCGCCGAACCGAGCGACTGCGCCGGGATGTTGAAGCTGGCGGCTTCGGCATGGGCCAGCGCAGGCATGACCAGGGCCACGGCGGCGGCGCTGCACATCAGGCGCGCGCGTCGGAAATTATCTCGTTGCATCGTTTCGCTCCCCCTTCGTTTTCGGGAGCTTTTGCGAGCCCCCTGAAACGACAGACGCGAATGACGTGGACCCCTACAGGTCGGGTCCGGTAATTTTTACTCGGGCGCGGCGAGAACGACCTGAACGGGCGTGTCCTGCTCCACCTTGGCAAAGCGGTAATAGCGCGCGGCGCGCACGAAGCTGTCGATGTCGCCGGGCTTGAAGGCGCCCATCATCGGCGTGGCGGCCACCTTCGGATCCTCGATGACGATCTGCTTGTCGGAATAGCGGTTGAGGTCGGCGGCGATCTTGCCCATCGGCGCGCGGTCGTAGGTGAGCCAGCCGCGTAGCCAGCCGGTCTGCTTCTCAACGTTCACGCGGGTGACCGCCCAGCGGTCCTGCGTGGCCACTAGCAGGCGCGAACCGGACGAGAGGTCGGCGCTTTGCGTGCGGTGGAACATGGAGGCGTCGGCGACCTTCACCTTGCCCTCGACCAGGACGAGGTCGAAGCAGTTGTTGGCGAGGTTGACGGCGAAAGCGCCCCCCGACGCCGTCGCCTTCTTGCCGTCGGCGATGAGGCTGAAGGGCCGCACATCCTTGGCCACGCGGAAGAAGGCGCGGCCGCGCTCCATGGTGACCAGCCGCTGCCGCGGCGTATCTCGCATCTTCAGCACGGTGTCGGCGTCGAGCGTGACGACCGTGCCGTCGGGCAGGGTCATGGTGGTCATCTGGCCGGCGCCGGTCGAAACGGTGCGGGTGTCGGCGCCGGGGATAGGCAGGCGCGCGGCGAGGTCGGGCGAGGCGGCCAGCGGCCAGATGATGGCCGCCGCGGCGAGGCTCGCGGCCACCGCGCCGCCCACGACCCAGCGGCGGCGGGCCGGCGGATGAGCGCGCTCGGCGGCCTCGCGCATGGCCAGCATGGCGGGATCGTCGCGGGCGGCGTCGACCAGCGCCCAGGCGGCCTCCACGTCGGCGAAGGCCGCGCGGTTGTCCGGGTCGGCGAGCCAGGCGTCGAGCTCGGCGGCGGCCTGCGCCGTCATCGCGCCCGAGCGGCGCAGGGCGAACCAGTCGGCAGCCGCGGCTTCGCGGGTTTTCGGCTGAGGAGCAGTGCGGCTCATGCGCAGGTCTCCTCGGTCAGCTTCTCCAGTGCGCGGGCGATCAGTTGGCCGACGGCGCTGACGGAGATGCCCATACGCCGGGCGATGGCCGGATAGGTCATCTCGCCGAAGCGGTGGAAGATGAAGGCCTCGCGCGTGCGGGGCGGCAGGGCCTGCATGGCGGCGATGACGCGGGCGACATCCTGCTTGCCGATCAGCACGCGCTCGGCGGCGATGGTTTCGACGGGCTCGAGCGCCTCGTCGAGCGCGTCGGTCAGGGCGAAGCCGCGCGCCGAGCGGCGCCGATGGCGGCTGACCAGCACGTTGCCGGCGATGCGGAACAGGTAGCGCTCGACGTTGTCCACCGCCCCGCCGACGGCCCGAGCTTGCAGGTGGAGGAAGACATCCTGCACCAGGTCCTCGGCCTCGGCGGACCCCACGCGGCGTTCGAAGTAGCGGCGAAGCGCGGGCCCGTATTCGACCATCCAGGCGCGCAGATCCTCCTCACGGATGACCGCTTGGGCCGGGCTGGACTGATGCGGCGGCTGCGCCACTGGGGCCCCCTGCTACGGCGGTAAACACACTCCACCGTCTCTACTGACGCAAGGGAGAAGCGGCCCTACAGGTCCGTCCGCAAAAAAATTTGAGGCGGCGGTGGGAGCCGCCGCCTCAGGTGTTCCGCTTCAGAGGGGACCGAAGCCGGAGGAGTTCGGGCTAGCCGCCGAAGCCAACGGCGACCTTGAAGTAGGGACCGTCCAAGGTGCGGTCGTACGACTGGTGCTCGGTGTAGCCGGCGTCGAGCACGTTGAAGTACCGCTCCCACCGATAGCCCGCGCCGACCTTGATGCGCTGGATTTCGTAGGAGAGGCCGAGCGACAGGTCGAGCACCGGGGCCGAAACGGACTCGGTCCGTTGAATGTCAATCGGCGTGATGGCCGGATCGCCGACCCGCGGGGGGCCGTACATGAGACGGCCGTAGTAGTAGGCCGCCTTTTCCTGGCCCTTGATGGACGTCTTCTGCTTGCCGAACAGGACGCCGCCGGTGACGGTCCAGTCGATATCGACGTGGCCGGTTGCGCCATCGCCCCACACGGCCTTGCCGCCGTCCCATGAGAGGACGGGACCCGCGCCCTTGAACTCGCGATCGGCGGCGATGGAGGCGGAGTAGCGGTGGACGCTGGAGTATTTGGCGAACCACGCGTCGGGAATATTCCAGTCGGGCGCGCCGGCCGCAGTTACCTCGGTCGAGGACTCGAAGCTGGCGTAGCGCAGGCCCGCGGCCAGCTGGGAGCGGCCCCCGCCGAGCGCGCCCAAACCGACGTCCTTGCCGACATCGAAGTCCGCGACGACATAGTTCTCCTGCGTCCTCGCCGAAGCATCCGAAAAATTGGTCCCGTACTTGAACGCGCTCGGGCTGTAGGCATAGCCGGGCGGGTAGTCATAGCCCGGGATCACATAGGTCGGATCGCAGAGCCTGCGGCCAAACGAGCCGTAGGCGCCGGTCATCGGGAAGGCGCAATGCTTGGGTCCGCTGGCCTCCTTGGCGTGCATCCGGGTCGTGTCGGTGTTCACGCGGCCATAGCGCACGCCGGTCGAGACCGTCCACGAACTGCCTTCCGGACGATAGGTCAACTTCAGCGAGCGGCTGTCCCCGCGATCGGGGTCGCGGTTCTGCGTCGAGGCGAAGGTGTCCAGGGCGTCGGAGAAGGCGCCCGCGAAGCTCGGGGCCATGGTCGCATAGGACGTATCATTGCGCTGGACCTGGCCTCCGATTTCGACCGTCAGCGGATAGGGACCCGTGTGGTTGGGGTTCGCGCCCGTCCACCAGGGCCCGCCGTTCCATTCCTTGGTCACCCGCAGACCGTAGAGGCGTGGCTCGGTCAGGAAGACGTTTGTGGTGAGCCCGGTGTCGTCGGAGTTCAGGAACGCGCCGGTGATGCTGTCACGGTCGAAGACGTTTTTGACGTAGGCCATAATCTTCCAGCCGGCGTCTTCATTGGTGAAGATCGCGGCCAGATTGACGTTGGTATAGGCCTTGAGCTTGTCATAGCCCGGCATGTTGAAGATGCGCGTCCAGGCTTCCGACTGGTAGTAGAGATCGGTGTGCAGGGTCGCCAGCCAGTTGTTCGGCAGCGGGATCGTGTAGTCACCCGTGATCGTGGCGGTGAAGTGAGGCGCGTTGGGCAGCTCGTTGCCGGACAGGTCCTTGTCGATCCCTTCTCCGTGGTTCGGCGCGGTCGCCGGATTCCAGCCGGGATACGTGGTTCCGAGCGGCACGCCCGTCGGCCAGCCCGGATAGTGAGACAGGTCCGGGTTCCAAGCGGCGTAGTTGACGTTCTGGTGGTTGTACGCCGTCGAGGGATCCGGATTGAGCTGGTAGGGCCTCTCGGTCACAGGATCCCAACCCAGCGAATACGCGAGTTCGCAGCCGCCGGGATTGCCGCCAGTCACACCGCCCAACGCCACGGGAATGTTTTGCTCGACGAAATCGGTGCCGTTGAAAACCGTGCCGGTACTGACCATCAGCCAGGTCGGCAAGATGCAGTTCGAGGTGTAGGTCGGGAAAGGCCGCACGACGACCCAGTCGGGATTGCCGGCGGTGCGGTCCATCAGGTCGATGGCCTTCATGCCGTCGGCGACGCGGGTGTTTTCGTACCCTCCCTTGAAGCCCAGGCGCAGGTTCTCCAGCGGCCGCCACTCGGCCTCGAGCTCCAGACCCCAGACCTTGGCGTCGAAGTTCAGGTTTACGGCCGACCGGTCGACGATCTGAGAAATTTGGTAGCCTTTGTAGTCATAGTAGAATGCGTCGCCGTTCAGGGTCAGCTTGCCGTCGAGCAGCGTGTTCTTCGTGCCGAGTTCAAAGGCGTTGACGAATTCGGGATCGAAGGTCTCGGGGTGGGTCTCCGAAACCTTGGCATCCGCCACGTCGGCGTTTGTGCCGCACTGGCTGCAGTAAGCTACCGGGCCGGCGGGAGGCGGGTTGGCGCCGCCGGCCTTGTAGCCGTGGGCGATGGACGCGTAGACCAGCGTCTCGTCGGAGAACGCCAGATCCGGCTTCCAGTCGAGCGTCAGGCGCCCGGTTGGCTCCTTCCACTCCTGCTGGATTACCTTCGTCACCGGATAGCCGACCGAGTCGGACGCCAGCACCCAGCTCGGGATTTGCGGCGCTTCCTTCTTGTCGACCGTCCAGCGGGCGCCGGCGGTGAGCTTAAGGTTTGGCGTTATGTTGTAGTAGGCTTCACCGAATACCGCGTAAGAGATCAGCTTGTAAGGATTCTTGCTCAGGAAGTAGTTGTGACCCTGATCATTGAGATGGTTGATCGGGTTGGGGTCCATGTAGGTGCAGTTGACGACGTCCTGGATCTTATGGAAATCCGGCGGCGCCATGCCCAGCGGCAGGCACTGACTGTTGTCGGTGGTGGCGGGATCATACGGCGGCAGGGGCCTGCCGAAGCCGCCGTAGGGTGAGATCGCGGAGATCAGGCCAAGGCTGTTGATGAAGACATAGTATTTGTCTTCGGTGTCGTAACGCAGGAAGTTGCCGCCCAGGCTGAAGTTGAAAGGTCCAGCGTAGTTTGAGGACAGCCGGAATTCCTGGCTGAACTGGCGCGATTTTGCGGTCGAAAGGTCGACCGCCACGAGGCGGTCGGCGCATCCGATCTGCGGATCGCAGAAAATGCCGCCTTCAGGGCCATGCATGAGCACATTGTCACGGATTCCCCAGTAGGCGATGTCCTCTGGCTGCTTCCAAGCTCCAGCGATCGTGTTGAAGCGGTTGTAGTCCTCGCTGGAAAACAGGAAATCCGACAGATAGCCCGTTTCCGAGTTCAGGGTCAGGTCTTCGCCGAGATCGACGGCGAACTGGAGTTCGGCGACGTCGGTCTTCGCGCGGTATTGCGGATCGACAGTCGATTCGATCGTCCGCAGGTCATGCGATTGCGTCCGCCGCACGTAGGGATTGACCAAGGCGGCCGGCAAAAAGATGAAACTCAGAGGGTAGTAATAGGGCAGCGAAAGCCCATTCGGGACCTGGAAGGAATCCGGTGAGTATAGGGACGACGGAAGGCATCCCTGGCTGAAGGCGACGCTGGGATACATGCCGCCCTGGCCAACGTTGGGGAGGGACTCGAACTCGTCGACGTGCATACCCGCGACTTTGGTAATCTCGTGCGTATGGCAGAGCTGCTTGCCCGACCGCAGGCGGTCGTCGTTTTCCTGGAAATGTTCCCAGATGAGGTTGGCATGGATGTTGTCTGTCGGCTCAAGGCGCAGGGACACGCGCGTCGACCACAGGTCGCGGCCATCGATCGGATTGCCCGTGAGCTCGTTGGTGGCGTAGCCGTCCCGCTTGGTCCAGGCGCCCGCGACACGCAGCGCCACCTTGTCATCCACCAGCGGCAGATTGACCATGCCCTCGATGCGGCGGGAGCTGTAGTTGCTCACGTCCGCCGACAGCCGCGCTTCGTAGTGGAAGGTCGGCTTGGCTGAGATGATGTTGACCACGCCCGCGGTGGCGTTACGGCCGTACAGCGTGCCCTGCGGCCCCCGCAGCACTTCAACCCGCTGCAGGTCATAAAATTCCTGCTCGAAAAAGCGGTTGCGGATGAACGAGGTGTTGTTGAAGGCGATGGCGACAGCCGCGTCCGTGGTCGCGGAAATCGCCTGGGTGCCGATGCCCCGGATCTGGATCGAATAGGAGCTGAAATTCGTCTTAGTGAAGGTGAAGTTCGGGACCTGGGTCATCAGGTCCGGACCGCCGGCCACCTGCGAGCGCGTCAGGTCTTCCTGCGTAAACGCTGAGATCGCGATCGGGACATCCTGGATGTCCTCTTCCCGCTTCTGCGCGGTCACAATCAGCGCCTGGACCGTGCCTTCAGCGCCGTCCCCCGCGGCGCTTCCGGACTGGGGGTCGGAGGCCCTCATGATGATGAAGGACTGACCGTCGCGCCGCCAGGAAAGTCCTGTGCCCGCGAGGAGTTCGTTGAGCGCGATCTCGGCTTCCTTGTCGCCGGAAACGCCGCGCGTGGTCAGGCTGCTGGTGAGCGCCGAGTCCGCGAAAACCCCGTGCTGACTTTGCACGCCGAACTGGGCGAGCGCGGTGGACAACGGCTGGGCCGGGATGTCGAATTTCGCCGCCTCGGCGGCTTCAGCAAATCCCGCCGTCGCCAGTGCAATGGTCGCCGCTCCGCAGAGCAGCAGAGCGTGGCGCTTCAAGCCCCTTTTTGTCACCGTATCCTCCCCCAATTCTTTTGGGGAGCGATGCACTCCCCTCGATTTAAATGAGTGGGGTTCTCGAAAGTTATGCACCCGCTCCCGCTGAATTTTTTTCGGGAGCGGCCAGTTCAACCGCGTTGTCGCTATCGGAAACCACGCGGGCGAAACCCGCCGTTGTGACGACGCGCACGAAGCCTTCCACGTCGCCGGCCTTGACGACGCTGACGATGGGCGCGCCGGCGATGGTCGGGTCGCGGATGATGATCTTCTTGGCGGAATAACGGTTCAGCTCGGCGGCGGCCTCCGAAAGCGGTCGGTCCTCGAAGATCAGCTCGCCGTCCAGCCAGCTGACCGCCTTTCCTGTATCGACCTTGTCGAGGGTCCAGTTACGGTCCTGCGCCGCCACCAGCTTGGAACCCGCCTTCATTTCGGTGGCCTCGGTGAAGCGCGGCGCCTTGGGACCGAGCGGAATGGGCGGGGCGGTCTCCTCGACGCGGACGTGACCCTCGACCAGCGTCACCTCCACGGCCTTGCGGTCGAGGCGCACGGAGAAAGCCGTGCCGGTGGCGGTGACCAGCTTGTCGCCGGCCGCGACCGTGAAGGGCCGGCTCTTGTCGTGGGCGACCTTGAAGAAGGCCTGGCCCTTGGCCAGCCACAGCATCCGCCGATGATCTGTCTCCCTGGCGCGGACCACCGAGTCCGTGTCGAGGGTAATGAGCGAGCCGTCGCGCAGGCGCACCGTGGCTGTCTGGCCGACGCCGGTGCGGAAGGTCTGCTCGCCGCCGGTCAGGATGAGCGGCGCGGGCACGTAGCCGCCGACGCCGAGCGCCGACCAACTGCCCAACACCGCCACGGCGACGGACGCCGCCACCGCCGCCATCCAGCCGCGCGGCCGGGCCCGGCGCGCGCCCTCGCGCACACGCAGGATCTCCGGATCGGAGCGGACGGCGCCCGCCACGTCCCACGCGCCGGCGACTTCGTTGTAGGCGGCCGCATGCTCGGGACTGTGGGTCAGCCAGGCGTGCAGCGCCTGCAGCTGCTCGGCGCTCATCGCGCCGGAGCGCTTCATGGCGAACCACTCGGCAGCCTGCTCGATCAGCAGGGGCATGTTTTCGACCGGGCTCATGGGGCGCGCCTCAGCTCGACGGTGACGTGGGCGAGCGCGCGGGCGACCAGCTTGCTCACCGCACTGACCGAGATGCCGAGGCGCCGCGCGATGGCCTCATAGGTCATGTCCTCGAACCGGTGCAGGGCGAAGGCCTCGCGGGTGCGCGGCGGCAGGTTGCGAATGGCGATCAGCACGCGGCTCGCCTCCTGCCGGCCGATGAGGATGCGCTCGGGCGAGAAGCCCTCGGCGATGTCGGGCGCCTCGTCGAGGCCGGTGTAGCCGCCTGTCTCATGGCGCTTGGAAAGCAGGTTGGCGGCGATGCGGAAGAGGTAGCCCTGGACGTTGTCGATCGGCTCGGCGGCGCTGCGGGCGTGCATGGCGAGGAAGACGTCCTGCACCAGCTCCTCGGCCTCGGCGGGCGGAACGCGGCGGGCGAAGTAGCGGCGAAGGCCCGGGCCATAACGCTCCATCCAGCCGCGCAGCTCGGCGGCATCGACGCCCGCGGCCTTCTCCTGCGCACTCTCCGGCGGCTGCGCCACGCGGCCCGCCCTCCCCTGATCGGAGCCCGGAACACGGGCACCCTACTCAGTCAGAGTGCAGTTTGCGGAAATCATGCACCCGGGGGGAAGAAATTTTTTGGGGGGCAAAGAAAGAGGCGGCGGGCCGGATGGCGCGCCGCCTTCAGTTGATCCGGTTCAGAGGGGACCGAAGCCGGAGGATTGGTTAGCCGCCGAACCCGACGGCGATCTTGAAGTAGGGGCCGTCGAAGGTCCGGTCGTATTCCTTGCGCTCGGCATATCCGGCGTCGAGCGCATTGAAGTACCGCTCCCAACGGTAGCCCGCGCTGACCTTCATCCGTTGGATGTCGTAGGAGAGCCCAAGCGACAGGTCGACCAGCGGCACACTGACCGATTTTGTGCGGGTCGGCTGGCCGAGATCGACATATTGAGGAACGCCGTCGACCACCGTGTTCCCGTATTTCATGGTCGCATGATACTGGCTGACCCCCTGCCCTTCGATCTTCGTCTTCTGCTTGCCGAAGAGCACGCCAGCGCCGACGGACCAGTCGATGTTCAGGTGTCCCGTCTCCTCATTGCCGAGCAGCGGGGCCGCGGCGTTCCAGTTGAGAAGAGGACCGGCGCCCTTGAACTCGCGGTGCGCGTTGATCGAGCCTTCATAGCGGGTCGAGTGGACGTATTTGTTACGCCAGCCTTCCGGCACGTATTCGTAAGGAACACCCTGCATGGAAACAGCGGTATCGGATTTGAGTTGGGCGTACCGGATTCCGAGGCCGACCGTGGATTTGTCGAGAAGACCCATACCTATGTCGCGCCCCACGGCGAAGTCGACGACCATATGTTCTTCATGGGAGCGCGTGGAGCCGTCACTCCAGCTAACGGGCGCCCTGAGCGCATAGGTGGGGTTGTAGTAAGCGCCCGGCGGGCTGCCGAAGAGCGAGTAGGTCGGGTCGCACAACGCCTTGCCGAAGGGGCCGAATGGCCCTGTCGTCGGCAACGCGCAAACCTTGTCGCCCACAACCTGGGAATGGAGGCGCGCGGTGTCGGTGTTGGTGCGGCCGTAACGTGCGACAGCCGAAACAGTCCATGGCGAACCGCTCGGTCGATAGGCGATCTTCACCTCGCGCCCGTCGCCCCAATCGAGGTCGCGGTGTTGCGTCCTCAACGGATCGAGATTGGGGGCAAAGCCCGCGAAAAGATCACCGCCCAGCGTGGAATAGGGCGCGTCCTGACGCTGAACCTGACCGCCTATTTCCACAGTAAGGAGATAAGGTCCCGTGTGGTTCGGGTTTGAGCCTGTCCACCATGGCCCGCCGTTCCATTCCTTCGTCACGCGCAGGCCATAGAGACGCGGTTCCGTCAGGAAGACGTTGGTGGTGAGGCCTGTGTCGTCGGAGTTCAGGAACGCGCCGGTGATGCTGTCGCGATTGAAGATATTCTTGACGTAGGCCATCACCTTCCAGCCGGCGTCTTCATTGCTGAAGATCGCGGCCAGATTGACGTTAGTGTAGGCCTTCAGCTTGTCATAACCCGGCGTGTTGAAGACGCGCGTCCAGGCTTCCGACTGATAGTAGAGGTCAGTGTGCAGCGTCGCGAGCCAGCTGTTGGGAAGCGGAATCGTGTAATCACCCGTCAGCGTCGCTGTGATGTGCGGCGCGTTCGGCAGCTCGTGGCCTGAGAGGTCCTTAAAGAAGCCCGCCCCACCGTTCGGCGCCGTATGCGGATCAAAGCCGATGTAGCCCGGATAGTCCCAAGGGTCGCCGTTGTAGGGAGGATTGGCCACATACGGAGCATAGGTGAGCGGGTCATTGCCCAGGACATAGGCCTCTTCGCACGAGCCGAGCAGGCCGCCTCCAGGGGCCCCGAGCATCCCAAGGACGCCGCCCGGGCGGGTCACCAGATAGGTGGGGAAGATGCAGTTGGACGGCAGCGTCGGGAACGGGGCAGTGACAAACCAGTCCGTATGGCCGGCCGTACGATCCATAGTGTCGATGGCCTTTGAGCCGTCGGCCATCCGCGTGCGTTCATAGCCGATCTTCAATCCGAACCGCAGGTTCTCCACCGGCCGCCAGTCGCTCTCCAACTCCAGACCCCAGACCTTGGAGTCGAAGTTCAGGTTGATCGCCGCCCGGTTGACGATCTGGGAAATCTGATAGCCGGTGTAGTCATAATAGAAGGCGTCAGCGTTCAGCGTCAGCCGTCCATCCAGAAGCGTGTTTTTCGTGCCCACCTCAAAAGCGTTCACAAATTCAGGCTCGAAGGTCTTGGGAGCGACCGCCGCCTGCTGTGCCGCGACGAGCGAGAAATCGACCTTCTGGCCCGATGCGTAGAGCACCAGCCCGCTCGCGGGCGGGTTCGCGCCGCCGGCCTTGTAACCGTGGGCAAAGGAGCCGTAGATCAACGTCTCGTCGGTGAAGCTGAGATCCGGCTTCCAGTCCAGGGTCAGGCGGCCCGTGGGCTCGCGCCATTCCTGATCGATAACCTCGGCGACGGGATAGCCGACGGTATTGGCGCCGAGCACCCAGCTGGGAATACGTGGAGCTTCCTTCTTGTCCACGGTCCAGCGCAGACCGGCGGTCAGTTTCAGGTTGTCCGCGATCTTGTAATACGCCTCGCCGAATACGGCGTAGGAGATGAGCTTGTAAGGATTGTTGCTCAGAAAATAGTTGTGCCCCATGTCGTTGAGGCTGGTGATCGGATTGGGGTCCATATAGACGCAGTCGATGATATCGAGCGAGCCGTTCGGGTCGGGCGCCTCAAAGCCGTGAGCCAGGCACTGATGGTTGTCGCTTACGCCATGGACGTAATCCGGAACGTTCCCTCGCCCAACGATTCGACTCGCCGCGTAGAGCGAAAGCGTGTTGATAAAGACATAGTATTTATCGATCGTGTCGTAGCGCAGGAAGTTTGCGCCAAGGCTGAAATTGAAAGGCCCATCGTAATTGGAGGCAAGACGAAGTTCTTCGCTGAATTGACTGGAATCCGCAGTCGACAGGTCGACGGCGACAAGGCGGTTGGCGCAGCCGATCTGTGGGTCGCAGAAGTTTCCGTTCTGGTCGAGAACGCCATGGGCGACAAGAACCGGATCTATTCTGAACGCGCCGGGCCGCGTATTGAACCGGTTGTAGTCCTGCGATGAAAACAGCGTGTCGGAGAGCCAGCCGGTTTCCGACGTCAGCGTCAGGTTGTCCGACAGGTCGAAATTGGCCTGAAGTTCGACGGTATTGGTTTCGGCCTTGTAGATTGGGTCGACCGTCGATTCGATGACCCTGAGGTCACGCGACTGCGTCGTACTGGCGTAGGGATCGAAAGCCTTGCCGTCGACGAAGTCGATAATGGGCAGGGAAGCGCCCGAAAGCGCGCGGTAATAGGGCAGCCTCAGACCATTCGGCGCCTGGAAGGAATCCGGCGAATAAAGCGAGGCAGCCTCGCATCCCTGGCTGAAGGTCTGGTCGTAGAGCGAGCCGTTGTTGCTGCCCGGCCCGGTCTGGCCCCACGGCACGGTAAGGCCGGCGATAGTGTCCGGCTGATTCCGCTTGCACAGCTGTTTACCGGAGCGGATGCGATCGTCGTCCTCGTGGAAGTGCTCCCAGATCAGGTTGACGTCGATTTTGTCGGTGGGCGTGAAGCGCAACGACAGGCGGGTCGACCAAAGGTCACGGCCATCGATCCGATTGCCGGTAATCTGGTTGGTGTCGTAGCCATCCCGCTTCGTCCAGGCTCCAGCGAGACGCAGGGCGACCTTGTCGTCCACAAGCGGTACGTTGACCATGCCCTCCAGACGCTGGGAGTTATAGTTGCCGACGTCCGCGGACAACTTGGCTTCGTAATGGAAACTCGGCTTGGCGGAGATGATGTTGACCACGCCGGCCGTCGCATTGCGGCCGTATAGGGTCCCCTGCGGGCCCCGCAGCACTTCCACCCGCTGCAGGTCGTAGAATTCCTGCTCGAAGAACCGGTTACGAATGAAGGGCGTATTGTTGAACGCGACCGCCACGGCGGCGTCCGTCGTCGCGGAAATCGCCTGGGTGCCGATGCCGCGAATCTGGATCGAGTACGACGAAAAGTTCGTCTTCGTGAAGGTAAAGTTCGGGACCTGCGTCATCAGGTCCGGACCGCCGGCGACCTGGCTTCTCGTCAGGTCTTCCTGACTGAACGCCGACATGGCGATCGGCACGTCCTGGATGTTCTCTTCGCGCTTTTGCGCCGTGACGATCAGCGCCTGAACGGTTCCGTCAGCGCCGTCCCCCGCGGCGCTTCCCGACTGGGGGTCGGAGGCCCTCACGATGAGGTAGGTGTCGCCTGAACGCCGCCAGGTCAGGCCGGTGTCGGCCAGCACGAGGTTGAGAGCTTTCTCCGGATCAGAGACGTCGGCGACGCCGTGGGTCACCTTCGCATCGGCGACGTCCGGCGTGAACATCACGGGCCGGCCGCTCTGCTTGGCGAATTCGTTCAGACCGTCGACCAAAGGCTGGGCGGCGATATTGAATTTCGTCTCTTCGGCGCTCGCGTTCGTCGCCAGCAGCAATAGCGCGGCAGCCGCCGTTCCGCACAGCAGGCGCTTCTGAAATCCCCCATCCCGACGCATGGTCGCTCCCCCTTTTTGTTTCTTCGGGAGCTGATGGCCCCCAAGACCAAGGAGCCGTTTTCAAAGCTATACCCGTAATGACGCCGGCGAAATATTTTACGGCGTCGTCAGTTCGACCTCGCCCTCGTCGTTGGAAGCGACGCGCGCGAGGCCATAGTCCTGCACCGCCTTTACGAAGCCCTCTATATCGCCGGCGCGATAGGTTCCGCTGAGCTGGCGGGCAGCTATGGCGGCATCGGCGATAACGATCTTCTTTTCGGAATAGCGGTTCATGTCGGCCACAACCTCCGACAGGGGCGCGGCCTTGTAGACAAGGCGTCCGCTCAGCCAGGCGGTATCGGCGGCGGGGTCGGCCTCGCGCACCGTCCAGTGGCGGTTGTCGAGCGCGGCGAGTTCGGAGCCTGCCTGCATCTCGGTGGCCTGCACGCGGCCGGTGGGCAGGCCCAGCGGGGTGGCGCGCACGGGGGATTCCACGCGCACGGAGCCCTCGACCAGCACCACGTCAAACACCTTTGGCGCGACGCGGACGCTGAAGGCCGTACCGGTGGCGGTGACAGTCCGGCCGCCCGCGCTGACCACGAACGGGCGGCTCTTGTCGTGGGCGACCTTGAAGAAGGCCTGACCCTTGTCGAGGAAGATCAGGCGCCGGTGTTCGGTTTCGCGGGTGCGTAAGGTCGTATCGGTATCGAGAGTCACCAGCGAGCCGTCGGGAAGCCGCACCGTCGTGCGCTGGCCGACGCTGGTGCGGAATTCCTGCTGGATCGAGGGGGCAAACAGCTCCGGCGCGGTGGGCAGGCCGGAGCCGAGGAGGCTCGGGACCGCTACCAGCGCGGCCAGGCAGGCGGCAACCGCCGGGGCGGCGATCCACCAGCGGCGACGCGAACGCCTGGCCAGGCCGCGCTCGCGCAGCGCCAGGATCCTCGGATGCTCGCGGATGGCGTCGAGGCCGCTCGACGCCCAGATGCGACCGGCGGCGGTGAAAGCCTCGGCGTGAGCGTCGTCCTCGGCGAGCCAGGCGGCCAACGCGTCGGTCTCGGCCGGCGTCATCTCGCCCGAGCGACGGCGCGCGAACCAGTCGGTCGCGGTCTCCAGCACGTCGGGGCGTTCTTCGGCGGCGGCGGTCATCGGGCGCCCTCCACCTCGAGGATCAGCCGCTTGAGCGCCAGCGAGATCAGCTTCTCCACCGTGCGTGGCGAGATGCCCATGCGCCGGCCGATGGCGGGATAGGTCATCTCCTCGAACCGGTGCAGGGCAAACGCCTCGCCCATACGCGGCGGCAGGTTATCGATGGCGGCCAGCAGCAGCGCGATCGACTGCTTGCCGATCAGCGCGCGCTCGGGGCTGATCTCCTCGTGCGGGTCGAGGTCGTCATCGAGCGGCGAGCCGCGCCGCCAGTCCCAACCGCCCGGGCCATAGCGGCGGGCCAACACATGGGCGGCGATACGGAAGAGGTAGCCCTCGACGTTCTCGATCGTGGCGCCGGCGCCGCGGGTGCGCATGGCCAGGAACACGTCCTGCACCAGATCCTCGGCCTCGGCGGGGGCGGCCTTTTTCTGGAAATAGCGGCGCAGTGCGGGGCCGTACTGGACCATCCAGGCCTGCAGGTCCTCGTCCCTGACCGGCCGGTCGTCCTCGCGCGATGGTGTCGGCGGCGCAGCCATCTCCACCCAAGCCCCTTTCGGTGACGCTCACTGTAGCCGAACGCGCGCCGGACGCACGCTCCCACGAGGCAAGAGGCGGATTTGGGGGGATACCCGTAATGGGGCGGTGAAAAAAATCGAGGCGGCGGGCTGGGGAGCCTGCCGCCTCTCAGTTGATCCGGTTCAGAGGGGACCGAAGCCGGAGGGTTCCTAGCCGCCGAAGCCGACAGCGATTTTGAGATACGGCCCGTCGATGGTGCGGTCGTAGGATTTATGCTCGGCATAACCGGCGTCGAGGGCGTTGTAGTAGCGCTCCCAGTGGTAGCCGGTGGAGAGTTTCATACGCTGGGCTTCGTAGGAAAGGCCCAGCGACAGATCGACGACCGGGACCGTCGCGGACTTCGACCGATCCGCCGGCGGTGTTGTGAGCGTCTTGTCGCCAACCAGCGGCATCGGCCAAGCCTGGAAGGTAAAACCCTGATAGTAGCCGACCGTCCCCTGCCCCGCGAACGCAGTCTTCTGCTTGCCGAACAGGACCCCGCCGGTGACCGACCAGTCGAGGTCGAGATGGCCACCTGCCTCGCTTCCGAGCAGCTTCGCCGCCGCGTCCCAGGAAAGCGTTGGGCCGGCCCCCTTGAACTCACGCCGCTCGTGCTCGTGGACGTTGTAGCCGTAGTGGCCGGTCGGTGTGCGCGCCCAGTTGTCGTGCCAATTCCAGCCGGCCAGCGCCTCGACGAAAAAGTCGCTGTCGGACTTGAAGGCGCCGTAGCGCAGACCAGCGGTCACGTCGGACTTCAGGCCACCCAGGCCAAAACCGACGTCGCGACCGACGTCGAAATCGGCGATCAGATACTCTTCCCGCTCGCGAGCGCTGCCGGCCGACCAGTTCGTGGCTCCCACGAAGTCGTTGGCGATATAGAATGGCGAGGCCGGATCGCAGAGCAGCTGACCCAGCCGGCTGGCCGGGTTGAAGGCGCACTTCTTGTCGGTCAGCAGCTCGTGGTGGTCCTGGGTCGTGCTGTTGTTGGTGCGGCCGTAACGCACGCCTGCCGACACCCACCAAGACGCCGCGTTCGGCTGATAGGTGATCTTCACCGAACGGCCGTCGCCCCAGTCGAGCTTGCGGTTCTGGATGTCGCCAAGATCGAGCGCCGGATCGAGGTTCGACAGCGCTGCCGGCGCCAAGGTGTCGTTGAGACCATTCCAGTGCTGGATTTCGCCGCCGAGTTCGACGGTGAGCGGGAAGGGGCCGGTATGGTTCGAGTTGGCCCCCGTCCACCAGCCCTGGCCAGTCCATTCCTTGGTGACCCGCAGACCATAGAGTCTGGGTTCGTTCAGGAAGACGTTGGTGGTGAGCCCCGTGTCGTCGGAATTGAGGAAGGAACCGGTGATGTTGGTCCTGTCGAAGACGTTCTTGACGTAGGCCATCACCTTCCAGCCGGCGTCTTCATTGGTGAAGATCGCCGCGAAGTTGACGTTGTTGTAGGCCTTCAGCTTGTCATAGCCCGGCGTGTTGAAGATCCGCGTCCAGGCCTCCGACTGGTAGTAGAGGTCGGTGTGCAGCGTCATCAGCCAGTCGTTGGGCAACGGCACGGTGTAATCGGCCGTGATCGTCGCCGTGAAATGCGGCGCGTTTGGCAGCTCGTTGCCCGACAGGTCCTTCGAGATGCCCGCGCCGTGGTTGGGGGCGGTCAACGGGTCCCAGCCTTCATAGCCGGGGTGAAGGTAAAGTGAGCCGTCCACAGGCGCATCCACCGTGGGATTAGGGACGTATTGGAGGCCGGTGATCGGATCGAGGCCGAGCACATAAGCGAGCTCACAAGGTCCTGGCGCGCCCGTACCCCGCTGGCCGACGTCCACCAGACCGACTGTCGGACCCCCAAAGGGGTGACCGACGAACAGCTCTGTAGGAAGAATGCAGTTCGACGGGAAGGTCGGGAACGGCCGCACGACACTCCAGTTGGGGTCGCCCGCGGTGCGGTCCATGATGTCGATGGCCTTCATGCCGTCGGCGACCTTGGTGTTCTCATAACCCCCTTTAAAGCCAAGCCGCAGGTTTTCCAGCGGATGCCAGTCGGCCTCAATCTCGAGGCCCCAGACGTTGGCGTCGAAATTGTAGTTCACAGCCGAGCGGTTGATGATCTGCGAGATCTGATAACCCGTGTAGTCATAGTAGAAGGCGGCCAGATTGAGAGTCAGCCGGCCGTCCAGCATCGTGTTCTTCGACCCGACTTCAAAGGCGTTGACGAACTCGGGACCAAAAGTCTTCGGATGGGTGGCTCCGACGAGCGCCTCCGCGAGCGTAGGACTTACATTGCAGAAGTAGCAGACGATGCCGGGCGCCGGAGGATTCATACCGCCGGCCTTGTAGCCATGGGCATACGAACCGTAGACGAGCGTCTCGTCGGTGAACGCCAGATGGGGCTTCCAATCCAGCGTCAGCCGTCCCGTCGGCTCGCGCCACTCCTGATTCACTGTTTCGGCGACGGGGTAGCCGACCGTATCGGCGGCTAGCAGCCAGCTCGGAATCCGCGGCGCTTCCTTCTTGTCCATTGTCCAACGGAAGCCAGCTGTCAGCTTCAGGTTGTCGGTGAAATTGTAATAGGCTTCGCCGAAGACCGCGTAAGAAAGCAGCTTATAGGGGTTCTTGCTCAGGAAGTAGTTGTGGCCGAGGTCGTTGAGTTGCCCGATCGGGTTCGGATCTATGTAGACGCAGCCGTTCACATAGCCAGCACGAGTCGGGTCCGACGGTACAAATCCGAACTTGAGGCACTCAGCGTTGTCCGTAACGCCTGGCTGGTAAGGGCTTAGCACTCCTCGCGCGCCCCCAAGGCCCCCCGGGGTATAAGGCGAAAGGGCAGCAAAAACGCTTAAGGTATTGATGAATACGTAATATTTGTCTTCCGTGTCATATCGGAGGAAATTAGCCCCAAGGCTGAAGTTGAATGGACCTTCGTAATTTGAGGCCAATCGCAGTTCCTCGCTAAACTGGCGCGAGCGGGCGGTGGACAGGTCAACGGCGACGAGCCGGTCAGCGCAGCCGATTTGGGGATCACAGAAGATTCCCCCGTTGGGCCCTTCGAGAATCCAGTTTTCCCGATTGAATCCGGTGAAGTCTGTACTGAGACTCGGCTGTTCGAAGACGCCCGGCGCGGTGCTGAAGCGATTGAAATCCTGGGTAGAGAAGATGGTGTCGATGCTGTAGCCGGTTTCGGAGGTCAAGGTCAGCTTATCGCTGATGTCCGCCGCAAGCTGCAACTCAACCACGTCTGTCTCGGCCTGATATTTCGGATCGACGGTCGATTCGATCACCCGAAGATTCTGAGACTGTGTACGGCTCTGGTACGGGTCGAAATAGGAAATGCCGCCGGCAATAGGCACGCCGATCGAGCTCAGTGGGTGGACATAAGGCAGAGACAGTCCATTGGGCGTGCCAAAGGAGTCAGGGGAATAGAGGGATGACGGTGAGCAGCCTTGGCTGAACGTCCCCTGGACACCGCTCCAGATCTGTGCGGTGCCTGTATTGGAAGGCAGTGGCGTCGTTTGGGTGGTTGTAAATCCTGCAACGTCAGTAACCGTATCCGTCTTGCACAACTGCTTACCGGAACGCAGACGATCGTCGTCTTCCTTGAAATGTTCCCAGATCAGGTTGGCGTGCAGGAAGTCCGTCGGCTCGACACGCAGCGACAGCCGCGTCGACCACAGATCACGGCCATCGATGGGATTTCCCGTCACTTGATTGGTGGCGTAGCCGTCGCGCTTGGTCCAGGCGCCCGCGAAACGCAGCGCCACCTTGTCCTCCACGAGCGGCAGGTTGATCATGCCTTCGAAGCGCGTCGAGCTGAAATTCGAAACGTCTGCCGATAACTTCGCTTCGTAGCTGAACTTCGGCTTTTGCGAGATGATGTTAACCACGCCCGCCGTGGCGTTGCGGCCATACAGCGTACCTTGTGGACCCCGCAGAACCTCTACGCGCTGCAAGTCGTAGAATTCCTGCTCGAAGAAGCGGTTACGGATGAAGGGGGTGTTGTTGAAAGCCACGGCGACGGCCGCATCGGTGGTCGCGGAAATCGCCTGGGTGCCGATGCCGCGAATCTGGATCGAATAGCCGGTGAAATTGGTCTTGGTGAAGGTGAAATTCGGGACCTGGGTCATCAGGTCGGGACCGCCGGCCACTTGGCTCCGCGTCAAGTCCTCCTGCGTGAACGCCGACATCGCGATCGGCACGTCCTGGATGTTCTCTTCGCGCTTTTGCGCGGTGACGATAAGCGCCTGGACGGTTCCTTCATCGCCGCCTTCCCCGGCGGCTGAGGCCTGGGGGCGGAGGGTTACCGTCTTGCCATCGTCAGCCGAGACCCTCAGGCCCGCGCTGTTGGCCAGTAATGCGATGACTTCCTGGTCGCTGTAGTCGCCCTTGATCTGCGGCGCCTGCTTGCCTTTCGCCGCTTCATACGGGAACAGCACCTGCTTGCCCGACTGCATGGCGTAGGCCTGCAAGGCCGTCGCGGCGTCTTGTTGCGGGATATCGTAAGGCCGCGCGTTGGCGCCCGCCGCGAAGGCTGCGCCGGTGAGCAGCGCGGAAACGGCGGTCCCTGCCAGCAGGCGCGTCATGATCTTGGTCGGCATCTGGTCTTCCCCCTTGACCGGCGCCTCGCGTGTGGGCGCCCTTGCCAAGACCGACGAACCGGGAAGACCGAACCGCTACCTATCCCCCTAAATTATTTTCACCTGCGTCCGTGCGAGCAGTGGCGGAGAGGTAGATCGTATTATTCGCCGCCGTCGCCTTGATGGGGAAGGTCGTCTGAAGCGCGCGGACAAAACCGTCCATATCGTCGACGCCGAAGTAGCCGCCAAGGCGGTAGCCGGCGATATTCGGGTCGGCGACGACGAGTTGGCGCCCGGCGCTATAGCGGTTGAATTCGGCGACGGCGCCTTCGAGCGTCTGGCCGTTGAGCGCGATCTGGCCGTGGCGCCAGGCGAGCGCCTGGTCGATGCGGGCGGGCGCGATCGGCTGGGCGACGCCCCCGCTTTCGCCGTAGAGGGCGACGACGCCGGCGTTCAGGCGCGCTTCGTTGGTGGGTTCGGCGAAGGGATGGTCCTCCGCCACCTCGACCGCGCCCTTGGCGACGATGACCTGCACCGCCTTGGGCTGGATGCGCACGTTGAAGGCCGAGCCTTGCGCCTCCACCCGCCGGTCGCGGGCGGCGACGACGAACGGACGGGCCGGGTCGCGGGCGACCTCGAACAGCGCCTCGCCCTTGACCAGCTTCACCTCGCGCTCACCGCGCCGATAGTGGACGACGATGCGGCTGTCGGTGTTGAGCTCCACGCGCGTGCCGTCCTCCAGCACCACCAGCCGCCGTTCGCCGACGGCGGTGGCGTAGGCGGGGGCGGCGTTGACGGTCCAGAAGCCGATGCCGCTCAGCACCGCGGCGCCGGCCACGGCGGCGGCCCAGCGCATCACGGGTTGAGCAGGCGCGGGCGCGAGCAGGTCCGGATCAGGCTCCAGCGCCGCCGGACGCAGGGCGCGCAGGCGGTCGAAGCGGTCCCACACCGCCGCCTCGCGCTCGAACGCGGCGTCATGCGCCGGCGAGGCGTCGCGCCAGGCCTCGAAGGCGGCGCGGTCGGCGGCCGTACAGGCGGGATCGGACAGGCGGACGGCCCAGGAGGCCGCCGCCTCCCTCACGTCCCGCCGTTGTCCCGCTGTCGTGTCCATAGGCTCCTCTTGGGCCGGGGTTGCTGCGTCTCGTCCTCGCGCGCGAGGGCTTCGGCGCAGGCGCGCACGGCCTTGACCAGATGCTTCTCTACTGTGGAGACGGATAAGCCCAGCCGCTCCGCTATCTCGGCGGGCGCCAGGGCGTAAACTTTTCTGAGTGTGAAGACGCGGCGCTGTTGCGTGGGCAACGCCTCGACGATGGCGCGCAGGCGTTTGAGCTCATCGCGCGCGACGAGCGTCTGTTCGGGATCGGCCGCATCGTCGGCCAGCCCGAAGGCCCCGACGTCGGCCACGAACTCGATGGCGACCACCTTCTGACGGCGCAGCGCGTCATAGACGACGTTGCGGGCGGTGCGGATGGCGAACCCCGCCGGACTGTCGATCTCTCGCCAGCTGTCGGCGGCGATGATGCGGGCGAAGGTGTCGTGCAACAAGTCTTCGGCCGCGGCGGCGTCGCGGGTGAGGCGGCGGATATAGCCGCGCAACTCGCCCTCCAGCGGAAGGATCTCCCGCCGAAACCAGGCCCTGCGCTGCTCCTGCTCGGTGACGTGCACCGTGGTCCCCACGTACGTACGCGTATGAGCGTGGGCCGGTTGGCGGAGGTGTCAAGCGGGGGAAAAAGAAGAGGCGGCAGGTTCTCGTCCTGCCGCCCAGTGTTCCGGTTCAGAGGGGACCGAAGCCGGAGATTGGTGCGCTAGCCGCCGAAGCCGATGGCCAATTTCAGATACGGGCCCTGGATCGTGCGATCATAAGACTTGGCCTCCGACACGCCGCCGTCGATGGCATTGAAGAAGCGATCGTAGCTGTAACCGGTGGAGACCTTCACCCGCTCCACCGAATAGGACAGGCCCAGCGTCAAACTGACGTTTGGCACGCTCACATTGTGGCTGCGGTGAACCGTCGAGAGCGTCTCATCGTAGAGCGTGGTTCGAGTTTGATTAGAGGCCGTTCCTCGATCGTATTGACCCCAGATGGTTTCGTTGTTGTCAGTCGTCTGCTTGCCGAACAAGACACCGCCGCTCACGCTCCAGTCCACATCGGCATGCCCCGCCGTATCATCGCCCCACAGCCGCAAGGCCGCATCCCACGAAATAGACGGACCCGCCCCCTCGAACTCACGTTCACTGTCAAGCGTGTTGGTAAAGGCGTTGAAATGAGATCTTGGCGCGCCTGGGAAATACTTAAGCGGGACGATGGGGACAATGTAGCTATCGGCGATCCCATCGATCGTAACATGCGATGTCGATTTGAAGTTGGCGTAACGCAAGCCTGCGCTGACCGCGGAATGGATGGCGCCCAGCCCCAAGTCCCTGCCGACCTCAAAATCGAGGATCGAATGCGCTTCGGTATCCTTGACGGCGCTGATCCCGTGGTTGTCGTAGTCGAGGGTCGGGCCATCGGCGGCAAACAAATGGCTTGGGGGATTACCTCCATAGGCCGCCACCCGGTGGGAAGCGTTAGTCTTGCCAAAGCGGTACGCCCCGGCAACCTTCCAACCACCGCTGGGCGCATAAGTCAGTTTCACGTCGCGCGTATCGCCCCAATCGAGATCCTGGGTCTGAGCCGCCAGCGTTCCGCCCACGACGTTGAGACTGTCGCCCAGCCATGGCGGCGTATAGTTCTCGGCGTCACCGCCGAACTGATCTGTCCCTCCGCCTATCTCAACGGTCAGGGCATAGGGCGCCCCCGGCGTATGGTGGCCGCCTATTCCCAGCCACGCCAGCCCCTCGCCGTTCCACTCCTTGGTCACCCGCAGGCCGTAGAGCCTGGGTTCGGTCAGGAAGACGTTGGTGGTCAGACCGGTGTCGTCGGAGTTGAGGAAAGCGCCGGTGATGGCGGTCTCATCGAAGACGTTCTTGACGTACGCCATGACTTTCCAGCCAGCGTCGTCGTTGGTAAAGATCGCCGCCAAGTTGGCGGTGGTATAGGCCTTGAGCTTGTCATAACCTGGCATGTTGAAGATCCGCGCCCAGGACTCTCCCTGATAGTGGAGATCGCCGTGCAGGTTCATTAGCCAGTCGTTCGGCAACGGGAGGGTGTAATCGGCCGTCAGCGTCGCGGTAAAGTGCGGTGCGTTCGGCAATTCGTTGCCACTCAGATCTTTGTAGAAGCCCCGCCCGCCGTTCCAGCGGGGATCGTCGGGATTGAAACCGGGGTAGCCTGCGCGCAGGGGGTCCAGGGGGGCCGTTTCGCCATTTGGGCCCGCCCATTGAAGGGTCGGATTAGGCACGTACGGTAAACCAGTGCCAGGATCCAGATGGCGGAGATAGGCATCTGTGCAAATCCGGTTGGAACTTCCAAAAGCGCTGTAATTGAGCACGCCCCCCGCGGTGACGACATACACGGGCAAGATACAGTTTGAGGGCACCGTGGGGAAGTCTCGCAGGACGATCCAGTCCGGCTCGCCGGTGATTGGATCGACGTGCCCGGCGGTGCGGTCCATCAGGTCTATGGCCTTCATGCCGTCGGCGACGCGCGTGTTCTCATAGCCGCCTTTGAAGCCCAGCCGCAGGTTCTCAAGCGGTCGCCAGTCGGCTTCCACTTCAAGGCCCCATATCTCGGCATCGTAGTTTGAGTTCACCGCCGCACGGTTGCGAATCTCCGAGATCTGGTAGCCCGTGTAGTCATAGTAGAAGCCTGTGAGGTTTAGCGTCAGAGCGCCACCCGCCAAGGTGTTCTTCGATCCAACCTCGAAGGCATTGACAAATTCTGGACTGAAGGTGTCTGGGAAGAACTCATTCTGAGCTTCCTGACCGTACGTAACGAGAACTGGTCGCGGCGGGTTGGCTCCGCCGGCCTTGTAGCCATGAGCGTAGGAGGCATAGAGCAGTGTTTCGTCGGTGAAGCGAAGATTGGGCTTCCAGTCGATGGCGAGACGTCCTGTCGGCTCCCTCCACTCTTGATCGACGGTCTGCACGGTTGGATAGGGGCCCGCCCCACGGTTGTTTACGAGGCCCGCCAATAACCAGCTGAAAATCTGGGGCGCTTGCTTCTTGTCCACGGTCCAGCGGAGACCAGCGGTGACCTTCAAGTTACCTGTAAGGTTGTAGTAAGATTCACCGAACACGGCATAGGAAATTAGCTTGTATGGATTGGTACTGAGAAAGTAATTACGGCCTTGATCGTTGAGATTGCCGATCGGATTGGGGTCAATATAGCTGCCGCTCGAAAAGACGTAATTCGCCAGCGAATCGGGCAGCAGGGCAGTGTCGCCGACGGATCCGGGACTTGTTGGGAAAAGCTCATGATTATCGCTAACGCCAGGTTGCCACGGATTAGTTGAATCCGCGACACCGCCGCGAGCCAATGAGACGGAGAGCATCGTTAAGCTGTTTACGAATACATAGTATTTATCGAGCGCATCATGACGAAGGTAGTTGACTCCAACGCTAAAATTAAATGGCCCATCGAAGTCAGTGGCCAGCCGAAATTCCTGACTAAATTGCGTCGAATTCGAAGTCGACAGGTCTGCAAGTAAGAGACGATCGGAGCAACCGAGTTGCGGGTCGCAAAACGTGCCGTCCGAATTCACGATACCGTTCGGGCCCGTGCCTAATATATTGTCCACTTTAAAGGCGTGCGGCACCGTCGTGAAGCGATTGTAGTCCTCTAATGAGGACAATGAGTCGGAGTTGTAAGCCGTTTCTGAACTAAATGTAATATTGTTACCCATATCCAGGGAGACTTGCAGTTCAGCAATGTCAGTATTAGCGTGATATCTAGGCTCAATCGACGATTCAATGACACGTAGATTCGGCGATTGACTGGAAGATAGATACGGATCCAAGTTGATATCAACGGGGTTGCCGAGGTTTCCGGTTGGCCCGTAGAACGGCAGTGAAAAGCCATTTGGGGTCTGGAAGGCCTCCGGCGAATAGAGCGACGTCGCGGTGCAGCCTTGGTTGAAATAGGAATTCGGGTTGAAGAAGCCGCCGCCAGAGTCGAGTGGGATTTCCAGATCACCGATCATCGTCGGCCTATGTTTCTCGCACAGCTGCTTTCCGCTGCGTAGGCGATCATCGTTCTCTTGGAAATGCTCCCAGATCAGGTTGGCGCTGATCCAGGCGGTGGGCTCAAACCGCAAGGTAGCGCGCGTCGACCAAAGGTCGCGGCCGTCGATCTGATTGCCCGTCAGTTGATTGGTGGCATAGCCGTCACGCTTGGTCCATGCCCCCGCCAGGCGCAGGGCGACCTTGTCCTCGACCAGCGGGATGTTGACCATGCCCTCCAGGCGCGTGGAGTTGTAGTTGCTCACGTCGCCGGAGAGCTTGGCTTCGTAGGTGAATTTCGGCTTTGCCGAGATAATGTTGACCACGCCTGCCGTCGCGTTGCGGCCATAGAGCGTGCCTTGCGGGCCACGCAGCACCTCGACCCGTTCGAGGTCATAGAATTCCTGCTCGAAGAAGCGATTACGGATGAAGGGCGTGTTGTTGAACGCCACCGCCACCGCAGGGTCGGTTGTCGCCGAAATGGCTTGCGTGCCAATGCCGCGAATCTGGATCGAGTAGCCGCTAAAGTTGGTCTTTGTGAAGGTGAAGTTCGGAATCTGGGTTATCAGGTCAGGACCGCCCGCCACCTGCCGTGTCGTCAGGTCTTCCTGGGTGAACGCCGACATTGCGATCGGCACGTCCTGGATATTCTCTTCACGCTTCTGCGCGGTGACGATCAGCGCCTGGACCGTGCCCGCGTCAGCGCCGTCCCCCGCGGCGCTCCCGGACTGGGGGTCGGAGGCCCTCGTGATGACGTAGCCGGCGCCCGAGGGCGCGGCGACGAGGCCTGAGCCGGCCAAAAGCGCGCTCATGGCGTCGGCGGTGGTCATCTCGCCGGCGACCTTCGGCGCGACCCGGCCGCGGGTGAGGTCGGTGGAGGCGACGATGTCGATGTCGGCCTGCTTCGAGAACTGCAGCAGGGCGTCGGCCAGCGGTTGCGGGGCGATGGCGAAGGTTTTGGCCGCCTCCTGCGCCTGCGCCGCGGTGGCCATCAGGGCCAGGGCGATGGCGGGCGCGGCGGCGCTGGTCAGTAGCGCACGGCGGCGCGCTCGGTTGTCGGTCTTCATGGCGTCTCCCCCTGTCGGCGCCCTGAATGGCCGGGCGCTCTCATGGGTGAGACGACGCAGGTGTGCGGATCGACACCAAATAATTCACCGCCGTTCAGCGGGGGGTCTGGTCCCCTTCGAGCACGATATCACCGTCCGCCCCGCGTTCGGCCTTCACCGGCAGGCCGGCGTCGAGGTTAGCGATCAGCTCGTCCACGGCCGTGGTGCGGAAGGAGACGGTGACGCGCAGGTCGCCGATGTCGCGCGAGGCGAGCCGGATAGGGTGGGCGCTGTAGCGATTGGCGTCGGCGACGACCTCGCGAAGGGGCGTGTCGGCGTAGAGCAGTCGGCCCTTGCGCCAGCCGGCGGGGTCGCCGCTGACCGGGCCGGCGGTGGCGACCTGCGCGCCCTCAAGCCGTAGCTGCTGGCCGGTCGACAGGTCCGCGGCGGGCGTCGGCGCGGCGAGCGGCCAGGTGCGCGTCAGCACCTGCACCCTGCCCTCCAGCACCGCGATCTGCAGGCCGTCCGGGGTGCAGCGGACGTTGAACTTCGCGCCCGTCGCGCGGATCACCGCGCCCTTGGCGACGACGGTGAGCGGCCCGTTCGAGGCGTCGAAGAAGGCCTCGCCGTCCTTCAATGTGGCGGTGCGGGCGCGGACATCAACCCGCGAGCGGGCGCCGACGTAGATCCGCTCGCCGCCGGGCAGGCTGACCGCACCGGTCTGGGCGACGGCGGTGCGGACGCTCTGGTCCGGGCGGGCGAGAACTTGCGGCGCGACGATGGCGGCCACCGCGATCGACGCGGCCATCGCCGCGGGCACGGTCCAGCGCGGCGTGCGGCGGCCAGCCTCCAGCCGCCAGCGGCCGTCGCGGGCATAGCTCGTGCGGCCGAGCGCGCTCCAGGTCAGCTGCGCCTCGCGCATGGCCTCGTCATGCGCGGCGTCGGCGGCGCGCCAGTCGGCGATCGCGTTTGGATCGTTATCGAGCAACAGCTCGCGGGCCTTGGCGTCGATGCTCATCGGGCCCTCCGCTTCATGGCGGCCATCGAGGCGGCGAAGCCCTGCTCCACCAGCTTGCGCGCGCCCGATGGCGAGACGCCCATGCGCCGGCCGATTTCGGCGAACGACAGTCCATCCAGGCGGTGCATCAACAGAGCCGTCCTCTGGCGTGGGCGAAGGGCGGCAAGCGCCGCCTCCAGCCGGGCAAGCTCGTCCTTCGATACTAGGACGTCCTCAGGGCTGAAATCGCGACCATCGTTCGGCGACAGCTGCGGATCGGTGGAGGCCTTGCCCGCGCGCGCCTGGTGGCGGTGAGCGTCGACGCCGATGTTGTGGGCGGTGCGGAACAGGAAGGCGCGCGGGTTGGCGACCTGCGCATTCGGCGGCAGGGCGGCGAACCGCGCAAAGGTCGCCTGGACGATGTCCTCGGGCTCCGGCGGGCCGCCCCCGAACGTGCGCCGCGCATAGGTGACCAGCTCGGCCCAATGACGCCGATAAAGCGCCGCCAGCCCCGGCTCGCTGGGCGCGCCGGGCGGGAACGACAGAACGGGCAGCGGGTCGGAAATGGCGGCCTCCACGCATGTGCGCGTATGAGCCTGAGCCGATGACGGCGGGTGTCAAGAAGGGGAAAGAAAAGGCGGCGGGTTTGCGCCCGCCGCCTCAGTTGTTTCCGGTTCAGAGGGGACCGAAGCCGGAGAGCGCTGCGTCAGCCGCCGAAGCCGACGGCGATCTTGAAGTAGGGGCCATCCATTGTGCGGTCGCCGCTCTGGTGCTCGGCATATCCGACGTCGAGCACGTCGAAGTACCGCTCCCATCGATAGCCGGCGCCGATCTTCACACGCTGGATTTCATAAGAAAGGCCCAGGTCGATACTTCCCACGGGTACGGCGACCGATTTGCTCCGCGCGAACGCCACCGATGTTGTGACAGGGGGCGCCGTTGGAGCGAAGTGGTTGCCATACTTCAGAATTCCGTTGTTAACGATCTCATAGTTGGCTGTGGTTTCGCTTCCGCTCACCGCAGTCTTCTGCTTGCCGAACAACGCGCCGCCCTTGATCGACCAGTCAAGGCCCACAACACCGTACTCCGAATTTCCAAACAAACGCTGGGTTGCGTCCCATGCAAGGATGGGGCCGGCGCCTCTAAATGTACGATCCTCTCTCAGATCTGCCATCTCACGGCTGTGAGTGGCCACGCCCCCGGGGTAGAACATGCCCTCCGGAATGATCCAATCCGGAATGGTGTCCATCCGAGCAGCTGTCGTCGACTTAAACTCAGCCTGCTGCAGGCCCAAAGACAGCGTCGATTGGTTTAGGCCGCCGATACTGACATCCCGCCCGACTGCGAAGTCGGCCATCTCATGCTCTTCGTGGTTGACCGTTTCTATTTCAGACCAATTCTTCCGGACCGAATAAATAAATTCTCGTCCGAATATCTCGGCGTAAAGCGGGCAATATGCCGCATAGCTGCCGGCAAAAACGCAGACCTCAGGCGTCGCCTCCTCCTTACGAAGCCTCGGCCCAGTGCCGTTCGTTCGTCCATAACGGACGCCGGCCGATACTGTCCAACGCCCGCTATCGGGCCGCCAATTCACCTTGAGGTCTCGGCCGTCACCCCAGTCGAGGTCGGTGTTCTGGCCCGCCGCAAAGACATTGATGCCGGCGGGTACACTATCTGAGAATGAGGGCTGAAGCGGTTCATATGGCGCGTCTTGCCGCTGGACTTGCCCGCCGATCTCGATGGTGAGCGGATAGGGGCCCACATGGCCCGAACCTGCTCCCGTCCACCAGGGCCCGCCGGTGAACTCTTTCGTCACCCGTAGCCCGTAGAGCCGCGGCTCGGTCAGGAAGACATTCGTGGTCAGGCCGGAGTCATCGGAGTTCAGGAACGCACCCGTGATGGAGTCGCGGTCGAAGACGTTTTTGACGTAAGCCATCGCCTTCCAGCCAGCGTCCTCGTTCGAGAAGATCGCGGCGAAATTGACGTTGCTGTAAGCCTTGAGCTTGTCGTAGCCCGGCATGTTGAAGATGCGGGTCCAAGCCTCCGACTGGTAATAGAGGTCGGTGTGCAGCGTCATCAACCAGTTTGACGGCAGCGGCAGGGTATAGTCCGCCGTGATCGTCGCGGTGAAGTGTGGCGCGTTCGGCAGCTCGTGGCCGCTCAGGTCCTTGGAGAAGCCTTCGCCATTGTTCGGGGCGCTCGCCGGATCAAACCCGGGGTAGTTGGGATAATTGGCCCCAAATCCTCCGTTGAAATAACCCGGTCCTGGCGGGTTGGCCACGTAGGGCTGGCTTGTTATCGGGTCCAAGCCTTCGAAATACGCCATATTGCAGGGACCGTTGTCACTGCCTGCTACGTTTCCGATCTGATTCACTCGGCCATTATAGGCGGAGAGGTAGTCAGGTACGATGCAATTCGAGGGATAGGTCGGGAACGGCTTGACGACAATCCATCGGACGCCGTTCGCATCCGGGAGGCCGCCATTGGCCCGGTCCATCACGTCAACGGCCGACATCCCATCGGCGACACGCGTATTCTCGTACCCTCCCTTGAAGCCAAGTTTGAGGTTCTCGAGCGGTCGCCAGTCCGTCTCGATCTCGAGGCCCCAGATGGTCGCATCGAAATTTTTGGTGATCGCCGACCGATCGACGATCTGGGAGAGCTGGTAGCCTTTATAATCGTAATAGAAAGCCGTTGTGTTCAGTGTCAGTCGGCCGTCCAGCAGCGTGTTTTTCGAGCCGACCTCGAGCGCGTTGACGAATTCCGGATCGAACGTCAATGGATGGGTGTCAGACGGCGACGGTCGCCCATTCCCGACATCGACATTGAGCGCGATGCCCGCCGGCGGCGGATTGGCGCCGCCCGCCTTATAGCCGTGGGCCAGAGAGACGTAGAGCAACGTCTCGTCGGTGAAGGCCAGATCGGGTTTCCAGTCGAGCGTCAGGCGGCCCGTTGGTTCACGCCATTCCTGATCAACGACCTCCAGCACCGGATATCCGACGTTTTCCGCCAACAGCCAGCTGGGAATCCGTGGCGCTTCCTTCTTGTCGACTGTCCAACGGAGGCCGGCAGTGAGCTTGAGGTTATCGGTAATGTTGTAATAGGCCTCCCCGAAAGCGGCGTAGGAGATCAGTTTGTATGGGTTTTTGCTCAGGAAGTAATTGTGACCCAGGTCATTCAAGCTGCCGATGGGGTTGGGGTCGATGTAGAGGCAACCCAGCCCGCCGGTGACTGGCACACCCCCGGAAGCATTCAGGTCGACCGGTTGGAGGCCATACTGGCGGCACTCGGCGTTCGATGACTGATTAGGCACATATGGTGCGGTGATTCCGGTTTGGAATGAGGTGGACCCCCAAAGCGTCAAGGCGTTGATGAAGACGTAGTACTTGTCCTCGGTGTCGTATCTCAGAAAATTGCCGCCGAGGCTGAAGTTGAACGGCCCGTCGAAATCCGACGCCAGTCGGAGCTCCTGGCTGAAATGTCGTGACTTAGCCGTCGACAGGTCGAGCGCGACAAGACGGTCGGCGCAGCCAATCTGCGGGTCGCAGAATACGCCGTTCGTCAACAGCCCGGGCCGGTCACCTGTATTTTCCCAGGCGCCAGAGCGTGTGTTGAAGCGGTTGTAATCCTCCGTCGAGAACAGAAAGTCGCTGGCCCAGGCAGTTTCCGAGGTCAGAGAGAGGGTATCGCTTAGATTAAAAGTGGCCTGAAGTTCGACCGTATCGCTCTTGGCCTTGTATGAAGGGTCAACGGTAGACTCGATTACCCGCAAGTCACGCGACTGGTCTCTGCTGACATACGGATCTTCCGCCGGAACAGCGGTGTTAACTGGAAGGCCGATCGACCCAAGCGGCCAGTAGTAGCCAAGCTGCCAGCCATTGGGCGTTTCAAAGGAGTCGGGTGAGTAAAGCGACGCCGGCTTGCAGCCCTGGCTAAGCTGCGACTGATAGTGCGTCGCCTGGCTGCCACTAAATTTGCCGTTATAGGCATCCGGGATTGTGATGCCCCCGACCTCGGTGACGACGTCCTTGTGGCACAGCTGCTTGCCCGAGCGCAGGCGGTCGTCATCCTCCTGGAAATGCTCCCAGATCAGGTTTGCGTTGATCTTGTCAGTTGGCGCAAACCGCAAGGACACCCGCGTCGACCACAGATCGCGGCCGTCAATGGGATTGCCGGTAAGCTGGTTGGTCGTATAGCCGTCTCGCTTGGTCCAGGCGCCGGCCAGCCGAAGCGCGACCTTGTCGTCGACCAGCGGCAAATTGATCATGCCCTCGACGCGCCTGGAATTGTAATTGCCAATGTCCGCCGAAATCTTGGCTTGGTAGGTGAACTTGGGCTTGGCCGAGAGGATATTGACGACGCCCGCGGTAGCGTTGCGGCCGTAGAGCGTGCCTTGGGGGCCGCGCAGCACTTCCACCCGCTCGAGGTCATAGAATTCTTGCTCGAAGAAGCGGTTACGCACGAACGGGGTGTTGTTGAACGCGACGGCCACGGCGGGATCCACCGTCGCCGAAATGGCCTGAGTGCCGATGCCTCTGATCTGGATCGAATAAGACGAGAAGTTCGTCTTCGTGAACGTCATGTTCGGGACCTGGGTCATCAGGTCCGGGCCGCCCGCGACCTGCGAGCGTGTCAGGTCTTCTTGCGTGAACGCCGACATCGCAATCGGAACATCCTGAATGTTCTCTTCGCGCTTCTGCGCCGTAACGATCAGCGCCTGAACCGTGCCTTCAGCGCCGTCCCCCGCGGCGCCGGACGACTGGGGGTCGGCGATACTCGCGATGGCGATGAGGCCCGACGGGTCGCGCTGGACCTTCAACGCGGTGCCGGCGAGGAGCTGTTGCAGGGCTTCGTCGGAGGACAGCGCGCCGCGCACGCCGGGGGTTTTCATGCCGCGCACGTCGGCGACGCGGTAGATCAACTGTTCGCCGGACTGCTTGATGTAGGCGTCGAGCGCGGGCGCGAGGTCGCCGGCGGGGACGTCGAAGGTCTTGGCCGTTTCCTGCGCCATGGCCACGGTGCTGAGCGCGAGCGCGCAGACGCTGCCGGCCAATACGGATTTGAAGGTCCTGGACCCCATCATCTTCCCCCCTGGTATGCGGCTCTGGAAAAGTGGCCGCGAATACCAGGACAAGCGGCTCCGGAAATTCCGGAACAGGTCAGCTCGAAATTCGAATTTCGTCTCCGTTTTCCTGCACGTTCAGCCCGAACGCCTGGCGCAGCAGACGCGCAAAGGCGTCGACGTTTTCGGCCTCAAAGCTGCCGGTGATGCGGATGGCGCCGGCTTGCGGGTCTTCCACCACCAGCTGCTTGCGATTGTAGCGGTTGATCTCCTGCGCCGCGTCGCCGAGCGTCGACTTGTCGAATTCGAGCAGGCCGCGACGCCAGGCGAGTTCGCTCTCGACCCGATCAATGGACTTGGGCGTGACCAGCGTCGCGGCGGGCTCGGCGATGACCGTGTCGCCGCGCGTGACGATGGCGGGCGGCTTTTTCTCCTTCACCTCGTCGACGCGCACGCGGCCGTCGACCACGGCCACCACCACGCGGTCACCGTCGCGGCGGACGGAAAACTTGGTGCCCAGCACCGTCACCTTGCGCGCGCCCGCATAGACGACGAAGGGGCGCGAGGCGTCGTGGGCAACCTCGAAATAGGCCTCGCCCCGATCCAGCCAGACGGTGCGCTGCTTTTCGGCCAGCGAGGCGCGCAGTTTGGTGTTGGTGTTGAGTTCGATCTTCGTGCCGTCGGCCAGCGGCACGGTGGCGTGGCCGCCGACCTCGGTGACGTAGGCGTGGCGGGTGAAGCTGTCCGTGGCGACGAGCGAACCAAGTCCGATGGCGAGCGCCAGACCAGCGGCCATAGCGGTGGGACGCCAGAAGCGGGAGAGCCGACGGCGCGCGGTTGTGGCCGGGGCGGCGGGCGAGCGGAGGGAGGCCAGGCGGCCCACCTTTTGCCAGCCGTACTCTATGCGCAACCAGGCGACACGGTGCGCGGTGGATTCCTCCAGCCAGGCGTCGAGCAAGGCCTGGTCGTCGGCCGACCAGCCGGGCTGCTCCTGCCGATGGCGCCAGAGCGCGGCGCGTTCCTCGATGGCCATGTGCTCGCTCACAGCTCACCTGCCTTGGGCGCCTGATTCGCCGCGCCGCGCCGGATCTTGCCCGAGCCGCCCAGCATGAAGTCGATCAGGGCGCGCATGCCGTAGAGCATCTGTTTTTCGACGGTGTCCTCCCCTACCCCGAGTTTGCTGGCGACCTCGCGCTGGGACAGCCCCTCGATGCGGCGCAGCACCACCACCTCGCGACAGCGCGGCGGCAGGCGGTCGAGGCCGATCTGCAGGCGGCGCAGTTCGTCGCGCGCGGCGACCTGGCGCTCGGGCCCGGCGGTGGCGTCGGCGACGTTCAGGGCCTCAAGGTCGGCGACCAGTTCGATGGAGACCACCTGCCCGCGCAGGGCCCGGTTGATCAACAGGTTGCGCGCGGCGCGGAAGACGAAGGCGCGGGTCTGACTGGGCAGGGCCTCGCGCCCGGCGTCATAGAGGTTGACGTAGAGCTCCTGGCGCAGGTCCGCGACCTCCGATCCGTTGCGCCAATTGCGGCGCAGGAAACGCATGAGCGCGGGCTCGAGAGGCATGACCTCCGAGAGGAACCAGTCGTCCAGCCGCTGCGCGTCCACCATAGCCGCCGCCCCGAGCCGGGCCCTCGCCCGCTCCAACCTTATGATGACAGGCGAACGGCGGATATCCGGAACAGGGGGAGTGAAAAAAGATGAGGCGGCGGGTGGGGACCCGCCGCCTCAGTTGTTTCCGGTTCAGAGGGGACCGAAGCCGGAGGGCCCGTTAGCCGCCGAAGCCGACGGAGACTTTGAAGTAGGGTCCGTCCATGGTGCGATCGCCGTCCTTGTGTTCGTCGTAGCCGACGTCGAGGACGTTGAAGTAACGCTCCCACTTGTAACCGGCCCCCACCTTCACACGGCCGACTTCGTAGGCAAGGCCAAGACCGAGCTCGAGCACGGGCGCGGTCACATCCTTGCTGCGCGGCGCGATGTTGATCGGCGTGTCAACCAACTGCGGCAGCCGATAGACGTTGCTATACTTGCCGTTGAGGTAATCCTCTGCCTCCACGCCGGTGACGTTGGTGTTCTGCTTGCCGAACAGCACGCCGCCGGTCAGCGCCCACTCCAGGTCCAGATGACCCGCCTCCTTGCTGCCGAGCAGCCGTTGAGCGGCGTCCCACGACAGCGTCGGGCCCGCGCCCTTGAATTCCCGCTCGGCGTCGACCGAGGCGCGGTAGTGGTGACGCGAAACGCTCATCAGCGCCCAGCCTTCCGGCAGATACCAATCCGGAATGCCGTCCATCGTGGCTTGGGTCGTGGAGTCAAACGACGCATAGCGCAGCCCCGCGCTGAAGGTGGAGTGGCTGTCGCCGAGCATCCCCAGGCCCACGTCCTTGCCGACCTCGAAGTCGGCGACCGTGTGCTCTTCCTTCTCCCGGATGGTGGAGTCAGACCAGTCGGGCGACTTCGCCACCAACCTGGAATTATAGTAAGGAGAAGCCGGGTCGCAGAAAAAGGCCAGCGGATGGTCGGCGGGAACCCCGCAGACAGTCGCCCCTTCCTTCAAGTGCAGCTGGGGATTGTTCTTGTTGGCCCTGCCGTACCGAACCGCGCCTGTGACGCTCCACTGGGAAGAGTCTGGTTGGTAAGTCAGACGGATTTGGCGGCCATCGCCCCAATCCAGATCGTTATCCTGCCTGGCGGAGGGACTGATCGTTTCCGAGAAGGATTGGAACCCTGCCGGCGCCGCGCGTTGGGCGGGAGCATCCTGCCGCTGCACCTGGCCGCTGAGCTCGACCGTGAACGGATAGGGTTCGCCCGCTGGATGGTTCGGGTTCGCGCCCGTCCACCACGGACCGCCGCTGAAGTCCTTGGTGACCCGCAGTCCGTAGAGACGCGGCTCGGTCAGGAAGACGTTGGTGGTCAGGCCGGTGTCATCAGAATTCAGGAACGAACCGGTGATGCTGTCACGGTCCATCACGTTCTTGATGTAGGCCATCACCTTCCAGCCGGCGTCGTCATTGGTGAAGATGGCCGCCAGGTTGACGTTGGTATAGGCCTTGAGCTTGTCGTAGCCCGGCATGTTGAAGACGCGGGTCCAGGCCTCGGATTGGTAGTAGAGGTCGGTGTGCAGCGTCATCAGCCAGTTTGAGGGCAGCGGTATCGTGTAATCGGCCGTTACCGTCGCCGTGAAATGCGGCGCGTTCGGCAGTTCGTGACCGCCGAGCGGCTTGAAGAAGCCTTCGCCGTGGTTGTTGCCGAGGGATTCGTCGAGCGGGTTGAAGCCGGGATAATTGACATACGTGAGGGAGCCGTTCCCCGGCAGATCGATGGGTTGTGTGCCCCCAAAAATCCCCTGAGTGAGCGTGGGGTTCGCGACGTATGGCAGGAAGGTGACGGGATCCACCCCGAACGCGTAGGCCATCTCGCAGGGCCCCATGTTGCCGCCACCGAACATCGGGTAGCGCATGTTGGTTTGCCCGGTCCCAAGCCCTTGGTCGAAAACCGCGAGCGGCAACACACAGTTCGACGGGAAAGTTGGGAATGGCCGGATCACCACCCACGGGTCGGCGCTGTCCGGACCGTGGCCGTAATTGCGCTCCATGATGTCGACGGCTTGTTCCCCGTCGGCGATGCGGGTGTTCTCGTACCCACCCTTGAAGCCGAACCGAAGATTCTCGAGTGGGCGCCAGTCGGCCTCGACCTCCAAGCCCCAGACCTTGGCGTCGAAGTTATAGTTTACCGCCGAGCGATCGATGATCTGCGAGACCTGATAGCCTTTGTAGTCGTAGTAGAAGGCCGCCAGATTGAGGGTCATCTTGCCGTCGAGCAGCGTGTTCTTGGCGCCGATCTCGAACGCATTGACGAACTCTGGGTCGAAGGTTTTCGGCTTGGTCACGGAGTCCGCCAAGATGATGTCGGCCACCTCTTTGGTCCAGGCCACCACGCTGCTGGGCGGCGGGTTGGAACCGCCCGCCTTGTATCCATGGGCGTAGGAGGCATAGAGCAGCGTCTGGTCCGTGAACGACAGATCCGGCTTCCAGTCGATCGCCAGGCGGCCTGTGGGCTCACGCCACTCCTGCTCCTCCACGTTCAAGGTCGTAAGACCGACGGTGTCGGCGGACAGCAGCATGCTCGGAATGCGCGGCGCCTCCTTCTTGTCCACCGTCCAGCGCAGGCCGGCCGTCAGTTTCAGGTTGTCGGCAAGGTTGTAATAAGCCTCGCCGAACACCGCGTAGGAGATCAGCTTGTAGGGGTTCTTGCTCAGGAAGTAGTTGTGCCCAAGATCGTTGACGCTCTCGATCGGATTGGGATCGATATACGGGCAGCCGATCAGCGTTTGAACGACGTTGGGGTTCGGGGACTCAAGACCGCGCCCCAGACATTCGTGGTTGTCGCTGACGCCCGGCTGCCAGTGCGGCAGCGAACTTACGGGATTGTATGCCCCGCCCGACGCTGCGAACATCGTGAGGGTGTTGATGAACACATAATACTTCTCTTCGGTGTCATAGCGAAGGAAGTTGGCGCCCAGGCTGAAATTGAACGGGCCTTCGTAGTTGGACGAAACCCGGAATTCCTGGCTGAACTGGCTCGACTTCGCGCGGGACACGTCCACGGCCACGAGCCGATCTGCACATCCCACCTGCGGATCGCAGAACACCGCCCCGGAGGTTCCAGACTCGAGATAGTCCGAAGGAGGGCGTGCCCAGGTGCTTCCCGCCCCGATCGAGAAGGCGCCGCTCGCAGTGTTGAACCGATTGTAATCCTGTTTCGAGAAGATGGTGTCGTAGAGGTAGCTGGTCTCCGACGTGAGGGTCAGCGCCTCGCTGAGATCGGCGTTCCATTGCAGCTCAACCAGGTCGGTCTTCGCGCGATAATCGGGGTCGATTGTGGACTCGATCACGCGCAAATCCGGGGACTGAACGAGGCTGGCATAGGGATTGAAATTGGGCGTGAACGGCAGATAGAAAGCAGCGAACGGATTGAAATACGGCAACGAGTAACCGTTGGGCGCCTCATACGAGTCCGGCGAATAGAGTGAGGCCGGCAGACAGCCTTGGCTGTAGACGTTGCTGTAAATCGTGGAAAGGCCCCCTGGATTACCGTTAACGCCCGGCGCCTGAATCGCCAGTGGTCCAAGCGTGGTGCGGTCGTCCTGATGGCACAATTGCTTGCCTGAGCGTAGGCGGTCGTCCTTCTCCTGGAAGTGCTCCCAGATCAGGTTGACGTCGATCTTGTCGGTCGGCGCAACGCGTAGAGACAGGCGCGTGGACCACAGGTCGCGCCCGTCGATCTGGTTGCCGGTGATCTGGTTGGTGTCGTAGCCGTCGCGCTTGGTCCAGGCGCCCGCCAGGCGCAGCGCCACCTTATCCTCGGCGAGAGGAATGTTGAGCATCCCTTCGAGGCGGTGGCTCTTGTAGTTGCTAACATCGGCCGACAGCTTGGCCTCGTAGGTGAACTTCGGCTTTTGCGAGATCAGGTTGACGACACCGGCAGTGGCGTTGCGGCCGTACAGCGTGCCCTGAGGTCCGCGCAGAACCTCCACTCGCTGCAGGTCGTAGAATTCCTGCTCGAAGAAGCGGTTACGGATGAAGGGCGTGTTGTTGAAAGCGACGGCGACGGCGGCGTCGGTTGTCGCGGAGATGGCCTGAGTACCGATGCCGCGGATCTGGATCGAGTACGAACTGAAGTTGGTCTTCGTGAACGTCATGTTGGGGACCTGGGTCATCAGGTCCGGGCCGCCGGCCACCTGCGAACGTTCCAGCGCTTCCTGCGTGAACGCCGACATGGCGATCGGCACGTCCTGGATGTTCTCTTCGCGCTTCTGGGCCGTGACGATCAGCGCCTGCACAGTCCCCGCGTCAGCGCCGTCCCCCGCGGCGCTTCCGGACTGGGGGTCGGAGGCGCTCACGATCACGAACGCCTGGCCTTCGCGGCGGTAGCTCAGGCCCGTGCCGTCAAGCATCGACGCCAGCGCCAGTTCCGGGTCAGCGGCGCCGCTGAGCGGGCGAGAGACCTTTTCACCGGTGACATCGGCCTTGAACAGGACGGCCGAGCCGCTCTGGATGCCGAACTGGTTGAGCGCGGCGGTGAGCGGCTGGGCGGGGATGTCGAAACGGACCTGGGCCCTGTCTTCGGCGTGCGCCAGCCCGGCGCTGGACAGGATGGCTATGGCGGCCGCGCCGCACAGAAGCCTTGAGTAATGACGCATCGTTTCGCTCCCCCTTGTTTTCTTCGGGAGCATCGCCCCCGGAGCATAACAGGCCCGAGCGCCGCCGATCCCCACGTGGGGCCGGCGAATATTTTTTATTGTCTCAGAGCGGAGCGAGGTGGACGGCATCGCCGCCCTCGTCTTCCACGCGCGCGATCTTGGCCATCCGCAGGGTGCGGACCAGGCTGTCGATATCGCCCGCTTCGAAGGTGCCGCTGACGCGTTGCTCGCCCAATGCGGGGTCCTCGATGATGATGCGGCGCGGCGAATAGCGTTCGAACTCGGCGGCGACTTCGGCCAGCCGCTCGTTCTCGAAGGTCAGGCGGCCCGTGACCCAGCTGGTCTCGGCGGCGGTATTGGCGCGGGCGACGACCCAGTGGCTGTTGTCGGGCTGGCTAAAGCTGTTGCCGGCCACCAGTTCCGTCGTCTGGATCGAAGGCGGCGTAGAGGTCACGCCCGGTTTGGCGGGTTCGGCCGGCGTGGGCGCGGCGACGCGGACCTTGCCCTCGACCAGCGTCACCTCGAACCCGCCGTCCACGCGCACGTCGAAGGCGGTGCCGACAGCCGTGACGGTGCGCCCTGCGGCGCTGACAATGAATGGGTGCAGCGGGTCGTGGGCTACACGGAAAAAGGCCTGGCCCTTGTCGAGATAGACGAGGCGCCGCCCATGGTCGGCCCTGGTGCGCAGGATGGTGCCGGTGTTCAGCGTCACCACCGAGCCGTCCGGAAGGGTCAGGTTTGTGCGTTCGCCGATGGCGGTGCGATATTCCTGATCGGTGAAGCCGCGCGCCAGCAGCGACGGGCCGGCGTACTGCCACCCCGCCGCCCCGCCGATCACCGCCAGCGCCGCGAAGGCGGCCGCGGCGCGCATGATCCAGACGCGGGGCACGCCGCGATAGCGGCCGCGGGCACGCTCGCGCCGGGCCAGCAGCTCGGGCGTGGAGCGGAAGGCCTCTAGGCCGGCCCAGGCGCGCTCCACCTCCTCCAGCGCCGCGCGGTGGGCGGGATCGAGCGCCAGCCAGGCGTCGAGGTCGCGCTCGTCGGTAGCCGTCATCTCGCCGGAGCGGCGGCGCGCGAACCAGTCGCAGGCGGCGGCTTCGATGGCGTCGTCTTGCATGTCGGGCCGCGTCATACCGGCGTCTCCATGCCGGCCCAGATACGCCGCATGGCCCGGGAGACGAAGTGTTCCACCGTCTTGACCGAGACGCCCATGCGCCGGGCGATCTCGCGATAGGTCATCTCCTCGAAGCGGTGGAGGATGAAGGCTTCGCCCAGACGCGGCGGCAGGGCGTCGAGCGCGGCGGTGAACAGCGCCAGCCGCTCCCGGTCCAGCATGATCCGCTCGGGATGGAGGTCGTCGACGGGCGAAAAACCACCGTCGAGGTTCTCGTGATGGGCCCAGTCCCACCGCTGGCGCTGGCGGCGGCGCGCCAGCGCGTTGGCGGCGACGCGAAAGAGATAGCGGTCGGCCTGTTCCGGATCGCGGATCTCGCCGCGCACCTGCATGGCCAGGAAGACGTCCTGCACCAGATCCTCGGCCTCGGCCGGCGGCACACGCTTGGCGAAGTAGCGGCGCAGGGCCGGGCCGTACTGGTCCATCCACATGCGCACGTCCGCATCGCGCTGGGGCGGCGGGGCGTTTTGCAGTGGCTCCGGCGGCTGCGCCATCAAGCGGCTTTCCCAAGGCCTTTGCGCAAGGCGCGCAGCGGGCCTTCGTCATTACAGGCCACTTTCGCGCCGATCCCCACGTGGGTGGTGAAGTTTTTTTGTGGGGGCAAAGAAAGAGGCGGCGGGTGGAGGACCCGCCGCCTTCAGTGTTTCCGGTTCAGAGGGGACCGAAGCCGGAGGAGTAACTAGCCGCCGAAGCCGACGGCGATCTTGAAGTAAGGACCGTCGAAGGTGCGATCGTAGGCCTTGCGCTCGGCGACGCCGGCGTCGAGCACATCGAGGTAGCGCTCCCAGCGATAGCCGGCCCCCACCTTGATCCGCTGGATCTCATATGAGAGGCCCAGGCTGAGGTCGACGACGGGTACGGTCACGGACTTGCTGCGGCGAATATTGAGCGGCGTGGTCGTGACGACCGATGGCGTGCGCGGGTTGTCGTAGAATTCTCCCTGCCAGTAACCGGCCTGCTCGAAGCCGGTGATCATGGTCTTCTGTTTGCCGAACAGCACACCGCCGGTGACGGACCAGTCGAGATCGACATGGCCGGTATCGTCATTTCCAAGCAGCTGAGCGCCCGCGTCCCACGACAACACAGGACCCGCACCCTGGAATTCACGACGGGCCCGCGACTGGAACTCGTAACGAGTCGAGTGCGCCAGGTATTTCGGCGGCTGACCGAAGAAGGGGAACCAGCCATTCACGAGGTAGAAATAGGGGATGCCGCTGCCATCCGCCTCGGTATCCGAGCCGAACTGGGCGTAGCGCAGGCCGGCGGCCAGGCTTGACCGGCTGAGCCCGCCGAGATTGACATCGCGTCCAACCTCGAAATCGGCAAGCGTGTGATCTTCCCGGTTACGCGCGTTCGTGTCCGACCAGAGGTCCGCAGTCTGGTATATACCCGATGCGTATGCCGCGAAGATCGGACAGTAGGACGCGTAGGCGCCTCCGAGGGCGCAGGCGGTGGGACCATCTTCCTGGGCGTGCCGACGCGTTGTGCCGCTATTCGTCTGGCCATAGCGAACCGCGGCCGACACGGACCACCGCCCCCCCTCCGGCCGCCAGGTCAGCTTGACGCTGCGTCCATCACCCCAGTCCAGTTTCCGGTTCTGAACAGCAGTAAAGGTGTCGAGCGTGTCGGAGAATGCGGCGGCGAAGCTCGGATTGAAGGGCTGGTAGGGCGCATCCTGCCGCTGGACCTGACCGCCCAGTTCGACAGTCAGCGGATAGGGGCCGGTATGGTTCGGGTTGGCGCCCGTCCACCATGGGCCACCGGTCCATTCCTTGGTCACGCGCAGACCATAAAGGCGCGGCTCGGTCAGGAAGACGTTGGTGGTCAGGCCTGTATCGTCGGAGTTGAGGAAGGCCCCGGTGATGGAATCGCGGTCCATCACGTTCTTGACATAGGCCATCACCTTCCAGCCGGCGTCTTCGTTGCTGAAGATCGCAGCGAAGTTGACGTTGGTGTAGGCCTTCAGCTTGTCATAGCCCGGCGTATTGAAGATCCGCGTCCATGCCTCCGCCTGATAGTAGAGGTCGGTGTGCAGGGTCATCAACCAGTCTGAGGGCAACGGGATTGTGTAGTCAGCCGTGATCGTGGCGGTGAAGTGCGGCGCGTTCGGCAGTTCATGCCCCGACAGGTCCTTGAAGAAGCCCTCGCCGTGGTTATGGCCTTGAGATTCGTCTTGCGGGTCAAATCCCGGGTACCCAGGATAGCCTCCAAACCCGAAGGCGCCGGTGATGTGATCATTCGGATTATAGGGAAGGTTGGTCACTGGGTCATGATTGAACAGGTAAGCAAATTCACAAGGCCCGGGATTGCCGTTCTTATAGGTATTGCCGTTGGTTCCTAACGAAACATTCGCCCCCGCCGATGTCACAACAGTGTAAATTGGCAGGATGCAGTTTGACGATTGCGTGGGAAACGGCCGCACGACGACCCAGCCCGGCATGCCGGCCGTACGGTCCATGATGTCGATGGCGCGTTCGCCGTCGCCGACCCTGGTGTTTTCGTAGCCGCCCTTGAAGCCGAGCCTCAAATTCTCCAGCGGACGCCAATCAGTTTCAATCTCCAGGCCCCATATCTGAGCGTCGAAGTTATAGTTGACGGCCGAGCGATCGATGATCTGGGATATCTGGTAGTCCTTGTAGTCGTAGTAGAAGGCGCTGGCGTTGAATGTCATTCGACCGTCGAGCAGCGTGTTCTTCGCGCCGATTTCAAAGGCGTCGACAAACTCAGGATTGAAGATCTTGGGTTTTGCGATCAGCTCATGGAGCGCCTCGCCGCCGAAAGAGCCGACGCTGTAGGTCACCACTCCCGGCGGCGGCGGGTTGGCGCCCCCGGCCTTGTAGCCGTGGGCATAGGAAGCGTAGAGCAACGTCTCGTCGGTGAAGGAGAGATGGGGCTTCCAATCGACGGTCAGACGACCGGTGGGTTCGCGCCATTCCTGATTGACCACCTCCGCGACGGGGTATCCGACAGTGCCGGTGCCGAGCAACCAGCTCGGGATACGAGGCGCTTGCTTCTTGTCGACCGTCCAGCGCAGGCCGGCTGTGACCTTCAGATTGTCAGTGATGTTGTAATAGGCCTCCCCAAAGACCGCATAGGAGATCAGCTTGTAGGGGTTGCGGCTGAGGAAATAGTTGTGCCCCTGGTCGTTGAGCGAGCCTATCGGATTTGGGTCGATATAGGTGCAGCCAATGACGCTGTAGACGGTTCCGATGTCCGGGGGATTAAGGCCATCGAGCATGCACTCGTGGTTGTCCGATACGCCCGGCTGCCAGGGCGGCATCTGACCCATGGTCTGCAGCCCTGTAAAGCCCGTGTAAGGCGATATGGCGGCATACATTGTCAGGGTATTGATGAAGACGTAGTACTTGTCTTCCGTATTGTATCTCAGGAAGTTGGCGCCCAGGCTGAAATTGAACGGCCCGTCGAAATCCGATGCCAGGCGGAGCTCTTCGCTGAACTGCCGGGAACGGGCGGTAATCAGGTCGACCGCGACCACCCGGTCGGCGCATCCCACCTGGGGATCGCAGAACGTACCGCCAAGCGCTCCAGGCGTGATGACGTTTTGCCTTTCCACGTCGAAAACGCTGGCGTCGTTCTTAAAGGCGCCGCTCGCGGTGTTGAACCGGTTGAAGTCCTGGGTCGAGAAATAGAAATCCCGGCTATAGCTGGTCTCCGACGTCAACGTCAGGCCATCGGCAAGCTCGTAACTCCATTGCAGTTCGGCAAGGTCGGACTTCGCCTTGTAATGAGGATCGACCGTCGATTCGATTACCCGCAGATCCGGCGACTGCACCAGGCTGGCGTAGGGATTGAAGCCGGGCTTCACGGGCAGGAAGATCGCCCCCAGCGGCAGGTAATAGGGCAGCGACAACCCGTTCGGCGCCTCGAAGCTGTCTGGCGAATAGAGCGACGCCGCGATGCAGCCCTGGCTGTACAGGGCGCTGTAGCCGTCGATCGACGGAACCGGATGGCCCCAGATCACGGTGCGGTCATCCTGGTGGCAGAGCTGTTTGCCGGAGCGCAGGCGGTCGTCGTCTTCCTGGAAGTGCTCCCAGATCAGGTTGGCGTTGATCTTGTCGGTGGGCGCAAAACGCAGCGACACGCGGGTGGACCACAGGTCGCGCCCATCGATCTGGTTTCCGGAAATCTGGTTGGTGTCGTAACCGTCGCGCTTGGTCCAGGCGCCGGCCATACGCAGGGCGACCTTGTCCTCCACCAGCGGCAGGTTGATCATTCCTTCGAGACGCTTGGAGCTGTAATTGCCGATGTCGACCGAGAGCTTGGCGTCGTAATGGAAGGTGGGCTTGGCCGAGATAATGTTGACCACGCCGGCGGTCGCGTTACGGCCGTAGAGCGTGCCCTGAGGTCCGCGTAGCACCTCCACCCGCTCCAGATCGTAGAACTCCTGCTCGAAGAAGCGGTTACGCACGAACGGGGTGTTGTTGAACGCCACCGCCACCGCGGGATCCGTGGTCGCCGAAATGGCCTGGGTGCCGATGCCCCGTATCTGAATCGAGTAGCCGCTGAAGTTCGTCTTCGTGAACGTCATGTTCGGAACCTGGGTCATCAGGTCCGGACCGCCGGCCACCTGCGAGCGCGTCAGGTCCTCCTGCGTGAACGCCGACATCGCGATCGGCACGTCCTGGATGTTCTCCTCGCGCTTCTGAGCCGTGACGATCAGCGCCTGAACCGTGCCGTCAGCGCCGTCCCCCGCGGCGCTCCCGGACTGGGGGGCGAGGGTCACCGTCTGTCCTTCGACATGAGTGACCTTCAGCCCGGCCGCGGCGGCCATCTGCTGGATGGCCTCATCGCGCGTGAAATCGCCCTTCACCGGCGTGATCGAACGGCCTCTCACCGCGTCGAAGGGATAGAACAGCTGAAGACCGGCTTGCGTGGCCAGCGCATTCAGGCCCGCCGCCGCCGGGCCGCCCGGAATATCCAGATGCACCAGCGTCTGGGTCCCGACTTCCGTCTCCGACGCGTAGGCCGCCGCCGGCAGCACGGCCGCGGCGACCGCCGCCATCACGCCGAATGAGAGTAGTCTTGTCTTCAGCCGCATTGTTATTCCCCCCGTTTTGGCTCTTGGCGACGCCATCGGCGTTGCTGAACCTAACGAGAGGGGCCACGGGAAAATCCGCTATCCGCGCCCCGAACTTTTTTCAGGATGCGCCTGAATCCACGTCGCGCAAAATGTCGCCGTCGGCCTCGTCGCGAACCGCCAGGTGCAGCGAGGCCGCGGCCGTGCGGGCGAAGGTTTCCACCTCCGACGTGCGGAAGACACCGCCGACCCGAGCCGAGGCCGCCGCCGGCGCGACCACCAGCTTGCGGTCGTTGTAGCGGTTGAATTCCTCGGCCGCCTGGCCAAGCGTTTCGCCGGCCAGCGCGATACGCCCGTCGGTCCAGGCCAGGCGCCGGTTCACGTCGAGGAAGCTGAGGCTGGCGACCTGCGGCTCGGCGGCGCGCGGCTTCAGCGCCGCCTCCTGCAGGGCCGCGACATAGCAGGGCCGCGCGGGTGGGCTGGGCTTGAGGCTGACGACGCCTTCGCTGACGGTCAGGCGCACAGGGCCCTTCTGGTCGGCGCGGACGGAAAACACCGTGCCGACGGCAGTGAAGGTCGCCTCGCCCACATGGACGACGAACGGGTGCAGCTTGTCCTTGGCGACGATGAAGTTGCCTTCGCCGCGTTGCAGCCAGACGTCGCGGCCTTCGCTGGTGTAGGCGACCTTGAGCACCGTGTCGGTGTTCAGTTCCAGCACCGAGCCGTCGCGCAGGGTGACGCGGCGCATCTCGCCGACATCGGTGTGATAGGTGCGCGGTTGGGCCGACGCCCACAGGCCCACTCCGCCGGAAAGCATGGCGCCGGCCGCAATGGCGGCGGCCAGACGACGGTTGATCAAGGGCGCGCGGCGGACCGGCTCCGGCGCGGGCGCGGTCTGCGGCTGATCGGACTTCAGCGCGCCGAGCCGATCGAGCCGCCGTGACGCCGCCCGCAAGCGAAGGTAGGCGCCGAGGTGCCGGTCGTCGGCCGCCAGCCAGGCGTCAAGCTCGGCCCGCTCATCGACGGTCAGCGCGCGCGCGTCCTCCCGGGCCAGCCAGTCGCCGGCGGTCTCGTTGACGTCGCTGGAGGACAGGCGCGCGATCATGGCTTTTGCTTCCGCGCCCCGGGCGATGTTTCGGCCGCGCCCTGCACTGCCTCGCGCACCCTGGCGAACCAGTCGGCGCAGCGGCGGATGCCGGCGGAGACGTGCTTTTCGACCGTGCTTTCCGACAGGCCGAGGCGCTGCGCCACCTCGCGCTGGGGCAGGCCCTCGATCTTTCGAAGGGTCAGCACCTCGCGGCAGCGGTCGGGCAGATCGGCGATGGCGGCCTGCAGCATCTCGAGCTCCTCGCGGCCGACCAGCGACTGCTCACCGTTCTCCGCACCATCTACGAGTGGGAAGGAGTCCAAATCCGCTATCGCGACGATGCGGACAATGCGCTTTTGCTTCAGGGCGGCGATGACGGCGTTGCGCGCGACGACGAACATGAAGGCGCGGGGCTCACGCACCTGGCCGTAGTGACGCGCCATACCGGCGTAGGTCTCCTGCACGATGTCGTCGACGTCGAGATCGGCGCCGAAGCGGAAGAGCCACCGGCGCAGGTCCGCCTCGTGCGGCAGGACATGCCGCGCGAACCAGTCATCGATTTCCCCACGCTCGTAAATGGGACCGCCCTCACGTGCATATGCGTGCGTACACGCATCAGGCTGGCCCGGTTGGCGTGGGTGTCAAGTGAGTGAAAAATGAGGCGGCGGTGGGGACCGCCGCCTCAGTGAATCCGGTTCAGAGGGGACCGAAGCCGGAGGAGTTCCTGCTAGCCGCCGAAGCCGACGGAGACCTTGAAGTAAGGGCCGTCGATCGTGCGGTCGTAGGACTTGTGCTGATCGTACCCGCCATCGATCGCGTTGAAATAGCGCTCCCAGCGATAGCCCGCGCCGGCCGTAAAGCCGCCGACCTTGTACGAAAGGCCAAGGCTGGCGTTAGCTGTCGGAACCGTGGCGCTGCGCGAGCGATGGATGTCGATGGCCGGACCGGTCGTGAAGACCGGAACCGGCGGAACGACCTGACCGGGGAAGACGATCTGGAGGCCTGTCGCACTCACATACCAGGCCTGCTGGTCGCCGGTGATCGAGACCTCCTGACGGCCAATCAGCACAGCCCCGCCTACCGACCAGTCGAGGTCCATGTGACCGCCGTCCGCCATGTGCATCAGGAGCGTCGACGCATCCCAGTTCGCCTCGGGGCCGAACCCTTTGAACGTGCGGTCGTCACTGACCTTGATGTCATAGACGGTATGCGTCGTGACGTGGCCGGGGTTAGGTCGGAAGAAGCCCTCCTGCACGTTCCAGTCCGGCACGCCACGCAACTCGCCTTTCGTCTCCGATTCCAACCCGGCATAACGGAGGCCAGCCGTAAACTGCGAGCGGTCAAGCCCGCCCAGGCCGACGTCACGGCCAACGCTGAAGTCCGCGATCTTGTACTGCTCGCGATCCCAAACGGTCGCGTCCGCCTGGTTGGTCTTGGAGAAGTGGGTGAACGGTCCCCAGGTGGGATCATTGTACTTGGTCTGGCACCGGCTCGCGAAGGAACCTGCAAAGGCGCACACCGGGTCGGTGTCGAACTTGCCCGTCGCACTGGAGGCGCCGTTTGTCTTCCCGTAGCGCATACCGGCGGACAGAGACCACGCGGCGGCGCTGGGCCGCCAGGTGACCCTGACCTCCCCGCCATTGCCCCAATCCAGATCCTTCGCCTGGGCGGCGGGGAAAACATCCAGCGGACCAGTAAAGGCGGCGCCGTAGCTGGGCGCGAGCGGCGAATTCGGCGCATCGTGCCGCTGCAATTGTCCGCCGACTTCAACTGTGAAGGGGTTAGGCCCTTCGTGAGTGCTGAGCCAACCGCCCGATCCTCCCGACCAGTTCTTGGTCACTCGTAGGCCGTAGAGCCGCGGCTCGGTCAGGAAGACGTTGGTCGTCAGGCCGGTGTCGTCGGAATTCAGGAACGCGCCGGTGATGGCCGTCTCGTCGGTGACATTCTTGATATAGGCCATGATGTTCCAGCCGGCGTCCTCGTTGTTGAAGATCGCGGCCAGGTTCATCGTGAAGTAGGGGTGCAGCTTGTCGTAGGTGCTGTCGTTGAAGACGCGCCACCACGACTGCGACTGCCAGTGCACGTCGCTGTGCAGCGTCATCAGCCAATCGTCGCCCAGCGGCAGGGTGTAGTCGCCGGTGACCGTGGCCGTGAAATGGGGTGCGTTTGGCAGTTCATTACCGCCAAGCGGCTTCATGATGCCTTCGCCGTGGTTCGGAGCCGTGGCCGGATCCCAGCCGGGATAAGTTCGATCCGTCACCACGCCATTCGCCCAGGTCACCCCAGGATAGGCATTCGGATCGGTGCTCCAAGTTGTGTAATTGATCGTCCCGATATGCGTGACGCCAAGGGCGCCCGCACCACCGGTGGGATTGGCGGTGTAGGCCTCTCGGGTCACCGGATCGACACCGAGGATATACGCCAGTTCGCAACCGCCTGGATTACCCCCGGAAGCACCGCCGAGATTGACCAGGTTGGGGTTGGTCGGACTGCCAAAGCTGTGACCCGCAAACAGCCAGGCCGGCAGGATACAACTGGAGGCATAAGTCGGAAATGGACGGACAAGCACCCAGTCAGGATTGCCGGCCGTGCGATCCATCAGATCGATCGCCTGTTCGCTATTGGCGATGCGCGTCTTCTCGTAACCGGCCTTGAGGCCGAAGCGCAGATTTTCAAGGGGCCGCCAGTCACCTTCAAGTTCGACTCCCCAAACGGTCGCGTCGAAATTCCGATTGAACGCGGAGCGGTCGACGATCTCCGACACCTGGTATCCAGTATAGTCATAGTAGAAGGCCGCGATGTTGGCCGTCGCCTTGCCGTTCAGGAAGGTATTTTTCGAGCCGACCTCGAAAGCGTTCACGAATTCTGGGTCGAACGTCTTGGGCCGCGTGGCGGACACGTCACTTTGCGACTGGGCTACGGAAGCATCGGAGTAGAATACCCGCACAAAGCCTGGCGGATTGGCCCCGCCGGCCTTGTAGCCGTGCGCATAGGAGGCATAGACGAGCGTCTCATCGGTGAACGAGAGATGGGGCTTCCAGTCGATCGCCAGACGGCCGGTCGGCTCACGCCATTCCTGCTGGATCACTTCCGCGACAGGATAGCCCACAGAATTGGAGCCCAACACCCATGTGGGGATGCGCGGGGCGTCCTTTTTGTCGACCGTCCAGCGCAAGCCCGCGGTGATCTTGAGATTTTCCGCTAATTTATAATAAGCCTCGCCAAAGATGGCGTAAGAGATGAGCTTATACGGGTTGTTGCTGAGGAAGTAGTTGTGCCCTTGATCGTTGACGCTTTCGATCGGATTGGGGTCCATATAGATGCACCCGGTCACTGGATAGACACCGTTCGGGTCGCCTGGCACGTAACCGTTGTCCATGCACTCGATGTTGTCGGTCTGACCGGCGACATATGGCGATAGCATAAAGAATGGATTACCTAGCGCCGCCTTCAGGCTCAACGAGTTGATAAAGACATAATACTTATCTTCGCTATCCCCGCGCAGGAAGTTCGCCCCAAGGCTGAAGTTGAATGGTCCCTGATAATTGGAAGCCAGCCGGAATTCCTGGCTGAACTGCCGCGCCTTGGCGGTCGAAACGTCAACCGCGACCAATCGGTCGGAGCATCCGAGCTGCGGATCGCAGAAGATGCCGCCGTTAGGCCCCTGCAACAGCACGCCTTCGCGGTCAAAGCTTCGCGCCTGCTCCCACGCGCCGGACGCCGTATTGAAACGATTGAAGTCCTGCATCGAATAGACGCGATCGGTGCTGTAAGCCGTTTCCGACGTCAGCGTCAGGCCATCGTTGATATCATAGCTGATTTGCAGCTCGCCGAGATCGTTCCGGGCGCGATACTTCGGATTGATCATCGACTGGATGACGCGGAGATCTTCCGGTTGGTCGTTTACCGACGCGATCACCGCCGGATCGGAGCTGTTGGTGAAGCTCACATAAGGGTCCTGCAGCGCAATCGGCAGCCCAATGCCGCTGAGCGGCACGTAGTATGGCAGCATCAGGCCATTGGGACGCTGGAACGAGCTATTGTCATACAGGGACTGACGGGTACATCCTTGGCTGAACGTGGCCTCCGGGCCGCTCAGTACGCCAGCCTGTCCCGTGTTCGGCAAGCCAGCGTAGTAGTTCGTCACCGGAAAACCCGCTACGCTGGTCACCACGTCCTTCTTGCACAGCTGTTTGCCGGAACGCAGGCGGTCGTCGTCCTCCTGGAAATGCTCCCAGATCAGATTGACGCTCAGCCTATCGTTCGGCGCGATACGCAGGGAGACCCGCGTCGACCACAAGTCGCGGCCATCGATCGGATTGCTCGTGATCTCGTTTGTCGCGTAGCCGTCCCGCTTGGTCCAGGCGCCGGCGAAGCGCAGGGCCGCCTTGTCTTCAACCAGCGGAATATTGAGCATTCCCTCAATGCGAGAGGAACTGAAATTGCCGACGTCCGCCGAAAGCTTGGCCTCGTAGCGGAATTTCGGCTTGGCCGAGATGATGTTCACCACCCCGCCCGTGGCGTTGCGGCCGTAGAGGGTGCCTTGCGGCCCGCGCAGCACTTCCACCCGCTCCAGGTCGTAGAATTCCTGCTCGAAGAAGCGGTTACGGATGAAGGGTGTGTTGTTGAACGCCACCGCCACCGCCGGGTCGGTCGTTGCCGAAATCGCCTGCGTGCCGATGCCGCGAATCTGGATCGAGTAGCTCGAAAAATTCGTCTTGGTGAAGGTGAAGTTCGGGACCTGGGTGACCAGGTCGGGACCGCCGGCGACCTGCGACCGGGTCAGATCCTCCTGCGTGAACGCGCTGATGGCGATCGGCACGTCCTGAATGTCTTCCTCGCGCTTCTGCGCCGTAACGATCAGCGCCTGAACCGTGCCGGAGTCAGCGCCGTCCCCCGCGGCGCTCCCGGACTGGGGGTCGGAGGCCTCCACGATGATCGACCCGTTGGAGGAGGTGCGATAGGTCAGGCCGGTGTCGGCGAGCAGCATCGCCAGCGCCTCGCCGCTGGTCATCTCACCGGCGACGGGGCGGGCCTTCTTGTTACGGGCCAGGTCCGCGGAGAAGACGATCTCGCGTTCGCTCTGCTGGCCAAATTGCGTGAGCGCGGCGCCGAGATCCTGCGCCGGAATATCGTAGCTGACGCGCGGCTGCGGCTGGCTCTGCGCCAGTGCAAAGGTTGGCGAAAGGGCCACGGTGGCGCATCCCGCCAACAGGACGGTGCGGATTTTCGAGTAGCGCATTGACTTCCCCCCGTATGGTTCTGGAGGGCTTGGCGCCCCCCTCAACCTCAGGAACGGGCCGCAACGCGACATCCTCATCTTCCCCGGAAAATATTTTTACTTCGGCCTCGGCTTCAACTCCGGCGAGGGGCCGGATTCATCGACGGTGAGCGGGAATACTTCCGACATGGCTTCGGCGAACCGCTCCGGGTCGCCGGTCTTGAACACGCCGCTGACGCGATAAGCCCCGATGCCCGCATCAGCCAACACGACCGGGTGGGTGGTGTAGCGGTTGATTTCCGCCACGGCGTCGACCAGCGGCGCGTCGTCGAACACCACCACGCCCTCACGCCAGCTGGTGGCGCGGCGGATGTCGGCGGTCTTGACGGACATCGCGGCGGCGGGCGGCGCATCGAGCAATTCGCCCGCCGTCATCGTCACCTGCTCGCGCGGGACCTGCGGACGGGGAGCCGTGATCGAGGCCACCTTCACCACGCCCTCCACGAGCGCCACCTTCACCCGCTCGCCCTGCAGGCGCACATCGAACACGGTGCCGACGGCGGTGATGCGCCGATCGCCGGCATAGACCTGGAAGGGCACGCGCTTGTTGTGGGCGACCTCGAACAGCGCCTGGCCCTTGAGCAGCCGCACGCCGCGTTCGGAGCCGTTGTAGGCGACCTTCAGCACGCTGTTGGTGTTCAACGTCGCGACCGAGCCGTCGGGCAGCACCACCGTCGATCGCTCGCCCACGTCGGTGCGGTAGAGAGCCGAGCCGGGCGGCAGGGTGGGCGCAAAGCGGGCCGCCACGGCCCCGATGCGGGAGGCAGCCGGCGCCTTGATGGCCGTCACCGTCGCAAGGCCGGAGCTCAGCACCAGCACCCCCGCCGCGATCCCGGCGGCCATGCGCCAGAGCGAGGCGCTCCGGTCCGGCCCCGCGGCCAGAGCGGCGGCGCGCAGCTCCATCATCTGCGGATCGGCGGCGTGACGGGCGGCGGCGTCGCAGGCGCCCCGCGCGGCGGCGTAGGCGGCGCGATGCGCGGGGTCTTCGGCCAGCCAGGCTTCCAGCGCGGCATAGCCGTCGGCGCCCAGGCGGCCACCGTCTTCGCGCACCAGCCAGGCGGCAGCAGTCTCCAGGACGGTCTCGTGAGCGGGTGCGCGGCGTGCGGTCATGGCGTTCGCCCCAGCCGCTGCGACAGGTGGGCGATGGCGCGGGCAAGGTGCTTTTCCACCCCGCTCACCGAGACGCCGAGGCGCCGCGCGATCTCCGCCTGCTTCATGTTCTCCAGCCGCGCAAGCAGGAAGACGTTGCGGGTGCGCTCGGGCAATTCGCGCAGGCCGACGAGCAGCGAGCCCAGCTCCTCGCGCCCGGAATAGAGCCGTTCGGGCGAGAAGTCGGCCTGGGCGTGGGCGCTTTCCTGATAGGTCTCGTGCGAGCCGCGCAGGCGCACCATCCCGCGCCGGTGATAGTCGATGGCTACATTGGCGGCGGTCTCGAACAGATAGGCGTCGAGCCGCTCGATGGCCGCCACGCCCTCGCGGCGCGACAGGCGCGCGAACACCTCCTGGGCCGCGTCCTCGGCCTCGTCGGCCGGCACGCCCCGGCGTTCGAAGTAGCGGAGCAGCGCGGGCCGCAGGTCGCGCGACAGGGCGGCCACCGCCGCCTGGTCCGCCTCCCTGCCCTGCATCGCCCTGACCTGGCCCATCGCCCGTACGCGCTCGCGGGACACACCGCCCCACCTTCAGGAACGCACCCCTGATGGGAATCCTCAAGGCAGAGGTCGAAAAAAGTGAGGCGGCGGTTGGAGCCGCCGCCTCAGTTACGTTCCGGTTCAGAGGGGACCGAAGCCGGAGAGCCTTGCGCTAACCGCCGAACCCAACGGCGATCTTGAGGTATGGACCGTCGATGGTGCGGTCGTACTGTTTGCGTCCAGTGTAACCCGCGTCGAGCACGTTGTAGTAGCGCTCCCAGCGGTAGCCGGTGCTCAGTTTCATGCGCTGGACCTCATAAGAGAAGCCGAGTGAAGCGCCAAACGTCGACACCGTCGCCGACTTGGAGCGCGGCCCCGGATGTTCAGTGGGCGCCGCGGGCATCAGGATGGGCTGGGGCGTGCTGGCATATTTCCCCCCGTAGCGCGTCACGAATTCGCTGCCCTGGACCATAGCCTTTTGCCTGCCAAAGAGGACGCCGCCGCTGATCGCGGCGTCCACGTCGAGGTGACCCTCTTCAGCATTCCCAACCAGCTGTTTCGAGAGATCGATCGAAAGCATCGGACCAAAGCCTTCGAACGTCCGCTTCGCCGTCAGGTCAGTATCGTAATAGTCGTGAATATTATAGGTGTTGAGTGTCGCACCGTGCTGAAGTTGCCAGTCCGGCACGCCCGTCATGTCGAGGCGAGTCGTCGATTCAAATGCGGCGTAGCGCAAACCGGCATTCCAGGTCGAATGAACAACACCCAGACCGACATCACGCCCGACGCTGAAGTCGGCCAACTCGTACCGCTCATGGTTGGCGACCGTTCCCCGCGCCCAGTCGATAGCGTTGTAGATGTTCCCCTCGTTGGGGCAGAGGAAGTCAAACGGCGGGCCGAAACGGCAGCCGCTATCGCCGAGTTTGGACGCGTTTAGCTTATCGAGTCCCTTGGCCTTGCCATATCGGAAACCTCCAGAAAGACTCCAGACACCGCCGGTCGACTTATAGGTCAACCTGATGTCGCCGCCTTCGCCTCGATCGAGGTCCCGGTTTTCCGCTGTCGCCCGGTCGATCGCCCCGGTAAACGGTCCTGCGGACTCGACGGGATCGTAATCGCCGTCGAGCCGCGGCAACGAGCCGCCAAGCTCGACCGTGAACGGATAGGCCTCCCCCGGCGTATGATTGGGGTTGGCGCCCGTCCACCATTTTGTCCCCGTCCACTCCTTGGTCACCCGCAGGCCGTAGAGCCGAGGTTCGTTCAGGAAGACGTTGGTGGTCAGGCCAGAGTCATCGGAATTCAGGAAAGCGCCGGTGATGTTGTCCTTGTCGAAGACGTTCTTGACGTAGGCCATCACCTTCCAGCCGGCGTCCTCGTTGGAGAAGATCGCCGCCAGGTTGACGTTGTTATAGGCCTTCAGCTTGTCATAGCCCGGGGTGTTGAAAATCCGTGTCCAGGCTTCCGACTGCTCGTAGAAGTCGCCGTGCAACGTCATCAGCCAGTCGTTCGGCAGCGGGACCGTATAGTCCGCCGTAACCGTGACCGTGTAGTGCGGCGCGTTCGGCAGCTCATGGCCGGAAAGGTCCTTGGCGAAACCCTCCCCGTTGTTGATCGCCGGTTGGGTCGGGTCAAACCCGGGATAGGGATTGTTGGGGCCGAACGGATAGGGCGTGTAGGGTTGCAGCGTACGCGGGTCCACATGAAGTGCGTAGGCATATTCGCATGGTCCCATTTCGCCGTTCTGGAACATGCCCTGTGGAGGCTCCAGTGTTGTAAAGGTTGGATCGTTGCCGCCGTTCACCACCGACAGAGGAAGGATGCAGTTGGACGGGAAGGACGGGAAGGGCTTTGCAACCACCCAACCGGGCATACCCGCGGTCCGGTCCATAATGTCGATGGCATGCTCGCCGTTGGCCACGCGGGTCTTTTCGTACCCGACCTTCAGGCCCAGCCGGAGGTTCTCCAGCGGCCGCCAATCGGCCTCCAGCTCGGCGCCCCAAACTTTGGCATCGAAATTGTAGTTCACCGCGGAGCGATCGATGATCTGGGAGATCTGATAGCCCGTATAGTCGTAGAAGAAGGCGCTGCCGTTCATCGTCAACCGGCCATCGAGTAACGTGTTCTTGGAGCCGATCTCGTAGGCGTTGACGAATTCAGGGTCGAACGTCTTCGGCTTGGTCGCCGACTCAGTAATGAGCGCCTGTGCAAACTGTGGGTCGCCCCAGTAGGCTACGCCATTGCGTGGCGGGTTGGCGCCGCCGGCCTTATAGCCGTGAGCGTAGGAAGCGTAGAGTAGCGTCTCGTCCGTAAACGACAGATGCGGCTTCCAGTCGATGTTCAGGCGACCGGTTGGCTCGCGCCATTCCTGCTTTACAACCTCGATCACAGGATACCCGAGGCTATAGCCGACCTCGACCCAACTGGGAATCCGTGGCGCCTGCTTCTTGTCCACTGTCCAGCGAAGACCGGCCGTAAGTTTCAGGTTTTCGGCAATGTTGTAATAGGCCTCGCCGAAGATGGCATAAGAAAACAGCTTGTAAGGATTCTTGCTCAGAAAGTAATTGTGACCGAGATCGTTAAGGCTGCCGATCGGATTTGGGTCGATATAGACACACCGGCCCACATGCTGCGGTATGGTCGGATCGGGATCGACGCCTCCTTGCGGCAAGCACTCGTGGTTATCGGTTACCCCGGGAACGTAGGGCTGAAGTAGATCAACCTGGTCGCCATAGCCGTGACGCGCCGCCGCCAACGTAAGCGTATTGATGAAGACGTAGTATTTGTCTTCTGAGTCGTTTCGCAGATAGTTGGCCCCAAGGCTGAAATTGAATGGCCCATCAAAATTCGACGACAGGCGGAACTCCTGGCTGAACTGCCGCGACCTCGCCGTGGACAGGTCCACCGCCACGAGGCGGTCCGCGCACCCGAGCTGGGGATCGCAGAATATGCCACCCACAGGTCCCTGCTGAATGACGCCGGGACGTCCCGGATCGTATCCGCCCAATTGATCAGCGTTCGCGAAGGCGCCCGGCGCTGTATTGAAGCGGTTGTAGTCCTCCAGAGAGGAGACCCGGTCGTAATTGTACCCCATCTCGGAAGTAAGCGTCAGGTCTCGTCCAAGGTCGACGCGGAACTGAAGCTCGATAACATCGCTATTCGCCCGATATATGGGGTCGACCGTCGATTCGATGACCCGTAAGTCATGCGACTGCACCAGACTGACATAGGGATTGGGGGTGCCGGCGGGCAGCGGCAGGCCCAGAATGCTCAAAGCCGCATAGTACGGGACGGCGTAACCGTTGGGGGCTTGGAAAGAGTCGGGGCTGTAGAGCGAAGCCGGCAGACACCCTTGGCTGAACAAGTCACCGTACAGAAGCGTTGTCGGGTGACGTACCCCGTATCCTTGAATTTCGGATCGATTGTCCTGGTTGCACAGCTGCTTGCCCGAGCGTAGGCGATCGTCGTCCTCGTGAAAGTGCTCCCAGATCAGGTTGGCGTGGAGGTAGTCGGTGGGTTCGAGGCGCAGCGAAACCCGCGTCGACCACAGGTCGCGTCCGTCGATCTGGTTGCCGGTAATCTGGTTGGTGTCGTAACCGTCGCGCTTGGTCCATGCCCCCGCTACGCGCAGCGCAACCTTATCGTCCACCAAGGGCAGGTTGATCATGCCTTCGAGGCGATGGGAGTTGTAGTTGCTCACGTCGGCCGAAAGCCGCGCTTCCTGGTGGAAGCTGGGCTTGGCGGAGATGATATTGACCACGCCAGCGGTGGCGTTACGGCCATACAGCGTGCCTTGCGGTCCGCGCAGCACCTCTACCCGCTGCAGGTCGTAGAATTCCTGCTCGAAGAAGCGGTTACGAATGAATGGCGTGTTGTTGAACGCGACCGCCACCGCGGCGTCGGTCGTCGCGGAGATAGCCTGGGTGCCGATGCCGCGGATCTGGATTGAATACGAGCTGAAGTTCGTCTTGGTGAAGGTGAAGTTCGGGACTTGGGTCATCAGGTCCGGACCGCCGGCCACCTGCGAGCGCGTCAGGTCCTCTTGAGAAAATGCCGACATCGCGATCGGCACGTCCTGGATGTTCTCTTCCCGCTTCTGGGCCGTAACGATCAGCGCCTGCACCGTGCCGGAGTCAGCGCCGTCCCCCGCGGCGCTCCCGGACTGGGGGGCGAGCGTTACCGTCCTTCCGTCGTCGGAGGCGACGCGCAGGTTGGTGGCGACCAGCAGGCGGCGCAGCGCCTCGCGCGGTTCGTACTCGCCCTTCAGCGCCTGGACCTTCTGGTCGCCAACATCGGTCTGGCTGGCGAGGATTTGCAGGCCGGACTGGCGGCCGAATTCCTGGATGGCGGTGCGGGCCGGTTGCGCGGGAATGTCGAACGACTGGACCTCCGCGAAGGCCGGAGTCGCGGCGATGGAAACGGCGCAGACTGCGGCCCCTCCCATCAGCGTATGGCGCAAGCTGAACATGTCTACTCCCCCCGTATTTACGGGCGCCTCCCCGGGCGCTCCTACGGGAACGATCCACGACGTTTCGACTTCCGCCGCCTTGCCTGCAAAAATTATGACCGGGCGGGGCTCGCGAGTCTCAGTTCGCGATCATCGACCGTGACCTGCGCGCCGAGGGTATTGGCCACCGCGCGCACAAAGCTGTCGGGATCGTTGGCGCGGAAGTAGCCGACCAGCCGTTCGCGCCCGAGCGCGGGATCGTCGATGACGATGTGGCGGTCGTTGTAGCGGTTGAACTCGGCGGCGGCGTCGGCCAGCGTTTCGCCGTCGAGGCCCACCATCCCCTCGCGCCAGGCCAGCAACCGCCTGACCGTGGTCGGCGCCAGCGCCTGCGGCGCGCTCGGCCCTGAGTCCGAGACCAGCATCTTCGTTCCGGCCGGCAGGCGCAGGATGCGAGCCGGATCGGCCGTGGTCCAGCACTCCACCGTGCCCTTGGCGACGATCACCTCGGCGTCCTTCCCTATCCGGCGCACGGAAAAGGCGCCGTCGATGGCGCGCAGGCGTACATCGCGCGCCTCGACCACGAATGGGCGAGCGCGGTCGCGCGCCACATCGAACCAGGCTTCACCCTGCGCCAGCTTCACCAGCCGCTGGTCGGACGCCATCGCGACTTCGATGCGGCTGGCGGTATTGATCGCCGCGCTCGAGCCGTCGCCCAGCGGCACGCGCCGGATCTCGCCGCGCGCGGTGCGATAGGTCTGCTGGCCGATGCGCGAGACGGCGAGCGCGCCGCCGACGCCCGCGATGCCGATGAGGCTGGCGGCCATCGCCTCGCGCCGGGTGACCACGGGCCAAGCGCGGGCGGGCGGCGTTTCGGCGCCCAGCGCGCGGCCGCGATCCATCATCGACCAGGCGGCGTGGGCGCGAACGTAGGCGCCCTGGCGGCGTTCGTCGGCAGCCAGCCAGGTGTCGAGCTCGGCCTGCTCGGCGGCGCTCAGGGCCGCGCGGTCCTCGCGCACGACCCAGGCCGAGGCGATGCGGTCGATGTCAGCGGCGGTCTGCTTTGGCATCCCTACCCCCTTTCCGACCAAACAGCCGCAGCGTCCGGCGCGCGCCGCCGGCCTCCGAGCCCAGCCCCTGCAGCACCAGCCGCAGGCCCCTCGCCGCCTCCTTCTCCACGATGTTTTCCGACACGCGCAGGCGCGCGGCGATCTCGCGTTGCGGCAGGCCGTCGATCTTGCGCATCAGGAAAATCAGCCGGCATCGTTCGGGCAGCGCCTCTATCAGCCGTTGGACCCGCGCGAGCTCCTGGCGACCGCTGAGCGCGCGTTCGGCCGAGGGCTCATAGTCAACGATCCCCAGCGCGTCGATTTCCGCCACCGCATCGATGCGCACGATCCGATCGCGGCGCATCTGCTTGAGCACGATGTTGCGGGCGACGGCGAAGAACCAGGCCCGGCCGCTGACGATGTGCTCGAACCCACCGTGGGCGAACATCTTCGCGTAGGCCTCCTGGATGACGTCGTCCTCGTTCTCGATCCGCAAGGACGCACGCAGCCACCCCCGCACGTCCGCCTCATGCGGCAGGACGTGGGCGGCGAACCATGCAGCGGTGTCCCTGGGCAGCGACAGGACGCCCTCCCGTACGTGTGTACGCGTTAAGGCTGGCGCGGTTGGGGGCGGTGTCAAGCGGGCAAGGAAAAGGCGGCGGGGTTTGAAACCCGCCGCCTCAGTGTATCCGGTTCAGAGGGGACCGAAGCCGGAGTAAGAACTAGCCGCCGAAGCCGACGGCGATCTTGAAATAGGGGCCGTCGAAGGTGCGGTCGTATTGTTTGCGGTCGGCGTCGCCGGCATCGAGGACGTCAAAATATCGCTCCCACCGATAACCGGCCCCCACTTTTATCCGCTGAATATCGTATGAGACGCCGAGCGAGACGTCGATGAGCGGGACGGTGGCGGATTTGGAGCGGCGGATGTCGACTGCATTGCGATCCACATCGTTCAGCGGCCGGAAAGCGTGGTCGTGGTTGTATTTGACATGGATATATCCCGATTGTTCGTAACCCGTGATGGCCGTCTCCTGTTTTCCGAACAATACGCCAGCGGCGACGCTCCAATCGAGATTCGCGTGTCCCGTCTCGTCGCTGCCGATCAGTTGCCGGGAGGCATCCCAGGACAGAACGGGGCCCGCGCCCCTGAACTCTCGTTTCGCCTCCAGAATTGCGTCGTAGCGATGGGCGTGGGCCTGATAGGCCGGGACGTACGCGCCGTAGAACCAGCCATCCGGAATTACCCAGTCCGGCACGCCACTCATCGTGAGGTTGGTCTTCGAATTGAACTGGGCGTAGCGAACCCCCGCGGCCACGGTTGAATGCCCCTCCCCGATCATGCCGAGGCCCACATCGTAGCCAACCTGGAAATCCGTGAAGAGATGATCTTCCCGGCTCCTGACTGACGCGTCCGACCAGTTGGTCGGGTATTTATAGATGCCGGCATAATACGGTTGATTGCGGTATTCCGGCGCGCAGAAGGCGGCATAGGGATGAGACGCGGGGAACCCGCAGCCGGGCTGGCCCAGCTCCTCGGCATGGACCCTGGCGTTGCCGCCGTTGGCGCGTCCGTAGCGAAGGCTTGCCGCCACGCTCCATGGTCCGGCGGGACGATAGGTGATCTTGAGTGAGCGGCCATCGCCCCAGTCCAGGTCTCTGTTATCGAAATCGGCGGGCGGTTGGAGGGCTTCGGAGAACTGGCCGAGGAAGCCGGCGCGTACAGGCGTATAGGGCGCATCCTGCCGCTGAAGCGTGCCGCCGACTTCCACCGTCAGAGGATAGGGGCCCGTGTGATTGGGGTTGGCGCCGGTCCACCATGGGCCGCCGTTCCACTCCTTGGTTACCCGCAGGCCGTAAAGACGCGGCTCGGTCAGGAAGACGTTGGTGGTCAGGCCGGTGTCATCGGAGTTCAGGAAGGCTCCGGTGATGGAATCGCGGTCCATCACATTCTTGACGTAGGCCATGATCTTCCAGCCGGCATCCTCATTGCTGAAGATCGCGGCGAGGTTGATGTTGTTGTAGGCCTTGAGCTTGTCGTAGCCCGGCATGTTGAAGATGCGCGTCCAAGCTTCCGATTGGTAATAGAGGTCGGTGTGCAGGGTCGCCAGCCAATCGTTCGGCAACGGGATCGTGTAGTCGGCCGTGATCGTGGCCGTGAAATGTGGGGCATTCGGCAGTTCGTTCCCGCTCAGGTCCTTGTCGAACCCTTCGCCGTTGTTGGGCGCGCTGGCGGGGTCAAATCCCGGATAGTTGGGATAGAAACCGCCATGTCCACCGTCCGACCAGAACGGTCCGCCCGGCGGATTTGCCACATATGGCTGCCCGGTCATGATGTCGAGACCGCGGAAATAGGCCATGTCGCAGGGACCATCCGCACTGCCGGCGACATTTCCGAGTTGCTGGACATAGCCGATCTGCCCGCCTCCGGTGAATAGCGACACGGGCACGATGCAGTTCGATGGATAGATCGGGAACGGCTTGACCACGATCCAGTCGGTATGGCCGGCCGTGCGATCCATCACGTCGACCGCCTTCATGCCGTCGGCGACGCGGGTATTTTCGTAGCCCCCCTTGAAACCCAGCCGCAGGTTTTCGAGCGGCCGCCAATCGGCCTCAATTTCCAGTCCCCAGACGGTCGCGTCGAAGTTCTTGGTGATGGCTGAACGATCAACGATCTGCGACAGCTGGTAGCCCTTGTAGTCGTAGTAGAAGGCGGCGAGATTGAGTGTCGCCCGTCCTTCGTCGAAAGTGTTCTTCGAACCGACTTCGAAGGCGTTGATGAATTCCGGGTCGAACGTGGTCGGATGGGTTGCGGAGGGCGGCGGCACCCAATCGGCCGTGCGGACGTTGAGCGCGACGCCGGCCGGCGGCGGATTGGCGCCGCCAGCTTTATAGCCGTGAGCGTAGGACGCATAGAGCAACGTCTCATCGGTGATGGAGAGGTCGGGTTTCCAGTCGATGGTGAGGCGGCCGGTCGGCTCGCGCCACTCCTGCTCGATTACCTTCAGCACAGGGTAGCCGACTTCAGGTCCTTGGAGCACCCAACTCGGAATGAGCGGGGCTTCCTTCTTGTCGACCGTCCAACGCAAGCCGGCCGTGAGCTTCAGGTTGTCCGCGATCTGGTAATAGGCCTCACCGAACACCGCATAGGAGATCAGTTTGTACGGGTTCTTGCTGAGGAAGTAGTTGTGCCCCAGGTCGTTCACCTGTTCGATCGGGTTCGGGTCGATGTACATGCAGTTGCCGGCCGTGCCGACGCCACCGAAATTATTGACGCTGACCGTCTGCAGTCCCGCAGGCAGGCACTCGCGGTTATCCGAAACGCCGCCAACGTAAGGCGTCTGGATTCCGCTGGCGAAACTGCTGGCCGCAAACAGGCTGAGCGCATTGATGAAGACGTAGTATTTCTCCATCGTATCATAGCGTAGGAAGTTCCCGCCTAGGCTGAAGTTGAACGGTCCCTCGTAATTGGACGCCAACCGGAATTCTTGGCTGAAGTGGCGCGACCGGGCGGTAGAAAGATCCTCCGACACCAGCCGATCCGAACAACCGATCTGCGGGTCGCAGAATACTCCATTTTCCAATACACCGGGCCGAGAAAAGAATCCGCCGTCACTTTGCGCCCAAGCGCCGTGCGCGGTGTTGAAGCGGTTGTAGTCCTGGGTCGACCAGATGAAGTCAGTCGCCCACGCCGTCTCGGAGGTCAGCGACAGGTTGTCATTCAGATCGTAGGAAACCTGTAGCTCTACGGTGTCTGTCTTCGCCTTGTATTTCGGGTCAATGACCGATTCGATCACCCGGAGATCACGAGACTGAACATTACTCGCATACGGGTCTACCGAGTCGGGATTTCTCGGCAGGCCCACCATGCTGAGCGGAAAATAGAAGCCGAATTGATAGCCATTGGGCGTCTCGAATGACTCCGGCGCGTAGAGCGAAGCCGCGATGCAGCCCTGGCTGAGCTGCGACTGGTATTTCGTCGACTGCGACCCCGGAAAACCGCCGGTATAAGTGACCGGGAAGCCGCCGACCTCCGTCACGATATGCTTGTGGCACAGCTGCTTGCCGGAGCGGATGCGGTCGTCGTCTTCCTGGAAGTGCTCCCAGATCAGGTTGGCGTTGATGCGGTCGGTCGGCGCGATGCGCAGCGACAGGCGCGTGGACCACAGGTCGCGGCCGTCGATGCGGTTGCCGGTAAGTGCGTTGGTGTCGTAGCCGTCGCGCTTGGTCCAGGCGCCGGCCAGCCGCAGGGCGACTTTGTCCTCCACCAGGGGTACGTTGACCATGCCCTCGACCCGCGAGGAGTTGTAGTTTCCGACATCCACGGAGACCTTGGCCTCGTAGGAGAATTTTGGCTTGGCCGAGATGATATTGACCACGCCCGCGGTGGCGTTGCGCCCATAGAGGGTGCCCTGAGGGCCGCGCAGCACTTCCACCCGCTCCAGGTCGTAGAATTCCTGCTCGAAGAAGCGGTTACGAACGAAGGGCGTGTTGTTGAAGGCGATAGCGACGGCCGGGTCGGTCGTGGCCGAAATAGCCTGGGTGCCGATGCCGCGGATCTGGATCGAATAGGAGGAGAAATTCGTCTTGGTGAAGGTGAAGTTCGGGACCTGGGTCATCAGGTCCGGGCCGCCGGCGACCTGACTGCGGGTCAGGTCTTCCTGCGTAAACGCCGACATCGCGATCGGCACGTCCTGAATATTCTCTTCGCGCTTCTGCGCGGTCACCACCAGCGCCTGAACGGTTCCCTCAGCGCCGTCCCCCGCGGCGCTTCCGGACTGGGGGTCGGAGGCGTCCGCGATGGCTATCGCGCCGGAGGGATCGCGGCGAATCTTGAAGCGGGTGCCTTCGAGGAGTTGGGCCAGCGCCTCATCAGAGGATAGCGCGCCCTTCGCGCCCTGGCTGCGCACGCCGCTGACGTCGGCGATGCGGTAGATGATCTGCACGCCGGATTGCCGCGCGTAGGTGTCGAGCGCGACCGACAGGTCGCCGGCCGGCACGTCGAAATCGCGGGTCTGGGCGGCGGCCATTCCGCCGGCGGCCAGGGCAAACGCGCAAACGCCGCCCGCCAGCATCGTCTTCAAGGTCCGGTGTGGCATGATCTTCTTGTCTCCCCCCTTGGCGGTCTCGCTGACCGCTCTCGGACTACTGAGACGAAGCCTCGGCGCGTATCCGGTACGCGTCATCAGCCGGAAATGACGATCTCCTCGCCGCGATCTTCCACATTGAGGCCGAATGCCTGCTGCAACAGGCGCGCAAACGCGTCGATATTCTCCGCTTCAAAGCTGCCGCCGATGCGGACCTTGGCGGCCGCGTCGCCCTCGACCACCAGCTTGCGGCGGTTGTAGCGGTTGAACTCGCTGACCGCGTCGGCGAGCGTCGAATGGTCAAAGGTCAGCATCCCCTCGCGCCACGACAGCTCGGTCTCGACCTTCTGGATCGAAGGGGGCGCCAGCAGGGTCGCTTCGCCCTTGGCCAGCGCCAGGTCGCCGCGCGTCAGCACGGCGGGCTTGGCATGCTCCTGCCGCACCGGGTCGACGCGCACGCGGCCTTCGACCACGGCGACCTCGACGCCCTCTCCTTCCCGGCGCACCAGGAACTTGGTGCCCAACACCGTGATCCGGCGCGGACCGGCATAGACGACGAAGGGATGTGCGGGATCGTGCGCGACCTCGAAATAGGCCTCGCCCCGGTCGAGCCAGACGGTTCGGTGATCGTCACTGATGGAGGTGCGCAGTTTCGTGTCGGTATTGAGCTCGACCCGCGTGCCGTCGCGCAGCGGCACCGTGGCGTGGCCGCCGATCTCGGTCGAATAGGCGCGACCCGGCTGGACCACCTTGATGACGCCGAGCCCGCCGCCCATCGCCACCGCTACGGCCACGATTGCCGCGGCGATGCGCCCGAGCATCCTCCGCGAAGGCCTGGCCCCAAAATCCGATCCTCGCAGCGCCGCCAGACGGTCGGCCCGGCTCCAGGTCGATTGCAGGCGCAGGAAGGCCACGCGGTGGGCCATGTCCGCCTCGATCCAGGCGTCGAGCGCGGCCTGGTCGGCGGAGGACCACTCGCCGCTGTCCTGACGCGCGAGCCAGGCGGCGGCCTTTTCCTCGATGGCCAGCGCGGCGTTCATTGGCCCACCCCGCTCTTGGAGCCGGAGACAGTGCGGCGGATGCGGCCAGGGCCACCCAGCATGAAATCAGCCAGCGCGCGCATGCCATGCGCGGTTTGACGCTCGACGGTGTCCTCGCGGATGCCCATGCGGGCGGCGACCTCGCGCTGCGACAGCCCCTCGATCTTGCGCAGCACCACCACCTCGCGGCAGCGGGCGGGCAGAAGGTCGAGCCCCGCCTGCAGCCGCCGCAGCTCGTCGCGGGCGGTCAGATGCCGGTCGGGGGTGACCTCGTCCACCGTGACCGCCCAGCCGTCGAGATCCACCGCCACCTCCAGCGGTACGACCCGGGCGTGGCGCATGCGGTCGATCAGCAGGTTGCGGGCCGCGGCGAAGACGAAGGCCTTGGCGTGCGCCGGCTGGGCGTGGCGCGCGGCCTCGCAGACGCGGGTATAGATCTCCTGGCGCAGATCGACGATATCCGCCTCCGTGCGCCAGTTACGGCGCAGAAAACGCATCAGCGCCGCCTCCAGCGGCAGCACTTCACTTACGAACCATTCGTCCAGCGCGCGCGGGTCCAAACCAGCCCCCGGAGTCCTTCACGACTCTACCGAGACGAAACGGCGGGGGAAATCCGGTACGCGATGACCGGAAAATCTGGGCTGTCGGGAAAGAAAATGGCGCGCCCGGAACGATTCGAACGTCCGACCCTCAGATTCGTAGTCTGATGCTCTATCCAGCTGAGCTACGGGCGCGCACTCGCCCTTCGGCGAGGCGGCGGAAACTAGTGGCGGCGGGGGGAAAGCGCAACCCCTCCGGAGCCGCTCAGTCGCGCCAGCTGCGGATGTCTGATCCGGGCCAGGGCGTGGCTTCGTAAACGGCGCGCGCGACGGCTCTCGCGAGGCAGTCGGCAGCCAGTGCGCCCAGGCGCGTGATGGCCAGCGGCTCGGGGCCGGGAAGCTCGCGGCGGGCGGTGGAGAGGGCGAAGACGGCGTCGCCGTCGAAGGGGGCGTGGACGGGGCGGATGGCTCGCGCGAGGCCGTCCTGGGCCATCACAGCGATGCGTCTGGCCTGCGCGGGCGTCAGCGCCGCGTCGGTGGCGACGGCGGCGATGGTGGTGTTGGCGCCGATAGCAGGCGCGACCTTGGCGAGGCCCCAGTCGTCGGGGGCAGTGGTGAGGCCTACCGGGCCGAGACCGCCGAACTCGCCGTCGATCTCGTAGGGCGCGGCCCATAATGTGTTGCCGTATCCGGCGACCACCGAGCCGAAGCTGTTGACGGCCACGATGGCGCCGACGGTGATCCCGTCCTCCGTGACGATCGAGGCGGAGCCCACGCCGCCCTTCAGCAGGCCGGCCATGGCGCCGTAGCCCGCGCCGGCCGTACCGAGGTCGAACCCGGTGGCCGCGGCTTCGGCGGCGGCGATGCCGAGGCGGCGATAGGGCGGCTCAAGGCCCCAGGTCTTCTCGCCACCGTTGGCGAGGTCGTAGAGGATGGCGGCCGGAACCACCGGCGACTTCGGCACGCCGGGCAAGTCGATGAGGCCGAAGCCCCGACCATTCGCGCCCAGCCACGCGGCCACGCCGTCGGCGGCGGCGAGGCCGTAGGAGGAGCCGCCGGACAGAACCACCGCGTCCACCGCATCGACCAGAGTGTCCGGGGCCAGCGCGTCGGTCTCCCGCGTGCCCGGCCCGCCGCCGCGCACGTCGCAGGCGCAGACGGCGCGGTCGTTGGGCAGGATCACCGTCACGCCGGTGCGTACGGCCGCGTCATGCGCCTGGCCGACGGCGAGGCCAGGCACGTCGGTGATCAGGTTGCGGGGGCCGGGGCGGGCGCTCATCAGCCTTGCGTTGCACGAGGCGGCGTTTGTTGTCCATGGTGAGCCCATGCCCAAGCTCGTCCCCCTCCTCGCCGCCTTTTTCCTTGCCGCCTGCGCGAGCGTCCCGCCGCCCAGCGCGCCTCATGTGATGGTCGCTACGGCCAATCCACACGCCACCGAGGCCGGGCTGAAGGTGCTGAAGGCGGGCGGCTCGGCGGTGGATGCGGCGGTAGCGATCCAGGCGGTGCTGGCGCTGGTGGAGCCCCAGAGCTCGAGCGTCGCGGGCGGCGCCTACATGGTCTTCTACGACGCCAGGGCAAAGACCGTGACCGCCTATGACGGCCGCGAGACCGCGCCGGCAGGGGCGACGCCGGACATGTTCCTGGACGAAACGGGCAAGTCCTTGCCCTTCTTCACCGCCGTGCTGAGCGGGCGCTCGACCGGCGTGCCGGGCGCCATCGCGATGCTGGCGCTGGCGCAGCGCGAGCACGGCAAGCTCCCCTGGTCGTCGTTGTTTGCAGATGGCGAACGCCTGGCCGACGAAGGCTTCGTGGTCAGCCCGCGCCTGTCGGGCATGATCAACAGCGAGGCGCCGCAGGCCGCGACGCCGGACGCGGTCCGCTACTTCAGCAAGGCCGACGGGAGCCGCTATCGCGCGGGAGACGTGCTGAAGAACCCGGCCTATGCGGCCACGCTGCGCCAGCTGGCGGCGGAGGGGCCGCGCGCGATCCTGGCGGGCGAGACGGGACAGAAGATCGTGGCGCGCCTGCATGAGCCGCCGATCCCCGGCTCCATGACGATGGACGATCTGGCCCGCTATTCGCCGAAGGAGGCCGACGCCCTTTGCGCGCCCTTTCGCATTTACGTCGTCTGCACCGACCGGCCGCCGTCGAGCGGAGTCGCGCTGCTGCAGGCGCTGATGATGCTGGATCATACGGACATCGCCACCCGTGGGCCGAAGGACCCGATCGCCTGGGTCGAACTCGCCGAGGCCGAACGGCTGATGTACGCCGACCGCGACCGCTACGTCGGCGATCCGGGATTCGTGAAGGTCCCGGTCGAGGCGCTGCTGGACCCGGCTTACGTGACCAGCCGCGCCGCCCTGATCGGCCAGCAGGCGGGGTCGGCGCCGCAGCCGGGCGCCCTGCCCGCTTCCGCGTTTGGCCCGGACAACACCATGGAGCCCGGCGGGACCTCGCACGTGGTGGTGGTCGACAACGACGGCAACGTGCTGTCGATGACCACGACGGTGGAGAACATCTTCGGCTCGGGCCGGATGGTCGACGGCTTCTTCCTCAACAACCAGCTGACCGATTTCAGCTTCTCGCCGGTGGAGAAGACCGGCCTGCCCGCCGCCAACGCCGTGGCGCCCGGCAAGCGGCCGCGCTCGTCGATGTCGCCGGTGATCGTGCTGGACCGGCAAGGGAACTTCGTGGCGGCGCTGGGCTCCCCGGGCGGATCGGCGATCCTGGCCTATAACCTCAAGACGCTGGTCGCCCTGTTCGACTGGGGAATGCCGATGCAGCAAGCCATCGACCTGCCGAACCTGACGGCGAAGGGTGACACTTTCGTCGGCGAACCAGACCGCTTTGGGCCGGAACTGGTTCAGGCGCTGGCGCAGCGCGGGATCGTCATGAAAGACACGGGTCTCGAGGTTTCCGGCATCCAGGGTGTGATCGTGCGGCCGACCGGCCTGGAAGGCGGGGCGGACTCACGGCGCGAGGGCGTGACCGCCGGCTACTAGACCTGAGCCTTGGTGCGACGCCCACGTCTGGCGGGTTCGCGTTCGGGCGCGCCGGGCAGGCGCAGTTCGAACACCGAGCCGTCCGGCCCGGTCGCGGCCAGCGTCAGGTCGCCGCCGTGGCCTTGCGCCAGCTCGCGCGCGATGGCGAGGCCAAGCCCCGTGCCGCCACGGCGGCCCGAACCCACGAACGGCTGGAAGAGACGGCTCGCGGCGCGCTCCGGCACGCCGGGGCCGTTGTCGGCGAGGAGGACGATGCTCGCGCCGTCTTCCTGCGAGAGGCTGGCCACCACCTTGCCGGGCTCGCCTGTGCGCGGCGCACCTTCGATGGCTTCGCGGGCGTTGCGCAGCAGGTTGACGAGGATGCGGTGCAGCTGGTCGGGGTCGGCGCGGACCTGATCGGTCCTGGCGATATCGGTCTCCAGCTTGACGCCGCCGACGGTGAGGCCGGCGTCCTCGGCCGCGGCCTTCAACGCGGGCAGCAGCGGCGTTGGCTGCGCATCCGGCGCAGGCTCCTGCGTCTTGCCGTAGGCCAGCACGTCGGAGGCCAGCGTCACGGCGCGGTCCAGCGCGCGCTCGAGCCTCGGCAGCGCCTGCGTCACGTTCGGGTCGCCAGACTGGGCCAGCCGCTCGGAGGCGATCTGGGCGCTGGTCAGCATGTTGCGGAGGTCGTGGTTGATCTTGGCCACCGCCTCGCCGAGCTGGGCGAGACGCGCGCGGGAGCTGAGCGCCGTGACGAGGTCGGCCTGCATGCGGCCGAGTTCCGCCTCGGCCCGGCCGATCTCGTCGGCGCGGCCGGAGGGGGCGATGCGCGAGCGCGGGTCTTCGGGGTCGGCGCGGAAACGCTCCATGGCGCGCGTGATCCGCTGCATGGGCCGTACGAGGAAGGCGTTCAGCGACAGGTAAACCAGCGTCCCGGCCAGCGCGGCCACGAAGGCCATCACGCCCAGCAGGCGGAAGAGATACTTCCACAGCTCCTGGCGTAGCGGCTCGTCAGGGGTGACGATCTCGACAAAATCGCCCGAGCGGAAGCGGGGTTCGGAAATCACCCGCACCATCTGCCCCGGACTGCCCGACAGAGTTCGGAAGGGCGAGGATATCCACGACAGCGGGTTCTGCTCGCGCAGGTCGACGAGGTAGGGCGTGCGCATGGTGCGCGGCGCCGCCAGCACCAGGCGGCGCATGCCGTCCTGCTGGATGGCCACAGAGACTACGCCCGCCCCTTCCAGCAGCTGTGAGGACAGACGCCGGGTCACCTTGCCGTTGGGCGAGGACTCGGTTGCGAGCGAGGCCAGCTCGGCCGCCCGCACCCGGTCCAGCAGCCACTGCTCTTCGAAGGCGGCCAGCGCGGGGGGCAGGATGAGGGCGCCGGCCAGCGTCACGAACAGGGCTGTGAGCACCAGCAGGCGCGCCGACAGGCCGCCGGGCCAGTAGAGGCGGCGGTCGCCCCGCTTGGTCGGCTGCTGCGCCTGGGGGTCGGCCATGGAAAACCCCTACTTCACGCCAGCCGCTTGAGCAACGAAACCAGCCGCCGCGTGCGTGGCGAAAACAGGATGGGCGAATACCACTGCCCCGCCAAGCGTTTGACGATTTCGCCGCGCGTCGGATAGGGCGCGATCATCCCCGCCAGCTTCGAAAGCTTCACGCCCGCGGACATCGCCAGAACGAAGGGCTGGATCAGGTCGCCGGCGTCCTTGCCCACGATCGCGGCGCCCAGGATGCGTCCCTTGCGGTCGGTGATCAGCTTGCCGAAGCCGCGCGTGTCGGCCTGCGTCCGGGCGCGGTCGTTGTGCTCGAAAGACTGGGTGATGACGCGGATGTCCTTGCCGTGCCTGGCGCGCGCCTCGGTTTCGGTGAGGCCCACCACCGCCAGCTCCGGGTCGGTGTAGGTGACGCGCGGGATCACCAGCTTCTCCACATTCACCGGCGAGGCGAACAGGGCGCGGCGGACGAAGAGCGCGGCGTGGGCTCCGGCGGCGTGAGTGAAAGCCGGGCGGCCGGTCACGTCGCCGATCGCGAACACCCGGCGGTTGGTGGTGCGCAAGCGCCGATCCGTGCGGATGCCGGTCTTATCGTAGGCGACCCTGGCCGCTTCGAGGTTCAGGCTCTCGACGTTGGGCGCACGGCCCGTGGCGACCAGGATTGGCCCACGTTCAATGGTTTTGATCCGCGCGTTTTCGCGCAGCGCGACGCCGTCGAGCTTCAGCTGTTCAAGGACGACGGCCGCCAGGTCGGGATCCTCGCGCGCCAGGGCGCGGTCGGCTTCGAGAACGGTCACCTTCGAGCCCAGCCGCGCGAAGGCCTGTCCGAGTTCCAGCCCGATCGGCCCGCCCCCGACGACGAGCAGGGTCTTGGGCAGCGCTTTGAGGTCAAAGATCGTCTCGTTGGTGAAGTAGGTCGCATCCTCCAGGCCGGGGATCGGCGGAACCTTCGGGCGCCCGCCGGTCGCGATGACGATCTTGCGGGCGGTTACGGTGACACTGTCGCTCTCGACCGTGCGGCGGCCGGAAAAGCGCGCGGCTTCGCGGATGACGGTGACGCCAAGGCCTTCGAAGCGCTCCTGGCTGTCGACGGGCGCGATGGCCTCGATGGTCGTGCGCACATGGGCGATGGCTCGGGCGAAGTCCCAGCCTTTCGCAGCCGCCGCGATCAGCGCCTTCGACGGCACGCAGCCGAAGTTGAGGCAATCGCCGCCCATCTCGCCCTGCTCGAAGAGGACCACCGAGAGGCCCAGCTGCGCGGCCCCGGCGGCGACGGAGAGGCCGCCGGACCCGGCGCCTATGACGGCGAGATCGGCGCGCAGCTTCCGCTTCATGCAGAGCGGTATCGGCGCACGAGGCGCACGGCCGTCGGGATCAAGGCCAGACACGCCAGCCCGATCAACGGCAGCAGGATGCGCGGCTCAGTGATGATGTGCAGATCCGGCTCATCGCCCCGCTCGAACACCGTGCCTAGCCCCGAACCCAGGAAGGCATAGACGAACGAGCCCGGCGCCATGCCGATGAAGGAGGCGGTCACGAAGGTGCGCGTCGAGACCTCCGCCAGCCCCGCGGCCACATTGATCAGCAGCAGCGGCGCGACCGGGATGATCCGCAGGGTGAAGAGGTAGGAGAAGGCGTCCTTCCGGAAGCCCTCGGCCAGCTTGCTGATCGTGGGCCCGGCCTTGCGGGTGATGATGTCGCCAAACGCCGTGCGGCAGGCGAGAAAGGAGACGGTCGAACCCAGCGTCGCCGCCGTGAGCGCGGCCAGACCACCCGGCAGCGGCCCGAACAGGAAACCGCCGGTCAGCGTCATCACCAGCGCCAACGGCAGGGAGAGCGCGACGACGGCGGTGTATGCCACGGCATAGACCGCCAGGCTTGCCACCCAGTGCGCCTGCACGAATGCGGAGAGCTCGGCGTGGCGGGCCTTCAGCTCACCGAGGGAGACGTGCTTGGTGACGCCGCTGGCGAACGCGATGGAGACCAGCACGAGCAAAAGAATCAGCAGGCCAAAGCGCTTGAAGAAGGCGCGGGTCTTGCCTGCGTCCGTCATGCCGTGTTCCTCGCCTCCGAAACGGACGCAAACCCGTCCGCCCTGAGGCGAGCGGCCAGATCGCGCTTGATGCGCCCGATCAGCCCGGGACCTTCGTAGACCATTGCCGAGTAAAGCTGCACTGCATGGGCTCCAGCCCTGATCTTAGCATAAGCATCCGCGCCTGAACTCACACCTCCAACGCCGATCAGCACGAGATCGCGCTCATTCACCTCGGCAAACTGACGGAGCACGCGGGTCGAAAGGCTCATCAGCGGCGCGCCGGACAACCCGCCGGCCTCGCCCTTCAATCGTGAGCGCAACTCATCTGGGCGGCTGACGGTGGTGTTGGAAACGATGATCCCCTGCAGGCCGGCGCCCGCGGCGGTGGACATGATCATCCCGACCTCGCCCTCCTCCAGGTCCGGCGCGACCTTCAGGAAGACGGGATAATCGCCCGGCAGTTCGCCGCGCGCCTCGGACAGTCGCCCGAGCAGCTCCTCCAGCGCGGCCTTGGTCTGCAGCGCGCGCAGGCCCGGCGTGTTGGGCGAGGAGACGTTGACGGTGAAGTAGTCGGCCAGGCCCCACAGCCGCTTGAGGCCCGTGACGTAGTCGCCGATCCGATCGCTCGCGTCCTTGTTGGCCCCGATGTTGGCGCCGACCACGCCCCGGCGCCTGCGGGCGGCCAGCCGTCCGGCGACGGCCTCCAGCCCCTCGTTGTTGAAGCCCATGCGGTTGATCACCGCCCGGTCCTCGCTGAGGCGAAACAGGCGCGGGCGCGGATTGCCGGCCTGGGGCAGCGGCGTGACCGTTCCGCACTCCACGAAACCGAAGCCCGCCGACAGCATGGGGTTGGGAACCTCGGCGTTCTTGTCGAAGCCGGCCGCGAGCCCAATGCAGCTCGGCAGCCGCAGGCCCGCGATCTCCACCTGCAAGGCCGGGTCGTCGGGCCGTTCGCCGCGCGGACCGAGCCCCGCCTTCAGCGCGCGAATGGTCAGGCCGTGGGCGTCCTCGGGATCGAGGCTGCGCAGGAAGCCGGTGGCGAAGGTGTGGACCAGGCTCAATCCGCACCCCCTCCGCCGAGATCGGCGGCGTAGAAGACCCCGTCGTAGGCGGCCCGCCCGTTCGCATCGACGACGAAGGCCACGGCCGTGGCGGTCGGGAACCGCGAGGCGATCTTGCCGATCACCGCCGAGCCCGCGCCGCCTTCGTTCAAGAGGCCGACGGCGAGTTCGTGGATGCCGGGGTTGTGGCCGATGACCATCAGCGTGCCGGCCGTCACGCCTTCCAGCGCATCGAGGATGGCCATGGGCGCGGCGTTGTAGAGCGCCTGAAGCGTATGTACGCGGGCCTTGGGGAAGGCGGGCTTCATGGCCTCCCAGGTGTCGACGGTGCGCTGGGCGGCGGAAACCAGGACGACGGCGGGCGCGAGGTTGTCCTTGGCCAGCGCCGCGCCGACGAGCGCGGCGTCGGCGCGGCCCTCCTCCGTCAGCCGCCGCTCGAAATCGCCGCCGCTCTGGGCTCGCCGTTCGGCCTTGGCGTGGCGCATGAGGATCAGCCGGTCCATGGCTCCGCTCTTAGCCTTACCCCGCCGCCTCCGGAAGGGATGGTTGACATGGGGCCGACGTAACGGTCCAACGCGGCCATGAGCGAGGACGGCGCAACCTTCGTCGTGCAGGAGGACGGCGGGACCTGGAGGTTCGGCGCCGAGCGCCCGCTCGTGCTCGATTCCGGCCTGAAGATCGAAGCGCTGGAGATCGCCTACAAGACCTACGGCGCGCTGAACGCCGAGCGCTCCAACGCCGTGCTGGTCTGCCATGCGCTGACCGGCGATCAGTATGTGGCCTCCAAGCACCCGATGACCGGCAAGCCCGGCTGGTGGGACCGGGTCGTCGGGCCCGGCCTGCCGCTGGACCCGCAACGCTACTTCATCATCTGCGCCAATGTGGTCGGCGGCTGCATGGGGACCACGGGCCCCTCGTCGGTGAACCCGGCGACCGGCAAGCCGTGGGGCCTGACCTTCCCGGTGATCACCATCGCCGACATGGTCCGCGCGCAAGCCATGCTGGTCGAGGCGCTGGGCATCGAGCAGCTGTTCTGCGTCGTCGGCGGCTCCATGGGCGGCATGCAGGTGCTGCAGTGGGCGGCGGACTATCCAGAGCGGCTGTTCTCGGCGCTGGTGATCGCGGCCGCCGCGCGCCACTCGGCCCAGAACATCGCCCTCCACGAGGTCGGCCGCCAGGCGATCATGGCCGATCCGGACTGGAAGGGCGGCGACTACGCCACGACCAAAAAGCGCCCCGAGAAAGGCCTCGCGGTGGCGCGGATGGCTGCGCACATCACCTACCTTTCCGAAGCCGCCTTGCAGCGCAAGTTCGGCCGCGAGCTGCAGCGCGACGGGCTGTCGTGGGGCTTCGACGCCGACTTCCAGGTGGAGAGCTATCTGCGCCACCAGGGGACCAGTTTCGTCGATCGGTTCGACGCCAACAGCTACCTCTACATCACCCGCGCGATGGATTATTTCGACCTCGCCGCGGCGCATGGCGGCGTGCTGGCCAACGCCTTCACGAGGGCGCGGGAGGTGCGGTTCTGCGTGCTCTCCTTCACCTCCGACTGGCTCTATCCGACGGCCGAGAACCGCCACGTCGTGCGCGCCCTGCTGGCCGCCGGCGCCCGCGCCAGCTTCGTGGAGATCGAGAGCGACAAGGGCCACGACGCCTTCCTGCTCGACGAGCCGGAGATGGCCTCGGCGATCAACGGCTTTCTCAAATCCGCCGGCCAGGCGCGGGGACTGAAGTGACCGTGCGGGAAGACTTCAAGGAAATCCTGCGCCTCGTGCGCCCGGGCTCGCGCGTGCTGGACGTCGGCTGCGGCGAGGGCGACCTGCTGGAACTGCTGACCCGCGAGAAGCAGGTGGACGGGCGCGGGCTGGAGCTGGAAGGCGCCAACGTCTCGACCTGCCTGTCGCGCGGGCTGGCCGTCGTGCAGGGCGACGCCGATCGCGACCTCGACCATTTCCCGAGCCGCGCCTTCGACTACGCCATCCTGTCCCAGACGCTGCAGGCGACGCGCAACCCGCGTCACGTGTTGTCGGAGCTGCTGCGGATCGCCGACAAGGCGGTGGTGACCTTTCCGAACTTCGGCCACTGGCGGGTGCGGCTCAGCCTGCTGATCGACGGCCGGATGCCGGAGACCAAGGCCCTGCCCGAGCCCTGGTGGTCGACGCCCAACATCCACCTCTGCACGCTGGCGGACTTCAACGCGCTCTGTAAGGACCTCGACCTGCGGGTGGAGTCCTGCTCGTCGTTGAGCGGCGGCCGTCCCGCCCGCCCCATCGACCCCTCGCGGCCTGTGGAGAACCTGCGCGCCGAGACCGTGCTCTTCTTCCTCAGCCGGCGAGTCCACGAAAGCGCGGAACCACCAGCGCCGAAGGACGATCTATTCGGCGGATGAAGCTCCGCCTGATGACTTACAACGTCCACCGCTGTGTGGGCGTCGACCGAAAGCTCGATGTCGAACGGGTGGCCGCCGTGATCGCCGCCGCCCGGCCCGACATCGTGGCGCTGCAGGAACTCGACGTCGGCCGGGCCCGCACCCGCAACGTCGACCAGGCCCATGCGCTGGCCAAGCTGCTCGGCATGAAATCCCACTTCCACGCCGCCATGCATGTGGAGGAGGAGCAGTACGGCGACGCCATCCTGACCGCGCTGCCCGAACGCCTCGTGCGCGCCGCCGCCCTGCCGGGCTATCCGCGCGTGCGGGGCCTGGAGCCGCGCGGGGCGCTGTGGGTGGCGATCGCGCTGGGCAATGGCGTCGAGCTGCAGGTCATCAACACTCACCTCGGGCTCGTGCCTCAGGAGCAGCAACGGCAAGCAACGGCGCTACTGGGCGAGAAGTGGCTGTTGTCGGAGGGCTTCACCGCGCCCGCCGTCCTGCTCGGCGACTTCAACGCGACCCCCTACTCCCAGACCTACCGGATGCTGCACACCGTTATGAGGGATGCGCAGGCGGGGCGGAGAGTTTCGCCGACATCCACCTTCCCGTCGCGCTTCCCGTTCATGCGCATCGACCACGTCTTCCTGGCCGGCGAGATCGAGGTCGTGAACGTGACCTCGCCCTACGATGCGCGGTCCCGCGTGGCGTCCGACCATCTGCCGCTGGTGGTCGATGTGGAGGTCAAGGTTCCGGCGGCAGCTGAACCTGCGGCAGCAGACGCTGGATATCGCGCCTGATGTGAGCGCGCCGCACCCACGGCCGCCAGGCGTCGTCTGTACGCAGGGGATCGCCGAGCGAGCGTCTGGCGATGAAGCGCGCAAAGCCGCCAACCTCTTCCTTCACCATCGGCCTCAGGCGCCGGGGCGAACTATCCAGCGCATCGATGGCGGCGCCGATGGAGCCGTGCTCAGCGATCGCCGCGACCACCTCTTCCGGTTGCCGGCCCAGGAAGTGGGCGATCTCGCGGTTGTGGAACGCGCGGATGCCCATCCGCGTCTCGTCATCCCGCGCCTCAATGGCGACGTCGCATTCGCTGTCGAGACCCATCGAGCGGTTGTTGAGGTTCGTCGAGCCCACCCTCAGCAGCCAGTCGTCGATGATGGCGATCTTGGCGTGGACGATGATCGGATGGTCTTCCGGCGTGCGCGCGCAGAAGGCGCGGAAGTGGCCGAACTTGTCGGCGTCGAGCAGCCGGTTCATGGCCAGGGTGCGGGCCGTGTCCATGGTCATCTGGTCGAAATAGCTGGGGCTGGAGGACGGTCCGATGGTGACGATCTCCGGACCGTCCGGCTCCTCCAGCCTGAGCGCCAGCGCCTCAACGATCAGGCGCGAGGCGAGGTACTGGTTTTCGATGTAGATGGTCTTCTTCGCCGCCGCGATGCCGGCCAGATGGAGCGCCAGGCACTCCTCAGCCCCTTCCTGCTTCTTCCAGGTCGGCGTGGTCCGCGCGACGGCGAAGGGCTGGCTGCGCAGGTCGGGCGCGACCACCGACGGCCAGGGCGAGGCGTCCTCCTTGGTGGCCGGCGGCGGAGGCGGCGGCGCTTCGCCTGTCACCGCTTTCCAGCGGTCCGAGAACAGGTCGCCCAGCACCTCGGCGGCCGGGCCGTCGACCATCAGCGAGACCTCATGACGGGCGGGATATCGCTTTCCTGAGGGCAGGCGCCGTTCGGGGACGTGGTCTTCGTGGTCCAGTGTGTCCCAGCGATCGGCGCCCAGGTCTCCCCCGCTGACGAAGGCGACGCGGCCATCGATGACCAGCACCTTCTGATGGTGGCAGGCGCTGCGCGGCAGGGTGTGGTCGAGCCGGTACTTGACCCGCGACCCCAGAAAGTAGGCCGCCCCCCGCTGGCAGGGAAACCCCTGGCCCAGGCCGATCAGCCACGGCTGGTCCCAGGCCAGTATGCGCACATCCAGCGCCGGGTTCAGCGACGACAGCCGCCGCAACAGGAGGCCCAGCCGGTCGGGGTTCTCAGGATCGCCGCTCTTCTTGTTGCGGTCGGGCGCGAGCCGGGTGAGCGGATCGAACACCCAGGCCAGCAGCCAGATGGAGTGTTTGGCGTTCAGGATCGCCGCCTTGGCCGCCGCGAAATAGGCCGCGCCGTCCACCAGCATCGCCAGCCGGTCGGCCTGAGCCACGCGCCAGCAGGTTTCGCCGGGCCGCAACAGCCGCGGCTCGATGGGCGGAATGGCGCCCTCAACCGCGACGGAGTCTCGATCGCGCGTTTCCATAGGGTCCGATGTAGGCAGTTCGAGCGTCATGCGACATCCGGCAGGTGAAGGAACCTGCGGCACGAACGCGCGAGAAACGCCTCTGGCTCCGCTTAGCCCGCGATGGCGGCGGCGTTGCGTTCGCCGGTGCGGATGCGGATGGCCTGTTCGAGGTCGAGGACGAAGATCTTGCCGTCGCCGATCTTGCCGGTGTTGGCGGTGCGGGTGAGCGCCTCGATCACAGCCTCGGCGATATCCTCCGGCACGGCGATCTCCAGCTTGACCTTGGGCAGCAGCTTCACCTCGTACTCAGCGCCGCGATAGACCTCGGTCTTGCCCTTCTGGCGGCCGTAACCGCGCACCTCGGTGACGGTCAGGCCCGAGGCGCCGGCCTCCGTCACCGCCTCGAGCACGGCGTCCAGGCGGCTCGGTTTGATCACCGCGACGATCATCTTCATGGGCGGCAGGCTCCTTCAGGCGATCCCAAGCTAAGGCGAATCCGGGTCTCTCTCCAAGTGCGGCGTCCGCGCGGGCGCCGGTCCAGCCGGCGCGGGCAGCGGCACGGGGTTGAAGACGCGGGCCCTGGCCTTCACGCCCTTGGGCTTGACCGCATAGGTCTGCTTGACCGCCTCCATCAGGATCAGGCCCGCGAACCTGGGCCACAGCCAGGCGCCCACCTGTTCGAACCCCTCGGCCCAGCGCGCCGCCCAGCCGAACGGCGGCACATAGAGCGCCCGCGTCCAGCCCGACGGTTCCAGTTCGGCCTCGCGCAGCAACGCCTCCAGCTGGCGGCGGGTGTAGGGCCGGCCGTGGCCGAAGGGCGTGGCCTCGGCGTTGGACCACAGGCCGTTACGGGCGGCGACGACCAGGATGGTGCGGCCGGACGGCGCCAGCACGCGGGCCACCTCGCGCAGCAACTCGACCGGGTCCTCCGTCTCCTCCAGCGCGTGAACGCAGAGGATTCGGTCGAAGAGGGCGTTGGGGAGCGGCAGCGAGAACTCGTCGGTCAGGCAGGTCAGGTTGCCCTTTCCGCCGGGCCACACCTCCACGCCTTGAGCGGCGGGCATTGCGGCGACCACGCGGCGCGCCTTGGGCCTGAAACCGTCGAGGTAGGGCGTGGCGTAGCCGAGGCCCAGCGCATCCAGCCCGTGAGCGTCGCCCCAGGCCTCCTCGACCTTGCGCCCGACCATCTCGCGCGCCGCCGCGCCCAGCGGCGAGGCGTAGAAGGCTCGCAGTTCAAGAACGTCGCGGCGCATGGGTTTCCTGCTCTCCTTTCCGTTCGTAACTTAATCCGTCATCCTCGGGCTTGTCCCGAGGACCCATGAACACCGAGCTCTGTCGATTGGCTCACCACGCATGGGTCGTCGGAACAAGTCCGACGATGACGAAGTAGGAAGCGGCAATGCTCACTGTCCATCAGTTCCCGTGCCTGTCCGACAACTACGGCTTCCTGATCCGGGACGAGGCCACGGGGCTCGCCGCCTGCATCGACACGCCGGACGCGGGCGCGATCCTGCGCGAGCTGGATAAGCTCGGCTGGAAGCTGGCGTTCATCCTCAACACCCACTGGCACCCTGACCACGCCGGCGGCAATGCCGAGGTCAAGGCCGCGACGGGCGCCACCGTGGTGGGTCCGGCCGAGGTGGAAAAGATCGCCGCGCCCGACCGGGTCGTGGTCGAAGGGGACGTCGTCATGCTCGGCGAAACGCGCCTCGACGTCATCGACACCGGCGGCCATACGCTGGGGCACATCACCTACCACGACGCCGCCGACCACATCGCCTTCGTGGGCGATACCCTGTTCGCGCTGGGTTGCGGCCGTCTCTTTGAAGGCACGCCGCAGCAGATGTGGGGCAGCCTGCAAAAGCTCGCCGCCCTGTCCGATGACACCACCGTCTATTGCGCCCACGAGTACACGGCCTCGAACGCCCGCTTCGCGCTGTCCGTGGACGAAGCCCCGGCGCTGAAAGCCCGCGCCGACGAAGTCTTCGCCGCCCGCGAACGCGGCGAGCCGACCGTGCCGACCACCATCGGGCTAGAGAAGGCCACCAACCCGTTCCTGCGCGCCCCGCGGCTCGCGCCGGGCATGGCCGATTACGAGGCTTTCGGCAAAATCCGCGCGGCGAAGGACGCGTTCAGGGGCTAGCGCGCTCCTGCCGCCATGGCGATGCGCTGCGACGACGGCCGGCCCGCTATGCCCATGTCCGGGCGCACCGTAACGACGAGGACGCCGTTCTGGACGGCGGCGGCGGGGCGTTTGCCCTGGGCGACGAAGATCTTCTCGATCCTGGTCAGCGCATTGCGGCCCGCGGCGCTGCGGGACATGTGGATCATGGCTTCGGCCGCGACCATGGCGGCGTCGGCGATGATGGCCGCGGACTGGGGCGTGGCGTCGGCGCCGACCGAGACGAGGCGCTGGGCCGCGCGGCTGGCCCGGGCGCTGGCCTGGGCGAGGCGTTGCAGCAGCGCGCTGGGGCCCATTGGGGCCAGGCGTATGGGAGTGGTCTCGCCCTCGACGGCGACGGCCGCGCCTTCGGGCCGCTCGGGGGTGAACAGCGTCAGGCCGCCGAGCTTGGTGGCGCGAAGGACGGTCTCGCCGAGGTCGTTCTTGTAGATGATGTCGCCGCGCGGGCCGGACTGCGGCTGAAGCGCCCAGACCTCGGAATCGTCGTCGAAGCGCAGCAGCGGCTGGGACGAGGAGCGGTCGAGGACGAACTCATCGCCCGTTTCAGCAACATAGTGGGCCACCATGGGAGCCGGCGCCCTGCGGCTGCTCGGCGACGAGCCGAACAGGCCGTCGCGCAGCACGGAGCCCAGATCATCCGCGTGGGCGGGCGCACCCACGCCCAGGGCGGCGCAGCCCAGGACGAGAGCCGCTACGATCGCAGGCCTTGCCACCATCCCCGACGCCTTGCACCCCGATGAGGGCGAATCTTGGACGTGGAGATGGCGCGCGGCAAGGCCTACGCCGAAGCTTACCGGCGACTTAGCCGGCGAGGTATTGCCCGCCGTTGGCCGTCAGCGTCGAGCCGGTGATGAAGGCCGAGCCTTCGCTGGCCAGGAACGACACCGCGTCGGCGATTTCCGAGGCCTTGCCCAGACGCCCAACCGGGATGCCGGCGATGATCGACTGCAGCACGTTTTCCGGCACCGCGGCGACCATGTCGGTGTCGATGTAGCCGGGGCAGATGGCGTTGACGGTGACGCCCTTGCGCGCGCTTTCCTGCGCCAGAGCCTTTGTGAAGCCGACCATGCCGGCCTTGGCCGCCGAATAGTTGGTCTGGCCAAGCTGACCCTTCTGGCCGTTGATCGAGGAGATGTTGATCACCCGGCCCCAGCCGCGCTCGCGCATGCCGTCGATGACCTGGCGGGTGACATTGAAGCAGCTGTTGAGGTCGACGTTGATGACGTCTCCCCACTGCTCGGGGCTCATCTTGTGGAACAGGCCGTCCTTGGTGATGCCGGCGTTGTTGACCACAATATCGACCGGGCCGAGCTCGGCCTCGATCTTCGCCACTGCCGCCTTGCAGTCGTCGAACGAGCCGACGTCGCATTTGACGACCATGATGCCGAGTTCGGCGGCGGTCTTCTGCGCGGCTTCCTCATTGCCGGCGTAGGCGGCGGCGACCTTGTAGCCGTCGGCCTTCAGCCGCTCCGAAATCGCCCGCCCGATGCCCCGGGTGCCCCCGGTGACGAATGCAACTTTGGTCATTCACGTATCCCCAAATTCTCGATTTCTTTTCGTCCGCTCACCCCGGCGAAAGCCGGGGCCCATACTGCAGCTCAGCTTGGGTCCCGGCTTTCGCCGGGATGAGCGGGGTTAAATTACTGAAGATTCTCAACGCACATCGCCACGCCCATGCCGCCGCCGACGCAGAGCGTGGCGAGGCCCTTCTTGGCGCCCGAGCGCTTCATCTCATGCAGCAGGGTGGTCAGGATGCGTGCGCCCGACGCGCCGATCGGGTGGCCGATGGCGATGGCGCCGCCGTTGACGTTGACCTTCTCCGGATCGAGGCCGAGGTCGCGCAGCACGCACAGCGACTGGGCCGCAAAGGCTTCGTTGGATTCGACGAGGTCGAGGTCGCCGACCGACCAGCCGGCCTTTTCCAGCGCCTTGCGGCTGGCCGGGATCGGGCCCGTGCCCATGATTTCCGGGTCGACGCCCGCGTGCGCCCACGACGCGATGCGGGCCAGCGGCTTGAGGCCCCGCTTCTTGGCCTCGTCGGCGGTCATCAGCACCAGCGCCGCGGCGCCGTCGTTGAGGCCCGACGCGTTGCCGGCGGTGACCGAGCCTTCCTTGTTGAAGGCGGGGCGCAGCGCGGTCATGGCCTCCATCGTAGCGCCATGGCGGATGTATTCGTCGTTCTCGACAACGGTGTCGCCCTTGCGGCCCTTGATGGTGACCGGCGCGATCTCGTCCTTGAACTTGCCGGCCTTCTGGGCGGCTTCGGCGCGGTTCTGCGAGCCGACGGCGAACTTGTCCTGGTCTTCGCGGGTGATCTGCCAGCGCGCGGCGATGTTCTCGGCCGTCTGGCCCATGTGGTAGCCGTGGAAGGCATCCCACAGGCCGTCCTTGATCATGGTGTCGACGAAGCCGAGGTCGCCCATCTTCTGGCCGTTGCGCAGGTTGGCCGCGTGCGGCGACTGGCTCATGCTTTCCTGGCCGCCGGCGACGACGATATCGGCGTCACCCGCCTCGATCTGCTGGGCAGCGAGCGCCACGGCGCGCAGGCCCGAGCCGCACAGCTGGTTAAGGCTCCAGGCCGGCGAGTCGGTTGGCACGCCGGCCTTCACCGACGCCTGACGGGCAGGGCCCTGGCCGGCGCCGGCCTGCAGCACCTGGCCCATGATCACTTCGTCGACGTCCGCCGTCGCGATGCCGGCGCGGTCGACCGCGGCCTTGATGGCGATGGCGCCCAGTTCATGCGCGGGCAGGCTAGCCAGCGCGCCGTTGAAGGAACCCACAGGGGTGCGGGCCGCGGAGACGATGACGATGTCGCTCATAAAGTAACTCCCGACGATTTTATTGCGCGGACGCCGCTCTTTCGCGGTTGCGGCGCCTGCGGATGTGCCTATGCGGCGCACCCCTTGCACAGATCGACCCCTTTCGTCATCCGTCTCTTTACAGGATGGGCTTTTCCGCGCTGCAGCTAGGCACTAGCGTCATGCCTTTGCATCCGCGATAGTGCGGTGCGGAAAACCGGTCGAAGCCGCCTCTCAGGGGATGAAATGTCCGAAAAACCCGAAACCGGCGA
>Ga0157373_10000050_pt1 | contig 106011 bp, 112 predicted proteins | sample C65metaG_FD_113460 | JGI IMG/M metagenome (GOLD analysis project Ga0157373, IMG submission 113460) | Corn rhizosphere microbial communities from Kellogg Biological Station, Michigan, USA - C6-5 metaG | ecosystem: Host-associated > Plants > Roots > Rhizosphere > Soil | place: USA: Michigan...
CAGGCTGGCGGTTACATCGTAATTGATCTGATCGGGCGTGTACTGCACTACGGGCTTTTTCTCTACGATCTTCACCTCGCCCAAATCGTTACCCGAGCGTTTAAGGCGGATAACACCGAGGTTATGATCGGGCTGTGTGGCATTGATATCGATATCGGTGATGAGCATTTTTTCGTAACCTACATAAGTGATACGGATACTGTATTTGCCATAAGGTACGTTACCCATCTTAAACTCGCCGCCGTTGTTGCTGGTGGTATTTTTTACGATACTCTCTGATTCGGGCGTGATGATAGCAATGCCCGCGAAGTCGATCTGCTCGCCGTTGGCCGCATCGATCAGCTTACCGGTAACTGAACCGGTATTTACCGACTGTCCATAGGCATTGCCCAGGCATAGCAATAGCAGTAAACAGAAAGTGTAGTAAAGTAGCTTCAAAAAATTAACGTATTTGGATATGTACTGCAAAAATCAAAAAATGGCAGTATAAACGCCAGAATTTTGATTGTATTATTTTCGTTAGACTATTTTTTTGAAAAAGGATTAACTGGAGAGATTGTTTTTATTAGTATCAAGTCGCAAGTATCAGGTATCAAGTACCCTATTGCCTTTTTTATTCATACCGCACACTGTTGGTGTTATCACCAACGATCATTTACAGTTCATGGTTGTTGGCAATAACGCCAACAAGACGCAGGATGCCGTAGGAGTTCAGTCTATGTCGAACTTGTTTAAGTATTGTCTTGATACTTGATACTCAATACTTACTACTAAAAATCACCAAACACAAAAAACGCCCTGTAAACAAGGCGCTTTTATAAGGTTTAGCTTTATTAATAATTATTTTTGACCGGTTGGCGGATTGTTACCTGCCGGCGGAGGTGTACCACCTGCCGGAGGCGGAGCCATCATGCCCGGGCCACGGTTTTCACGTGCTGGTGGGTTAGCATCAGGGTGTGCTTTACCGTTGTGGCAGGTATAGCAACCGATGGCTGCTGTCATAGCGTCGTGATCTTTATCTTTTTTATCGTCGGCATCTTCTTTAAAATATTTTTTGTTGATGGCTTCGGTCATTTGCATCATTTTGCGGGCAACCAGTTTTTCGGGCTTGGCATCGCTCGCAAAATCGATCTTATTGGTTTGAGCGTCGGGTGCATGACAAAAATTGCAACGCTTACCCAGCGAGCCTGACCAATTGTGCATTACCTTTTCCATTTCATCCTTCGTAATGTTTTTAGGCAATACCTTCAGATTTTTAAATCCGGGTTCGTCCTGCTGCTGTTGCGGGGCTCGCATAGCGGTGGTGGCAACAAAAATGATAGCAGCCGACAAACAGGTAACTATCAGTGATTTTTTGTGTTTAAGCATATTGGGCTGTGTTAGATTACCATGCTAAAGTAAAAAAATATTCATAAAAACCTAATAATCGTATATAAAAAACGTGTTACACCAGATATTCTTTAGCTAACTCGGTGCTTTTTACCCATAGTTTTTGTCGTGCAGAATTATTGTGCAGTGCTGCTGAAGCATCACGAACAGGTTTTCTGTTTTTAAAATAGCTGCCCGATAAATGCTCGATGCCTGGCTCGGTAGCAAGGTAAACTGTTGTTTCGGCGCCTTGCTCGGGCGTTTTCATAAATGGGCGGGCTATACGCAGTAAAAGTTTCACCAGGCCGGTAGATCCTTCACCAAAATGAGTATTTATCACACCAGGGTGCAGGCAGTAAGCGGTAACACCCTTGCTGGCAAAACGCTCGTTAAGCGAGCGGGTAAAGTAAATATTGAATAGTTTGGCATTACCATAAGCACGCAAAGGTGAATAATTGTTTTTTAGTTGCAAGTCGTGAAAATTAACCCTGGCTTGTTTATACGCATCCGAACTTACATTGATGACACGCGCCTGGCCTTTTTGCAGCAAAGGCATTAGGCTAAGCGTTAAAACAAAATGCCCCAGGTGGTTGGTGGCAAAAGTGCACTCGATGCCATCCTTAGTTAATTGCCGCTCGGGGAAAATGCCACCGGCATTGTTGATCAGCACATCGATAGTATCCAGCCTGGTCCTGATCAGCGCCACGGCATTGGCAACGCTCTGCATATCAGCTAAATCACAAGGCACTACAGCAATGTTTGGGTTGCTGGTTTCGGTTATAATCTCTCGTTTTAACTGCTCGCCCTTAGCGGTATTGCGAACTAATAAATATAAATTGAAGCTTTGCCTGGCCAGGGCCCAGGCCGTTTGTTCGCCAATGCCTGACGTTGCACCGGTAAGTAACACCGTTTTATGGTCCATATTTTTTCAGCTATTAATAAAACAGTGTCTGTTATTATTAATAAAAACACAAAACAGCGGGGCTTAGTTTTTAAACTCGATGATTTTTTTGTGTAATACCTCGGGCTTAAATGGCTTAAGTATACAGTCGGAAAAGCCAAGCGCCAAGAGCTCGTCAAGTAGTTCGTTATCCACCAGCGCGGCGGTGAAGGCCAGCATAGGCAGTTTGGGGTAAAGTTTCTTGATATGCGAGGCCGCGGTATAACCATCCATTTCAGGCATCTCCAGATCGAGCAGAATGATGTTGTAGCTGGCATCACGGGCCAGTGCATCCAACACTTCGCGGCCATTTTTGCAAGTGGTGAGTTGCACTTTCCAATCCTGCAATATGCGTTTGGCCACCATCATGTTAATGGGGTTATCGTCGGCAATTAAAATCCGGCAGTCACTTAAATCAGCACTGAATGTATTGTTTGGCCTTTTAGTGATAACTGTTTCAGCCTGCGGGAAGGTAACGGTAAAATAAAAGGTAGTGCCTACGCCATATTTGCTGTTAACTTCGAGTTCGGTGCCCATCAGATTAAGCAAACGTTGGGTAATGGTAAGCCCCAAACCCGTACCGGCATACTTGCGCGAACTTTCGTGATACGCCTGCCAGAAACCGGCAAATATTTTGGCAGCGTCCTCTTTATGCATACCAATACCGGTATCCTCAACCTCAAACTGTACGGTGAGTTTGCCGTTATCCTTGCCAAAACAAGAAGCCCGCAAAACTACCTTGCCTTTTACCGTAAACTTCAGCGCATTTGATAACAGGTTGTTGATCACCTGTATCAGCCGCATATCATCAGCCATTACATTGGTATTCAATTTTTCATCAATATCGACCACCAAATCCAGGTTCTTTTCTTCAAAACGGTTATAAAAAGGCAGCGCCGAACTCACCAAAAGTTCCTTAAGATTGGTATTGATGGGATGCAACTCAAACTTACCGGCTTCTATCTTATTAAAATCGAGGATATCGTTCACCAGGTTAAGCATATGGTCCGAGCAGTATCTCAATACATCGAAATACTCCCGCTGCTCGGGCAGCATGGCATCTTTTTGCAACAGGCCCGATACACCGATGATGCCGTTGAGCGGCGTACGCAACTCGTGCCCCATAGTTGATAAAAAACGGGTACGTGCCTGCATAGCTTCTTCTGTAAGCTCCTTTTCGGCAGTGATGGCGTTAATGTACTTACGCTCAAACATAACACTTGCCAGTGCAAATAATGCCGATAAAGTTATGGCAAATGCCGTATTGATATGGAAAAGGATGTTATATGTACCTTCGGCCACCACATCGAGCGTACTGCTTTCGCGCCCGTAAAAAACACTGATATAAGCACAAATCGCAGTAAATGCCAAAAAACCGCCAATCTCTGTGGCTTGTCTTTTATGGTTATTGATAACCATAGGCATGGCGAACACCAACGGAAAGTAATACAGATAACCGCCCGCGCGATGCCCCAACACAAACGACATGGATATTAAAAAAGCGTTAATCTGGATGACTATATAATATTTGGCAAATTTATAATAGCCAGAATGCAGCAAAATGAGCACTAATACACTCGATAATATTTTACCGAAGGTTACCGTTGCACTGATATAATTTTGATGAAATAACTGAATTAACAGAATAACCATGGCTACGCTAATGGATACGTAACTCAGTTGCCGCATCCGTTTAGCGGTTTCCTTAATATCCTGCAGATCGAACATGGTAGTTTCCTCAGCCTGATTATTAAGGTTATTCATATAGTTCAAATCTCCGATAGCGGATAATAGCTAAATAAGGTGGTTGCTGTTTATGACGGTATAAATTTAAAAAAAATAGTTATCAAATTATTTATAAGTTAAAAAAACAATAATCAAGTTTAACTAAAAAAGTTAGTAAATGCTTTTTATATTTGTATACAAGCCACCAGTGTAATGTACGCCATAGTAGATATCGAGACGACGGGAGGCCATGCCAGCGCGCATGGTATTACAGAGATAGCCATTGTAATACATGATGGCGCACAGGTTATTAACCGTTTTGAGACGCTGGTGAACCCATGTGCGCCCATCCCTGTTTATATACAGGCCTTAACGGGTATAGATGATGAGATGGTGCAAAACGCACCTTTGTTTGCCGAAGTAGCACAACAAATATTCGGGTTGCTGAATGGTAACATCTTTGTGGCACATAATGTTAACTTCGATTACTCGTTTATGCGGCACCATTTGCAGCAGGCAGGGTTTGATCTGCAGTGCCCTAAACTGTGCACCGTACGCCTGGGCCGAAAGATATTTCCGGGGCTACCATCGTACAGCCTGGGTAAGTTTTGCCGGCAGATGGGTATCGAAAACCTGAGCCGCCACCGTGCTATGGGTGATGCTTATGCCACCACGCAACTTTTTGAGCAAATGCTGCAAAATGATAAGCATGGGCATATCGCGGCATCGCTTAAACAAAGATCGAAAGAACATTCATTGCCCTCAAACCTGCCGCAGGCCCAGGTGGATGTTTTGCCCAATGCGCCGGGCGTTTATTACTTCCATGACCAGAAGGGTAAAATCATCTATGTAGGTAAGGCCCGCAACCTGAAAAAACGGGTAAAGAGCCATTTTACCAATAACCGCGCCGACCAGCAGAAACAGGAGTTTTTACGCAATATCCACACCATTACGCACCAAACCTGCGGCACCGAACTGCTGGCTTTTATTTTAGAAGCGGTTGAAATTAAACGCCTGTGGCCCAAATACAACCGTGCGCAAAAGCATCACGAATACACCTATGGCCTGTACCGTTTTGAGGACCAGCGTGGCTATACCCGCCTGGCCATAGATAAATGGACGCGATACTCGCAGCCTTTGTATACCTGCAACAGCATACTAGAGGGCTACAATTTGCTAAATAACTTAATAGCCGAGTTTGACCTTTGCCCAAAGCTATGTTTTGTGCAGCGTAACGATCAGCCTTGCCCGCGGGTAAAAACCAAACCGTGTGCCTGCCAGATAACCGAAACTACATTACGCTATAACAAACGTGTAAATAAGGCTATCGACCATCTCAAATCAACCCTTTCTACCTTCGCCATTCGCGATAAGGGCCGCACCGATGATGAACACAGCTATATTTTGATAGAAAACGGCGAGTTTTACGGCATGGGTTACATCAAACATGATCTCGACGGCAGTGAGCTATCGGTTATTAAAACCCAATTAACGCCTTACCCCGGCAATGGGTACATTAAAAGTATGGTAGCTAATTATGCCTTTAATAATCCGGATAGGAAGGTGGAGTTTGTTAGTGTGGCTTGATTTTGTTGTCCGGAAGTCAGAGAGACGGAAAGTCCGAAAAATTAGTAGTGAACAATACATATTGAAACGTCATTGCGAGCGATAGCGTGGCAATCCCCGACAGGCAGAGCGAATAGCCAAGTCCTACTCCATTAGCAAACCATCATACAAATCAAACCATTCGGGGTTCATAGATCCGATTAGATCAATTTTGCTTTGCCTGTTACCAGCCTTAATTATTTTTTCGGCGGCTATTGCTTCCTGTATTGCTGAATAAGACTGATAGAAAACCAGTTTGGTACAATTATATTTAGCCGTAAAACTTGTTGGATGAACTTTATTGCGGTGTTCCCAAATTCTACTCATTAAATCTGACGTTACTCCAGTATATAACACAGAGTGTGTTTTATTGGCGATAATGTAAACACAGCCGCCACGTTCAAATACCATATTGTGGTTAGTTATTTATATTGGTTAGAAACGGCTCTACTAATCGGGGATTGCTTCGTCCCTCGCAATGACGCGTGAAGAAATTCACTCCTCGCTCCGGTGATGCTTTTTCTTTTTCTTACTATGATGCTCTTCCTCGTGCTTCTTTTTCTTCTTTTTACTTTCGGTGTGCTTCTCCTTGGCAGGCTTATCGCTGGTTTTAGTTTTAACAACAGTTGCTTCGGCAGCAGGTTTCGATTTTGACGGAGTTGTGCTACTTGTTTTGGTACTGTCAATCGCGCTGATATCCTTTACCGTGAAAGTATTATCACTGATGCCGTATTGCAGTATTTTAGTTTTACCGGTAGGTTTTGCATCGCGTCCGTTACCATCATAAACCGGGAACTGCCGAACGAGGTTGCCTTCTTTAATTGAGAATATATCGCCCCCTCGGTAAGTTTTTTTTGTGTTGGTACTTAGCTTGGGGAAGTCGATTTTCTGGCCCTTGCCGCCCCTGAACTCGTAGGCATAAATATTGATGTGGTTAGTAGTATCCTTAGCTTTAGCTTCGATCAGTATTTCGGGGTTACCGTCCATGTTCATATCAGTATTGTAAACGTCGATCACCGAGCCTTCCAGATCGCCATACGTAGTACTGTAATGGCTGCCGATAGAATCGGAATGCAGGATAAGATAAGCGCCCGATGAATCTTTACCCCTGCCCCAGGCGTAAACATCAAAGTATTTACCCGGCGAACTTTCGATCAGTTTATGATACCTGAAAGGTTGCGGTAATATAGCTTTAGTCGGCCCGGAAGCTGCTGTGGGTGTTTGATCAGCTTGTTGTTGCGATGCCGGTTGTTTGCAGGCACTTATGGCTGCCACGCAAAGCGTTATCAGGGTTGCGTAAAACAGATTGGGGCCTATCTTCTTTACCATAGTTTAAATATAATCAATTAAACAAAATATCGGGCGGTACTTCGCCTTTAGGTTTGCCGGGGATCGTCATGTATACATGCAGCGAGTTACCCGCGCCAACAAAAAAGTATTTCAGTGTAAACTTATGATAGCCTTTTTGCAGCAGCACATCGCCACCCTGCTCAAATGCGCTGTGCTTGCCATCGTTATCCACCACCAACTGATCATCGATCAGCAGTACCGAGCCATCGCCCGAGGAGGTTGAGAACGAATAATGGCCATCATTATCAATACGTATATAACCGTTATATATTACACCGAAGTTATGAATACCATTTTTACGGAAGCCCGCGGTATTGAAGCTTTTGGCGATACCGGTATCAATCTCAGCGCCGCCATCTATCTTATCGGTATTATCAAAAGTACCGTTAAACAGCCGGTATTTTAAACCATCGGCAGTACCGGTGTAAGTTACCGGGGCAAATGCCGGTTTGTTACTGATCACGGCCCTGGTTACTGCGCTGCGTTTGCCGGTAGGCGTTATTACAATAGTTTGGAACACGCGGCTCGAGTTATCGGGTACCTGGATGGTTACCGGGTTGTGGTATTCCAGGTCGGTTTCGCGCGGGGTGTAACCATCAATGGTATAGTATATTTTAGCGCCTTCAACCGGGCTTTTCAAAGTAAAGGTGTACTTATTGGCCGTCATGATGGTATCCGGAGCTCCAAAGGCGGTTGATACCCGGTAATTCAATCCTTCGGCATCTATCTTACCCAAATGAACCGGAACCCGGGTTTCGCTAAAATCTTTATAGTTTTTATTAGCCAGGGGTGTCCAGGCGATCTCCGACAAGGCAAACAATCGCGGCATCAGCATATACTCAACTTTATAGTCGGTAGCTATATACTCTGTCCAGATGTTGGCCTGTACACCTAAAATATATTTTTCCTGATCGGGCGTGAGTGATGCCGATACCGGGTTGTAACTATAAGTTTTTTGCAAGGGCGCGTAACCGCCGATACCCACAGGTTCCTGGCTGGTTTTGCCCTGCGCATGGTCGAAGTACAAACCGCCGCTGCCAGGTGTCATGATCACGTTGTGGTGTTGCTGTGCTGCCGCGATACCACCGGCTTCGCCACGCCAGCTCATTACGGTAGCGTTTGGCGCAAGGCCACCCTGCAAAATCTCGTCCCAGCCGATAATGCTACGGCCTTTGCTGTTCACAAATTTTTCGATACGCTGGATAAAATAGCTTTGCAGGCCTTCTTCATCTTTCAGTTTTAATTTTTTGATGAGCTTCTGGCAAAAGTCCGATTGTTTCCAGGCTGTTTTGGATACTTCGTCGCCACCGATATGGATGTATTTGCTGGGGAAGAGTTCCATCACTTCGGTAAGCACATCGTCCATAAAATTAAAGGTAAACTCGGTAGGGCAATAAATATCGTCGAAACCGCCCCAGGTACCGGCAACTTTTACCTGTTTGGTTGGGTCGCAGCCCAGTTCGGGATAAGCGGCGATAGCCGCGACCGAGTGGCCGGGCATCTCGATTTCAGGCACGATGGTGATATAACGGTCGGCGGCATACTTTACCACTTCGCGAATCTGATCCTGTGTGTAATAGCCTCCATACGGCGTATTATCAAACTGCTGCGGAGTAGAGTCGTGAAAATTGCCGATCATGGTTTGATCGCGCTGGCTGCCCACCGAAGTAAGCTTCGGATATTTTTTGATCTCGATTCGCCAGCCCTGATCGTCCGTTAAATGCCAGTGGAAGGTATTGAGTTTGTACTGCGCCATCAGATCGATATACTTTTTAACGAAATCGACACCGAAGAAGTGGCGCGATACATCCAGATGCAGGCCCCGGTAACCAAAACGCGGGTAATCGTCAATATCCACACAAGGCAGTTTAGCTATCGTGCCGTTTGGCGCAGGTAACAATTGGATAAGCGTTTGCACACCATAAAATAAGCCTGCTCCCTTACCGGTAACGGTAATTTGTTGTGGGGTGATGCTGATATGATAACCCTCGGCAGGCAGCGCGTCGGCACCGGCAGAGGTAAATTTAATAACATTGGCGGTAACCGAGTTATCGGTTTGGGCAACAGGTTTACGCAACCCCCAGGTACTTAACAGTGTCGAGGTAAATACGCCAACCGAGCGGTTTGAGGGCGTATCAGCCTGAATAATGGTTGCCTGGTTAAGGGTAAAGGTTCCATCGGTTTTTTTTAACGATACCGGTGCAGGTATGATGTTGAGGTTTGGAGAAACATCCTGGGCGTAAGTTGCCGAAAAACCGAAAAATGCAAAGGTCAGTAAAATATGTTTAAACATTATATTTGGTTAAGCAAGTTGTGAAGTTAACAGATTTTAAAATAAAAGTGTTTATGGGTGGGTAAAAAAGTTGCTACGGCTTATGGTTTGGCCAAAATAACTTATAGGAATATTAGTGAGCTTATTTAGTAATATGTGCGTGTTGGTTTGTGTTTTTAGATGATAGTTATGTTACGCCTTTTTTTAGTGGACTAGTATTACATTTATATTTTGCAGGATTTGAATAGTTTGGGATTGTTGATATAGAGATAGTAGTTTAAGAATATTTGGGCGTTGCCTACGGCCGGGCTGTACGCCCATACTACACAAGGCCTTAGCCACGGGGCCGGTACCCGCTTCCATCCCTAACCCGAATACGTTTGAAACCAAAATTCATGTTCACCTCTCGTCGGCAAACAGCTTCGGCCGAAAGCGGTGAGAAAAAAGAAGGCCATGAGTGTGGCAGGGGGCCTTACAGATCTTGATAAGTGGGCGGGTAAATAGCAGAGGATCAAGAACTGTACCAGCCCGTGTTTTCTCACCGGTTTGCAGGGGCAAAGGCCTTGTGCGCAAAGAAGCCTTTTGCCGACAAGCCTTTTGGATACTTTTGGGCTCAAAAGTATCGAGCCAACCGCGGCGAATGAGCGGACATCGGTTGCCAAGACGACCTGTAAAACCGCTCGGCCAAAACGAGGAATATGGTTTTTGTTGTTTAAATAGGTATCTACGAGCTAGCTCGCACTCGGTTGTCTTCGGTCCTCGCAATGACATGATGGAGATTATTAACAAAAAAAGCCACCCGGTTTGGATGGCTCTTTATTCAAATATTATCAACCGGAATTTTACTCCGCCGTAATTACGTGTTCTTTGGCAGCCAGGTAACGCTCTGCTTCCAGCGCGGCCATGCAACCTGTACCGGCGGCGGTGATGGCCTGGCGATAAATACGGTCCTGGGCATCGCCGCAGGCAAAAACGCCTTCTACGTTGGTTTGGGTACTGTCTGGGTGGGTGATGATGTAGCCGGTCTCGTCCATGTGGATCTGTCCTTTAAAAATATCGGTATTAGGGTGATGGCCTATCGCCACAAAAAAGCCGGTAACATCCAGCAGGCGATCTTCCTGGGTTTTGTTGTTTTTAATGCGTACTCCGGTAACTACCTGGCCGTCGCCCACAATCTCCTGTGTTTCGCTGTTGTAGATGATCTCGATATTTTTGGTATGCTGCACACGGTGCACCATTGCTTTTGAGGCGCGGAACTCATCGCGGCGAACAATCATATATACCTTGCGGCATAATTTAGCCAGGTAAGTAGCTTCTTCGGCAGCGGTATCGCCGGCGCCTACTATGGCCACATCCTGCCCACGGAAAAAGAAACCATCGCACACGGCACAAGCCGAAACGCCAAAACCGTTGTACTTCTGCTCCGACTCCAGCCCCAGCCATTTGGCCGAAGCGCCTGTCGAGATGATCACGGTATCGGCAGTAATGGTTTTCTCTTCATCAACCACTACTTTGTGCGGCATCGACGAAAAATCAACCGAACTGATATAACCGAAACGGATATCGGTGCCAAAGCGCTCAGCCTGCTTGCGTAGGTCCTCCATCATTTCGGGGCCCATTATCCCGTTTGGGTAACCCGGAAAGTTATCTACATCGGTTGTTTGGGTTAACTGGCCGCCGGCCAGCATCCCGGTATATAAAACAGGCTTCAGATCGGCACGGGCGGCATAAATTGCCGCGGTATATCCGGCCGGGCCCGAGCCAATGATCAGGCATTTTACGTGTTCGGTTTGTTGAGACATTTGTTTAAGAAAATTGTGCCGCAAATTTAGGGTTTATGCATGGCTTAGCCAATAGGCTACGGTCAGGATACTGTACTTATTTGTTGATGAAATAATTACACAGATTTTGTAAGGATTTGTGAGGGGGGGTACAGGTCGTCGGATTAGGTTACACTGATTTTTATTTATTTCGCTATCTATGATAAGAAAGATTACCCCTGATGATTTGATAAGAGAAGGGTGAGCTTTTACATTTACGCGATGTTGTGATCGATAAAAAGAAGATTGTTGTTGAGATTCTGATTATACTTTGGGCGTTGCCTGCGGCCGGGCTATCCGCTCATACTGCACAAGCATTAGTCACAGGGCCGGTATCCGCTGCTACCCCTAACGCGGAATTGGTATAAAAATAGTATTATTGTTAAAATATCATGAGCAAACGGGTACCCTTATTTGGCGATAAACGACTAAAAAGATGGCGCGATAACTTTATCGCATCGCCTTTTGAGGTGAAGTTGCTGCCTTTCGTATTTATTGCCTTGATTCTGATAGCTTTTTCCGGGATATTTATCGGTGGCGACAAGGGCAGAATTATCGGATATGCAACCATGTCTGGTGGCGCAATATTTTATTTTCAGATGATTTTACAATCTTTGAAGTTGACATTAGGAGATCAAAGCCTAAAAAATCAGATTCAACTCCGTTTGGTTATTATCGCCGGGTTGTTATTAATCGTACTATGCGACAGATGGTTCAGTCCACCTTTCTATTATATTTTTAATAGGCCGGCACAAATAGTCCAACAAGCAAAATTTTACAGGCCCATTTATAATCAAATAATACCTTTATCCATTATATCAGTTTTGCTTGTCAGGCTGGTTCCACTTACCGTAAGATATTATAAACTAAAAAAGCAGAAGCAATTAGTGGCTAACGGATAAACTTATATTACACAATACGTCAGCTTTGACTTAAAAACCACTTCTCCAGTTTACCTGTCAGATCTTCGAGTTTGATGGGTTTGGCAACATAGTCATTCATGCCTGCGTTTATACACTCTTCTTCGTCTCCGGGCATGGTATTGGCCGTAAGGGCAATAATAACCGGTTGTTTTACCACTGTGCTGCGAATGATGCGGGTCGCCTCCAACCCATCCATAACCGGCATTTGCATATCCATCAGGATAAGCCCGTAGTCCTTTTTATTGGCCGCTTCGATAGCTTCCTGGCCGTTTTTAACCAGGTCGGGCTGATAACCCAGTTTATACAATACCTGTGCTATTACATGCTGGTTCATCTGGTTATCTTCGGCTACCAGCAGGTCAAACGGGTATCTGAGGGCAAAATCTGCCGATAGCTTTTTCTTAATGGCCTGTCTATCCGGCATCGCGGGATGCTGCTGCAGCGCGCTAAGGATATGCTTGCTTAATAAATGTTGCTTGATAGGTTTGGTCATGATGGAAGCGAACAACCCATCGTTTTTAATATCTTCGCCAATAGAGCTTAACAGGATGATCGGGAGGTTTGTATATTGTTCGCGGATATGTTTTGCCAGTGTAGTACCATCCATACCAGGCATTTGCATATCGGTAATCACCAGATCTATATCAGCATTTTCCGCCAATATTTTCAATGCCTCTTCGCCGGATACTGCAAGCAATGGGTTTAACTTCCAGTGTTTAAGCTGGCGTTTTAGTATGGACAGGTTAGTAGCATTATCATCAACCACCAGGATACGTTTACCTTCCTGCTCGTCCATATTATAATGGGTGTAAGGCACCAATATTTTGGTGCCGGGGCTGGTATTTACTGTAAACGAAAAGGTGGAGCCTATATCGGGCTTACTTTTAACACTGATCTGCCCTCCCATTAAGCCTACCAGTTTTTCAGAGATAGCCAGGCCAAGACCGGTACCACCGTATTTACGCGTGGTAGACGTATCAACCTGCGAAAACGCTTTGAACAAACGATGCAGTTTTTCTTCGGGGATTCCAATACCTGTGTCGCGTACATCAAACCTCAACTCTACCGTTTCGCCCTCAATGGGTTTATGCAGGTTAACACAAATACAAACCTCGCCCTGTTCGGTAAATTTAACGGCGTTACCCACCAGGTTGATCAATATCTGGCGGAGGCGAAGATGATCGCCCACAATTTGCAGGGGCACATTTTCGTCTATCTTATACACCAGTTCCAACCCTGTCTGGGCGGCCTTTGTAGCAAAAATATCCAGTACATCCTCAATACATTGCCGCAGGTTAAAATCTTCTCTTTCCAGTTCAAGCCCACCCGATTCGATTTTTGAAAAATCCAGGATATCATTAATAACGTTGATGAGCGTTTCGCCGCAGGTAGTAATGGTTTCGGTAAACATCAGCTGCTCCTCTGTCAGGTTGGTTTCGTTCAACAAGGCAGCCATACCTATCACGCCGTTCATTGGCGTGCGTATCTCGTGGCTCATGGTAGCCAGGAATACACTTTTGGCCCGGTTAGCCTCATCGGCAGCCATACGGGCTTTTTCTAATTCCAGGTTTGATCTGCGTAACTCCTGGTTTGCCTTTTCAAGCACTTCTTCGTTCTTCTTGCGCTCCAGCGAAAGTTGAGCCTCTTTTTGCAGATCAGCCATTTGCAGGGCCTGACCTACATGCAGTTCGTTATATTTTTTGAGCTGGTATGACCATAAGCCGCAGATAAAGAATATTGCTGCAGATAGAAGAATATGGATAACAAACGTTTGAAATGCAAAATAATCCAGCTGAGTGAAATAGATGTTGCTAACCCCGATGTTTTGCAAATAGCTAAAAATAGCATGATGAAACGTTACAACGATCATCATAGGTATCTGTAACTTCCATTTTTGGTAGGTGATCAGGATAGCGCTGCCGATAAAGGCAAAAAAATGCATCTCGAATAAACCATGCATCTGGTAAATGTACTGGGCCATAAAAACGCCCAATACCGCGCTCAAAACATATTGATACAAGGATGAATCGGGCAAGGCTATTTTAGCCGAATAGTAAGCCACTAACGACAAACCGCCTACACCGATAGCGATAAGCCAGGTACCATAAAAAGGGGCCAGTATCAGCCCGATGATGAAATAGCCGACCAGAAAGTAGTTCATCAACCTGTCCGACCGTTTTTTAACATCTAACTGAAATACTTTTGTCTGCATATCAAACATTGTTAGCTCATCGTTCATCTTTACAAATTCTCTACTTATCTTTTACAATTGGGTAAACTGCAGCCGTAGGATCGAAGTGCCAACTGACTGAACACCAACCGGGCATGATCATGCAACAAACCGTTCAGCGCTATTTTTGCATAGCTGGTTTTTTCGTCGGTGCAATAACGGCTCTGGTTATAATTGCCCCGGTAATACAAGGTATGCTGGGCATCCAGCAATGCAGCCTGGGGAGTTGAATAAACGCCGCAAGCCACGGCAAGCGAGGCATCGAACGAAACCGGGACATCCAGGTCGAACTTGTCCTGTATAGCCTTAGCGGTGTATCTTTTATTATTGATCACAACTACCACAAATTTCACCTGGTCGCCAAATTGCTTTACTAACGACCGGAAGTTAGCGATATTGAAGCGCGAACAGGGGCAATCAGGATTAAAAAAATGCAGAAAAACGGGTTTACCCTGCCAGGCATTAAAGTCGCTGCCAAGGTTTATTATAGTACCGTTATTTACAGGCTTGTAATTTGCGGGGACGGGTGTGGGTAAATGATAGATGATTTCGTTATACCAAAACAATGCGCCTACACCCGAAAAAAGGATAATTAACCAAACTGCAACCACTAATTTTCTCATCACCGTTATCTGGTTTTTTATACGCATAACTTATTGGAAATGTTATCACTCCAATTAGACTACTGGATAAATTTACCATCTAATATACTAATAAAAGTTTCAGAAATGGTAGTGGCTGCGAGAAAATTGATCAGAACGAATAGAGGGATAGTAAGTGTGTGGTTGTTTAAAGGAGGGTTTGGAGGTTCTTTGTGGATTAGCGCTAAATATGTGAATGATGATATAGTGGTTTGAAAAAAGAATATTCAATTTTAATAATTGGGCGTTTCCCTGCGGGCCGCGCTTTCCGCTCATACTACACAAGGCCTTAGCCGCAGGCCGGTATCCGCTGCAATCGCTAACGCAGCTAATGGCTAATCGTCATCCCGAACCCGTTTGGGGATCGTCAGAACAATGAGCTTTAGGAGAACTAATCCGAAATCAGGTCTGTATTACCCCTACATTAAAAGGCTTTTCTATAGGCGCGTGGTTAGCTGCTTCAATGCCCATCGAAATGACTTTACGAGTTTCAAGCGGATCGATAATACCATCCACCCACAAACGCGCAGCAGCGTAGTAAGGCGTGGTCTGGCTATCGTACCGGTTGGTTATCTCTTTCAGTAGTTGAGCTTCCTGCTCCTTAGTGATGGTTTCGCCTTTGGCAACCATGCCTTGGGTGCGCATCTGCAACAGCGTTTTTGCCGCCTGCGAACCACCCATTACAGCTATTTTTGCCGATGGCCAGGCATAGATGAGCCGCGGATCGTAAGCCTTGCCGCACATGGCGTAATTGCCCGCGCCGTAACTATTGCCTACTACAATGGTAAATTTAGGCACTACGCTGTTGGCAACGGCGTTCACCATTTTAGCGCCGTCTTTTATGATACCACCCTGCTCGCTGCGGCTGCCTACCATAAAACCGGTAACATCCTGCAAAAATACCAGGGGTATTTTTTTCTGGTTGCAGTTCATAATAAAGCGGGTGGCTTTATCGGCCGAATCAGAATAAATAACTCCGCCAAACTGCATCTCGCCCTTTTTATTTTTGATGACGGTGCGCTGATTAGCCACAATGCCTACCGCCCAGCCATCAATACGGCCCAGCCCGCATACTATGGATTGGCCGTAACCTTCTTTATATTCTTCAAATTCGGAGTTATCCAGCAGGCGCAGCACTATCTCCTTCATGTCATATGGTTTATCACGGCCCTCGGGTAAAATGCCGTAGATATCTGCTTCGCGCAAAGCGGGTTTGGCAGGTTTAATTTGGTCGAAACCCGCTTTGGTATAATCGCCCACCTTATCCATAATATTGCGGATGGCATCCAGCGCGGCGGCATCGTTAGGCATTTTATAATCAGTAACGCCCGATATTTCGCAATGCGTAGTAGCACCGCCTAAGGTTTCGTTATCCACATCCTCGCCAATGGCCGATTTAACCAGGTATGATCCCGCCAGGAAAACCGAACCCGTACCGTCGACGATCATGGCCTCATCGCTCATAATAGGCAGGTAAGCTCCCCCCGCTACGCACGAACCCATAATGGCCGAAATCTGGATGATCCCCAAACTGCTCATAATGGCATTGTTGCGGAATATGCGGCCAAAATGCTCCTTATCTGGAAAAATCTCATCCTGCAAAGGCAAAAACACACCTGCCGAATCTACCAGGTAGATGATCGGCAAACGATTTTCCATGGCTATTTCCTGTGCACGCAGATTCTTTTTGGCGGTGATCGGGAACCAGGCGCCGGCCTTTACCGTGGCATCGTTAGCCACAATAACGCACTGCCTGCCGCTAATATAGCCAATGCCGCACACCACACCGCCCGATGGGCAGCCCCCATATTCGGCATACATGCCATCGGCGGTAAAAGCGCCAATTTCCAGCCAGGGTTTGTTTTTATCGATAAGATAAGCCACGCGTTCGCGGGCCAGCATTTTGCCTTTTTCTTTTTGTTTGGCAGCCGCTTTTTCGCCGCCCCCGGCAAATACTTTTTTTAGCTTGGTTTTCAGCTCGTAAACATGCTGTTTGTTAACGTCTTCGTTCTTGTTAAATTCCAGGTTCATAATGGCGTCAGTTGGCGTTGCAAATCTGGGGAATTTTTGTGAGAAAGCAGCGGGAGCGTTGGGGATGAATATTTGCGGAGTGAGGATATGCAGGTACAAAAATGTCAGGCTCAATATAATGGTTTTTTAAAGATTTGCAATTTTTAAATGTTGTTAAATGCCGGTACCTGCATTCAGAATGTGATATTTTGAGCTTGTATTTTATCATTTTAATAATATCTGCCATTAAAACAATAAAAAATTTATGTTATTGATAAAAAAAATTACCTTTAGCCCGTAAACCTGAAAGTGCCATCTTCATGAAAATACCTGTATCAATGGCTGCATTGGCCATGTGCTGCGTTTTGGTTTTTAGCGTGGGCAACGTAATGGCCCAAAAGCATAATACCCTAACTGCGGCCGAAAAGCAGCAAGGCTGGAAGCTATTGTTTGATGGTAAAACCAGCACCGGCTGGCGCAGCGCCAAAGGCGATGCTTTCCCCACCAAAGGCTGGCAGATTAAAGACGGCGAACTCACCGTTTTAGCATCCGAAGGAAAAGAATCGCAAAACGGTGGCGACATTGTTACCGATAAACAATACAGCGCTTTTATACTCACTTTCGAATTTAAGCTTACCCCTGGTGCCAACAGCGGCGTAAAATATTTTGTTACGCTTAATGAGAAGGTGAGCGGCTCGGCCATAGGTTTAGAGTATCAGTTACTGGATGATGAATTGCACCCCGATGCCAAACTGGGCCGCGATGGCGACCGTAAGCTAGCTTCGGTATATGATCTCATCCCATCAAACAAACCGGTAAGCTGCATCAAACCTATCGGCAAGTGGAACATGGGTAAGATCATCGTATACCCCAATAATCACGTAGAGCATTACCTGAACGGCGTTAAGGTTTTACAGTACGAGCGCGGCTCAAAAGCCTTCCGCGATCTGGTGGCCATCAGCAAATTCAAGCCGTATCCAAATTTTGGTGAAGCTAAACAGGGGCACATCCTTTTGCAGGACCATGGCAACCAGGTATCTTTCCGCAGTATCAAAATCAAAGAATTGAAATAAGCAATGAACAGTTCGCGTCGTAAATTTATACAGCAGTCGGCACTGGTCGGCGCCGGTATATTGGCTTCAAAAGTTAGTTGGAGCGCTGCCAGTTACAAGCGTATCATTGGCGCTAACGACAGGGTTAGGGTAGGGGTTGTTGGTTTTTCCGACAGGCACCGCAGCAGCCACATGCCCTGCTTCATGAATCATTATAAAGAGTTGAACTTCGAAGTGGTAGCCGTGTCTGACATCTGGAAACTGCGCCGCGAACAAGGCGCCGCCGCCTGGAAAGAAAAAATGGGCCGCGATGTTACCCCTTGCCGCAATAACGAAGAGATGTACGATAAAAAGCTGGTCGACGCCGTTTTTGTGAGCACTGCCGATTTTCAGCACGCACTGCACGCCATGGAAGCCGTAAAGGCCGGTTGCGATGTATATTGCGAAAAACCTTTTGCCGAAACCATGGCCGATAACCGCGCCGCATTCAAAGCGATAAAAGAAAGTGGTAAGATAGTGCAGATAGGCTCGCAGCGCCGCAGCGGCGCCAACTACCAGGCGGCTAACGAGTTTGTACGTTCGGGCAAGTTTGGCCCGATAACCATGGTTGAGCTTACCTGGAACGTTAATCAGCCCGGCCGCTGGCGCAGGCCCGATATAGTGCCTTTGCTGAAAGAAAGCGATACCGACTGGAAACGCTTTTTGCTGAATCGCCCTGCCGATATGTTCGACCCGCGTAAATACCTCGAGTTTCGTTTATTCTGGCCATATTCCTCGGGCCTGCCCGGCCAGTGGATGAGCCATCAGATAGATACCGTGCATTGGTTCAGCGGCTTGCAGCACCCGCGCAGCGTGGTTGCCAACGGAGGTATTTATATGTGGAAGGATGGCCGTAAAAACTGGGACACCATAACCGCGGTGTTTGACTATGGTCCACAGAATGATCCTGCAAATGGTTTCCAGGTAACTTTCGCTTCGCGGATGCATAACGGCGAGGATCACCCAACCGAAATTTATTACAGCAACGGCGGCGCGTTGAACCTCGATACAAACGAGGTAACTCCTAAAGGAGGATTGACACAAAAAATGGCTTCGGCTATGGGTATGCAGGCTAATTTGCTGCAGCAGATGAGTTTGCCCAATAACGAAAAGGTAGTATCCAGCGCTAATACCGGTGGCGATGTGCTCACGTCAAACCACATTCGCAACTGGATGGAATGTGTGCGAAGCCGTAAAACACCACATGCACCTGTCGAAGCTGGATATAGCCATTCGATAGCTACTATTATGACCAATGCCGCGGTACATACCGGGCAAAAAGTAACTTTTGACGAAACTAAGCAGGAAGTAATGGCCGGCGGAAAAGTATTTAAATATTAGGGCCCCCTCTAAATCTCCCCCAGAGGGGAGACTTTTGAAGCCCTCCCTGCCGGGGAGGGTTGGGAGGGGCTAACCAACATAAATTATATCACGTATAACATAAATTATGACAGAATTACAGAACTTAGAACACAAAATTGCCCAATTGCCTAACGAATTTAAAATCAAGCTCGAAGGCTATGTTGATACCCTGCTTGCCGAGGCCTGGGAGCCCAAAAAAGAGGCCGCACAATTTGGTGATGGTGTTGAACTCGGATCGAACGAAATAAACGGACCCTTAGACGAATTTAAAGCTTATAGTTATTAACTTTATTGTGTGAAAACCATCTTAAAAACCGCAGTACTTTTACCACTTATAGCCATCGGCACCACAGCCATAGCACAGAAAGCCAACATGGTTAAAGTGGTAAAGGTTGCCGATAAAAACAAAATCGACATCCTTATTGGTAATAAGCCCTTCACCAGTTTTTTGTATCCCGATAGTTTAGAAAAACCTGTTTTGTACCCGGTACATGCTGCCAACGGCACGGTAGTTACTCGCGGCTTTCCGCTCAGCCCCAAACCCGGCGATCCTACCGATCACCCGCATCATATCGGCATCTGGTTCAATTTCGAAAACCTCAACGGATTGGATTTTTGGAACAATAGCTACGCTATCAAACCCGAAAAGAAAAGCCAATACGGCTGGGTAAAAACCGATAAAATTATCGAAGCCAAAGGTGGCGTAAAAGGCATACTGGCTTACCATGCGCGCTGGACCAACCAGGCTAATAATACTCTGCTCGAAGAAACTACCCGTTTAGAATTTAGTGGTATCGCCGGCCGGCGTATTATCGACAGAGTAACAACACTAAAGGCTGTCACCAAATGTGTTTTTAACGATTCGAAGGATGGCCTGTTGGGCCTGCGCATTGCGCACGAGTTGCAAATACCCACCACAGCCGACCAAAAATTTACAGACAATAAAGGAAACGTAACCATTGTAAAAGGTGGCGACGATAAAGTGCCTACCGGCAATTACCTTACCAGCGAAGGCAAAACCGGCGATGCCGCCTGGAGTACCCGCGGTGCCTGGTGCAAGGTATTTGGTAAAATGGGCGCCGATTCGGTAAGTATCACCATCTTCGATCATCCGCAGAACGTAAACTACCCAACCTTTTGGCATGCCCGCGGCTACGGCCTGTTTGCCGCCAACCCCTTAGGCGAAAAGGTGTTCACCAATGGAAAAAGCGCTAAAAACCTAACCCTCAACCCCGGCGAATCGCTTACATTCTGTTATCGAATCATGGTTGAAAATGGCGCCACAACGCCTAATGCTAAGCAGCTGAATGCTATGGCAAAGGCTTACGTAGCAAAGAAATAACGAGGGTATAATGTTTGATGTTCTTTCGCTGCTCGAAGCCTCTGACTTCGGATAACTGGAGAATAAATGGCTGTCATGGTGAGTTTGTCGAACCATCGTGCGGTTGGCCTCGGCCTTGCTGTTCAATGTTGGGTAGCGATTACAAACTATAATAAAACAATGTATAACCTCCGGGGATTTGCGTGATAGTCAATATATCCTCGCGGGCAATGCCGTGTTCGTTAACAAAAGCAGTGAGATCTCGTAATGGATGGAAGCCGTTAAACGCTTCTGATTTAAGTATTTTCATGGTGTTAGTTTTTAAAGTGCCAAATTGGCGCCATATAGATTATTCTCCCTATACAACCTGAGATCACAATTTGTGACCTCAAGTTGATGGAGTTGTAAAACTTAAAAATTTCTTCTGTTCTTCACCCAATTACTACCTTCTTCAACTACTGCCACTGCACCTGCTGCTTTACCGCCACCTTCGCCCAGCAACCGGGTCATCATTAAAGCTGCTATCTCAGCCTCATCAGCATTTTGGGTATTCAGCACCTCAGGTGTAAAATACTTCTTCACAAAATGCGTATCAAAATGCCCCGATGTAAAGGCCTCGTGTTGTAGTACAAATTTGCCAAAGCCCAGCGTGGTGGTAATGCCGGTTATCTGATATTCGTCGATAGCGCGTATCATCCGGTCGATAGCCTCGGTACGGTCGGCACCGTAGGTAATTAGTTTAGCTATCATCGGGTCGTAGTAAATGGGTATCTCCATGCCTTGTTCAAATCCATCATCAACCCTAACACCGGGGCCCTTAGGGGTAGAGTAGGTTTGCAGGGTGCCAATATCCGGCAAAAAGTTATTGGTAGGGTCCTCGGCATAAACACGCAGCTCAATAGCGTGGCCGTTTATTTTCAGGTCTTCCTGTTTAAAGCTGATAGCCTGGCCGCGGGCTATGTTGATCTGTTCTTTCACCAGGTCGATACCCGTGATCATTTCCGTTACCGGGTGCTCCACCTGCAAGCGGGTGTTCATCTCCAGGAAATAAAAATTGAGGTTATCATCCATAATGAATTCTACCGTGCCGGCGCCGGTATAATTTACCGACCGGCCAACATCAACTGCGCATTGGCCCATGCGCCGGCGTATTTCAGGGGTTAATATGGACGACGGCGCTTCCTCAATTACCTTTTGATGGCGGCGCTGCACCGAGCATTCCCGTTCAAATAAGTGCACGATATTGTCATGCGTATCTCCCAAAATCTGTATCTCGATGTGCCGTGGCGACGATACATAACGCTCGATAAATACCGAACCATCTCCAAAGGCCGATGTTGCCTCGCTTACCGCCAGGGCCATTTGCTCTTCAAAGTCCTCCACACGGTCAACAATACGCATACCCTTTCCACCGCCACCGGCTGCTGCTTTGATCAGTATCGGGAAGCCTACTTCCTTTGCACGTTCTTTGGCCAGTGGTACATCGGTTATCGCTTCTTCGGTGCCGGGCACCATCGGTATATTATATTTTAACGCCGCGGCTTTGGCCGAAAGCTTGTTGCCCATTACTTCCATAGCCTCAGGCGATGGGCCAACCAATATCAGCCCCGCCTCGCGTACTTTACGGGCAAACCCCGCATTCTCCGAAAGGAAACCATAACCCGGATGGATGGCCTCGGCGCCGGTTTGTTTACAGGCCGCTATTATGTTTTCGGCCACCAGGTACGACTGATTAGATGGCGCCGCGCCAATATGCACCGCCTCGTCGGCATAGCGCACATGCAGCGCCTGTCTGTCGGCATCGCTGTAAACAGCTACCGTTTTTATACCCATCTCGCGTGCCGAGCGCATTATCCGCAAAGCAATTTCGCCTCGGTTGGCAACTAATAATTTTTTCATGCTAAACAAAGTTAAAAGTTTGGGCCGAATTGCCTAATGCCTTAAAAACACAACAGAAGAGTTTGCTTTTAGAGGAGGTTTGTATAGCAATACATACAAAGTGTTCAGCATGTAACATTAGGGACACAAAAAACCTGCACTATTAGTTAGTAACCTTGTTAAAAAGGGATACATTGCTTCGTTGGCATAACCTTTGGAATGTGCAGCCTATGAAGCACGTCCAAAACTACTTATTTTGCCTTTCCGTATTTTTAGCAACACTTGCAGGTATATTTTCATCCACACCCGCTTATAGCCAAATTGATTTTTATTATGGCAAAAATACACATGGTTTACGCATTGGCGGCGGCATGAGTTTGGCCTGGTCAGAAGATCACTATCATACAAATCCTTTGCAGCTGGTTAAGCAGGCAACCCTCGACTACGAATTCAGCCCGTTTTTTTCTATCGGTCTCGAAGGGCAATATGGCTGGATAAAAGGGGTAGATAATTTTGAGCCTCACCACCTTTATTATACCAGCAGCGCTGATAAAATTAAAGTGGTTAATCTAAATGTAAAGGCAAGTGTCGGCCTTTTCTGGAATATCCATCCATTGAATGCCTTTCAGGATGCTTTAAATCGCATGTATGTGGGTGTTGGCGTTGGTAGGTTGCACCAACGGATAACATTGACTGTAGACCCTTCTCTGGAATATACCGCCTATACCGCCTTTGCCGATGCTCATACTTTCGATTGGTTGACCGTATATCCATTTTCATTCGGCACTTTTATTGATCTACCCAACGTGTTGGGGTATGACAGGCTCGAGATCAACCCCAATTATCAGCTTACCTATATGAATTCCTTATATGCTGATGGATTTATATCAAACCAGTATAGCCATCTTAAAGGATTTTATAATCTGATATCAATTAACGTAAAATACAAATTCTAATCACCGATTTTCAATAACCGTACATTTTATGGCTTTACAAAAAACTACACACCTGCCTTTAAACTTTAAGCCTTTGGGCTGTATAAATAAACAAATGTTGGTTTTTGCCGTCGTATTGGCTACGGCAATGCTGCTTAAATTACCGGCCTATGGCCAGTTGGATTACCAGTACAGTCGTAATAACAAGGGGTTGCGCCTTGGAGCCGGTGGAGGTATAACCCAGTTATTGTCGCATTATGATACACACCCGTGGATTGGCTGCTTTATAGGTACGCTCGATTATGAATTTAACCCCTATTTATCGATAGGCATCCAGGGGCAGATAGGTACTTTACAAGGTATAGACAATACAAATCCGCCTGTGCAATACTATCATAGCAGCACTAACGATTTTAAAGCCATCAACTTTAACGCAAAGTTTGGCTTAGGGTTGATCAACGGTTTTCATCCCAAAAACAAATTTCAGGATGCCCTGAAACGACTTTACCTGGGTTTAGGTGTAGGCGCCATGCAACGCAATATCAAATTCACCGTAGATCCTGAAGCAGAAAATACGTATACAAATGATTATGATCAGCATGGCTATATGCCTCTCATATCGGCTAACGTGGGTACACTTATTGATATAGGCAACATATTCGGTTACGACAGGATCGAGATCAACCCCGATTATCAATGCACGTATATTGATTCGCCTTATGCCGATGGTTTCAGATCGAGTCCGGGCAGCAAACTGAAAACTTTTTACAATATGATATCCATCAATATAAAATATAAGTTTTAATTGGTAGTATATGAGGTAATTATCAAGGTATTTTATAGTTTTACAGGTAAACTATTTGTATGCCCCTTATTACTTTAAACTTTTACACCGCTAAAAGCGGTGCCTGTATCACTTATAAGTTAAAATCCGGATATTTTAACTATTTCAATAAGCAAGCGTTGGTTTTTGCTGCCGCGATAATTTTAGGAGTGCTATGCAGTTTATCTACCTATGCTCAGATAGATTATTCTTTTGGCCGGAACAGCAGCGGTTTACGGCTAGGCGCCGGCGGCGGTATTACCCAGTTAAATACCCACTACAATAACAACCCCTGGATAGCCTGTTTTATTGGAACGTTGGATTATGAGTTTAATCCCTACTTTTCGATGGGGGTTGAAGGGCAAGTTGGTACTCTGCAAGGTATAGATAATAGTAACCCATCACAATATTTTCACAGCAGTACTAATGATTACCTGTCCGCTAGTTTTAATATGAAGTTTGGTTTGGGATTGGTAAGCGACTTTCGCACCGTAAATAAATTTCAGGACGCTGTTAAAAGATTATACATAGGCATAGGCGGCGGACTTATGCATAACAATATCGGTTTTACTTATAATAAGGGTATAACAGATGTTTATTACGATACTAATAAAACCTGGGGATTTGTACCCATAGTGCCCATCAGTATAGGTACCTTTATAGATATCGGCAATGTATTTGGCTACGACAGGCTCGAGATAAACCCCAACATCCAGTGCACGTATATCAATTCGCCCTATGCCGATGGCTTTCGTTCAAGTGCCGATAGCAACTCTAAAGGCTTTTATAATATGCTGTCGCTCACCGTTAAACTCAAACTTTAATTTACCATTTGCTAACAAAGCAAACCGCAATTATCTACACTGTTTTGTTTAAATTTGTTTTTAAACGGTTTTATGCTACAGCCCCCCTTTCAGTATTTTGATGATATCCATACTTGCGAGATAGCCCCTGGCTTTTTCTCAAAACTGATCCATACCCCCAACAACACTATCAATTTTATTACAGTTAAGGCAGGTTGTTCGGTGCCCCTGCATCAGCATATACACAGGCAAAGCTCCTTTGTTATCGAAGGCGAGTTTGCCATGTCCGTCGACGGCGAAACCCGAGTGCTTACACCTGCATCCTTTGTAGTAATAGAGCCCAATATTGTACACGGTGGCACTGCCGTTACCGATTGTAAACTGATAGATATTTTTGATCCGGTGAGAGAGGACTATAAAAAGCTAACCGGTCAATGAAAAAATCAACCTGTTTTTTATTTTTCTTTTTCTGCGCGATACTTGCTTTTGCCCAGGAAGGGGTTAAATATCCGCCCAACCCATATCCCAAAGGTTATACTGCCCAGCTTAATGTAGTTTATACCAAGGTTTTTAATTTTGAGTGCAAAATGGATCTTTACCTGGCGCCTAAGTTGGGTAAGCTTTCGCCGGTAGTTATCAATATCCACGGCGGCGGATGGACCAGTGGTACCAAAGAGTCGCAATATGGTTTCGGCCTGTTCTACAAATTGGGTTACTCGGTGGCTAATATTGAGTATCGCATGCTGCCCACCGCGCCTGCTCCGGCCGCTATTGAAGATGTACGTTGCGCGCTCATCTACCTCGTATCCAATGCCCGCGAGTTGAATATCGACCCGAATAAGATCGTGATCATCGGTTCATCTGCAGGGGCGCACCTGGCACTCATGGCCGGCTTTTTAGGCAACAATACCATTTTTGACGACGATTGTCCACACCAGCATCAGGTTAAAGTGGCCGCCGTAATTGATCAGTACGGCCCAACCGACCTGGTAAGCATGGCAACTATGTTTAACGGCTATAACGCTGTTACCAACTGGCTTGGCCCGCACAAAGGCGACGTTAACTTCATTAAATTCATATCGCCTATTAACTACGTTAATAAAACCTGCCCGCCGGTACTTATTTTGCACGGTACTGCCGATCCGCTGGTGCCTTATCAGCAATCTGCCGACCTGAATAACAAGCTACAGGCAGCTGGTGTAAAAACCCGGTTTATTACTGTGCAGGGTGGCGGTCATGGTGGTTTCCCGGATGCTAAGAACAGGGAGTTTAACGGCATCGTCGAAAACTTTTTAACCGAGCTGGGCATTTTTGATCCGCAGCATTCATACTAAAACCAGGCAGGTAAAACAATTTTGATGCGGATTGTTATACTTTTATAAACCACATCGTTATGAAGTACGCATTCATTTTAGGGAGCAACGCTTATATTGCCAGCCAAGGCGTGGTCACCTTTTTCGAAGATACCCGCGAAAAGGAGTTTTTAAGGATTAGGTCGGTCTTTAAACCCGTAAAAGATGGTAATACCGAATTGAGTATCGATCTGCATATCAAAGATCAGAATGGCGCCAACATAGATCTGCTGGCCAACAAAACATCGGCCATGGTAAGCATCGATGAATCGCCTGGCCGTGTGAAAATACTGAACCCCGATGGTAGTACAATGATTGATGTGCACCAATTGGATGCACACGATTATATGCACTTATCACACCATATTACAGCCGAATTGGAGCGTTACGAGCACATAGCCGTTCTCCGTTTATTCGGTCAGTTTATGGTGGGCGATCATCATGTACATATCGATAACGAAAAGCTGCACATCGATAATGAAAGCTTTGCCGAATCGGTATTGATAGGTAACGGCGGTGTGCAATTGCGCACGCGCGGGGTGCTGTTATAAATGGTGGAACAGGAATATAATACCATAAACAAGATCATCCGAAACTTTTTGGAGATCCTCATACTAAAGGTGAAAAATAGTATCTATGCCTGTATTATCGACAGAAAATTCCCCGCCGGATCCTTAAACCAGGCAATCAGCGGCCCGCCACTCCTAAATATGCCCTTTTCATCAGTTTGCAATTGCCCGGTATAGTGTTCAAATTGTATGCCTTTGGCGCTTAATTCATCAACAGCTTTTTCAATATCACTTACCTTAAAATTTAGAATGGTAAACGTAGCTGGCTGATGATTAGGCTTGGGGTAAATAAATACATGTGTATCGTTGCCAATGTCGAGGTCTAAACCTTCTTTTTGTTCGGTAACTTTAATGCCCAACACATCGCTGTAAAAGGCTTTGGCCTGTTGAAGATCATTAACCGAGAACCCGCTGAATGCTTCATTGTAACTAAACATAACGCTGCGTTTTACTCTAAGATAAGCAATATCGATAGTTTTTGTTTTATTGGTACACAAAAAGTGTGCGCTTTATTGAAGCAGCAACTCGATCTTTTTGGTGAGCTCGCGCATTTCAAAAGGCTTGGCCAGGTAGTTATCGGCTTTGGCCTCGGCTGCCGCTTTGCCAACATTTAAGCTGGCCGATATCAGTATCACCGGTATATGTGCTGTTTTGGGGTTGCTTTTTAACTCTGTACAAATTTCAACGCCGCTTAAGCCCGGCATCCATATATCCAGTAAAAATAAATCGGGCATATTATCCTCGGCAATTTCGAGCACGGTATCGCCATCCAGTGTGGTGGTAACATCATAACCCTTCAAATGCAACATAGCCTCAATTGCATCCAGTATTCCCGGATCATCATCGGCAACCAGTATCTTTTTACCCATTATTTTAAAACAGAAATTTAAACAACAATAATATCATTTTTAATTGTAACATTATTGTAACTATCTTATATAATTGATAACCTGCTAAACAAAGTTATCTTTGTTATTATTATGATCGGCTTATTGAGCGGTTGAAAAAATTATTCAGTTGTATTTATTAACTAAATTGAATCAAAATACTTATTAATTAAGTATAAAAGCAAGATGAATAAAACTGAAGAGCGACGGGCGAAAGCGGTAAAACGTTTTCTCAATTTAAAAATCAGCCGCGAGAGTGAGTTGCAGGGTATTGTGGAGATGGCTGCCGAAATTTGTCAAACGTCTGTCGCCATGATCACGTTTAATGATAACAAAACCCGGTTTATTAAATATAAAGCGGGCACTGATATTGAACGTGTAAAAAAATCAGATATCTTTTGCGCTGAAATTATTGAAACGGGTAAAACCATTATTATATCCGATTTGCTGCAGAGTGAATTTGCTGATAATCCTTATGTTAATACCGGTACCGGCGTGCGCTTTTATGCCGGTGCCCCCATCACTACCTTTGATGGTTTAACCGTGGGCACCCTGTGTGTTTTAGACATGCAGCCCAAAACATTGACTAGCAAGCAGATCGAAATGCTTAGCCTGCTTTCGCATCAGATCATTACTATTATAGAGTTTGATCTGAGCATTGAGGTACTTAAGGCCCAATACCACCAGGTAAAGGAGTCGGAAAATAAATTGCGTTCATTTTTCGACAGCTCGGTATCCTGCCATTTCCTGCTCGACCGTGACATGCGCATCACTGCCTTTAATAAAACTGCGGCTAAGTTTGTAAAAAACATGCTGGGTATACGCTTAAAGCCCGGTATACTGATGAGCGACCATGTTGAGAACGTAAGCCGTTTTACAAAAAACTTTAACAGGGCTTTAGCTGGCAAGATAGTTAAGGCCGAAATAGAAGTAAATTATAAGGACGGACCCATTTGGTGGGGGATTGTATGTGAGCCTGCTTATGATAGCGATGGCGAGATCATCGGCGTATCGTATAACGCAACTGATATTACCGAATCAAAACATAATCAAAAAAGGATTTCAGATCAGAACGAACTGCTGCGTAATATAGCCTTCGTGCAATCGCATGAGCTACGCAAGCCGGTAGCCAGTATTTTAGGGCTGATGTATCTCATCAAACTTAATGGGTACAAGGCCGATAAACAGCATTTTGAAATGCTCGAAGCCGCTACCGCCGAACTGGACGAAAAGATAGCCTCAATCGTAAACCGGGTTGAGGTGAAATAAAGCCGATCAGGCAGCCTGCTCCTCAAAAACTTCTCTAAAAGCTTTTACACATTCTGTGCGTATCGTTTCGGGCAACTCAGAGTGTTTCCAAAAAACAAAGCTAAAGGTATTGTCGTGCTGCTCGCTAAAAATGTGATACGTTAACGAATCGTGCGTGTTCTGATCGTACACGGCCGGTCGTTTTTTAAACCAGTCGATATATGTTTGTTCTATTTGCTCCAGTCGTTCGGCAAACTGTAGCTTAAGCGTAGGCGCGGTATTTTGGGTTATTAGTAGTCTGCTTTCCATCATTCTTTCTTTTCAGTAAAGTAGGGGCATCACAATGTTATGCATCGTATGTGTGCTTCATGTTAATGCATAATCAACAAATTAATGTCGGCGATGTTTGTACGCTGATGGTGGAATTCGTATTGTTTTTAGTTTTTGTAAATAAAAAACGGGCTTAACATCTTGATAATGCCTGTAATGTAAACTTATCGGGCTGCGCGCACCGTTAACCATTATTATCGCTATTTTTACGCCCTATGTTTACAGGTATAATTGAAACTTTAGGTACGGTAACCAATTTGCAGCACGAAGGTGGTAACCTGCACATTACAGTCGCCTCATCTATCGCGCACGAATTAAAGATCGATCAGTCGGTAGCCCATAATGGCGTTTGTTTAACCGTTATAGCTTTAGGCGATGGGCAGCATACCGTAACCGCCATTACCGAAACGCTGAACAAAACCAATTTAGGCACACTACAAGTAGGCCACCTGATAAATCTGGAACGCTGCATGCAGATGAATGCGCGCTTAGATGGACATATCGTTCAGGGTCATGTTGATCAGACGGCCATTTGTACAGCCTTTAAAACACAGGATGGCAGCTGGGAATATACTTTTAAGTATGACGCCGCAGGCGGTAATGTAACCGTTGAAAAAGGTTCGATTTGTATTAACGGGATAAGTCTCACCGTTGTAAACTCGGGTCCTAACTATTTTTCGGTAGCTATTATACCTTATACCTTCGCGCATACCAACCTGCAGTCGGTACGCGAAGATTCGGTAGTTAACCTCGAATTTGATATTATAGGTAAATATGTAGCCCGCTTAATGCAGCGGTAAGTTATGGGATATCGCTATATTCGCTAATCAGCTATTTTAAGATGCCTAAAACGTTTAATTATTATTGCGACGAAAGCTGCCATCTGGAGAATGATGGAAAACCATTTATGATTATTTCCTATGTGAGTTCTCCATATACCATATAATCAAGTAAAACTTCACAATAGGAATATCCGTGTTTTAAAAGAAAAGCATTTTATAAAAGGAGAAATAAAATGGAGTGCTTTATCCAAATCTCGTTATCTGTTTTATAAAGATTTAGTAGAATACTTTTTTGCAACAGATCTGCAATTTAGGGCCATAGTTATTGATTAAATCAAAGCTCAAGCATCCTGAATTTAATCAAAGTCATGATTGAGTATCCTTAATGTCCAAGTAAATATTATAGTTATTTAACTGGCGCAGTTAGCGGAGCATGATCGAAGAAGATCACTTTGGGGAGTGTTTTCAAGAGATATAGAACAAAATTCTTTTTTTAATTTTAGAACTAAGCAAATACGGCCTACAAAAAAAGATGATGGAAGATCTTCAATGGAATCATTGTTTGATCATTTGACTTGTAAAGCAAGCGAAACTAGCGAAGGTAATCGGCAACGTAATGTGTTTGAAATGGCGAGGTCTGTTAGATTACACTGGATTCGATACCATATTGAAGAAAAAAAACAGGCGAATATCGAGATATTTAGTTCTGAAGATAGGATAAATGGGAAGACAGTAATAAGGACTTATATATTTGATGTGGTTCAGAATTATGTAATTATCTTAGAACCTCAAAGAAGTGGTTTAGATTACTATTTAATAACCGCATATCATTTAGATATGGAATATGGGAAGAAACAAATTCTTAAGAAACATAAGAAGAAATTGGATGCAATCTATTAAAAACCGCAAGGCTCGGTACATTTCGTGATGTATCGAGCCTCGAAACTCCTTCCTCCTAATATGGCAGGATGAGCAATACAAAGTTAGAAAAATATTTCTATATAGCAGAACTTATTTTCTTTAGACGTTGCTTTTATGAGATATCACTGTTCAATAAATCTTTATCTAATTTATAATTTATGCGGCGATCAATAATCGCTGTAAAGTATTTTGGTTACGCGGCCATTTTCGCCCATATCATACTCCAGGTATTGATCGGCAGTGGCGTCTTCGCTTTTTACATCTAAAAACGCGGCGTTATCCTGGATTTTTAAATGCGGTAGGTCGCTAGTGGTATTACCTATACAAGTAGTGTAGCGGTTACCGGCAATACCCACTTTGTACTTGTGCGAGGTGATCTCGAAATTGGTGAGTTTGTTGTGTACAAAATAAAACTTAGCACCATTATAATTTAACACGGTGCCTTGTTTGTAATTTGCTTGCGATGAGTAAGGCGCTATTTGCTTAGGCTGCCCTAGTGCGTTGATCACTGCGTTCTGTGTCGAGCCGATCTTAACAGTTGCCTTGCCCGATGGCGCTTTAATCTCTACATCGGCAACGTTAATACTTTCTTTGGCGCCGAACATAGCTTTAGTGCCAATAAAAATTACGGCTAACACCACTATTATCGCAAGCACCCATATTCCCAGTTTTTTTGTAGCATTTTTTTTCATAACCGTAATTTTAAGCTTCAAAATGTAAAGACTTAAGAACTAAAACACTAAATTACGCAGAAGGTTTAAAAAAAATGCCAGCCTAACGGATTTGTGACTAAAAACAGACTTGTTGGTCAGTAAAAAAATATTAAACTGACATTAAAATAAATAGCCTGTTATACATCAAGCGCTATATTATTTATATTATCAATAACCTCGTGTATCTTGGTATCAAGCTTATTAACTACTGTTTCCATCATTTGCAGATATTCGGGTGGGGCAATATAATTATCTTCTTTGATCAGGTTCATTAAACCCATTATTGAAGTAAGTGGGCCACGATATTCGTGCGCCTGTATATAGGCTATCTTAATAAGCGATTGATTTTGTTCGAGTATCTTTTGTTCGTATATTTTACGGTCCGTTACGTTACGGATAAGGTATGATACGCCGATGATCTCATTTTCGTTGTTGTAGGCTGGTTCAAATGATGCTTCCCACCAAACCCGCCCCATTTCGGGATAATCTGTAAAGCCCTGTTCGTAGCTTTTTTCGCCGGCAAGGCACAAGGTGTAGTTAACTAAAAAGGTTTCTTTAAAATTGGGTTCGATATATTGTACAAACTCACATCCTCGTACCAGTTTGGTTTGATAGGCTTTTTTTACAAAACGGTAGGCTGTTTTATTATAATCAAGTAGTTCGCCTTTTTTACCCAGCAAAACATGAAAATTTACCGAACTTTCAAAGAACGACCGAAGTTTGATCTCGGCATTGGTAATAGCCTGCCGTTGCTCTTCCAACTCCTTTTGGCGCTGGTCCAGCAGTTGCTGGCTTAGTTTCAGCTCCATAATATTAATGGCCTGTTTGGCTAGCATTTTCAGCATAATTTGCTGATGCTTGTTTAAGCTATGCGGTTTTTGATCAATCACACATAAAGTGCCCAGGCAATGCCCCTCAGTAGTGATAAGCGGAGCCCCGGCATAAAAACGCAGATTAGGTTCATCGATTACCAAAGGATTGTTAATCAGGCGTGGGTCGCGCAGGGTATCGGGCACCATCATCAAATCAGAGCTATGGATGGCATAATTACAGAAAGATGTACCACGAGGGAATTTTTCGGCCTCAATGCCAACTTTAACTTTTAACCATTGCGATTGCTCGTCGAGCAAGGTTATAGCTGCGGTAGGTGTATCACAAATATCAGCTGCCATGGATATCAACTCTTGGAGGTTGGCATCCATTTGCAGATCGTAACCAGCAAATTTTTGTACAGCTAATAATCGCAGGTCTTCGTTTACCATATTAACTTAAATGCTGTAACAGCTAAGTAAAGTCATATCGTAAATATATTAAAAAATAAAATTCAATTTAACCTATTTTGCAAATGGTTGCGTAAATAATTGTAAATAGTTCCGGATTGTTTCGTTAAGTGTAAAAAATGTAACCGTTACTTTGCCCTGATGGTGCGATCGCACATTAAAACCAATGTTTTACTTTAGCAACGCCTATTACGCCCAAAACGATTACACAAATAATCAAATAAAACGAGAGACCAGCGCCCGTAGCGCTGCTTCGCTTAGTTTTTGTATGCAATTGCTCGTTGCTTTGTTGCGTGGTGCTATCCTCTAGCATGTTTTGTGTTATTTCGCCTTTTTTTTGTTGTATAATCTGGCCGGTATTTTGCAACGATGCCGAATTACTTTTGATAATAATGCTGCGTGCTTTGCCGATGTAATTACCATTTACTATGTGAATAATTCCGGTATCAGGCGTAATTTCGATGGCCATACTATCCTGCTGTAACTTTTGACTGACGATTTGTACAATACTTTGGGTGGTATCAATATGCATCTTGTTGCTTTTTTGCACTTCGGTTTTTGTGGATTGTATTACCATATCCGTTTTTGCGGTGCTAACCTGGCGGGTTTTGCACGCACATAGTAATAGTATGCCTATTAATAAGCTGTAATTTTTCATTAGAAGGGTTTTTGAGTGATGAGTTAGTCTTTTACCTTAACTACCTGTGGAGTAAAGTCGACGTGCCGAACCTCTATATTATCCAAACGGTGATCGAGCTGGCGGATCTGGATCTTTAATACCTCGATCTGAGCATTGAGGATTTGACTATCGCTTTTTAAGCTGAAGTAACTAGTCATGATACCGGCCGTTGCCGTTATGGAAAAAGCCACCAGCAGGTACAATACCTTTAAGGTTATCCCGCGAATTTCGCGGCTTTCTATGTGAGTCATATCTTTACGTAATTTGTTCCGGTTATAAAATGATTTGTTTGATGTAAAGTCAGCAGATCGCCCCAATTGTGACCAAATCGCATCTCGAGGTGCGGATAATCTTTAAAGCTACCGGCAAAATCGCCGCCCCAGGTAAAACCATGCTTTTTAAAAATATTCACTACGGTTGCCCAGCTCGGGTGTTTTTCGTTCCAGATAGTTTTGCCATCAATCATTAAAGCAAAATCGATAGCCAGGCCATAGTTATGGTATGATGATCCTGCCTGTGCATTAGTGACGATCTCGCCTGGTACGGTTCGGCCCTGGGCATAAAGTTTTTCACTCTCGGCAAATGTTCTGTAACCTTGTGTAATTACGGGATGCACACCTGCGGGTGTCGCTTTAACCGCCTCGTTATAAGCTTGTAAGGCAATATTTCTAAGCTTGGGATGCAGGGTTTGAATTTGTGCTATCGAACTGTCCATTATCGTTAGATTTTAAGTTTTGAGGATCTGGTATGATAGGAGATGAGGATTGTGCGGGTGGTACATCCGCAATTTTTCGCGCGGTATCCTCGGCAAACTGGATCATTAAAGCCATACCCGCGCATGTTGCTGAAATATATCCGGCAGCTGTGCCAACCACGGCTAATTTGCCGGGCCAGGTGATTTGCGATATTGCCAGGAAAGTGCTGGCTGCGCCCGTTAAAGCAATCTGAATTTTTCGTTCAAGATTTGGTATCGCGCTTCTAAAGCGCGATACCAATAGTGATAAGTTTTGCATAAGATAAGTTTAGATGATGACTGTTAAGAAGTTGTAGGAGCGCATTTATCGCCCTGTTGCTGAATGGCCTATGCTAGAGGTAATCTGCCTTGTTAGTTAATTATCCACCAGTCTACAGTACTGGTTTCACTGTTACTGGTGCTGTTGATGATAAAGGAGGTTCCGGCAATTACACTTGATGACGGAACTGACAAGAAACCTTGTGTGCCACCCGGTGTGCGTACCGAGACGAATATTTTACTGCTTGCTGTTACTGCAGTTGTGCTAACCGTAACCGTGCCAGATGCCAATGTAGATGTGCCGATGCTGGCGTTGGTGCTGGTCGGTATGTTTAATTTTTGAGTTGTGATAGATCCTTGAAATACAGCGTGTCCATCCCCATATATACGAGCAGTGACAGTTCCTGGATCATTATATGGATTTACCTCAATTGCAGAGTATGTAGCATCACCTGCTTGTATTGTTATCCCACTTCCAGTAGCATTTGTATTATAAAACAATGCCGCTAATTCTCCAGGGAAATTGCCGCCGATTTCGGCGCCGGCTGCGAACAGTTCTATATTATCAGTGACTAAATCAAAGTATTGATGTGCAGGACCTGTCAATCGTATATATATGCCTGAATCAAGAGTACCATCACCTTTAACAAATTGATCTGCCGTACCTCCGGATGTAATAAATTTAGTGGCTGTAATGCTGCCGGCAAATGTTGCACTACCATTAACATCAAGCATATCTGCCCCACTGCGTGTAGTAGTACCGATCAACATCGCACCTGCGTGATAATTATTGTACGTTGTAGCATTGTAAATGCCATAGTTTCCTGACGGTGAGGTTGTTGTGCCCAACAATAAACTAACTTGATTGGTGATTGTGCCTCCTGTAAATGCAGGGACTACTATACCGCGCATATTGGTAATTATGCCTGAATTACCGAATGCATCAAAGCTAATAAGTGAAGCTTGGTTTATTGTTATTCCAGATGCATTATTAGTAAATGCAATACTATGCCATCCATATAAATTGGAAATAGTTCCTATGGCACCTGATTGTATAGTCAAACCTGTTGCCAAGTTAGCCACTGCATAAGATGAGCTATTTATATTTTGAGTGTTGGTTGCATTTATAGTTATTGTGCCATAGAGATTATTTACCCAAACATTTTGAGATGCTGTAGTATTGCTATATGCAATATTATTGGCTACTCCCCATATTTCCCCATTTGTTGTATTATTAATTGCATTATTGGTTATGGTTAACGCAGCCCCGTTACCTACAGTTGAATTTAATATGGTTTGGCCATTTCCATTAACCTGAAAAGCTACTATAGCATTTGTTGTATATGTCCCTGAATAGTTGCTGCTCCAATTATCAGTAATCAATGAAATATCTGAATTTATTGCTGTAATAGTATGAGTTTCTCCATTGGCGTATATTACGTCTCCTATATTATAATCACTTTTAAAATTTGTATTTGTACCTGTTACTGTACCGCTTCCTGAAGTTACTGAAATAGTACCATTACCTAAATATGATTTATTAAGGCTTAATAGTGCTTGAGAGCCCGGGGATATACTGTTGAAGTTACTATTTACAAATACAGAGCCATTATTGCCAATATTTAACTGGGTGGGTGCTATGGCCTTAACACTTATGTTACTGAATGCCCCATTATATGACCCTACATTTGGTGCTAAGGTAAGATCGGCATTATTAGTACCTGCTGTAATTAGTAAGTTTACAGGTCCATTAGTGAGCCCGACATTTACAGTCGCCCCACCAAGTGATACCAATATCTGGCCTGCAGTCCTGTTACTTTGAGTTAAGGTTACTAAATATTGCTTGCCAGCAATAATTGCAGCAGCTGTTAGATAGGCATTAGGAAGAATCATAGCCACAGTTGAACCAGCAGTATGCTGATATGTTCCAGATGTTAAAGTCCAATTTGTGCCTACAGTCCAATTATTTACCCCGGCTAATGTTCTGTCATTGTCGGCCGTAATTAATTCTACTGATTGGATGTTGTTATTAGCCGCTGTAATCAGATTTCCTGTTGTATTATAAGCTTTATAGCTATTTGCAGTGGCATTGCCGCTTGAATCGACCTGAAACTGGGCAGATGATCCAACATTAAATGGAGCACTTAAGGGTGTGGAGCCTGTTCCTATGCCTGTATTGCCTTGAACTATTAAACCGTTAGATGGAGCAGCATTGGTTGTAGCATAAGCGCCTACCGCTAAACCGCCTACAATACCTACATTAGATAATGAGCGTGCGCTTGCTGATGTGTTAGTAGAACTGAATAGAGTATTACCAGTGTTATCTGTGATTCTTGAATAGTACTGACCATTAATAAACGTAGAGTCTGTATAACCACGCTGGATATTATCACCTTGCGTATCACCCCACATCCACTGACCACGAGTATTTACATTTATCCCGTCACTAGCCTGAAAACCGGTTGATGTTACACTAGTGGATGGTGCGCTAACTTTACCTGTCCCCGGACCAGCCCATGCAGGACTATTAACCAATGTTAATGGATACTGGGTTCCATTAGGATTGGTGTCAGCTATAGTAGTGGAAGGTGCACCATCATTAAACTGCCATAACCTGATAAGGTTTGCTGATGAAACTCCCGCAATACCTGCAACATCATAAACACCAGCTCCGCCTGCCCAAATGTTAGATGCGACTGTGGAACTTACAGCAGTATTATATATAGCCATTTGATGGAATCTTCCACTTGGATAATGCATAATACCTTGCTGTATATTATTAACAATACCGGCAGCGCCACCAAGCGTAATACTATAACTTGCTATACTTCCGGTAAATGGAATATTATCCCTGTAAACAGTTACCGAAGTACCATTAACAACTATTCCAAGCAAATGCCACGAACCAGCCATAGTTGCACCGCCTGTTGCAATTTGTCCTAATGAAGTTGTACCATTGGCAAATTGTATCTGACCAAATGAATTCATGTTGATATTAAAATCAGTGCCCGAAGCGCCAAAACTTAATACCGGATAATACGTAGCAGATGTGGGTTTATACCAATAAAATATACTAAACTGAATATTGCTACCTGATGGAAAGCTGGTATCGTCGCCGGTAAAATATTGGTTAGTGGCATTAAAAACTAATGAGTTACCAGGCCCACCCTGTTGTAATAAGGTATTAGATAAACTTAAAGTATTTGACATTGTACTTCTGCTTATTGACGCGGTTTTATTATCCGACAATGTTTGCAATCGCAGAGTTGGTGAAGCTGCCTGTATGATCACATCTGCCGCAAAGGTCCACGCTGCGGATATAGTTTGCGCCTGGCTTTTAATCCAGTTCCACCAACCGGATAATACCGACGAAACGATGAACTTCGAGCCATCTGTACCCGCTTCGGCATCGGTAAGTGTAGCGGCGCTGTTGGCAGTTGCGCCGGTGGCTATGCCCGCTAGTTTGGTTTGTTCGGCCGTGGTATAGTCGTTTGTGCTAAGGCCTTTGCCGGTTACTTTGTCTACCTTGACATTTAGTGCTGTCAATAATGCTGCATTATCCGTTGGGTCGCCCCCCAATAAAGCAAAGGTACTAGCCGGTATGTTTTCGGTTAGCACCCAGGCCGTGTGGTCGCTGTCCCAGATATATTCCTGATCGGTAGGCGAGCCGGTAACTACCGCGTAATCGCCATCGCCGCCGGCAGGTATGGCCGTTTGCAACGTCGATAACGAAGTGTATTTGCCCCGGTAGTGTTGTATGTAATTGCTGTAGGTGATATTACCGGTGGTTTCGTCGTAAAATAATTGACGTGAAGCTGTGCCGGCAGGTATATTTTCCCATTTGATGGACCCATCAAACTGATATTTTTCTGAATATTGATCTGCACTGTGGGTGGTGCCGAAAAGAAACTTTGGATTAGCAAAATTTATAGAACCAACTCCACCATCACTAATATGCAATTGATCGTAATTATCGAGATAAAATAGCCTAACCGGATTTCCATTAGCCAAGGCTGATTGCACAATCTGGTTATTATCCAATTCTAAATTACCGCCTGCAATATGTATACCTGCAAATGTGGGCGTGGCACTCACGCTGATATCTTGCGGCAACGGTACTTTTTTAACGATCAGGTCGCTATCGGCAATACCGGTACTATCAGGCCACCAGTATTCTAATATAATACCGCTGATATATACGCCAACAGTTTTACCCGGACGAACTGCAACCGGTACACCAGCCTTAGCGCTGGTTAAATCAGGCCATGCCTCGTTACCCCCGCCGTAATACCAGTCTGTATTGCCCTTGCCTGTACGTTTTAACGCGCCAGCTATTTCTAAATTTGCCATGTTATGCTATTGTTATATTATGTCTGTGATTGGTTGAATAAGGTACGCTCTGGCTCATGCTCCAAATGGTATAGCCGGTAACCGGGGTTCCGGCGGCATCGTTTACTGTGATGCCGGCAGAAAAATATTGAGATGTAATATCCAGGTTTAGGGCGTCCTGATCGATTACACTTATCAGGGTTTTGCCGGGTGGAAGTATTACACAAAATTTGGTAAATATGCTGCCGGTGTTTAAGGTGAAGTTGTTACCGCTGTTACTAAAGCGCGAATTGCTCAAAACTCTGGCCGTCGCGCTATCAGAAGGGAAGCTGCTTACCGCGTCGTAAAATATCCGGTAGAATCCCTGATAGCTTAAATTACCGCTGCTTGTAGTACCTGCCGCTATCCTACCAACGCTGTCGGGAATGCCCAATATGTTGTTTTTTATCGGCCCCTGGCTATAAGCGAACGTGCTTTGATAGCTTACAGGCGATGCCGATATACGAACACCCAAATCAGTATAGGGCGATGTTGTTGAGATTTGCGTACCATTTTTTTTAATACTTAAACCGGTTTGCGCCCCACCATCGTTTTGGGTGTAAGTTGCCGTAAGTGGGATGTTGATAGTTTGCCCAATCTCTAAACCACTGTTGCTTTGTGTTGAGCTGATGCCGGCCGATGGGGCGCTGTAAGCGGGATGCGGTATTAAAGCTGCGCTAAGGGCGCTTACCTGGTTCTGTATAATGGCATCGGCATTTGCGCGACTGCTTACCTCGGCGGCGAGTGCAGTATCTCTGGCAGATAGTTCGGCGGCTAAGGACGGGTTATCTGTTGCGTTGCCGGCTATTAAAGCAAAGGTACTTGCCGGTACATTCTGGGTTTTTGCCCAGGTATGGTTATCGCCGTCCCAAATGTATTCCTCATCGTTTGGCGATGCGGTTACCACAGCATAATTTCCGTCAGTGCCAATAGGTAAGTACGACTGTAATGCCGAAAGGGACGGAAACTTGCCGATAAAGTTTGGCGCGCCTGAGCCGGTTGCTAAGGCCAGTATATTAGCCAACTTAGCCTTTTTGGTTTGTGCCGCCCCAGGCGTTACAATCGCCACATAGTCGGCAATCGTAACGCTGGTATCTTCGGGCAAATTGAATATGGTTGAGTTTTGTGGCATAGCTTAGTGTTTTGTTAGAGGTTATCGGGTGAGATACTTTTTGCGATCGTGCAGGTAGGTTTCGCCCTTTACAGCCGATAGCCGGGTGCCTGTACGTTTAGCATCAGGAGTAAAACCATCAGCATTGCGGTCACCGTATTCACCGTTGAGGTATTTGCCGAAGTAAGCTGCGTTATCGATCATAAAATCTTCGGCTCCGCTAAAAAACGCGTTAGCATCTGCTTCGGCACGACTGGCCACGGCCTGTATCTCTTTGTCTGAGATCTGGGTTGAGAAATCGACCGTTTTTTTTACAAAGCCCGATTGGGTTGACCGTACGTTATCGCTGCGGACAAAGCGTGCGTAGCTTAAATAAACCAGCACGGGTTTTAAACCGGCGTATATCTTAGTGGTGGTGGATTGGTCGGGCCAGGTATAGGTATAGCCACAGCCGGTCAATAGTTTTTGGAACCACTGCTCGTCGGTAGTAGGCGGGTAAGTGGTTGATGCCGCATCGGCAGCGGCAACGCCGGCATTGTAGCTGATAACGTTTGTCATCATATCAAAATACAGGCGTTTGCCTAACAGGTTGCTTAAATCGATACGCTGGGCTTCGAGGATGAAAGGCTCGAGGCGCTTGCTATCATCCATATTAACGGTAAGGTTGCGATAGGGTATAAAATCGGATTTGGTGATGAGTAGTGGTTCCATTGTGCCTCCTAACCCCCTAGAGGGGGAATAAAAGTTAAATTGATTAATTTATAATTATGATTGGTTAGCTAGCCTTTGTTGCTCCCCCTTTAGGGGGCTGGGGGCTTGGAAATATCTTCAGCGCATCTTCGGCGTCGACACCGTATAAAATGGTAAGTATATTGCGCTTACTGTCGTTGGTGATGTATTGGTTGTTGAGCAGTTGCACCAAACTTTCGGGCGGGTCGGCTTTGCTGAGTTTAAACTCGATAGGCGTGATGGCGTAATTGCCGGCCGGGTTGATGTTTTGGTGGAAAGCCTCACCCAACTGTTTAAATACACTTTCAAGCAAGATGCGCTCTTCGGTAGTAACCATGTTGTAGTACATGGTGGCATCGCGTATTTGCTCCTGGTTAAAAAAGCCCGAGGAACCGTCGGTTACCGATAGCAACACTTTAGGGATGAGCCAGTTGCGGATGATCTTATTGGTGATCTTGGTATCGGTATACTCAAAAACAGTATCGTTGGCGTTGTTGTTAATGGCGATAAGCTCGGGCACTTCTTCATCCTTCTCCACATCTACCACAATAATGTCGGCGCCTTCCGGGCCGATAAACTCCTGCAGGCCCTGCTCAAAACTATCGCGGTCATCATCATCGGCAAATTTGCCTTTGTGCACCATCATGGTTTTGGCGCTGAAGTTGTTTTGCAGGTTGGTAGTGGTGCGTATGTCCGATTGTATCTCGGAGTATAAACTTTCCAGCACCGCATCGCACGAAGCCAGGGGGTAACTGTGCTCATCTAAACTAATGTACAACAGCTGGCCTTTGTACTGGCCCCAGCCGCCTACACTTTCAACCTGGCGAGCAATGGCATCAACCGAAAGGTTGAACGAGTGAAACCAGGTAATAAGATCGGTGCGGATGTTGTTGCGTTTTTCGCGGCTCCAGTCGGCATAGGTGGCAAAATCAAAACCGGTTTCGTTCTTCCGGCTTTCGGATGCCATGCGCACATGCTCAAACGGTACGTGGAAGATCTCGGTGATCTTCGCCGCCGCGTTAACGTTGATGTGCAGGGCAAATCCGCGAAAGCGGGCCAGATCTTTCTTTACCATACCGAGCAGCTTATCCATGGTTTGCCCTTCGCTGTTGGCTACGGCCTGGTAAAAACTAACGTCGGCAAAGCCTGCCCCGCCAATAAAACGGCTGTAGGTATCTACGCAATTGCGGGCAGTTGGCGCCGAATTGGTAATAGAGTAAATACGCTGCGGGTAGGCGTTATCCTCGTCGAAATTAACGATGCCGTAAGTGCGGTTTTCTCGCTGGGTTATCCGTTGGGTGGTATCGCGGCGGTTGCTGGTTAATAAACGCATCTGCTATTGGTTATTAGGTTATTTTGTTATTGAGTTATTGAGTATGGGTTGCAGTTTCAATCTTAATCTTCGGCCGGGGGCATTGCATTGAGTACTTTATGATTTTTTGCCTTTGGCTTGTCGCTTTCTGACGGATACCTGTCGAAGTGTTTGATGAGTGCGGGGTATTCGGCCAGCAATTTTTCGGCGGCTTCGTCGGTAAGGTTATCGTTAGTTAAGATATCGCCGCCAAAGGTGGTTTGCAAAATGCGGTCGGGTTTAAGCAAGTATTTACGGTTTATAGTCGTCATGCTGATAGGGTTGTTTGATGGATTGTTTTGCTGTTGCAGATAGAGATATTTCTGTATCCTGAAAAAGGCTTTTTGATAACAGTTGCCGCATCCTTGTTGTATAGTTTGGTTAAACAGCTGCCGGTAAACCCGGGTTAGCAGCACAATGGCTTCGGGTTGTTTTTGCGCTATCTGCGAAGCAAGTGAAAGTAAAGCACCGGCCCCCTCTAAATCTCCCCCGGATGGGGAGACTTCTTGATTGTTTGCAGAGTGAGGTATTGTTGTCATGGTACGTTTTTATTTGTCCTGTGGGTTCCCGAAACAAGTTCGGGATGACGCTTTTTTTTGCCGTTTGTGGTTTCCCGTCCTGATCCTGGGACACGATACATTGATCAGTGGGAATACACCCTGGTCCGGCTGATGAAAAACAGGAGGGAAACCTACGGCTGCAATTAATGATTGAATGATTGATTTTTGAATGATTGAATGTTTTCGTCTTACTTAGTCATTCAATCCTTCCTCATTAAATTACGGTGTAATAAGCGCCAGCAGAGCAGCTTTGGTGGTAGCGTAATCGGTATCGAACAGGGTTGCCGGCATGTGTGGTTCTTTAAAGTTTGCCGGCGAGCCTAAGTTGATCACGTAAGCGCCCTCAGAGTTGGCGTCGTTAGGATCGGCAGTGAGGGTAGTTAGCTCGAGGCCCAGGTCGGTACCGTAAACTTCGAACGCCGAATCGCCCGATTTATGAATGTTTTCGATAACGGCAACTACACGGTTGGTGCCTAGTTTCTCGATCTCGGTTTTAACGGCTGAGCCCTTGGCAAATACTACAAAATCGACGTTATGATCAAAACGGGCGCTGTAATCCTTTTTAACAAAGGTTGCCTTTGGTTTTACTGAGGTGTTATAGCCTTCGTACCGGAAACCTTTTTTGCCGGTTGCCAGGGTAATATCGGTGATGATCTGAGGGTTGGTTGAATCTCTAACATAAGCGGTAATATCGCTGCGGTTAAAGAGGTATACCACCGCTTCAACACCGCCAATAACGGGGTTGGTGCAGTCGTAAAGCATGTTTTGGATGAGTGTTCCGCAAATAGCCATGTTGTTTATTTTTAAGTTGGTTTATTGTTTGTCCATGGTCGATAGCCCATAGACCATGGTTCTATCCTGACTTGATATAGCTATGGACTATTGACCATCGACTATTGACTTATTTTAGTACGCCACCATAGTGAGGTAATCTTCGGCTAATTTGGCATCGAGGTTGTAGCCGTAATCCACGCAGTATTTTTTTGATTTTTTGTCGTAGAAGGGTTCAAGCTCGCTCAGGTTGCTGGTTTCTTCGGTACCTATTTGCAGGTTGCCTTTGGTGGTAAACAGGATACGGTGCGGCTGGTTCCATTTGGTGCCATTACTTTCATATGCCTTGATATGGCGATCCAGGAACTGGAATGGGATCACTTCGATACCATCGATCTTGAAAGTATCGATACCGCTTTCGGTACGCTCGTAAGCCAGTTCGATGTTGTTTACGGCTTTGCGTTCGCGGGCATATTGGTCAACAACGGATTGTGTGGCGATGATGACCTTATCCTTAGCGCCGCGTAAACGCAGGTCGGCGCCGTAGATCATGTTTTCGAATATGCCGGTAATCAGGTTGTTCGTGGTATCGATACTGCTAAATTGCTGTGCCGCGAAGCTTGAACCGGCATTGTTGGGGATGGCTACTTTTTTGGTAGCATCGGCCACGGCGATAGCTTTGGCCTGTGCCCAGAAACCGTTAAGCACGTTAAAGTAACCCGGGTCGACACTGTTTGACAGGTAACCGCCATTGGTAGCTATGTCGGCAGCGGTATCGCCTAACCAGGCAAAACGCAGCGCGGTTTCGTAAGCAGCCAGCGAGAAACGTTCTTCTAAAAACAGGGCGAAATCGGTATTGGTTAAATCGGCTTTTTGTACGCCGTTTTTCAATCCCCATACAAAAAAGGTTTGCAGCAAATCGGTAAAGCATTCTTCAATGCGGTCGCCGATGTATTTAGGGTCCCAGAATTTTTCGACTGTTGGTACCGTTGCTGTGGATGCTACGATATCGCAGCTGGTTTGCGCTTTGCCGGTTAAACCAAACTGACCTAGGAATATCATTTGTTGTTTGGCCTTGATGCCGTTAACAACGGTGTGAAACTGATCGATAGCGGGGTTTTGAAATACTGCCTGGTAAAACGCCTCGCGCAAGCTCATTACTTCTTTACCGTCGAAGCTAACGGTTGATAAATTAATGTTTGATGGCATATAGTTTGTTAATTAAGCCCCCTAACCCCCTAAAGGGGGAATGTGAAGCATGGTTATTGATTTGTAAGAATTGTTGGTTTTATTTTTGAACTCCCCCTTTAGGGGGCTGGGGGGCTTAGGCCTTTGCCTTTTTATCTTTCAACTCGGCACGGCGGGCTTCCATTTTATCGGCCAGATCGGTGTTGGCGTCGCGTTTGGTACCTTGTACATGGCCGAATTTGTTTTCGCGCTTATCAGGGCGATAGCTTGATTTGGCCAGTTGCAGGGCTTTGGATGCGCTGTTCATCACCTGTTCGCTTTGGGCAAGGGCATATTCGAGCTCTTGCTTTTCGGCTTGTAAAACAGCCAGTTTTTTACGTAACGAGGCTAGTATGGCTTTGCCTGAAGGATCGTCGTTTGTGGTGGTGGTATCGCTGGGTTGTACCACACCGGTAGCCAGGCCATCGGCAATGGTAATGGTGGTACCGTCCTCAAATTCGTAGTCGCCATCGGGGGCAGGCATGGTCATGGCTTCGTCGGTAAATACGGCTACACCGTCGGCCAGGTCACCATCAAAGTACAGGTCGCCACCATCGGCGGCTAAGGCTTTGTTGGCCGCTTTGGGTTCGCCATTGCCGGTAAAGTCTTTCACCAGGTTTTTAAGGCCCGCTATAAGTTGGTTGAAGCGTGTTTTTTTTGTTTTGTCCATATGTTTATTGTTTTGTTGATTTATCAGGTAAGGGTTGTGAAGTTGATTGCGATACATGGCCATGGCTTGCGCGGTATCGATTATCGCGGTAGCAAACTTCAGGTCGAGCGCGAGTTGAGGGCTCATCAGCTTTTCGGCGTTCATGTAGCTTTGCAACAGGCTGGCGCTGGCGCCGGTGTGTTGTTTATAGAAATTTAACAGGCGGCTTTGCTCGTTCTGTAGTTCGTTGGCGTACTGTAAAAAGTAAGCAGCGTCGCCTTCGGCATTGCCCCAGGGGTTGTGGATAAGGAAACGGCTGTTTTCGGTTAGTTTGCGTTCGGTACCAGCAAGGAAAATTACAGTGGCGATGGAGCAGCACAAACCCTCAACAACGGTGGTAATCGGTTTACGAGTGGCCAATAAAAAATCGTGGATGGCGAAGCCTTCGAAAACGGACCCACCGTTGGAGTGGATGTGTACTACGATATCGTCGCAGGAGCTGTTAGAGGTATACGCATCCTTTACGGAGGTTAAGGACACAGCGCCTGACTGACCGAGGTTGGGCGCCTGCAGATTGACGATATCGCCGTAGATGTATATATGACAGGTGTTGGGCATTTTTTTAATGATTGAAGTGTTGAATGAATGATTGATTGAATGGGTCGGTCCCGGTTTTTTTTTATCCGTTTTGAGCGATAATCAAATTATTACTTCTATTGCTATTGTGATACAAATGTAAGCTGTATTTCATCAATAGTTGTCTCACAGTTTTAAGACAAACGAATATTTATTCTTCGTTTTTTATGCCTTTTATGATTTTGACGGAACGCCAAACGGTAGCCCTGGATACTTCAAAGGCTGTTTCGGCATCAAGCACCAGGCTATTAACGCTTTTGCCGGTGGCTTTTACGCGGGCATCTATGTACATATAAATTTCGAGGTACATAAAAATTTTTGGCGACATGAGGCCGTTGCGTACCATGTGGTTAAGCGTACCGTTGTTTTTAAGCTGGAGGAGCAGATCGAACATGCGTTTTGCTGTTTGAATAGTTAATTGAGTGAATTGTTGATTGGGTTAGATGCAGGGTTTTCGGGCTGTTTAGGCCGGAACAACAATTTATTACTTATATTTCAAATGTAATAAAAAGGTGCGACTTTCACAAATGAAAGTGAAGATAATTTTTGCGATTGGGGAGTAAGATGAAAGGAGTAAGGAACAAGGATTGTTGGTGATAACGCCAACAATGGGCGGCAAAAAAACTGTCATTTCGATAGAGTATGGGGAGGAATGCGCGGTTGCGCGAAAGAGAAATCTCTAAGCCTGGCAAATTAAACCGCATGATGCAGAAGATTTCTCTTCGCCCCAATGCTTATTGCCATCGCCGCTCATCGAAATGACAGATGGGGAAAGGGTGGGCTGCATAGTGTTATGCTCTCCGAAAGATACTGAAATAAGTTCAGCATGACATGAGAGCATGCCTTAATCCTTGTTTTTTACTCTTTTATCCAACCCCAATTTTACTTCAGCCCGGCTATGCAGTTTACATAAGCCTGAAACTGGGTGGCGGTATCTTCGTTTACCTCGACATCGATGTTGGCTATCTGGAAGACGGCTATCTTTTTGGTTTTAAAATATTCGAGCTTTTCGAGCGATACGGTTAGCGTTGTTTCGTAGTTATAACCGGTTAGGGTGTTCTCGAATTTATGATCTATCTTTTGCCCAAAAAAGCGCAGCACTTTACCATCTGTGAATTTGATGTATAGCCCGGCCTCTTCCGACAGTTCCATTTGATGGGTGTTGAACTTGATGGTTATGGTTTGGCCGGCCGTGGTTACCTCGCTTTTGATGCATATCTTGTCAAACGGGCTTTGGTAGGTATGCTTGCCGGTTGTGGCATCAGTATCGCGGCTAATCTGTTTGCAATAATCTACCGGCGGTTCGCCGGTAGATTGAGCCTTGGCCATGGCGGCCAGGCATAATAATACCAGTGTGATGAGATAGCAGCTTTTATTCATTATAATTTATCAATCAATATGTTAATCAGTAAATTAAGGAGGCCTAAATATAAAAAAAATGTATGGTAATTGACAGATGGTTTTGACGATTGCTAAAAATCATCGTGAGCGGCTTTGCTCACAGCATCAACCAGCGATTGCATTACCGCTTTAAATTGCGAATTAAGGTTGGCCCCGTTTTGTTGAACGATGGTTGCTTTTGAGTTTTTGAGCTCATCGTTATAGAACTCCATCGAAATAGGGTTTTTATCATTAAAATAATTGCCGTAAACCATATTGTAAAGCCTGATGCGGTATCTGCCGTCTTTACAATCTATCTGCATGTTAAAGATGTACATAAAGTTGTAACCAGGGTGGAGCAAATTACCTTCTTCCCGGAAGCTGAAAGCCGCTTTTGCCAGTATTTGTCCCTGATCTTTATCTTCACTTAGTATGATGCCGTTTTGGTTGATGTTGTGCTGGTTGTTATAATTATCGAGCACCCATTTATTGGCCGCATTAAAAATAAAGTCTTTGCTTTTGCCAGGCGCGTCAACCACGCGTTCGTAGGTAACTTTGCCATCAACTTCGGGCAGGCCTATAGAAGCCGCAAGCGTTTGTGGGGCGTATGTGCCGGCCACAACAGGGCTGCCGCTGCTACCGTTGGTCATGGCGTCCATCAACGAGAAATAGATCTTTAAAAATTCCATATTAATGGCGTTGGCATTGGCTTTGCTGATGTTTGTTTCGGTTTCGAGAGGTACCGGGGTTGCCCCTGGCGTTGAGCTGGTGAAGGTTACGGTATCGATAGTGATACTGTATTGATCATCATCGCATGCAACCAGTAGTTTAAAGTCGAAACGGTTGTTAGCCCCTGCGAAACTGCCGCCTTTAAGTTTTAGAGAAAAATGCCCGCTGCCGGTAATGAGCGCCGTTAGCGGATATGCATTTTGCAGCACGGTATTGGTATCGCCGGCCATCCACTTTTTGCCGGTGGCGAACAAAACATCTTTCGGGGCCCTTACGGCATCGGTACGGCTAAAAACTACTTTGTCATTTTGCATGGGCAAAGTATCAAGATTGTTTTGGGCCCTTGTAACTGTGCTGAGGAGTAAGAGTGATACTATGATGAGCTTTTTCATGGCGTGACAGGTTTAGTAGCTAAAAATAAATAAGTATTTTAAATAATCTATTATAAATACTAAAAATATTAGTTATGGTTTAATGGGTGATAGGAATGTTACAAAGCTTCGCCCAACCTTCTCCAAAGGAGAGGGCTTTTAATCCACTTAAAAATTACTCATGTTTTGCAGCATTACTTTGTTTTGCAGGGATGCTTGTACATCTTCAACAACCAAAACCTGGCGGGGCATATTGGCGGCGATGGTGCGCATCATATCAGTAGTGGCACGGGCCGTGGCTAAGTCGGTTGAGCTATCGTTTAGGGTGTTGCTGCCGTTAAACAGGCCGCCGGTTGCATAGGCGCCGCCGGTGCTGTTAATGTTAAAGGCTACACCGCCGCCTGCCTGGTTAATGGCCGATAGCAACGGTGCAAACATTTGGGTGGAGCGTGCATTGATAACCGACTCGCCATTACTTAGCCTGGCGTTGATGCTATCGCTGGTGCCGCTGCCGGGACCGGTTAGGTATGCGCCTAAGCCGTCGGACTCGAAGATACCGCCCCGGGCCTTGCCAACCGGTACGCTATACAATTTTTTGATTTGCTGTGCGCCGTTAAGCGCAGCGCTTGTGGCCCTGGTAATACCACCGGCAATATCGATAGCAGCAAGGACGGCATTAACAGGGATGGGCATTTTCCAATCCTGCGCTACGGCGGCTTCGGTACCTAAAATGATGTTGGATATTTGTTGCTCGGTATTGATAGCTATCTCAGCCGCGCCGAACCCTATTTTTGCCAGAACTGCAGCCTTGCCCAAAACGGTTGTTTTATCGTAAACACCGGCTATAACAATTGCGCTATCTTGGTAAGACTTGTTTTTTGTATCAAGTGCTCTTAATTCCTGGTTAATTAATTTTTTCTGGAAGTCGAGAGCGTTATCACCAATTTTTTTTACTTTATCGTTGTAATCGGTAAGCGCCTGGAGTCTGTCGGTGTGCGTTTTTTTATCAGCTGCGAGTTGATCATCATGTGCCTTTTTCGCTCTTTCAGCATCAAAATTTATATTTAAGTCTTTGTTTGTGGGTTTTGCTACCAATTCATTATTGATAGCAGATGTTTGTTTAGCGCCTAAGACCGGGACTGGTGTAAGGACGGGAGTTGGTGCTTCTTTAATATTGTCCTGTTCGGCCTTCGTTTTATCGCCAAGTGCCTTGGTGTAATCAGCAATTGCTTTAGCGGCATTTTTATAATCGATGGTAGTTGTTTTTAACTGTCCACTCAAAGCCGCAAACACAGGGGTATTAGCCTGTCCGGCGGCTTTAAGGGCGTTAAGCTGATTGGTTAAATCGGCAATGGCATCTTTAGCGGTTTTGGCGTTTTTGATGAGCGCGTCGGTATCTAAATCGATACTGAGGAGGGTTTTTTTGGTATCGTCCATATTTATTTAGTTGTTAGTTTTCAGTTGTCGGTTGCCAGTTATCGATCGCAGGCTATCAGTTTTGAGCATATATGGCTGATAATTAACTGATAACTGGCAACCCACAACTGATAACCCGAGTTAAGGCAGCCTTATCAACTCCACCTTAACGGGTTTTACGCCGGTGAAATCGGTTATTTTGCTGATGTAGAAGTAGCTTTGGTATTTGCCAATGTATACGGGGCGGAAAAAGTTGAGTGTTTGGATGTCGATCTCGTTTAGCCTGAGGTAACAGGTTAGCTTGCGCTGATCGTTCAACACGCCAACCAGTTCTTTATAATGATTGGCGAAGATGCTGGGCATGGTAAGGTCGGGCGAGCCATCGCCTGAGGCAAAACAGGTGAATGGCACGCTGGTGGTTACGGTGGTGAAGGTATGATCCCATCGGTAATTAAGGGTGGCATCCTTTACATTAAGCAGCACTACGCGCGGGTTGGTTGATATGGTGAATGATAGTCCGTTAACGTCGATAGAGTCGTAACCGGTAATTTTTTTGATGGTGGTGGTACGATAGCCGCCCATTACCAGATCATCCAGACTGGCGGCGAAGGGAATATCATAAATGTCCTGGTACAAGTCGAGATTTTTATCGGTAAGGTGAAAACTGCCGTTGCCATAGGTGCTGGGCGATACGCCATCGTCCTGGTTAAATTTGGCTTCGTTTTGTTGGCAGTAGTCGCCAATCTGCACGTCGAAATCTTCACCATCGTTGGTGATCTTATCGCTCCAGTCGATAGCCAAGGGCATATTTTGGTAGATGTAGCCAAAGGGTACAATGGTTACCGTTTTGTTGATGTTATCGGTTTGGATAATGGCGCAAAACAAAAACGAGATGAATTTAAGGAAGTCGGTACAGCTCATATCGGGCAGGGCGGCTTCAATTTGTACGTTTTCACCAAAAACCAGGCTGCTTGAGCGTTTGATGCTAAGGGTAACGTTGGGGTATATGGTTTGATCGCAGCCGTACAGCTTGCCTATGTTTAGCCACACCTGCTCGCCGCGTTGCAGCACCAGGCCGGTGGTGGATACATGCAGGTTGGTAAAAGTTTTTTCGTGCCGGCCAAAAAAGCCTGTGGTTACCACGCCATCGCCCTCGATACGGGTTTGCTGGCGGGTGATGATGTGGGGCGATCCGCCGGCGTTGGTGTACAACTCGTAGTAGGCGCCATCCAGGTGCGAACCGTTGTTGCTGCCTGAGACTATCCTGTCGAAAGCGAAGTCGATATCCACCGTCATCAGTTCGGGGGCGGTAAAGTGTGCGCGATCGTTAAAAGTGCCCAGCGGGTCGTTAGCAATGGTATCGAAGCTTAATAATTCGTCAGATCCGCCGCCTGTGCTATCGATATAAAACTGCGAAACGGTTTTTCTGGCAAGCAGGTTATTGGCTTCGGCCTGGGCAATGTAGCGCGCCGAGTGCTCAAACTTATCGCTGCTGAAGGGTAGCAGCAAACGATTGTAAATATTGGCCGTTACCGGGTCGTTCTCAATCTCGTTTATTAAAGTATAACCCGCCGAGGCTACAATTTTTTGTACAATGGTTTTGGCGAAAACGGCGGGGCGCATCTCGTTTGGCGAAATACCCTGGCCATGTATATCGGCGGTGTTGTTGTTTATGTTGCCGTAATTTATCCAAGGGTAAATGTAGCCGTCGGTGTGCAGGCGCGAGGCGATAACGTTATCCATGTTCCAGGTGTGATCGTACTCGTGCATGTCGAGGTCGGTTATTTTGCCTTTAATAAGATCGAAGAAATCGGTATTGCCGCTGCTTACCACTACGCTGATGCTATCTTTTGAGGCGCCGGTAATGCGAAGGTTGCCTTGCGGGATAACATCAACGCCGTTTTGCGCGTAGCGGCAATCCAGCTTTTGGCGGATGATGGAGGCGCCGTTAAAATTCATATCGTCGGGATAACCCAGCGCGGCCCGGTTGTTTGTGGTGGCGGGCAGATTGATGGTGTTGGAGATATTGCCCTGCACGGATTTTAAATCGGTAAGGGTATTTACAGCGTACGACAGCGCGATAAGGCTATCAGCCGGCAGATCGAGCCGTGTGTCGTTAACGTAAAGTTCGGAGTTTTGCATTTTTCTAGTATCAAGTAGTTAGTATCAAGTATCAAGACAGCTGCTTTTCTATTATCAAGTAGTTAGTATCAAGTATCAAGTATCAAGAAGCCTCATGTTAATCACGAGCGATAGCGTGGACAACCGAGCATAAGCGAGCTCATTGATACCGATAAAAAACAATAATCAAATCAATAATCTCCCGGGGCACGCCACTATGCAAGTCCGCTTTGCCTATGTGCGATTGCCTCGTTCCTCGCAATGACATATTAAAAAATCTTGCTACTTGATACTAGCTACTTGATACCCCTCAAGCTTTCTGCGTATTAATTTCGGGCAATAAAATACTGATCTCGAAATCGCCGCGGGCCTCGTAGGTTTGGTACATTTTGATGGATTTGGTATCAACCATAACGCCTTGCCAGGTATTGCTGGCGGCATCAACCAAACGGTAAACTTTGGGCGAGTAAAGGATGGTGGCCAGTGCCTCGGCTTCGGCGGCGGTTACATCGTTTTTGCCGAGGGTGATGCGTTTTTGGGCATCGATGCTGATGAGCTGTTGTGAGCTATCGGCCAGGGCGTAATTGCTGATGAAGCGTTCTGAAACTACGGCGTTGTTGGTGTTTAACTCGTGTATCTGGTTTTTGATGAAGAGGTAGTACAGCCAACCGCCTGATGGGCCCAGCCATTTTAAATACTCGTAAGGCAGGGCATTGCAGGGTGTGTTATCCAGCAGGAGACGCTTGGTTTGGGTAATGGGGATGATATTGTTGGTATGCGGATCGTTATAAAATAAAAATACGTCCAGGTAAACGCTGCTTGCCGGTATGCTTTGGGTAATGCGCATGCGGTTAACACCCAGTTTGTTATACAATACGCCGGGCGCCTGCTGCTCAATCAACAGCTTTGAGCTATCCTGGTTTAATAATACCGAACCGTTTTCGTTAAGTAACAGGGCCTCGCCCAGGCCGGGCATTACATTACCGTTGATATCCATACCGTTGCCGCCCAGCTTAATTTGATAGCCTGCGATGTTTTCGGAATAGATGAACGACAGATCGAAAGGCAGATCGGTGTAAAAAACCGGGATATCAAAATCGTTTAAAAACTTAGCCGGGTTGGTTTGGCCAACATCGTGCAGGGTAACATAAGGCTGCATGTTGCCGCCGGTTTTGTTACCTATTTGCATGGCTGAATAGGTAACGTAAAAGGGCGCGCCGGCGCTGGTCCAGATGGTGTCGCCATCCTCTTTATACCTAACGGTGTACGATGCGCTGATGTTGGCATCGCGGTAGTTGATAAGGGTATAATCGATATTATCAACCGGTTGCAGCAGGGTACGCAGGTACTTGCTGATATCGGCCCGGCAATAGCCAGTTAGGTTAGCGGCGTGGGTGGCGGTAATTACGTTGGCGGCGCCATCAAAACCGCTGGTAATTTCGGTAATAAATTTGCGGCCCGGTGCGTGTGTGTGGCTCTGATACTCAAAAACAATTGGGTTAAACAAAGCCGACCAGCGCGAGCCACCGCTTGCCGGGGTGCTGATAAGCACGGGTATAATGGTGGTTACCGTAAAACTTTGCGACATGACGTTGCCCAGCGCATCTTCGGCGTAGCCGGTGTAAGTACCTGCTGCAAAACCTGTAAAAATGGGGCTGCTTTGGTAAACTATGCCATTAATGCTGTATTGCAAGGGCAGGTTTGAGCCGGTGGCGTGTATGGTAATTTGCCCATCGGCAGTGCCGGTGGCGCTTTCCTGCTGATCGACCGTGATGGAATCGATGCTTAAATCGTTAACGGGCGGTACTGTGCCGCCACCACCGGTGCCGCCGCCGGCTATAACCTCGATATAGGCAAAGGGGTAATTGGTTTGTGCGCGGATGTACCAGGTATCTGACCCTCGGGTAACGGTGTTGATCATCTGGCCGGGCGAGTAGTAACGATCGGTATACAGGCCCGAGTAGTCGTACATGCCTGGGTCGCTCACGTTGGCCGATAAGGCGAGGGTAGGGTCGGTTTCGTGGTTATCAAAATCTACCTGTACATCTACCGTTCCAGAGTAGCCGGTAACTTCAAAATTATCTATTGAAAGTATAATGGGCATAGCTTTAATGTGGTTTAATAGGTTAATAATGGGCCGAATAGGTTATCGGCAGTAGTTTGCAGGTATTGGGCAGCGATGTTGTTAAAAACGGTGTCCAAAGTATCTAACTGCAGGGGCACGCTTAATATGCCCGAGTTGCCGCCTGAGCGGTACAGGCGCGTGCCGCTTTTATGGATAGTATTGGCCACGGCGTAAGGGTTTAAATCGAGGCCTTTGGCATTTATCCAATCCTGGATGACCTGCGCCAGATCGGGGTTGCCCGGGTTGCCTTTGCTTACTGTGGTTGGCCCGCGGCCATGTTCGATAAACCAGATGCTGCTGTTGGCCGTTAGCTGGTACCCGGCGGGTGTTTCTTCAACCTGTAACGAGCCAAGCGTGTTTCCGGTTGCCGACATGCCTTTTTGCACCGCGGCATCAATAATTTGTTGTTTTACAGTGGTGAAATACTGGAAAAGAGCATTGTTGGTCATAGGGTCACTGGTCATTGGTTTATCGATATAAAAGGAGTTTTTTGCCGGAGCTGTACTGCCGACGATTTGTTTGGTAGAGAGTTTTTCCAGGGCGGTTTAACCCGTAGCTGCGGGGGGCAATACGGAGGACTAAACACACACTGCATACCCGCTTTTATCGCGCAGGGTGATCATGGTAAGCACGCCGCACACGGCGCTGTCAAACTTATAAAACAGGTGTTTAAACTGTATCTTGCTTACCTGATCAAACTGCTTAGTTTGGTTGATGCGGGCGACGTATTCGATGGCGAGATCTTTCATTTGCTCGACGATACTTTCCTGCTGATCGGTAGTGGCGTCGATATCGGCCTTTTGGCAGAAGAATAAAAACAGGGGCCAGGTTTTGCGTGCCGCGCCCGTAGTGGCCGATAGTTCGGCGCCCGAGTTTACAATGGTTTGTACATGCAGCATGGGGAACTGCGCATCATCGGCTTGCAGGTTGGCTTCATAATCCGTTCCGTAAAAAAAGGAAGCGATGCCGCTTTGCTGCGCGGCGATGGTTTGGAGAAGCCCCCCAACCCCCTGAAGGGGGAGTGATAATTGATTGATCATTTGTTTATTGGTTTAGTTGTCGGCTTTCGGTTTTCAGTTTTCATTTTTCAGTTGTTGCGAGCTATCGGCAATGGGTTGTTGGTTGAAATAGTTTGCTAAGTTGTTCCAACTGACAACAGAAAACTCGCAACAGACAACTACTTCCCGTTTACCACATCCGCGTAGCGTTTTTGGTATTCCATGCGTTCGCGGTTTATGAGTAGTTTGATGATAGTGCGATCGTAGCTTTGGGTAAGTACCTGGTTCCATTTGGTGATATCGAAACCGGCCAGGGTATCGATACTGAGCATCCAGCCAAACTGGTTAAGCTTTGCTGAGTCGGCCCGGATTTCATCAGCTGTGGGCGGGCGGTGCAGCAGCCTTTGCTGATCGGTTACCAGTTGGGATACTTCCGAAAAAAAAAATTGGCGATGGACAAGGCGTCGGCCACGGGCATTCCTAAAATTTGCTGCATATAGGCTTCATTCTCTACCTTTTCGTCGCTATAAAGCTCGGCCTCGCCCATATAGGGCAGCCAAAAGTAATTGGCCAGCAGTTGAGGGATAAGTTCGAGCGGATCGAACTCTTCGCCATTTTTTGCCTGGCGTTTTTGGGCCTCGGCGATAAGGTTATGAGCCGCGATAAAGGCGCCCACCGGTTCGAGTTTAAGATTTTTTGGCACAGTTACCGTTTTGCCGCCGATAACTGTTTGTTTGGGTGGAGTGGCTTTGGCCACTCCTTTGGCCAGCTTGGCGCCCAGGTTGTTGAGCAAAAGCCGGCAACGTTGCAGATCATCGCGGGTGCGGAAGTTTTGCACGCTCTGCCTGTCGAGGCCCGTGAGGGCGCAAATCTCGTCGAGGATATCTTTTGAGCCGCGCAGGGCAAAAAACTGCCCCAGGGTAAGTTCGGCCACCTCGGTAGGGAAGTTGTACGATTGGTTGTTTAGTTTAATGGGAAGCATTTTGTATGTTTAATAGTTGAATTACAGACTTAATTACCATGAACATGAAGTTAAGGCCATTGTTGATCGCCATTCTATCGCTGCTAACCGTTAATGCAATGTGCCAGATAAAAGTTGATGAAAGCAATATTATCAATCAATTGTTTGGCTTATACAAGTACCCGGCGCTTGATATACACAAGTATTATGAGCAGCACCATTTTAAACTAGCCGACGTGAAAAAAGCCACCATGGGCAAAAATGAACTGTTTGTGAGGCGATACGATAATCCGGCAACTACAGATCATTTTGTTTTAAATGATATCGGCGGCAGCGTTTTCGCCGTGAGTTATATGACTTATTCAGAAAAAAAGTATACCTACGCGCTCCGGCAGATCATTATGCAGGGATTTGTTAAAGTAGCCCCGCAACAGCCAATGGAAGGTTCCACAATTTATCGCAAACCGGGAAGTTATGATCAGGTATTGGTGTTAATTAAAGATGTTAATCAAAAAACTGTTTATACTTTTCAGGTTAATAATTTGTACCAGGCCTCGCAATTATTGAAACTATAAGTTTTATATCGGATTGATAATTTATTACATTAATTACAAAAGTAATAAAAAGATTTTTAAATGCAAGGGTTTTAGAAAATTTGTTATTAGTTATTCGTCATTAGCTCATTGGGGCAGTTTGAGTTTTTTTGTTATTTTTGATTTATAATTGATTTTCGACCCCCTTTTTAACAATGATTAAGCCCGAGAACGCGACGCCACATGGCACCGCTTTGCCCAACGCCGCAAAAAAAGCCTGGAACAACGGCCCCGAACTGGTTTTGATCGGTAGCGATCATATCGGAACGGGTAAAACTCATCCGCAGGTGCACGAAGGTACCGGCGCTCCCTTTGTACACAGCGGCAAAAGCTATGTTACAAATAACGCCTCGTACTCTTTTACAGGGACTATCAACCAGGCTGTATCGTAAGGTGGTTGATTTTGTTCATTAGAGCGATAGCATGAAAATTGCCGGCATAGTCGCCCGAAATCCAGAGACTTCGGATAGCGAGGTTTTTTGCCGGCTTTAATGCTCTTGTTTTTTGCTCTTACATCATCCCAACCACCCTTCCATCTCCACCCCGGCCAATATCAAGTCATCAAACAAAGCAAATAATATCAGGCGCTTCATTTCGGCGAGAACTTTTTGTTGGGCATTGCCGGCAAGCAGATCGTTTAAGTTATTGCGCAAGCGTTCGCGCTCGGCGGGGTAAATGCTGGGTTGGCTGTAGCGTTGTTTGAGGTTTTGCCGGGCCTGTTGCAAAAATTGGGCTTCGCGATGCTCATCGTACGGTATTTTGCCCATTTGGTTGATGATATCGAACACCAGGTTGCCGTAGTCGGCGTAGCTGCCGGTGGCTTTGTATTGTGCGAAGGCGGTGCATACACGGCTGCGGCGTATTTGCTGCAGTTCGGCCTTGGTTGGAGAACTTTTTGCAGGCGGGGCAATGGTTTGCTGTTGCTTTATTGCTTCGGCGCGGGCGCTGCTATGATAGTGGCTGCTTAAAAAATGCATAAAGGTAGCTACATTTAAGCCGTAAAATTCGCCGAAGGCGCGTAAGATACCCCGGTTTATGGCCAGGGGTATCTCGGTTAGCCTGATGCCGGGCAGATGGCGGCATACTTCGGCAGGCATGGTTTGTACGAGGTAGTGGATCTCGTCGGCACGATCGTCGGCACGGATGCCCATATCGGCAAATGCCTTGGCCATGGCCTGTGCCAAAACGTACTCCAGCTGGGCAGGCCGGGCGTTAAAGGCTTTTTGCCCTTGCAGGGCTTTTTGCAGTTCTATCGCCGGAGAGGCAGCTGCAGGGATTAGTTCGTTGGTCATTGTTCGTTAGTTGGCCCCCTCTAAATCTCCCCCGGTAGGGGAGACTTTGACAGGTGTGTTTTTTATTGGTTTGGCTAAGCCCTCCCTACTGGGGAGGGTTTGGGTGGGGCTGTTGCTTTAACGCTTGCTCAAAAGCGCCGGCGATGCTGTTGATGCGTCCGCAGGTTGTTGGTTTTGCTTTTGAGCTGGCGCTTTTTTGCATGCGGGTGCGTGGGGCGGCAACCTGCGGGCGGTTGAGCCAGTTTTTTGCGGTTAGATATAGCGACGCGTAATTTTTGTTGTTTTTGTAATTTTCTATCGCGTCTAAAACATCGTCTATCTGTTGCTGATCGTAGCCGAGGGCTTTTAATCTTTCAAAATCAGCGTTGCTTAAACTTAAATGGCCGAAGGCGCGATATACATCACTATTAGCATTATTTGCTTTATTAACCTTATTAGTTTTGTCCTCAAACTGTCTTTGTGCTGTCATCGGGCCGTCCTTGTACTGTCCTGAAAGCGGTTCTGCATTATCTGCAGCGGCGTTATAAATGTCATAATTGCAGATAGTTATAACGGTATTTCCGGTGGTTGTTACTGTCTTCCGGGTTATCATACCTTCGTGCTCCAATAGTTTCATAAAATTATCAACCTTGCATTTGCTCCACTTCCATCTTACAGCTAAATACCTTAACGATGCCAATAATTGCCCCCGGTTGTATATGATTATGTTATTGCCTATGAGTGTTTTGAAATCAGAATGCTCATATCGTGCCATGGCTAGCATATCGAGCCAGGCTTCGAAACGCGAATAGCTGCGCTGCTCGAGCCAAAAAGGGTGTTTAAACAGCGTACGGCTGATGGGGATGAAGTTAGATAAGCGGGACATGGATATTGATTATTAGGTTACTGGTTGGTTGAGTTATGGATCATTGGATTATTTTAAAAATTATGTGGCGGAATGAGTAGCTTGAAAAGAAAAATTTGTCTATAAAAACAACGCTACTGATTTTACTGGTGTTTGGGGCTTTGGTTGTTATTGCTTTTTAACTTTAGTGTCTTTTTTAGCCGAATATTTGTAAATTGCTGTATAATATATCCTTCCTATAAAATGGATAATCCGAACAAACTACCCCTGGAGTATCTGTACAATTGCCCTAAATGCGAGATGCCTTTCCATGCGCGTATCCATCGCAGTTGGCTCATCAAACGTTTTTTTCCTAAATGGCCTGTTCGCAGATTTTTTTGTGGCAATTGCCTTAAAAGATACTATGTGAAAATTGATGTTAATGATGTTGATAAATAACTATTTTTTAATTGTAGATTAAAAAATGGAGTTCTAGTTTATGAGGCATACAATTTATAAGTAGCTTTGTTTTAATTTTTTGCAGTTTTTTTTGTACCCATGATAATTTTGTTATCATTGTGTAACATCAAACTGTAATGAAATTGGCAGAGAAGGAGTACAGGCCCAGAGCTTCGGCATATTATTGCCCACGATGTAACATTAAATTTCACGCGGTAATACATCGTAGCTGGTACATTAAGTTGTTTTTCCCTAACCGGCCTATTCGCCGTTTTTTTTGTGCCCAATGCCTGCAAAAGTATTACGTGCGGGTAAATATCCCATCTGCCCAAACCTATGCCGAAGAGCCTGCACTTGACAAGCAAACCGGGGAATAAGTATTGCCGAGTTTTATTGCAGTTATTACAATTGTAAATACAAGACGTCAAAAAACGGATTGAGGTTGGTTTATTGAGTTGATCTCTATTTACCTCACTTACTTACTCAATCAACCGCTCACTTATATTAACTTTATCATAGTTTAAGATCATTTTTGCAATTAATTATTTATAAATTGGTAATGTATTTAATATCTCCAAAAAAATGGATAACCAACTTATAAACCCACAAACATCTCCACGTAAAACCTGGATTAACCCCGAACTGACCGTTATAAGCCGAAACTATGTTGGCGGCGGCGGCCCAAATTCACAGGTATGGGAAAGAACGGGCAATAAAATAAACGAAATTACCACAAGCATTCCGGTAGTAGTACGCCAAACCATAGCTGCTACGCCGCTGTTGTATAACAGTGCCGCAGTGCATTCGTGATTTTTGGTTTATTGGGTTGATTAGGCTGGATTGTTATTATTCCACTCGCTTAATCAACCATTCATACAACTTACAAATAAAAGCCCCCCTTGGTACAGTTGGCGGTGTAATGCTCGCCCCGCGGGTCTATCATGCGGGTAAGTTTATCCTGCCGGGTTAGCTTGTTCAGCCCGCGTTTAATTTTAATCAGTAAAATGTTTTCGCCTTTAATGGCGTTTACGATAGCTTGCACGCGTTTGGCTGTTAACCACTCGCCCTGGTGGTTTTTACAGATCATGAGGATTAGTTCGTTGGTTTCCATATTGTTTTGTTGCTTAGTATCAAGTAGTTAGTATCAAGTATCAAGTACATATATGTGACGAGTTGCGTCAGTGACTCAAGTAGTAAGTGTTTATTTTATAGTAGTCTTACTACTTGATACTTTTATGTATTCTTTCACTACATCGCGATAGTTTTCATCTAAAAAGGTGTCGATATCGTGGGTGCAGTTGGTAAAGGGTTGTATGCTGCCAGTCGCGTCATCGTACCTGAAAGCTTCCCAATAGTTTAGGCGTTCGGTTTTTACGAAGCTGATGAGCTGGGCGCGGGTAATAGTGGTGTCGTGCCATTGCGGTTGGTTATTTTGCAATGTAAAATCACGGCACCAGCTTACTTCGTAATTATGATCAATGCCAACAATAATGTCATCAATGTATATTGCCGTTTTATCTGCAAACAGATGGGTTAAAAGTTTATCCACGCCGGTAATTTCTGCTTGCATAGTATTTGTTGGGTTTAATTTGTATTATTGTTGTACTAATTAAAATTTTAAGGGATTGGAATTTTAATGAGCCCTGTGTTGTAAAATGCAGGGCTTTCCTTTTTTTATGGGGTCGCTAGTTCATTGGTCATTAGTTCATCAGTATTTGGCAATGGTTCAATAGTTTATTTTCTGTTTTTATAGTATTACTTTACTAAGTGCAGCTAAACGCTTTGATAATAGGTTGTTTAATTGCATAAATGAAAAATTATTTGTTACTTTGATGAGTAACACGGAACAAATGTAAATCATTGCTTTCATATTTGAAAGTAAAATGAAAAAATAATTTCAATCTTTTTTATATGCATCAAGGCGAGCACACACGTAATTTGTTAAAGGGTAGCGGTATACCCATGGGAGATATTGCCGAAAAACTGGGTTTAACACGCCAAGGGCTTAATTACCACCTGCGTAAAAGCGTACTGGACGCTAATTTTAAAGCCCTGATAACAGAGAAATTGCCGGATATTTTCAGAGTTGAAAATAATGCTGCTGTTTCAATAGTGAAACAAAGTAATGCCTATAGTGTAGGCGATATACAGCATAACGAAAGCGAATCGCCGTTTGTAGATCTGGGCAACGGGCAGTATATCATGATTGTACCCCTGGTGCAGGATTATGCCTACGCAGGCTATCTGGGCGGTTACCAGGATGAAGAGTATATTGACGAACTGCCCAAGCACAGTTTTGTGGTTAATAAACAACACAAGGGTAAATACATGGCTTTCCAGGTTATTGGCGATAGCATGAGCAACGGCACCGAAGAAAGTATCACCGAGGGCAGTACGGTTACCGGCCGCGAGATACAGCGCCACCTGTGGAGCAGCCGCTTCCATATCCATCGTTTTAAGGACTATGTAATTGTGCACAAGGAGGGTATCCTGATTAAACGCATTATAAAACATGATGTAGAAGCGGGGCTGATCGTTTGTCAATCGTTAAACCCGGATAAGGATGCCTACCCCGATTTTGAACTAAACCTTGACGATTGCAGCCAGATATTCAATATTGTGAATGTGACGCAAATTAGGTGATTGGTATCAGGTAGCTAGTATCAAGTATCCAAAATTTGCTTTTATGATTATTATGAAGAGAGGCGGCGGGTAATAATTAAATAATGAAGAAACTGATCATCGCTTTAAGTGTAATTAATTTGCTGATCATTGGTTTTCCGTGGCCACAACCCATATTTTGCACTTTTTAAGTAATTGTGAAGATGTTTGTATGTGGGTTATGTTTCTTTTGCAACTGCTTATTTTGGGGTGGGTGCTGTTTGTTTTTGCCCGTTTAATGGTAAAGCGGGTAAAAGCCCGGGTATCGACAGAGGTATAGTTTTCCAATCAGATTTCTTTTGGGGCGTTACCCTCCGGGTCGCGCTCTGGGTTCATACTGCTGCAGGCCTTAACCGCGACCTGCCCTCAGCCCGTCGAACGGCCGGTATCCACTACGATCGCTAATGCACGGTATGTTAGCATTAATATAAAGGGTGTTCCATTGCAGGAGCATTCGCTTTCCCTTCTCAGCCTCTCCGTCATCGGTTCTCTGCCTTTGGCAATCGATTTTAAAAAAGCTAATCCAATTGGGGTACTTTATTGAGTTTGGTATTTTCGCGACCGATGATCAGAAAGAGTGGCAGCAGTAAAACGGATGTAACGGAATAGGCAGTAAAACGCCGTGGGCTGATACGCGATCTGTTTTTGCTCATATTAGGGTAGTAGGTGTGTTGGATACTGTACTTAGTTGATTTTTTAATTAATGTGGTAAATCCCGGGGAGGGGACCGTTAATAATCTGCCGCCATACAGCTTAAGCCTGTTTTTTAGTACTTGCGGGTTATGTAAGCCAAAATGGTGCGCATGACTGCCGTTTAAAGCCATGGCATTAATAGTACTTAACGAGATGTAAGTAACCTGCGGTATTTGCCACGGCTTCTTAATCCAAATGGCTATGGGGGCAGGTAATGGGTAGTTAGATAGGTAGTCGTTTTCGTTCATTGCTAATTAAGAGGTTTTGATGTTTTGAAAAAGCAAAAAAACCAAGCTTTTTAATTTAAACTATAATTTTCAATTTAAACTATAAAGAACAACGTCGCATAAGTGTAACACGGTGACTTTTAAAATGTTTTAATTTTTTTTGAATGGGGGCAGATAAAGGCAAATATTTGTCGGAGGAAATAAAAAAACAGTAATTTTATCAATCAAAATAAAAACAATGCGGGCACGTAACAAAATCATATTATTCTGTATCATCAGCATAGCGTTCATCAGTTGCGACAGGGTTACCAAAAATTTGGCAAAAACCCATTTAATGTATCATCCTGATATCAGTTACCTGCACAATACCATTAAGCTGGAATATGCCGAAAATACCGGCGCCGCGCTTAGCTTGGGCGATAACCTGCCCAAAGCAGTTAGTTTTTGGCTGCTGAGCATGGTGCCGCTGGCTGTAATGCTGGGGCTGGTTGTATACATGCTGATGAACCTGAATAAACTGAATTCTTTAAAAATGGTGGCCTTTGCCCTGATATTCGCCGGTGGAATAGGTAACCTTATCGATAGGATATTTTTTGACCGCCACGTTACCGATTTTATGAACATAGGCATTGCCAGTCTGCGCACCGGTATTTTTAATGTGGCCGACATGGCGGTTACAGCCGGGGCCATTTGTTTGCTGTTTGCCTTATTAAGGGAGAGGAAGCCGGAGGACGGAGGACAGATGGCGGAGGACGGTTTTAAGCCCGGAGTTGAGAGGCTGGAGCCCTGAGCTGGGAGCCGAATAATGGAAGGCAGAGGACGGACGACAGAAAAAATTCATCACCGGCCTGATTTATAATTTAGCCCCTAACAAATTAAGCTTTCAGTTTAACTGCATACGCAAGCAGAATGCTTGCTCAATTATAGGTCGAAGTTGAAAAACTTCGACCAGTCTATGTAAAGATTAACTCAATACTTTATAAAACTTTCTGTTACTTTACGAAGCTGCCGACGATTTATTGCCAATTGGATTACTATGCTTACTAAGCACAACGCGCGAAGTGCCTGCCTGATTTGAAAAGTATACATAACCATTAGTGGTTACCGTTTTGCCGGTAGCCTCGTGTACGTTAGGATGTGTTTTACTGCCCAAAATGTTGTTTCGTGATATGATAAGCAACTCGGGATCTTTCCAGGCTTTTTTTGCCGGTGCGTTGGATATAGTTTCTGTATACATTAATTAAGGGGCCTAAGGTTAGTCAAACTTAATATTTTATAACAAGGAAACAAACAGGCAAGGTATAGGGATACTATCGGTAGCAGGTGTAACTTACGAAATAGCCGCCGTTTTTTGACTGACGTACCCAGTGTTCGCCGCATTAGTAAAGTGAAAATGGCCGGGTGTATAATGGCCCGTACTTTCGCGTACAAAAGGAACAGATTTAGACGCGATCGTCGGGTTTCTGGATATAAGAGTTAGCTCGGGGCATACCCAGCTTTTTTTTGCAGGCGTGTTGGGTGTGTTTTTTTCAGTGAACATTAATCAAGGGATTTAAAGTGAGCCAAATTTAATGTTTTGCAGTAATGGAAACAAATCGGGACTTGAAATATTGCCAATAACTAATTCTCATCCAAAAGTCAAAATGAAATAATGTGTGTTGTAACATTTAATTATGTTCTAAATTTGTTCCGTTATTACAAAAAAGCAAACAAAAAGTGGTGCTTGTAAATTATAAATCAAACTATAAAAATTAAAAAAAGAGATCATGAAAAAAGTATTAGTATTAGCGGCAGTGGCTGCATCGTCGGTGTTGTTTTCGTTTAAAGCATTTGCCCCAACTACCTGGGCGGTTGATAAGGCACACGCTAAACTGGCCTTTACCATTACCCACATGGGCCTTAGCGACGTTGAAGGTCAGTTTAAAACTTTTGATGCTACCATTAATGCCCCTGGCGACGATTTTACCAACGCGCAAATTGAACTGACTGCCGACGCTAACAGCCTCGACACTGATAACGACGCGCGCGACAAACACGTAAAAAGCGACGCATTTTTAGATGTTGCCAAGTATCCAACCATCACCTTTAAAAGTACTGCCGTTAAAAAAACTGGTGCCAATACTTACACTATTGCCGGTAATTTAACAATGCACGGTGTTACCAAACCGGTTAGCTTAAATGCTGTGGTACGTACCGGCATCGGCATGAACAAAAAACCTGTTGCCGGTTTTAAAATTAATGGTACTATTAACCGTAAAGATTTTGGCGTAGGCAGCGGCTTCGGCAACGCTATGTTGAGCGACGATGTGGCTATTACTGCTAACGGCGAGTTCGATCAGAAATAATTTTTTTTGGAGCGGGAAGCTTGAAGCCGGATGCTTGAAGCTTTTCCCTTAAAATTAAAACCCTTGCTGACGATATCGGCAGGGGTTTTTTGTTTTGATTGTCTTAAAAAGCGTCATTGCGAGGCACGAAATAATCCCCGATAGGTAGAACGGATTTGCATGGTTGACCTTCAAGTTTGGGATTGCTTCGTACCTCGCAATGACGTGGGGAAGAATCTTGCTACCGCTCTCTTGTATCCAATACTTTCTTTGTACCCAATAACCGTACCTCGTTTTTTTTGCGAAAGTTAAATTTGGCGCGGCCGGCAATGTGGCCGGGCAGCAGGCAAAGTTCGGTAGCGGCCCAAACCAGGGCGTCGATACGATTGGGGGAGCGTTCGCCTTTTTTCGCTTCCCAACTGGTCATTTCCAGCTCCAGATCCAGCAGCTGATCGATGTGATGTGCCCGGCCTTGTTCGTAAATGGCGGCTACCGGTTCGGCGCGGGTTAGCTTATCGCGTGTGGCGTGCACGGCCTTGTAGCTAATGGTAGCATCCACACCACGAAGGATGGTTTCGATCATGTCGCCGCCGTTGTTTACTTCGCCGATAATACGGTCGGCACGGTACTGATGGTACAGCGCCACGGCGCGGCGGGCCCAGTGGGTAGGGCCGGGGTATTGGTCGGTTTTATCTTCCAGCACGTACAGATGATCGTTATGGCCAATGCCCGCGGCGATGATACCCGTTTCGTCGCTGGTATCTTTACTGGTAACAGCAGGGTCGATAGCGATGACGATGCGCTTCAGCGCTACGGGCAAGGTGCCATCGGGCAGGCGTCGCAGGCGGGTGGCATTAATAAGATCGTCGGTCCAGAGGGCGCATTCGCTATCGTCGGCAAACTCGCCATCGCGGAAGCGCTTGCGTTTGCGCAGGGGGAGCGAATCGAGCGTTTCGAGGTATTCGTTATTGATGTTGTCTTTATTATCCTGAGGGTTCATCAGCAGATGATCAAACCGGGTGCCGGGTAAAGCGGTATTGGTTTCGGGTTCGATGTGCTGGTAAAATACCTGATAAGTCCAATGTTTTTTGCTGGGTGGGTTAGCATCCACAAAAAGTAGTGGGCGGGCATCATTTATCTTTTGCGCCAAACGGGTTTTGAGAATGGTGTAGGCTTCGTAGGAGATCTGACTGGCCTCGTTGAGGAAGACGGTTAAAAACTCCATGCCCAATATTTTTTCAGTTCGTTCTTTATCATCCAGGCCGGCCAGCCAAAGCTGCGAGCCGTTTTCGAGCTCGAGGTAGTAATCGGTATTACGCCAGGTGATTTTAACTTCGGGATAGGCCAGTTTAAGCACTTTGCGCAGAGTATCGAGCCAGATGGAGTTTTTAGCATGATTAAAACGGAAGCGGGCAATGAGGTGTCGCGAGCCGGGGTATTTGAGCGCTAACTCCAATTGATGGTAAACAATGATGAACGACTTACCCGAGCGGCTACCACCAACGAGCAGAAATTCGCGGGCGCTGCCGGCAAATTTTGTTCGGGCCTGGGTTTGGATGGCGGTGAGTTGGAAGGATGGAGCAACTGTTGGTTTGGGTTGCTGAGCTTTGGTATTGACTGTTGTTTGGGTAGAAGATTTTTTAGGCATGGTGAGTGGGATTAGTCGGAAAGTCCGTAAGATGGAAAAGCTGGGTAATGGATTTCTATGGCAAAGTGAAGCAAAAAGAGAAGTTTTATTAAATGCTATCAAATGCCCCAGCGGCCTACCTGTTTGTGGTATATCCATCACATTGTTTTTTGCGTCGCAGGTGCTATCCTATGGTTATTTGCAGGGCCGATAAGGGTAGCCTTTAACGAGGCACAACGTTTCTAATTATTGTTACTACAAACCGGTAGTCCCTACAGGACAGATTTGCAATTTGCGTTAGGGGTACTGGCCTTGCGCACCGTGGTTCGACAGGCTCACGATGACAGCCCCGCTCCGCGTTAGGGATTGAAACGGATACCGGCCTGTGGCTAATGCCTCGCGCAGTATGAGTGGAAAGCCCGGCCGCAGGCAACGCCCTTGTAAATAGTATCAAGTAGTTAGTATCAAGATTGACGATCTACACTAAGTTCTTATATATCTAATCAATAGAATAGTTAAGCAGTTAATATTAGATATCAAAAAGGGCCCTTGAAACATACTAATATTAGTTAGTCGCCTTTATTTTATTACTGCAATTACAAATGTAATTAAATAAATCAAGATCAAAAAATAATTTTACCTGGGTATTGATAATTTGAAATTTATATTCTACAATTGTAGAGTAAATTCTAAACTCGTAGAATAATGAAGCTAACCAATACCGAAGAGCAGCTGATGGAGCTGATATGGGACAAAGGCGAGATATTTTTGAAAGATATCATAGACAGTTGCCCCGAGCCTAAGCCGGCAGTTACCACCATTGCCACGTTGCTTAAACGCATGCAGGATAAAGGCTTTGTGGCCTACAAACTGATGGGCAACTCGAGGCAATACCATGCACTGGTAAAAAAGGAGGATTATTTTTCGAAGCACGTACACGGGCTGATCAAAAACTTTTTCGGCAACTCGGCCATGCAGTTCGCATCGTTTTTTACGGCGCAAGCCAATCTGAGCAAAACTGAGCTGGAAGACCTGAGGAAATTGATCGATAACCAAATTAAAGCCAAAAACGATGATAACTTACCTGGTTAATTTTACGCTGTGCAGCGCGCTTATGCTGGCGGCGTACCATCTGCTGTTAAAAAACAAGGCCACTTACCGCTTTAACCGTTTTTACCTGCTGACCAGCGTGATGTTAGCGCTGTTAGTGCCGCTTATTGTGGTAAGGGCGGCGGTGCCGGTATTGTTTGGGCCATTATGGTTGGATACGGATGGCACTGCAAGGTTTAGCCATACGGATGAGGCGATAAGGGCGGTGAGCCTGGCGCCGCAAGCGGCGGTTGATCATGTTAAATTTAGCCTGGGGCAATACACCGGCGCAGTTTTGTGGTTGATTTATGGGCTGGTGAGCGCTTTGCTGTTGTGGCAGTTCATCAAAAACTTAAGGGCTGTTTTTAAAGGCATCCGCGGTAATGAAGCGCTGGCGTATAATGGTGCCTGGCTGGTGCTTATCGCTCACAAACAAACGCCGCATACGTTTTTAAATTACATTTTTTTAAATCGCAACGAATACTACAACGGGCAGGTTGATGAAACCATCCTGCAACACGAGCTTACCCACGCCCGGCAGCGGCATAGTATTGATGTGCTGGCTATTGAGCTTTTGCAGGTGTTTTGCTGGTTTAACCCGGTGCTGTTACTGTATGGCAAGGCAATACGGCTCAACCACGAGTTTTTGGCCGATGAGGCCGTTGTAGAAGCCAATTATGATGTTACCGGTTACCAGAATCTGCTGGTTAATAAACTGGGTGAGGTGGCCTGCACGGCTGTGGCCAATGGTTTTAACTACTCGGTAACCAAAAAACGGTTGCTGATGATGACCAAAAAAACAAGCGCGGCTGCTGCCTGGGTTAGCGGGGCAGCGTTAATGCCTGTGCTGATCATCGCATACATGCTGTTTTGCACCAAAACGGATATTGGCGTAGGGCCCGGCTGGCCATTAATAGGTGATGTGTACGGCCCAAACAGAGACTTGGTTCGGCATAACATAGAGGCGGCAAAGGTTGATGCGCCGCAAGCGGTGCTGGATGAGTTTACCTTGATAGAACGGAAATACGACTTGCTGAAATATCCCTGGAATGAGAACCTGGAAAGAATGACACCCGAAGACAAGGCACGTATGATTGCACTCTACAGACAGATGAGCCGCAACCAGCAAGACCGGCAAACCACGCGTTTTTGTCATCTGATACTGCCAGAATCTTTAAGAGCGGCTACCCGATATGAGTTATCGCAGTGGAGTATATCTCCAAAAAGCTTTCGTGTATATCTTAATGGCAATGTTATTAAAAACACCGACCTGCATGCTTACCGCGATAGTGATGTATTGTTGTTGTGGGCCACCGATTCCGTCGGTTTGATGACCAGATCGCGTTATATTTCAAACCGCGACTTTGAAAGGAGCCAGGTGTTGACGTATTTCAATCACAGGAGGTAGCTTAAATATACTGCTACTGCCGTTTTTAAGGTGTCTCGATTTTATCGGGGCGCCTTTTTTTATCCTTATTAGTTTGTTTGCTTCTGTTTTACCCATATCAAAATATTAAACCATAAACAAACCGCCCCTGTTGGCGTTATTGTGTTTGCATGGTTACTGAGCAGCTGTGTAATAGATTAACTTACAGCAACAAAACTTGTGTATTAACGTACAAGTTTAAAAATTACTGTTAATTTAATTGTATTTGGGTATTCATCTATTAATCGTTTAATTTATTATTTAATAATAAATTATACTTTATTTGTGCTACCTTAAGCGGCGGAAATTATAGTATTAATTACATCACCTGAGTAAAGTTTTGAACTATCTTAAATTTGACTACGGCAGTGATAGTGCCTGGCTGAATAATAATGGCGATGAGGCTCTTAAAAAGGCTGAGGCCAATATGCATGCTATTTTGGATAATGCCGACGCGGGCTACGCCTTGTATGACGATAACCTGAGGATAGTATCGTACAACTCGCTGGCGCAAAAGTTCTCGCAGTTGTTATATTCAAAAAACCTGAAGAAGGGTAATTACCTGCTGGATTATTTCCCGCCCGAACGGCACCCTATTTTGCTGGATGTTACCCGCCGCGCGCTTGCCGGCGAAGAGATACAGTACGAAATGCATTTTGAGGGTATTGAAGGCGGCGAGCGCTGGATAGATGTGAAGTGGACAGGGGTAACAAACCCGCAAAACCCGCAAAGCCGGGGCTTTATTTTAATAAGCCGGGATATTACCCACCGCAAGCAACTGGCTATTGAGCGCGAAAAGATGTTGAACGAGCTATCCAAAAATAACAAGGTTTTTGAGCAGTTTACACATATCACGTCGCATAACCTTAATGCCCCGGTAGCCAATATCATCACCCTTGCCGAAACTTTTAGCGAACTGGATAACCAGGCCGAAAAAGATATGTACATCGATTTTATCTTAACATCGGCGCGCAGTTTACAGCAGGTTATACTGGATATTAACCAGATACTGCATATCAGGCAGCATTTGGGCGAGGTGAAGGAAAGCATCAACCTGAAACAGCTGCTGGATAATATTAAAAGCATCATCAGTACCGATATTGCCCGCGAAAAGGTTACCATCAATCAATACTTTGCTACTACGCATGTTTTTGGGTCGCGATCGTACATGCACAGCATTTTTTATAACCTGATTTTAAATAGTATTAAATACCGCCGACCGGATGCGCCGCCGCAAATTACACTTGCCGCACGTACTATTGACAGCAAAGTGGTGTTTACCTTTACGGATAATGGCAAGGGGATAGATATGCAAAAATACGGGAATAAGCTGTTTGGACTGTATAACCGTTTTGATAGCCAGGTTGAAGGGCGTGGGCTGGGCTTGTTTATGGTAAAAACCCAGGTTGAAGAAATGAGCGGCACCATACATGTGGATAGTATAGTAGGACAGGGCACTACTTTTACTGTACAGTTGCCGCTGTGAAGAATATCGAATTTCGAATGTTCAATTTCGAATTCTGAAGAACATTCGAAATCATTCTCCTCTCTAGCTTTTAGCGTTTAACTTTCTGACATCAACCCAAACTTTTGGCGAGCGTTTATTGAGGTAAGCAAACTGTATGCTGAACTTTTTGCCGAATTTACGGATCAGTTGCGTGCGGTTTGATTTTAGCCAGTCGCAATAAAACGTTTGCGATTGCCCGGTTTCAATCACCTTGTCGGTATCGCTGGTATCCTCGCTCTCATCAAACAAAGCCTTGGGCGTGTTTAAATGCCCGTTAATATACAGCTTAACAAATTTTGAGCCTTTGTAGGCAATAGGGTCGGGCACGGCAACTTTGCTTTGGTTAGTTATTTTAAGCATGAACTTAACCACTTCGGCATAGGTGGTTTTGTTGTTTTTAAAATCAACCACCTGCTTATCCAAACCAGCCGAAGCCTCGAGCAGGATAGAATCTTTATAGGTTTTACCGCTGCGGGCTATGGTAACGGTTTTAAGTTGGTGTGGTTTTAATGGTTTGCTTTGAGCGAATGAATAATTAACTGTTACGGTGCTATATAAACCGAAGGTTAATAAAATATAGCAAAGGTATTTTGGGGTTTTCATGGCCAGGTATTTACAATATAAATGCTAAAAATATGCTTATTGTTTTAATTATGGATATGGACAGGAGTTTTGCTGGAAAGTTTATTGGAGAAGAGAAAATGACGAGAACGGATGGCGGAAGACAGATGACAGATAACCGATGACAGAAGGCAGATGAAGGCAAAAGACTAATGAACCAATGACTAATGAACCAATGACCAAATTACCCCGCCCTGTAATCGCTGTATACATTGTCATCCTGAATGTTGGGCCGGAGTTTAAAGGTAAGCGCTGCCAGCATCAGGAAAAGCGCGTGGACTAACGGCTGCATCAAATCGATGATATTGAAACTAAGAAAATAACTAAGGTTAAAAAACAGCCAGAATATAACCGGCGAAAATGCCAGAAAGACCGCGGTTATGCCAAGGATGAATTTTTTACCGGTGAAAAACTGCGGGCTGGCATTTACATAGCGGGTTATCAAATAAAAACATAACCAGATAGGTGCGGTAAAGGCAAAGCTAATCAGTATATCCTTTTGCAGCGATTGCCAAACATCATTATAGAGGGCGTTAAGTAACAAGGTATCGACTATGATAATGATCCCCGGTGACAGGACGGCGCTCGTTAAACAAACTTTTAATGAGTATGCTAAATTGTTGCCCATTGTTTGATAAGCGTCTTTGTTAACGGCATGTGTTTTGTGCTTAATTCAATTAGTTTTTTGATTGGATATGATTGCGCCAGGCAATTGATATGCCAATTAGGGCCGGTATATCAGATTGACCAGCTGCAAGTTATATAATATTATTCAAAAAAATAAATACATAGGTTTTTAAATTAGCTGCGCCGTTTAAATTTGTGTAATTTAGGTGCTTTTGATAATCCAACATTTAACTATCCTATGGTGCGTGCTTTCCGGCTAAGTATTCTGAATTTTTTGCGTGAGCATAATGCTATTACCGCCGTTATTGATGTTAAGACTCCGTTTTTAACCGAACTGGATACGGTAGAAAAACGCAAAGCTTTTAAGCAGGCGCTGGATACGCTGTCGAACGAGAAAATGATTGTTGTGAGCGGTTCGTACGATTTTTTGAACTGGAAACTCATTAACGGACTGTACCCCATTGATGATAAGATCATTGAAGCTAAAATTACGGCCAGAGGCTTAGCATATGAGCCTCCGCGCGAAATTGTCAGCTCTTCTGCAGAAACTGAGGCCGGGCCTCAGCTTGATATGCCCTTGCCGCCGGCGGTTAAAACGATCAGCAAGTGGCTTGGCGGCGGCACCAAAGAGGTTACCGAGCAGCGTTTAAAACGCAAAATGAAAAAGATGGGAGCTAAGGATACTCACCTCGATTTTGAAACGCCTTCACACGATCCGTTGTATCAAACCAGGCACGTGCCCGCCGTTACCAATCCGTTTATCGATGATAGCTTTGATAACCACGAAAATGATGAGCAGCCCGGAGACGAACAGCCTGATTTCACGATACCGCTGGGCAGTAAAGTACTTGCCAACAGTAAAAAAGGTGGCGTTATAAATACAATACTAAAATGGGTGCTGATTATTATCGCCCTTATATTGGTTGTTTTAATAGCCCTTATATTTAAAGCCAATAGTTAAGATGCCAGATATTCCACCACATATTGAACTGCTGGCCGGACAACTGCTGCCAAGGTTCATCCCCAAAAACGAAAACGAAACTATCCTTACTTTTCAATTTACCGTTGCGCCAAGTAATACCTACCGGGTAACTTATGCTAAAACCCCCGTTAAAGGGAAAATGCTTTGGCGTTTAACCGGTTGTGAAGAGGTAGGAGAATAGATATGCGGATGAGCGAATGTGCAGATGCTGTCCTGATGAACTTTGCAACTGATTTTGATGAAAATAATACCGGTAATACTGCTCTGCTTAATGCTTACCGCCTGTACCTGGGGTGATAGGCGGCCGCTGGTTAAGCCATCAAAAAGTATAACGGATAGCATTGATGAAACATACCCAATTAATACCAGGGATAGCCTTGATCAGGCCGGTATGCCTCCGTCGGAGATATTGAAAGCCTGCCTGACTAACTATAAATTGGTTACTACGGTTGATACCGTAATGGCCACTGATAGTGGTACTTTGCAGATACACCTGAAACATTATTGCGCTTATGATAGCGGCATCATCCTGCCCGAAAAATATGCCAGGCCATTTGGTTTGAAAAGCTTTGCCACCAATAACTTTATTACCGATGTTTTACTGAGCCGCAATTTTAAACCCGTGTATGCCGGGCGCATAACCCGCGATGATTTTTTGCCTTTGGTTGATGAGCCGCTTAAAAGCTATGGCGTGCTTATTGATATGGGGCGCAGGTTACAACTGTCGCGCTCGCGGCGGGGGATTGTGGTTAGCTATAGTTTTAGTGTTCCGTTAACCGATGTGGGGCGCTTGGTTAGTGTTGCTATTGAACCCACCGGCGCCAGGCAGGTTTTTACCGACTATGGTTATAAAGCCGAAAAGACATATCCGGATAGTACTGCAGCGAGAGCAAGGAGCAAGGAATAAAGAGCAAGGATGTTTATTTGTTAGTGATAGCACCAAAAGTGGGCAGCGTTCGTACTATCCAAAGTTTCCTGTTATCCGAAGCCTCCGATCTCAACAGCTTTCAGTTCCGCAATAACGCTTGATTAAATTACACGATAGTTAAATTATTGAGCGTATAATCCATCTGCCGCAGGATGACCTCAACCTGGCGGCGGCATTGCAGGTGAAACTTGTTGCAACAGCAGTTGATCTGTAATTCGTTACCCAAAGCATCAACAATGGGGTGTATATCATGTTCGGGGCATAAAAGCGATTCGATATTGGGCTTAATTTCTTCGGCTAACTTCATAATAAGTGACGGTTAAAGTTGTATAACAGGTTAATAACAATGTTGTTTTGGTTAATTTTTAATTTATTGCAGTTATTTAGTTACGTTAAGGTTAACATTATTATAGTGAATTAATTAAAGATTAAACCCGTGACTTAGAATTAAGTGCAGAAATGAGGGTAATGCGCGTTAGAAACACACTCCGGGCCCGTTGCTAATGCCCTGATGAATTAACATTCAAAATAAAAGAAGTTTGTAATTTGCTGTGCCCGGGATGATATGATGGAAATGACCGATGACCAGCCAAAGTTAAATTTTGTTAAATGTGTTATTGGTGCTTAAAGCCGGGGAGATTAAAACAGAATATTATTTACCTTTACGCTAAGGTTTTTTTATTTTCGCCCAACCTATACAACAATATGGAAGAATTTGAGCCAAGCGTATCCGCCAAAAAAACTAAAAGCATTTACATATCAACCGTTTTTGGCATTGCTATGGTATTGCTGATGGTGGGCTTGCTTGGGCTGATACTGGTGCATGCTAATCGGCTGTCAAACTACGTGAAAGAGAATATTGTACTGAACATTATTGTTGACGATGGCGCCCGCGAACCGGATGTTTTACAACTGCAAAAACAACTGCAAACCAACCCGGCGGTAAAAAACGCGCAGTATGTACCTAAAGAAATTGCGGCCCGTAACCTGCAAAAAGATCTGGGTGAAGACTTTGTGAGCTTTTTGGGCTACAACCCACTGCCCGAATCGATTGATGTGTACCTGAACGCCGATTATGCCAACAATGCTTCGATAGATAAATTTAAGGCACAATTGCTTAGCAACCCGATAGTGAAGGAAGTGAAATACCAAGCCTCGCTGGTGGATATGATGAACCAGAAACTGGCTTCGATAACATTGATCATACTGGCTTTTACAGCTATATTTTTGGTGGTTTCGATAGCATTGATCAACAACACCATCCGCCTGGCTATCTACTCGCAAAGGTTTTTAATTAAATCGATGCAGTTGGTTGGGGCCACCAAGGGCTTTATACGCAAACCGTTTTTATTGTACGGTATTTGGCACGGCCTGCTGGGCGGCCTTATCGCTATAATACTACTGATAGGTATGTTGTACCTGGCTACCATGCAGGTACCCGACCTGGTGATCCTGCAAAACTACACCGAGTTTGGCCTGGTATTTTTGGTGGTGATAGGCATCGGTATATTTATTTCGGGCTTTAGCACCTACCTTGCAGTAAGCAAGTTTTTACGTTTAAAAATTTACGATCTATACAGATAATGGCACAAGAAAAAAAAATTATCGCGCAGCCGGTAAAAGGCGCTACGCCACCTAAAACCAACGCGCCTACCACGCACCATTTTATTTTTGATAAAGGTAACTATCGCCTGCTTTTTGTGGCAATAGCGCTGGTTGTTATTGGTTTTATTACCATGACGGGTACTACCGATATTTACGATACCCGCAAAATTGTGATCGCGCCGTTGCTGGTGCTTTCGGGCTTTGTAGTGGGCTTTTTCGCGATATTTAAAAAACCAGAAAACAAAGCCTAAATCATGAACCTATTTCATGTTATTATACTCGCGATAATTGAGGGTATAACCGAGTTTTTACCGATCTCGTCGACCGGGCATATGATTATTGCCAGCTCGTTTATGGGTATAGCCGAAGATGATTTTGTAAAGCTGTTTGAGGTTGCCATTCAATTGGGGGCTATTCTTTCGGTTGTGGTGCTGTATTACAAACGTTTTTTTAAAACTATCGATTTTTATTACAAACTGGTTGTGGGCGTTATCCCTGCGGTTATAGTCGGCCTTCTTTTTCAAAAGAATATAGACAAATTACTGGGGAGCTCACTCGTGGTGGCCTGCACCCTGTTAATAGGTGGTATTATCTTGTTATTTGTTGATAAATGGTTTAACAAGCCACTGGTTAAAAAAGAGGATGAAATTAGCTATAAGACAGCTTTTACAATTGGGCTTTTTCAATGTTTAGCTGTTATCCCCGGTACCTCACGGTCGGCTTCTACCATTGTGGGCGGCATGACCCAAAAGTTGAGCCGTACAGCGGCAGCCGAATTCTCGTTCTTTTTAGCGGTGCCAACTATGTTTGGTGCTACCGTGAAAAAAATATGGGATTATCACAAGCATATATCACCAACCTTTACGGGAGAGCAGATAAAATTTTTACTGATCGGCAATGCTATCGCTTTTGTTATTGCCATGCTGGCCATCAAGACCTTTATTACTTTTTTAGAGAAGAAAGGTTTCAGGCTGTTTGGCTGGTACCGCATTGTAGTGGGCATTGTGCTGCTGGCTTTATTTGCGGTGGGACAGATTTCCTGATTTCGGATTTTTTTGATTTCGAATGTCGGATGTTCGATTTCGAATTTAATAGATTTTAGTATTGATATATTTAAGCTGCCTGATGGGCGGCTTTTTTTGTGGGCGACAATATCAACGTATACTGGTTTAAGTTTTTAATTTAGACCTACGATAGATTAAGCTTTCGGCTTAAGCAAGCAGGATGCTTGCGATAGGATAGGACGAAGTTGCAAACTTCGACCAGTGTGTGAGATCATTAATTAACGAACTATCGGTTAATAAGCTTTGTTAGTGATAATACCAACAAAGTTCAGGAACACAGTAAAGCATCAATTAAGCCAGATAAAATGTCTGAATATATTCCAAACGAAATATTAAAATCTTTTACTTCATCCTATGAAAACGAGGACATTTGGGAGATTCATAGCGGAAATTATTGGCTAACTGTTTTTTTGTATAAGGATAACCAAATTGAGACTAATAAAGATTTGCAAAAATATAATGAAATTAAAAAAGGATATTTAAAGTTAGTCAATAAATATCTTGACCCCGCAATCAAAGAAATTCATTTAACATTTGATAGTAAAGAAAATTTTGGGAAGAAATATGGTAGTAACTGGTACGATTACTACCATTGAAGATGAGGGTAATGCCCGCCCGTTGTTTCATTATCACTAACACCATCCGTACAATATGTTATTCAAATTTTAAGTGCGATATTTGCGGCGTATTAACCAAGCTCTGATTTGACTCCCGTTTCGAATAAATTCCGTGACTTTAATTTTGCCGAGGGTGAACTGCTGCTGATCAACAAACCTTACCGCTGGACGAGTTTCGACGTAGTAGGCAAGATCCGCAACTCGTTAAAGCCGCTTAAACTAAAGGTGGGCCATGCCGGCACGCTCGACCCATTGGCTACCGGCCTGTTGCTTATTTGCACCGGCAAGCTAACCAAACAGATAGATACCTACCAGGCTACAGAAAAGGAATATACCGGCACCCTGGTACTGGGCGCCACTACGCCCAGCTACGATATGGAAACCGAAGTTGACCAAACCTTCGACATCAGCAACATCACAACCGAACAGATACTGGCCAACTGCGCGCAATTCATCGGCGATATACAGCAGTACCCGCCGGCACACTCGGCCGTAAAAATAAACGGCGAACGCCTGTATGAAAAGGCCCGCCGTGGCGAAGAAGTAGAGCAACGCGCCCGTTTTGTTAGTATCAGCGAGTTTGAGTTAACCCGTATTGCCCTGCCCGAGGTTGATTTTAGGGTGGTTTGCAGCAAAGGAACCTACATCCGCAGCCTCGTGCACGATTTTGGCCGCACACTTGGTAATGGTGCGTATTTAAGCAAACTTTGCCGCACGCGCAGCGGCGAGTTTAGGCTGGAGGATGCTTACGAGGTGATGGAACTGGTGAACTATTTGCGCGAGAAGAAGGCAACGGATGTAAATGTGCAGCCGTAAAGAAAATGTCATCCCGAACGCTAGTGAGATATCTTCTTCAGGCAGCTTCCTCTCCAAGAAGATTTCTCGTCGCTACGCTCGCTCGAAATGACAGGTTTAAAGTAAGGGTTTACTAACCAAATGAAAATATACCATAACATAAACGAATTTACACCGATTGAGAACGCTGTGGTGACTATCGGCACCTTTGATGGCGTGCACATCGGCCACCGTAAGATCATCTCGAAAATAGTTGAACTGGCTAAGACCACCGGTGGCGAGAGTGTGATCCTCACTTTCTTTCCGCACCCTCGCATGATACTGAACCCTGAGGATCAGGACCTGAAGATGATTACCACCATTGCCGAAAAGGCCGAACTGTTGGAGGGCCTGGGTGTCGACCATCTGATCGTAACGCCGTTCTCGCGCGATTTTTCGAACCTGTCGGCGCTGGAATATATACACGATGTTTTGGTAGCCCGCATCGGGGTGAAGAAAATCGTTATCGGCTATGATCACCGCTTTGGTAAAGACCGCAAGGGTGGCCTGGAGGATTTGCAACGCCTGAGTAAGGAGTTTGAATACGAAGTGATGGAAATACCCGAGCAGGACATTAATGCTGTGGCCGTGAGCTCGACCAAGATACGTACCGCCCTGTTAAACGACCAGGTTGACCTCGCTAATCAGTTTTTGGGTTACCCGTTCTTCATTACCGGCAAAGTTATTCGTGGCGATCAGTTGGGCCGTCAGTTGGGTTACCCTACAGCAAATATCCTGATTGCTGAAAGTTACAAGCTGATACCCGGCGATGGCATCTTCGCGGTTACGGTGGATGTGAAAGGCAAAAGCTACAAAGGCATGGCTTACATCGGCCACAGGCCAACCATTAACGGCATGAGCCGCAATATAGAGGTAAATATCTTCGACTTTAACGGGGATATTTACGACCAGCAGATCCGTATGCACTTCCACCATTTTGTGCGTGCCGATATCCGTTTCGATGGCCTGGATGCGCTGATAGCACAACTGGCTGTGGATAGGGAGAATGTGATGAGGATGTTGGGGTAGGGAAGTTAAGTTTAATTTACTGTATAGTATTTCTACAGTCCAATCATTTAAAAAGCTTATTTTAGATCCTGCAATTTATAATAGCATCTAAAATTGGAAACGTACTATCTTTTTCTCGATGAAAGCGGCGATCACGGATTGGCTAATATAAATCTTTCATTTCCTGTGTTTCTATTGTGTGGCGTTTTATTTGAAAAAAGTCAATATGAAAAATGCCGGGACGAAATGAACAAAGTGAAGGAAAAGTTTTGGGGAACGAAGGAAGTTATTTTCCATTCAAGTGATATTAGAAGAATAAGGAAGGAATTCCAGATTCTATTTGATGTAGATATTAAAGCGGATTTTATAAGAGATATCAATACACTTATAAGTGGGAATAACTACCATATAATAGCCGACGGGATACAAAAGGAATTTTATATTAGAAAGTACGGGAAATTGTCCAACGTGTATGAATTATGCTTGTCGTTTATAATCGAAAGAACCGTTTTTTGCCTTGATGATATACCTACTAGTAAACAATTGTATCTGATAATTGAAGAACGTGGCAAAAAGGAAGACCAAAAATTAAAAGAATATTTATCAAAGCTCCTTGATCGGGGAACAGCATTTGTGTCATCAGAGAGATTGCGGCAATTGAACATCAAGATTGAATTCAGACCTAAAAAAGCAAACATAAATGGTCTTCAAATAGCGGATCTAATTGCATACCCAATAGCCACTTATATTATAGATAAAAAGAGAGCAAATCCCGCATTCGATATTTTATCTGAAAAATTTTATAGAAAGAAAGGCAAAACATATGGGTTAAAGACGTTCCCATAAAAGCAAAAAACCAATATCACTAAATGATATTGGCCTTATGCCGAATTGCGACACGCAGTTCCCATACAAATGTAGTATTTTTTTATCAAATGTCAATAGCTTTATGCTAATTTATTTAGTAATATTGACATTGTTATTAACATTAATATTAGTAGTTAACAAACCATTACATGGCAACAGAAGTTAAGTGTCCGGGATGCGGTACGGTTTTTCCGTTAGAGGAAGCCATGACCGAGGAATATAAAAAAGAGCTGCGCGAAAAAATGCTGTCCTTCACCAAGCAAAAGGAGGAAGAGTACGCGCGCAAGCTGGACGAGTTTAGCAAAAAGGAGCAACTGCAACAACTGCAGTTTGAGCAACGTTTAACCGAAGAGCGTAAAGCTTTACAACAAAACCTGGAAGAAAACCTGCGTAAAACTATAGCGGCCGACTTTGAGAACAAACTGCAATTACTGGAAAACAGCAATAAGGATACCGAAGAGAAACTGAAAGCCGCCCGCCAAAAGGAGCTGGAATTTTTACAGCGCGAGCAACAGTTGAAGAATCGCGAGGAAGAAATGGAACTGCAACTGCAACGTAAGCTACAGGAGCAGCGCAATGAACTGAGCGAACAGATACGCAAACAGGAGCACGAGCGAACGCTTGTAAAAGAAACAGAACATCAGCTGCAACTGATGGAATACAAAAAGCAACTTGAAGACCAGCATAAACTGGTTGAAGAATTGAAGCGTAAAGCCGAACAAGGCAGCATGCAGCTACAGGGCGAGGTGCAGGAGTTGATTTTGGAAGATTTGCTGCGCAACAGTTTCCCCTTTGACGTAATAACCGAAGTGGGCAAGGGCGTGCGTGGTGCCGATTGTGTGCAGGTAGTACGTAACCAGTTTGGGCAGGAGTGCGGTAAAATTATCTACGAAAGTAAACGCACTAAAGACTTTGGCGGCGACTGGATCGAAAAGCTAAAAAAAGATATGCGCAGCATCGGTGTTGATGTAGCCGTGATCGTTACCCAATGTTACCCAAAAGGTATGGATTGCTTTGGCGAGAAGGATGGCGTGTGGATATGCTCGTTCGAGGAGGCGAAGGCCGTTGCCTATATTTTGCGCGATAGTGTAATCAGGCTGTACAATGCTACCCGCAGCCAGGAAAATAAAGGCGATAAAATGCACCTGTTGTATGATTACCTAACCGGTAGCGAATTTGCCGAGCAATGGAAGGCCATCCGCGAAGGGTATATGGATATGCGCCAATCGATACTGAAAGAGCGCGAAACCATGGAGCGCCTATGGAAGGCCCGCGAAAAGCAACTGGATAAGGTGCTGCTGAATGCCGCTCATATCCGTGGGTCGGTAGATGGTATCGCCGGCAGCGATGTGGTGCGGTTGAGTTTGACGGATGATAATGATGCGCTAATGCTGGAGTAATATATGAATGAAGTTTGGATATTTCATGGTGCAGGCGGCCGTTTTAGTAGTGGAGTTTTTACAACTTTAGAACAAGCCGAGCACTGGATTAGTAAAAATGCTCTCACAGGTATAGTAACACTATATCCACTTGACTTAGGCGTGTATGACTGGGCTATTAAAAACGACCTGTTTGAAGTAAAGAATGAGAAGCACATCAGTCCACAATTTATACAAACCTTTACAACAGCGTCGCAAGATCATTTTCATTATGAAAATGGAGTGAGAGAATAACGGTGCGCTTTGTGGAAATATCACTTTTATTGAATGGCGCTCTGGCCTGTCATGGTGTGCTTGTCGAAACCACAGTGCGTAGAGGCCCTTCTCCTCGATAAACAAAAAACGCCCCGGATATCCTCCGGGGCGTTTCAATAACAAATAATATTTAATTAGTTACATGGTACCGGGATGGTGCCTGTAAAGCTTAAGGTATTGGTTGCAGCATCGTATGCGCTGTTTACATTAAACCCGGTTAGCGGTGGTATCACAATGGCCGCTTTGGCTACGGTGAAGCTACCGGTTTGGTAATAGGTTTTGTTGTAATAGGTTGACAGGTAGTAAGTGCCGTTGTTCTCTAACATCGTGCTGGCCAGGCCGTTGATAATATTAACCACACCTACCGGTTGGAAAACCTGCGTGCCCGTTACTTGTTTATACAGTTGGAACGGAGCAGAAGGTAATACTGATATCTGTTTACCGGTACAGATGCCTTGTATGTTTAAGCTCACTTTAACAGGATCGGCCAGGGCTACTGCTGCTGATGGTACGGTTATATTTACTGTGCCTGCCGAACAGGTGCTGAACAGTGAGCTAACCACCACAACTTTGCCCTTATAGTAAATTGCTACCATAGCCTGCGAAACATTAGGCAGGTTTTTAAAGGTGACAGCCGAGCCATTATGCAGGTCGCCCCCGCGGGCATCGGCAAAGATATTACCATTCGAGCTTATTAAATAAGCGATATAGTTACCGCCACGGAAGCTGGTATCGGCAGTAGCGATATTTACGCTAAGCGAGCTGCCGCAGGTTGAGTAAGCAGAGCCGGTAACAGTAGCTTGTGCCCAAAACCAACCGGCCATCCAGCCTGAAAGGTGGCTTATTGGTATTACAACCGATAAGTTGTTGCTGCCATCTAAAGCAACAGTAGCGTTACCTTCATATTTCCATTGGCCGGTTAAGTCGTTTTGGCTCCAGTAGGGAATAACGTCGCCTACTTTTACTTTGTTGCCTGTAGCAAAATTAGGGGTGTTTGCGTTAAGCTCCATGGTAACATTAACCGGTTTTGAGAAGTTTTTAACTGGTGTACCGTCGGCGGTCATATTAATCGATAAGTAACCGGCAGGCACAAGGTTAACACCGCCGCTGATGGCGTTCCCACTTTGGTCGAGCGCGTCGGCAGCATATAAACCTCCTGGAAGATCTTCTGATACGGCATTTTTATTAATGCCCAGTTGCACCACGTTGGTTGTTAAAGTACCCGCGTTGATAGCATTTTTGTTGGCATCCTGCATTTGCGTACCAGCTGCGAAAGCTAAAGTAGCATTCTCGGTCATGGAGGCGTTTTTGGTGGTGCTGATCGAGGTAGCCGATGTTAGGGTACCGCTGCTTAGCGAGTTGGCGCTCTTTAATAAACATGTGCCCGATGCCGAAGTAGCATAATCTAATGCCTTAACTACATATAATGATGGCGAGTTTTGTGTGATCACTACGTTTTGAACAAACGGAGCGAAACCTGCAATCTGAGCCGTTACTGTAAATATAACCGGGTTAGCCAGTGATGGTACGGTGCCCTTTACCAGTGATAACGACAACATGCCGTGCGATGCCTGGAAGGTTGTACCGCCCGAAACCATTTGTACCAGGCTTGCACCGGGACCGGTAATATTTACGGTAAAATCGCCGGGCTGGTTTACCGAGGTTGAGTCGGCGTTAACGAATGATATCATGGTAGGCGCAGGCGATAGCGGTTGCGAATCGATCAGGATGTTGATACCGTCGGTAGGTTTTTTACAGGCGTACATTAAAGCGCTCATCAAGGCCAATGCCGTTATAAACGTGGCTACGGGCACCGAAAATGATTTTTTACTGAATATTCTTTTCATCTGAAATAGTAGTTTAAATATTATTTAGGTGGGTTTATTTTAATCGGAAATTAAAATTAAGCTGCAATACCGGCAGCCAGCGGTAATCTTTTAAATTGTTATTGAACTGGGGCTCGAGCTTGTAATTATCCGCAAGAAGGCCAGTGCCAATAATGGTTGTTTTTGGCGCTGCCATGTAATAAGTACCCAGGTCTACATTAAAATTGAACAGGTGTTTAGGAATACTGCGGAACAGACCTAAGCCGGCGTAAGGAGCAAGGCCTTTCCAGCTCACATTCATGTCCAGATTGCCGATATCGGTACCGGTAACGGTTTGGCTGCCATAAGTATAGCTGCCCGTAGGGATCACATTTAAGCCACCGTCGGCCTTATACAAATAGGCGCCGCCCAAAACTACACGCAGGCCGCGCGCGCCTTTAAACGGAACGATATCGGCCAATAAGTGCACATTGTAAAAGTTAACGCTTACCGAGTTTGTTGATTTAAAACCAGGAAGATCGAAAGCGTTGTTGGCAGTAACGGGGATAAAGCTGGCGCCCAGCCTAACCGACATTTGTTTGAAAGCGCCATAACGCAGATCGGCGCCTGCACCCTGTGTGCCGGCTTCGAGCTGCATAGACAGGTGATGCTTAAACGCTTCGCTAATGGCGGAAGCACCGGCAGCTTTTAAAGCGCTGGCTTTTTTTGCAGAATCGGGTTGTGTGTCTGCCCATGTGAGTAACGGCAGTACGCACGTAATCAACAGTAAAATTTTTTTCATAAAATTTATTAATTAGGGTGTTTGTTTACAAGTATCTTTCAAAACAAAGGTAACTCGGTCAACGGTATAAATATACCGTGTTTTCACGGTAATTTTTTTTAGTATGGCAATAAAACAGCTAAAACAGCGTTTCCATCCACTTTTTTATGATAATTGTAAAATCAACATTTTGTAGCCTTATACTCCACCTCAAAGAGAAAGGTTGCTTGTTTTTGTGATTTTTTTCTTAATTATTATTAAATACTTCTTAAATATTAATTTAATTTATCTATTATGTGTTTATTGATAACCATTATGAAATTTATTTTCAAAAAATATTCATCAAAGGTTTAAGCCCATGAAAAACCTCCCTGTATTTTAAGACAGTATTTTTATCAAAACCAAAATCAAAAATTTACGTACAAGGAGCAGGTTATTAAGCAATGTTAATAACCGCACATTTTTGTTGAAATTTTGGCGGTTAAGCGCCTTTGTTGTAGCCGATATATGTAATATCTTGCCCCTGATTAAATGAAGCGACACCTGTTTTTTATCCTCCTGATCAGTTTAAGCGTTAATGCGTCGTATGCGCGATCGCGTCATAAAAAAACACACCACAAAAAACACCGCACAGCTTTTCTACCCCCTAAGGTTGAGTACACACCTGCTGATCGTGCCATGGCCGATTCGATAGGTACCAATGCCAGTCCAGATCAGTTGCTGGCTTATGCGCAGAAACTAATTGGCACGCCTTATCATTTCGCATCATCAAACCCGGGTTATGGTTTTGATTGCTCGGGTTTTGTGGGATATGTTTTCAGGAGTTTTAACTTCATGGTGCCGCGTTCGTCGCGCGAGTACATCAATATTGGCGAAAAACTATCATTGGTCGAAGCCAAACCCGGTGATATTATTTTATTTACCGGTACCGAGCGCCGTAGCCGCCGGATAGGACACATCGGCATTATTATGAGTAATGATGAGGATGGCGTAAAGTTTATCCATTCAACCTCGGGTAAAGAGCACGGCGTAACCATCAGTGCTATAGACGAACGTTACCAACGCCGTTTTGTACGAATTATACGTGTATTTAAGCAAAACGATGATGTGCAAACCCTGGCATCGGTATCTGCCGAACAGGGCCAGATACTTGGTCGTTAATTAATAGCTAAAAAGCTGCTTTATAGTATCCCCTAAAATGCAATAATGCCGCAACTAATTGATTATGCCCCCGTATACAGCCATCAATCTAATAATTTAACTATCTTTAAATACACACACTGAGCAAGGTAGATGCTGAGCTATACTAAAATTTATGTAATGGGAATATTCTGCTTGCTGCTGAGCACTTTGCTTTGCCGCAATGCCTTTGCCCAGCAGCATGAAATTGACAGTCTGAAAAAACTGCTCGGCAAACACCCTGAAGAAGATACCATACGGGTAGCTGTACTCAATACACTGGCCTACGATTACTATACTACCGATTTGGACGATCTGAAAGTTTACGGCAACAAAGCTTTGGCGTTATCAACCCGGCTACAATACAAATGGGGCGAGGCCACAGCCTATAAAAACCTGGGCTTAGGTTACCTGGCATCTAATGCAAACCCGCAGGCACTAACGTATTTTGATAAATCGCTTACCATATTTAAATCGCTCAAAGACAAGCTCGATGCCGCCAAGGTGCTCAACAATATCGGTTATTATTATGGGGTGATTAAAGATCATGCGCATGAGCTTGCTTACTTTTTGCAGGCCATACAGGAAATTGATACGAACGGCAATGAGCGGGTTAAAGCGGTGATATTAGGCAATATAGGTAACAGCTATGAAGCCGTGGGCAAATTGAAAGAGGCGCGCGACTATTATAATCAATCGCTGCAATTATCTATCAGCAGTAAGCTGGCAGGTGATGAGGCATCGGCATATGTTAACCTGGCTTCGGTGGCTTTGAAAGAGCATAAGAGTAACCTGGCGATGATGTATTGCAACAAGGCGCTGGTGATGAAAAACAGCAGCGATAATTTTAAACCCAGTACCCTGGCCACGGTTTACGGCTTGCTCGGTAAAATATATTTTCAGCAAAAAAACTACGTCAAAGCGCGCGCAGCCTTGCAGCAAAGCGCAGTTATAGCCAATAAAATAGGCAGCGCCGAACAGATTGTATCGAACTACTTCGATTTTTATAAGCTCGATTCGGTTAAAGGCGATTACCGGTCGGCACTGAATAATTATTATCAATACAGCAAGCTTAACGATAGTTTGATCAGTGTAGATAAAAACCGAGTGGTTGCGTTATACCGCATCAAGTTCGATTCGCAAAGGCGCGTGGACGAAAACCAGCGCCTGCGTGTTGAGGACGAGAAAAATCAGGCGGTAATCAATCAGCAGCGCATCATCCAGATCATCCTGATCATCGGTATCATCATCATCTGCGGCGGGGCCATCTACCTCAAACATATTTACGACGAAGCTAAAGCCAAAAGCAATATCATTAACGAGCAAAACCGCGTTTTGGAGGCTAATAACCTGGTAAAGGATAAGCTGTTCTCGGTGATCTCACAAGCATTACACAATACTATCACCCAGGTGATCGGTTTGTTGAATTTGCTGGATGCCGGCGAACTGACTATGAAAGAAATGGCCGAATTAACCCCGGCCGTAAAAAGCAGCATCGGCAACACGCTCGAACTGTTGGATAATTTATTGGTATGGTCGAAAGACCAGTTGCAGGGCTTCCACCTTAATCGAGAGCCGTTTGATCTGTACCAACTGGCGGCCGAAGGTATCGGCGCGCTTAACACGATCATCGAGCACAAGCAACTAAGGGTTGAGAATAATATTACGCCGGACACTGTGGTTAACGCCGATCGCGAAATGTTGCAGATTGTGCTACGCAACCTGATATCGAACGCGGTTAAGTTTACCCGGCCGCAGGGCAGCATCCACATCAGTAACTGGGTTGACGGTAATTATAACGTGATTTGTGTAGCCGATACAGGCATAGGCATTAACGAGGCCGATATCGATAAGATATTCTCGTTCACCAGCCATACCACGCTGGGCACCGCTAATGAAAAAGGCACGGGCATTGGCCTCAAGATATGTAAGGATTTTATCGAACTGAACAATGGCCGCATTTGGGTTGAAAGCAAAGAGGGCGAGGGTAGCAAATTTTGCGTGGCACTGCCGGCCTAATGCCTTGAGGTAATTAAATACACCTGCTTTACTACATGGTATGCCGCAAACGCGAAAAACAGCAGCGCGATACAAGTATTGATGAGTTTGGTGCTCAGCTCGAAACGGGTTTGGATATACCTTGCCGAACGCGCGTAAGCCAGTAAACAAAAAAAAGCCCCCAGTGCCGAACCCAGGCTAAATAATATTAATGGCCAGGTGCCGGTAACTATCCAGTGATGGGTAATCAAATACGTGCCGCTGATCATCCAGAAAGGTATTTGCATAGGGTTAATGATGCCCATAATGATGCCATGCTTTACGCTGTGGTACCGCGATACTTTAGCTTTTGGCGGCTTGCTGCGGTGTATCCAGGTGATGGCGCCCAACACGCCGAACAGCACCACCATAATCCAGTCGATAACTACTTCGAGCTTAAGCTGATGCGATAGCCACTCGGCCGCGTGGATGATGACGTAAGTAAACACCAACTCGACGCAGCTAAAAGCCGTAATAAATTGCAGTGCATGTTTAAAGCCCCGGTTAATGGTTATCTGCACCAGGCTAAGGTTGATATTACCGGGTGGCACATAGCCGATAAAGTTTACCGCGAGACCCAGAAATATGGTAAGGAAGATCATTGCGGCGCAAAGGTACTAGTTTGGTTCATTAGTTGATGAAGTGATTAAGTTCATTAGTTAGGTGATCGTCACTTCTTACAAGGGCGGTTAGTTTTGATTTCTTTGTTGCTTATGTGCCTTTGCGTGCAATATTATTGTTGAGGCTTAAAATTTGGGCGTTTCCCTACGGGCCGCGCTATCCGCTCATACTGCACAGGCGTTAGCCACCAGGCCGGTATCCGCTACTATCGCTAACGCTGGTTACGTAACACTAATGTCCCCATGACTAATGAACCAAAACCTGTACCTTTGCTCTGTATGCAACAACCATCACAAAAAATTATATCGCTGTTACCTGCCGCTACCGAAATTATCTGCGCCCTGGGCCTCGAATACAATTTGGTGGGCCGGTCGCACGAGTGCGATTACCCCGAAAGTATCCGGCACCTGCCTGTTTGCTGCGAGGCATCCTTTGGCAACGAGCTGAGCAGCGCCGATATCGACCGTAAAGTGAAAGAGATACTCACCGAAGCGCTATCGGTTTATACGGTGAATAAGGATGTGATCAGGCAGCTCAATCCGGATGTGGTGATCACCCAGGCGCAATGCGAGGTTTGCGCGGTTAGCCTGAAGGACGTGGAAGATGCTTTAGCAAACCTGCTGGATAAGGATGCACGTATCATTAGCCTGCAACCCGGAAAACTGGATGATATTTTTGCCGATATACGCCACGTTGCCGACGCATTAGGCGCCAGCCAGGCCGGCGACGAACTGCTGGAAAACCTGAACGAGCGCGTGGACATCATCAGGCATAAACTCAAATTTATTGCCGATAAACCTACGGTAGCCTGTATCGAATGGTTAGAGCCGATGATGATATCGGGCAATTGGGTGCCCGAACTGGTGGAGATTGCCGGCGGCAAACCGGTTTTAGCAGAAAGCGGAAAGCACTCGCCCTACATCAATTGGGAGGCCCTGCTGGTTACCGACCCTGACATTATGGTAGTAATGCCCTGTGGCTTTGGCATTGAGCGTACGTTAAAAGAGATGAACATCCTGCTGGCACAGCCTGGCTTTGCCGATTTGAAGGCGGTAAAGAACAACCGCCTGTATATTGCCGACGGTAATCATTATTTTAACCGCAGCGGCCCGCGTATTGTCAACTCGTTAGAAATACTGGCCGAGATCATCAACCCTAAACAGTTTATCTTCGGCTACGAAGGGCAGGGATGGATGAAGTTTGGGATGTGATTTGTGAGTTATCGGCTGCGCGTTACCTCCGCTATCCGAAGTCTCTGACTTCGAACGGCAGAGTTCGGTTGAATTAGTAAGCTTCTTCCTACAACCTCATATTCATCCCCACAAAATAATTGCGCAATGCTGCGGGGTTATAGTACCGGTTTGCAGCGGCATTGAGATCGTTGCCCAGGCTATAACTTTGGTTAAGCAGGTTATCCACACCAAAAAATAATTCGAGGTATGAGTGGGTGTCAATATGATGTTTCCAGCCCGCTTTGGCAGTTACCAGATTGTAACTATCCGCATAAGCGGTGTTGGCATCGTTTAGTGGTATTTTGGCGGTAAAGTTGTGTTCGGCAAACAGGTAAAATTGTTTGGGCAGTAATAAGCATATATTGGTAACGGCTACCTGGCCAGGCACCCCGGTTAAGTTATTATCGCTGTAATTGGTAGTTGCGTCCTGGTAGTTGCTAAAGGTGAAATGGCTGTAAGTAAAACTCTCATTCAGTTGCAAACCGCGTATCAAACCAGATGTGTTTTGCCGGATGAGCCAGTCGGAAAAATACAATTCTAAACCCGGCTGATCAGTACCGCCGGCATTAATGTAATAGGATGTGCCGTTTGGATGCTGGCGCATTACGATGGCGTTGTTGAGCTTATAGTAAAATACCGATGCATCCAGCAGCAAGGTTTGGTCGGCGTTGTTGATGCGCAGACCTGTTTCATAGTTCCAGCCGTCCTGCGCCTGCAGGGTAGGGTTGATGATATGGTCGGTAGCATGCACCTCGCCGCTGGTTGGCGTTGAGTAACCCCGGCTAACCGAGGCCCGCCAGATAAAGTTGCTTTTAATTTGGTACGACAATGCGATACGCGGCATCAGTTCGGCATTGAAAGGGCGGTTGGTAAAGCCGGTTTCGTTATTAGGGATTAGGTTTTGAAACTGATAGTTATAATTATTGAGGCTCAGGGCCGCTTCCATCTGCCAGCGTTTGTTGAGGCTGGCGGCAAAACGCGCGAACACAAAATCCTGATCGATGTTCACATTATCGCGGGTTTGGGTAGCACCGCGATTACCCATATTATTGGTTGCATCATTAATGGTGGAGTTGGTTTGCGACCATTCGACGCCAACGTTGGTTTTCCAACTCAAATTAGCCTGCTCGTCGCCATGCAGTTCGAAGTAAGTGCGTAGGCCGAGGGTTGCCTCGGTACGGTCCTCGTAAGTGGTGAAAGACGGATTGGTGAAATTGACGTTGCTGCCATAAACGGTGAACACGTTACGCAGGCGATCGTTAAAATGCAGCTCGTTCATAATACCACCGTACCACATTTTATTGTGGATGGAAGCGTTCAGGTCCTGCGCGCTGCCAATGGTTGGTGTTGCCAGGCGTGCCGAGGACGGATCGGCCAGCATTTGCGCAAGCGTTAAACCACCGGGCGTTTGGTAATTCAAATCGGCGTAAAAGCCTAATAACTTTAGCTGATCGTTATGCGCGTATCGCAGGCGGTCGGCCAGTTGTACATATTGGCGGTCCATAGCACTGTTGGCGCGGTAACCATTGTAAGTTTGGTAGGCATAGTTTAAGTTGAGCCGGTTATTGCCCCAATTGTGCTGCAGCGCAGTATTGGTATGCAGCAAGCCGTACGAGCCGCCGTTGACGCCCTCGCTGAAATAGTTGCTGTGATCGTACTTGCTTACCGGGCTCAGCAAAACAACGCCGCCCGAGTTAGCGCCAAACAGGCTACCATCAGGGCCCTTCAATATTTCGATGCCTTGTATGCTGTTCATGTCCACCGCGTTGAGGTAGGTATTGCCGCCGGCATCGGTTAAAGGCATTTCGTCAAAATAAATTTTTACATCGCGTATACCAAATGGCGAGCGCAATAAGCTGCCACGGATAGACAGGCGATAACTGCCCGGCGAGCGCTCTTCCATACGCACACCGGGTATGGTATTCATCGTGGTTACCAATGAATTATCAGGTTGTAACCTCAATTGCTGTGCGCTGATAACACTTACCGAGGCCGGCGTATTGAGCAAAGGGCGATCGGAAAGATAGCCACTTACGGTTACTTCGTTTAGTTTTTTTGAGGTATCGGCATACACAGTCTGTTGCGCATAAACACGGCAGCACAGTAATATCGGCAGAAATAAAAATGGATATAGTTTAGGCATAGGTAATCAGGAGGTAAAGCTAATATAATTTATTGATGCTGAATGTTAAGTCAAAATTCAAAATATAGAAGCGGGAGGCAAAAAGCAGGAAGCAAGATTTCAAACAACGGATAACTAAAGATATAAAAAGAGGTATAGCCGACATGCTGGTTTTGAATTTTAACTTCCATAGAGAGTGTTACAAACTACCAGCAGCCCCTACTTTATTTTTTAAGTTTGTATGATGAATAACGATAGCAAGCAGCACTGGGAAAACGTTTATCATACCAAACAACCAAACGAGGTAAGTTGGACACAGACCATACCACAAACATCGCTCAACTTTATTCGCGGGTTTAATTTACCGAAGGATGCGGCGATAATAGATATAGGCGGAGGTGATAGCCGCCTGGTTGATTTCCTGCTGGATGATGGTTACGAAAATATTTCGGTGCTGGATATTTCGGCAGCGGCGCTGGATAGGGCCAAAGCCCGGCTGGGCGAATGCGCGGCTAATGTGAAATGGATAGTAGCCGACATCACCGAGTTCAGGCCAGAAACCAAATATGCTGTTTGGCACGATAGGGCGGTGTTTCATTTTTTAACCACTGATGAGCAGATCAACACTTATCTCACCATTGCGAAAAATTCGGTTACGGATTACCTGGTTATTGCTACGTTTTCGGAAAATGGCCCTCAAAAATGCAGCGGACTGGATATTAAACAATATAGCGAAACCACACTGGAACAACGCTTCGCCGATGGCTTTAAAAAGATGCAATGCCTGATTGAAGACCATATAACACCATTTGATACCGTGCAGAATTTTGTGTTTTGCAGTTTTAGGCGGGAAGGTAAGGAAGCGCTTTTCGCTAACCGGGGCCGATAGGTTGCCAACAAAAGTACGCCCCTTTTTTAGGAATCGGAGAGATTACGGTAGATGTAGATTTTGCAGATGAGTGATTGCCGATGGCTAAAAATCAGGGGAGGATTTTTTTCGTTTATTGCAAAAGCGTAATAAATAATGTTAGTTTTGAAATACCGAAAATAACCCTCTTTTGACCTCAAAATGAAGTTTTACCTGCTGTTACTTGCATCGATGTGTGTATTTTGTACACACGCCACGGCACAGTTATGCAGCGGCAGCTTGGGCGATCCTGTTATCAACCAAACTTTTGGTTCGGGAACGGGTCCGTTCGGGCCCAGTCTTAAGGACACCACCAGTTACACTTACATTGCCGATTATTGCCCTAACGATGGCTTTTATACGCTGGCACATTCTATTGGTAACTGCTTTAACCGGGCCTGGCACGTACTTAACCAGGATCATACCGGCGACCCGAACGGCTACATGATGATCGTGAACGCTTCGCCCGCGCCGGGTGTGTTTTTTACCTATCCCATACACGGGCTTTGCAATGCCACCACCTATGAGTTTAGCGCGTGGATCGTCAATCTTATCAAACCCGATCAGTGTGGCGGTAACCCCAAGCTACCTAACATATCGTTCACTATCGAAACTCCTGCCGGCGTGCAACTGGCCAGCTACAGCACGGGGACCATACCGGCAACCAGCAGCCCGCAATGGAACCAATACAGTCTTGATTTTAAAACACCGCCGGGCGTAAGCGATATTATTTTAAAGATGAGTAATGCCAATACGGTGCCCGGCACCTGCGGTAACGACGTGGCGATAGATGATATCACCTTCCGCCCGTGCGGCCCGATCGTCAATGCCAATTTTTCGTCGAACAGCAGTAATTTACCATCTAACCTGTGCCTGGGCTATACGGGCAATTTTAAAATTGACGCGACGGTTGATGCAAGCACGTATGTAAGCCCGGCTTACCAGTGGCAACTCAATACCGGCAACGGCTGGGCTAATATACCTGGCGCCACGCAAACGCAATACACTATTAATTTTGTAAACGCGCAGTTAGGTACTTATCAATACCGTTTGCTGGTGGCCGAGGCGGTAAATATCAATAATCCCACCTGTCGTGTAAACTCGAATGTATTAACCGTTACCGTTAACCCCGAGCCTGCGGCAGTAGCAAGCGCTGTAAACAAACAGGTATGCTATGCCGATACCATTAAACTACTGGGCAGCGGCGGCGCAACCTACCAATGGACGGGCCCTAACGGATTTACCAGTAGCGATCAAAATCCGCTTATACCGGGCGCTACGCCGGCTATGGCGGGTACTTATACGGTTACGGCGGCATCAGCGGTGGGGTGCTACAGTTCGGCGCAGGTAACGGTTGGGGTTTACCCGCAGTTTACGGTAACAGCCAACCGCGATACCACGATATGCAAGGGCCAAACGGTTAAATTACTGGCCAAAGGCGCGCTTAGTTACCGATGGAGCCCTGGCACAGGTTTATCGGATAGTACTATTGCCAACCCCATTGCGTCACCAGTGGATACTACTACGTATATAGTTACCGGTACCAATAGCAATGGTTGTACAGCCACCGCCCGGGTAACTGTTAACGTGCCCCAGTTGCCTACCGCCAATGCTGGGACAGATATAGTGTTGTTTTTGGGCCAAACTGTGCAGCTTAATGGCAGCGCCACAGGCTACAACCTCAAATATAAATGGCTGCCGGCGGCTACGTTAAGCAATGCCACCGTGCTTAACCCGGTTGCCAAACCCACGGGCGATATCACGTATACACTTACCGTGCGCGACTCGTGCAACACTGCCAGCAGCAGTGTATTTGTAAAGGTTTATAAAGATTTGGCGATCCCGACCGCGTTTTCGCCAAATAACGATGGCATTAACGATACCTGGAGCATCGATGTGTTAAGGGCTTTCCCGCAGTGTGTGGTTAAGATATATAATCGCGAAGGCCAGTTGCTTTATACCGATACGGGCTACACCAAAGCCTGGGACGGCAAATACCAGGGCAAGCCCCTGCCCATGGGTACGTATTATTACCTCATCGACCTGAAAAATAAGATGCCATTGGTATCGGGCGCGGTAACGATCATTCGGTGAGGTAGAATCAAGAATTAAGAGTCAAGAATCAAGATGTTTTATTTCTGCTGAGCCTTTGACTTTACAACAACAAGGAGAGCAAAGTCTTAATTCTTAATTCTTGATTCTTGGCTCTTGATTCTATTTTTAACTCCTTATCTTTAAAACATGCATCACGAACATCATTTAAAAAGCTCTGATACCATACGCGATATCGTTATTGGTATGAGCGACGGTTTAACAGTGCCATTTGCCTTGGCGGCGGGCTTGAGCGGAGCAGTAAATTCGTCTACTATCGTGGTTACAGCAGGCATTGCCGAGATTGTAGCCGGCTCGATAGCGATGGGGCTGGGTGGCTTTTTAGCCGGCCGTACAGATGCCGACCATTACAACTCGGAGTTGCGCCGCGAGTATGAGGAGGTGGAGCGCGTACCCGAGCAGGAAAAGCAGGAGGTAAAGGATGTATTTGCTGATTTTGGCCTTTCAGAACATTTACAGGACCAGATAGCCGATGAAATGGCCCGTGATAAAGATAAATGGGTGGATTTTATGATGCGTTACGAACTTGGTTTGGAAAAGCCCGAAGCCAACCGGGCAACACAGAGCGCGGTAACTATTGGCCTTTCGTACATTGTTGGGGGGATTATTCCGCTATCACCCTATTTTGTGGTTAATAGTTCGATTACAGGTTTGTATTATTCAATCGGGATAACACTGATCTGCCTGTTTGTATTTGGATATTTTAAGAGTAAAGTAACGGGCCAGCCGCCAGTGTCTGGCGCGTTGAAAGTGGTAGTAATTGGCGCTTTAGCTGCTGCAGCTGCATTTTTTGTAGCGAGGATGGTAACGGGGGGAAGATAAGTCAAAATTAAAAATAAAAAAGTCAAAAATCAATGCAAGAAGCAGGAAGCAAGAAATATCCTCATATGTTAATCTCTCAAACATGTCATTGCGGAGGACGAATAATCTCACATGCATGGCGAAGATGCTTGTCTTGAGAGATTGCCACGCTATCGCTCGCAATGACGTGCGGTTGAAGCATCATTTTACCGCTGTAACCCGCCATATTTTGCCTGCCGCTTCATCGGCAACCAGCAGGGCGCCATCCTGCGAAATAGCTACGCCCATCGGGCGGCCGTGTACTTCGTGCTTTTGTTCATCGGCTATAAAGCCGGTTAAAAAATCTTCGGGTTTGCCGGGTTTGCTATCGGCCGTAAAGGGAACGAACACTACCTTATAGCCTACCAGTTTTGAACTGTTCCACGAGCCATGCTGACCGACGAACGCGCCGTTGATATAGCGTTGCGGGAAAGCATTGCCGGTGTAAAAAGCCAAGCCTAACGAAGCCGTGTGTGAACCGAGGTTAACATCGGGCACGATGGTTTTTTTCACCTTATCAGGGTGTTCGCCTTTATGGTTTGGGTCTGGGTGCGGGCCGTAGTAAGCGTAGGGCCAGCCATAAAAACCGTCGGGTTTAACACTGGTCAGATAATCAGGCACAAGGTTATCGCCTAAGTCGTCGCGCTCGTTAACGGCGGTCCACAACTGTTTGGTAACCGGGTTTAGGGCCATACCGGCGGGGTTACGCAGGCCAGAAGCGTAAACGGTTTCGCCGTTGCCTTCAGCATCGATCTTCAAAATATCCGCCCGGCGGCGCTCAACCTTCATGCCATGTTCGGCATCGTTAGTGCCTGAGCCTACGGCTATATAAATGCCCTGGCCGTCTTCGGTAGCGATGATGTTACGCGCCCAATGGTTGTTATATCCACCTGAGGGCAGCACCAGTATCTTTTGCGCTTTACCGGTAATGCGGGTTTGCCCGGCACGGTAGGGGAAACGCCACAGGCAATCGGTAGCGGCTACGTAAAACCAGTTACCCATAATCAGCATACCGTAGGGCTGGTGCACACCCTTTAAAAATACGCCCATGTTTTTAGGGTGCCCGTTGCGGTTAACATCGCGCAGCAAAATAATATTGTTGGCGCTGGGGCGGACACTATTGGCCTGGGCCACAAAAATATCGTGATTGGGGCCGGTGTAGATATTGCATGGGGTGTTGAGTTTACCGGCATATAGGTTTACCTTAAAGCCGGCCGGGGCTGTTGGGGTTGCGCCTTTTGGCCAGTTAACTATTTTACAAATTACTTTTGGCGATTTAGTGGCATGCGGCAGTGGCAGATGTGTACTGTCGGTAATAGCAGGTGCGGCAGCTACAGTTTTTAAAGGATCGGGCTTTTTTTGTGTGCAGGCGGCAAACAAAATGATTGCTAAGCAAGTGGTTGATAATGCTTTCATAGTGATAGATGAAAACATAACTGTTTAGGTTGGGGGATTGTTTGGGTTTAGGAGATAGAAGCAGGAAGCAAGAAGCAAGACTTTAGTGGCAGTGGCAGTAAACAGGGGTGTCATCCTGAGTTTATCGAAGGATGGTGGGCGGGCCTCCGCTCCGTGGTTCGACAGGCTCACCATGACAGGCCCCCAACCCCATTCTTATCTAACTACTAAATACTATGTACTAGCTACTCTAAAAGATTAAAACCTGATAAACTTATCCATCTGCTCGTTACTGAACTTAACGGTATCGGCATTGTTGAGGTTGCCCTGAGCATCGAGCTCGTTCTTCACATCGGTGATGTGGATTTTTAAGGGCATTACATGCAGATGGATGTAGTTGCAGATGCCGGTAAAATGATCGATACCACGGATGTTACCGTAACGGCCGGATGATACCCCAACCAAAGCGGCTTTTTTATCGTAAAAGCTTTCGGGAAAGGTGCAGGCGTCGATAAAAACTTTAAGCACGCCGGGGAAACTTCCATTGTATTCGGGTATCACAAACAGAAACTTGTCGGTAGCGGTAATGCGTTGCTGTATAGGCATAAAAGCTTCGCTGCGTTTGCCGTAAAGGTCGGTAGCGATGAGGGTATCGGGTAGTTCGGTAAGCGATAATATTTCGGCATCGAGGCCCTTGGCGGTTAGCGTTCTCTGGTAATATTTTGCTACTTTCAGGGTTGAACTGCCGGGCCTGTTAGTGGCTGCTATAATGGTAACCATCTGTGTATAATGTTTGTAAGTTGGCTTAAGCTGTGGATTACCTAATGAGATAATTTTGTATCTTTAGCCCGGTTTATTGACTGCGAAAATAGAACTTTTGTTGCTATTTTAACGCCGCTAATTTACAACCAATTCCGGTTAAAAAATTAATAAGATATAATGAGTAAAATTATTGCTTTAGCCAACCAAAAGGGTGGCGTGGGTAAAACCACCTCTTCTATAAACCTTGCAGCAAGTTTAGCTGTGTTAGAGTTTAAAACCTTATTGGTTGATGCTGATCCGCAGGCCAACTCCACATCGGGTATCGGTTTCGACCCGCGTACCATAAAAAACAGTATCTACGAGTGCATCATCAACGACGTTGATCCGCGCGATGCGATCCAGAAAACCGACACGCCTAATCTGTTCCTGCTGCCGGCACATATCGACCTGGTGGGCGCCGAGATCGAGATGATCAATATGGAGAACCGCGAATACAAAATGCAGGCGGTTTTAGATAGCGTGAAGAATGACTATGATTTTATCATCATCGATTGCTCGCCGTCGCTGGGTTTGATCACTATCAACGCGCTTTCGGCTGCCGATAGCGTGATCATCCCTGTACAGTGCGAGTACTTCGCGTTGGAAGGTTTGGGTAAACTGTTAAACACCATTAAAATTGTGCAAAACAGGTTGAACACCAAACTGGAGATCGAGGGGATATTGTTAACCATGTACGATGTGCGCCTGCGCCTGTCGAACCAGGTGGTTGAGGAGGTAAAGAGTCATTTCGAATCGTTAGTGTTTGAAACAATTATACAGCGCAATACACGTTTAAGTGAGGCACCAAGCTTTGGCGTATCGGTAATTATGCACGATGCCAATTGCAAGGGAGCCATTAACTACCTTAACCTTGCCCGCGAGATCATCCGTAACAACGGCCTGGCCAAAGAAGAAATTAACGTAACTACCGCAACTGTATAGATATAATGAGCGCAGAAAAGAGAAATGTTTTAGGAAGAGGTTTAAGCGCCCTGTTAAATGATGATTCGGCAAACACGGTTTTAAGCACCAAAGCAGCAACGGCGAAAACCGAAATTGCTGCCGAAGCAAGCCTGAGCTCGATAAGCGAGATCAAGATAGCCGAAATTGAAGTAAACCCTTACCAGCCCCGTACCGAGTTTGACGAGCAGGCCCTGATGGAACTTGCCGACTCGATAAAGCTACAAGGCTTAATACAACCCATTACCGTACGTAAGGTTAACGCGCACGCCTATCAGCTGATATCGGGCGAGCGCAGGTTGCGGGCATCAAAGATTGCGGGTCTTACCCAGATACCGGCCTACGTGCGCCAGGCTAACGACCAGCAGATGCTGGAGATGGCGCTGATTGAGAACATTCAACGCCAGGATCTTAACCCGGTTGAGGTTGCCCTGAGCTTTCAGCGGATGATTGACGAAGTGGGCCTGAAGCAGGAGGAGCTGGGTGATCGCGTGAGCAAAAGTCGCCCTACAGTTACCAATTACCTGCGTTTGCTGAAGTTACCGCCCGATATCCAGGCGTCGCTACGCGATGGGGAGATTACCATGGGCCACGCCAAAGCGATCATCACCATAAACGACCCGGTAGCACAACTGTACCTGCACAAACAGATTGTGCAGCAGGGTTTGTCTGTACGTAAGGTTGAAGAGATGGCCCGCGAACTGCAACGCGCCACTCCTAAAAAAGAAGGTAAAAAACCTGAAGAACTATCTTTTCAGGTTAAAAAGATACAAGACGACCTGGCTTCGAAATTTGGCACCATGGTAAAGATAAAAATGGGCAGTGCCGGCAAAGGCGCTATAGAGATACCGTTTTTATCGGCCGAGGATATGGGCCGCATTTTAGAAATGCTGGATTGGTAAACTACGGATGAAGAGATATTTGCTCATCGTTGTTTTGCTGTTTGCCGTATCAGAACTAAAGGCGCAAACACCTGATACGGTTGTACATCACGATAAAAAAGATAACAGCATCCGTAAGGCGGATTCGCTGAAAGAGAGTCGCTTTTTTACACCACAGGTAAAACCTAAAAAAAAGGAACCCGTTTACCACCCGGATAGTACACACAGCCCCCGAAAAGCGGTAATGAGATCGTTATATTTTCCGGGTTTGGGGCAAATATATAACAGGCATGGCCTGTGGTGGCGCCTGCCTGCCATATATGGTGGTTTAGCCACATTAGCCTATAATATTTATACCAACGGCAAGGATTATAACGCTTTTTTGAAAGAAGCACAATGGCGCGAACGCGGCCGGCCGGTTATACTTGATGCAGCCGGCAATATCGAATACGTGAAGGATGCACTAGGGAATAACCTTTACCCGGTTGGCGAACCTTTAGGCATTTACAATGGCTCGGTTATAACCAATGCAAGCGATCAGGCCATTTATAACTTTAAAGATAACCTGCGCCGCAACCGCGACCTGAGTATTTTTGGTTTTGTGGCGGTTTGGGGCATCAACATTGTCGACGCGTATGTTGAGGCCAAGTTTATGCATTCGTACACCATGGATGATAACCTCAGCTTTAAAATTTCGCCATCGTTAATGAGCCAGCCTGTTTATGCTTCAAATTTTAATAGTACTTTTACCCCCGCGTTAAAAATTACGTTTTTTTTGAAATGAAGATAGCATTATTAGGATACGGCAAAATGGGTAAGATCATCGAAAAGATCGCTACCGACCGCGGACACGAGATCGTTCTGAAAATTGATGAGCACAGCCTTAACCAGTTTACCATCAAGAACCTGCAAAAGGCCGATGCCGCTATTGATTTTACCACGCCCGATTCGGTTTTGGGGAACATTCAAAAATGTTTTGAAGCGCAAACGCCTATTGTTGTAGGTACTACCGGCTGGTACGGATCTTTACAGCAGGTAAAAAACGACTGCGAAAAGCACGACAGCGCTTTACTTTACGCGTCAAACTTTAGCGTAGGTGTTAACGTGTTTTTCCATGTTAACCAGGTTTTGGCAAAGCTGATGAATAAATATCCGTACTACGAGGTACAGGTTGAGGAGATCCATCATGCCCAAAAGCTCGATTCGCCAAGCGGTACGGCCATGACCATTGCCGAAGGCATCATCGAAAATATTGATGCTAAAAGCGAATGGGTAAACGTGCTGCAGGATAATACCGGCGATGAAGAATCGCAGATTGATATGGTGAAAAATAACCAGGTGCTTATCGAATCGTTACGTATCGATAGCGTGCCGGGTACGCACACCGTTATTTACGATAGCGAGGTGGATAGCATCGAGTTTAAACATACTGCGCACAACCGCTCGGGTTTTGCTTTAGGCGCCGTTTTAGCTGCCGAATGGATAAACGGTAAAAAAGGATTTTATACCGCCAAGGATATGTTTAATTTTGATTTAAAGTAATAATTAGTTAAATACCAAAAACTTAGCATAGTGAATATAGTTGAATGGGTGATCTTTATTTTTGTACTGTTTGTACTGCCTTACTTTGGTTTATGGAAACTATTTGAAAAAGCGGGCCAACCAGGTTGGATGGGTATTATACCGATATTCAACTTCTACGCGATGATAAAAATAAGCGGCAGGCCGATGTGGTGGATGATACTGGTGTTTGTACCGGTAGTGAACATTATCGTAGCATTTGGTATTTATATCGACTTTGTTAAATCGTACGGTAAGTGGCGGTTTCGTGATTTGGCCGCGGCTATATTATTGCCATGGTACTTTTTACCCAAATGGGGTTTCGATCCTAAAGTAACTTATCTGGGGCCAAGCCGCAGCGATGAGTTCAAAGAGAAGCATAAAGCCCATCTTAAAAAATCATCAGGCCGCGAGTGGGCCGAGGCTATCATATTCGCGGTAGTGGCGGCAACGCTCATCCGTACTTTCTTTATCGAGGCTTACACCATCCCTACACCATCAATGGAGCGCTCGCTGTTGGTGGGCGACTTTTTATTTGTAAGCAAGGTTAACTACGGCCCGCGTACGCCGATGACGCCTATCGCTTTCCCGTTTGCGCACCATACCATGCCGATGTTGAACACCAAAGCTTACTGGGACGGATGGGAACTACCTTACTACCGTTTACCAGGTTTAAGCGAAGTTAAAAAAGGCGATGTGGTGGTATTTAACTACCCGATGGATGCCGATACCCCTTTACTGCGGCCGGTTGATAAGCGCGAAAACTACATTAAACGCTGCCAGGGCGCACCGGGTGATACTTTAAGTGTAGTGAACGCACAGGTATATGTTAACGGGAAGGCCATGCCCAACCCACCGGGCGAGCAGATTGATTATACCCTGCAAACCACCACGCAGCTTAACCCTAAGATTTACGAAGACCTGCAGATTACCACCAATTACGACCCAAGCTCGGCCAACCCAACCATGACTAAAGAATCGGCTAATACGCTGAAGGGTTACTCGGTAGTGAAGTCGCTGGTGCCGAATATTCATCCCAAAAACACTCCGGAGCCTGTTTACCCGGTTAACAACCAGTTTAAAATATATAGCTTAAACGGTAAGATGCCTGCATTTAAATGGAACGTAGATAACTATGGCCCGATACTGATACCTAAAAAAGGCTGGACGGTGAAGTTAGATAGCCTTACCTTCCCCATTTACGCCCGGGCGATTGAGGTGTACGAAGGTAATAAGTTACAGGTTGTTAATGGCCAGATTATGATCAACGGTGTAAAAACCGACCAGTATACCTTTAAAATGAATTATTACTGGATGATGGGTGATAACCGCCATGATTCGGCCGACTCGCGTTACTGGGGGTTTGTACCCGAAGATCATATCGTGGGCAAGGCGCTATTCATCTGGATGAGCTGGGATGATGAAGCAGGCTTTTTAGGCAAAATACGCTGGAGCCGCTTGTTCAGGCCTATTCATTGATGATTTTACTGATGTGATATATTAACAGGTCCGAAGTTAAGCAGCTTCGGACTGTTTTGTTTTATAGTCATCCCAAACTTGTTCGGGATCTCACCGGACGAGTGATCGTCAGGATAGCTAATCATGAATTAGCCCTCCCATTTATTTGCCTGCCCCCGCATTCTCCCTTCCGTCCACGGTTATCCGCCTTCTACATGCCAAAACTCCATTTTTAACTTCAAAATAAAAATAATTCAACTATGTAAACTTTTTTTCACAAGCATGCGTATACAGCACTGTATCACATACATACAGAGTACCTAAACTTTAAAAACCATGCTCATTACCTCGCTTTACCTCGTTATTATGTTGTTGCCTGGCATTGCTTATGCCTATAATCATTTTGTAGTTTCCCCCAAAACAAAGGCGCTTAACAATGCCCATCAGTTTAGGCGCGCTCGTAATTTAAATGCCGAACTGATCGATCTGCTAAACTGTAACGAACAACTACATGATAGCCTGTTTGATGGCGATACCTACGATACCATCCTGACCAATTTGCAGATACTGCATGATAACGTTTACACCGACGATACTTACAATCAGTTGGTGGGGCGTCAAAAAATAAAACGCCGGCATATTGATTTATTACAGGCCAGCATCGCGCAGCAAATAAAAAAGCAACAACATATTAAAGCCAACATTAACGGCGTTATGCTGTGCTATAAATTAACCATGGCAGCCGCTTAAATTTAAATATACGCCCTGCATTTACCTATGCCCCTTTCCCCGGGGCTTTTTTATTTACAGGATAAGTGTATATTTAATTTATGCAAAGATATCTTGTGTTTGTACTGGCAATTACCTTGCTTGCCGCCTGTCACCGCGATCATACACCTTATGGCGATAACAAAGCCACAGGCCGGTATTACCACATACGCGGGATGCAGATGTATTGCGAGGTTTACGGGCAGGGTACACCCATGCTGATGATACATGGCAATGGCGGCAGCATCAGCACTTTTAACCGTAATATTGGTTATTTTGCAGAGCACTACAAGGTTATTGTGGCCGATAGCCGCAGCCAGGGCCATAGTGTTGACCCGCGCGATTCGCTTACTTTTGAACAGATGGCCGACGATTATGCCGAACTGCTGGATAGCTTACATGTACCGAAAGCCAATATACTAGGCTGGAGCGATGGTGGCATTATTGCTTTGCTGATGAGTATTCGTCACCCGGAAAAAGTTGGGAAAATGGCAATATCAGGCGCAAACCTTTGGCCCGATAGCACGGCCCTGGTACCTGTCGAATGGCACAACCTGCAAAAAGATTATGCCGCGTTAAAGAACCATCCGCCTAAAAACACCGCCGAAAAGAACCATGATAAAATGGTGCGCCTGGATGCCGAGCAACCGCACATTACATTGGGGCAACTGCATAAAATCCAATGTCCGGTGCTGATTATCTGCGGCGAGTATGATATTATTCCGCGCGAACATACACAGCTTATTTATAATAACCTACTGCATGCCAACTTGTGGGTAATCCCGCATGATGACCACTACACCATTAACGAGCATGTACACACCTTTAACCCGCGTGTTGATGAGTTTTTCAGCCGACCTTTCCACGAGTAGTTCACTGATTACTAGTTCATCGGTTATTAATCATTGCTGACTGGCAACCATGCCAGGTTTTTTGACTTTTACTTTTGAATTTTGACTTAAAATTACCCGTGCTGTTCAATCACTTTCTTTAACGCCGTGGCTTGCATTACGCCGCTTTGGCGCCATTTGGTTTGTCCGTTTTTAAACAGGATAAGCGTGGGTACACTTTGCACGTTGTAAGCAGTAGCGGTAGCGGGGTTTTTATCGATATCAACCTTGAGGATGGTAATACCATCACCAAGCATTTCTTTAACCTGTTTTAATATAGGCGGCATGGCCTGGCATGGGCCGCACCACTCGGCGCTGAAATCAACCAGTATGGGCTTGCCCGATTGGAGCAGATCGTTAAATGCAGACATGGCTATTAAGTTTGGTACAAATATAATAACAAGCCATGCACGTTAAGGTTTGAATTTACTGCTACTACACTTTACAAGCCGAATGATTAATCAATTAATTAGAAGTGTTATTGTCTCTGAATTAGCCGGCCAGCTGTGTTAAAAATGTTAAAATGTTTGCTATTTGATGTTGAGTGCGTTAATTTTAATAAGCAGCAACCAATAGCGCATAAAATATGAAATATCTGTTTACATTGGTTTTAATATCAGGCTTTGCCTGCATGGGTGCCAAAGCGCAAACCATAGCAAGCAACCCGGCCGACTTGTTTAAACAAAAGCCACTCACCAGCATGGATAGCCTTGCCTGGCATATGCCGAAAACGCCCAATACGCTGAAGCAATTTCTGTCGGCCCGGCCTTTAACGCTGGGGTTAAGGGATGGCAAATTGGATACGATGAACGATATTGTATGGGCAGGTGCAGCCGATATCACGTCTGTAAACAAGGTATACAGTACCATGCCTGTTATACACCCGGGTGGTAGTTACAAAATGCCTGTTGCCAAAGTTGCTTCGGTTGGGGATAAATTGAATAAGCAGCTGATTGTGATTAACCCGCTTGCCGAGTACCTCAACCTTAACCTATTTTCGTTTGGCGCGGATAGCCTTCTTAACGCGTACCTGTAGCGCAGGCGCTTTTACCTGCTGGGTGCCTTCGGCCGAGCCGGGCCAGGTGCTGTTGGATCGGTTAATGCCGTATTGATCGATAACAACGAGCTCGGGCGACTGCCAGCGTTTTTTGCCCGGGGCTTTAGTTTGCTCAGATTGATCGGTGTTAGTTTGGTCCTTCATAAAGATGTTAGATAGATAGTTCGCATAAATATTACGGGGCGTACCCGTTACGGGACGAGCGGGCGCGAAGTTGCCTGCAAATTTGCTGACGTTAGGAAGGGAGCGGGCTTTATCGAGCGATTTTTTGTTGCAGATGCACTTTAAAGGAAAGAGCCGCCACTTTTGCCCATATTTTTAAGAATGTGCGGAAATAACCTTTTTTGGGTGCTGGCTCAGATGGTTGCGTTAGGGATTGCAGCGGATACCTGCCCTTCGACAGGCTCAGGGCAGGCTCCTGCGGCTAAGGCCTGCGCGGTATGAGCGGAGAGCCCGGCCGCAGGCAACGCCCAAAATAATGATTGAAAGATTGAATGACCGAGTGATTGATTGAAAATACCCAAAAACTGGCATCCTGAACCTGAAACCTACCAACTGTGATCCGATAGATCATCATTTTGAACTTACACCCGGTAAAATAGTTTACTTTTTAGCCAATGCTGATCATAAGCGATAAAAGTTTATTACCGAAATTAGCTTTGGG